>Ga0182231_1000278_pt1 | contig 11812 bp, 12 predicted proteins | sample G6R1MG_29_FD_129667 | JGI IMG/M metagenome (GOLD analysis project Ga0182231, IMG submission 129667) | Miscanthus phyllosphere microbial communities from Michigan, USA - G6R2_NF_07NOV2016_LD1 MG | ecosystem: Host-associated > Plants > Phyllosphere > Phylloplane/Leaf | place: USA: Michigan...
CGCTCTCGGTGACCTCGATGTCGAGATCGGTCGCGCGCAGCTGCAGGCTCGAGCCGTCCGAACGCAGCAGCACGTTCGACAGGATCGGAATCGTGTTGCGGCGCTCGACGACCCGGTGCACGTGGCCGAGCGACCTGAGCAGGGCCGCGCGCTCGACGGTGACTCTCATCGCAGTACTCAAGTGATGGGGGAGGGCGCCGCGGCCGGCATCCCTCACAGAAACAGGCCGATCAGCTTGGCGAAGGGGGCGGGCGAACGCAAGGCCGCCGTCGCGGCATCGCACAGCTACGCCGTTGGCCGGTGGGATTCAGGGTTTCCGCGAGGGCCGCCCCGTGCGAAAGCGCCGCGCTCCACCTGAAGCGGCACCGTACCGCCCGAGTCCGAACCGAACCATGTCGCAGACCGTCGAAACAACAGGCCCGCGGGGCGCCGCTCCGAGTGCCAGCCCCGGCCGCATCCTGGCCGCGAGCTTCGTCGGCACCGCGATCGAGTTCTTCGATTTCTACATCTACGCCACCGCCACCGCCCTGGTGATCGGCCCGGTCTTCTTCCCGGCGGGCGCCCCCGGGGTGCAGCAGCTCAGCGCCTTCGCGACCTTCGCGATCGCGTTCATCGCGCGACCGGTCGGGGCGGCCCTGTTCGGGCATTTCGGCGACCGGGTCGGCCGCAAGGCGACGCTGGTGGCGTCGCTGCTGATCATGGGCCTGTCCACCGTCCTGATCGGCTGCCTGCCGACCTACGCCACCGCCGGCTGGTGGGCGCCCGCCGCCCTGTGCGTCCTGCGCTGCGGCCAGGGCATCGGCTTCGGCGGCGAGTGGGGCGGCGCGGCCCTGCTGGCCGTGGAGAACGCGCCGCCGGGCAAGCGCGCCTGGTACGGCATCTTCCCGCAGCTCGGCGCGCCGGTGGGCTTCATCCTGGCCAATCTCGGCTTCCTGGCCCTCAGCTTCGGACTCTCGCCCGAGAGCTTCCAGGCCTGGGGCTGGCGCCTGCCGTTCCTGGCCTCGGCCGCCCTGGTCGGGGTCGGGCTCTACGTGCGCCTCAAGCTCACCGAGACGCCCGCCTTCAAGGCGGCGCTGACCGAGGCGAAGCCCGAGCGCGTGCCCTTCGCCACGATGCTGGCCCATCACGGCCGCGCGGTCCTGATCGGCACCTTCGCCATGGTGGCCGTCTACGCCGTGTTCTACCTCTCGACGGTCTTCGCCCTGGGCTACGGCACCGGGACGCTGGGCTACACCCGGCCGACCTTCCTGCTCTTCGAGTGCATCGCGGTCTGCTTCATGGCCCTCGGGACCGTGATCTCCGGGGCGGCGGCCGACCGGTTCGGGCGCAAGCCCGTGCTGCTCTCCGGCATGGCCGCGGTGTTCGCGCTCGGCTTCCTGATGGGGCCGATGCTGGGGAACGCGGCCGCCGCCGGGACCTGGCCGCCGGTGCTGGGCTTCCTGTGCCTCAGCCTGCTGGCGATGGGCTGGGTGTTCGGCCCCATGGGCGCCGTGCTGCCCGAGCTGTTCCCGACCCGGGTCCGCTACACGGGCGCTTCGGTCACCTACAACCTCGCCGGGATCCTGGGCGCCTCGGGGGCGCCCTACATCGCCCAGGAGCTCGCATCCTATGGTGGCATCGGGTTCGTCGGATTCTATCTCGCGGCCGCAGCGGTGCTGAGCTTCGTCGCCGTGCTGGCCATGCGCGAGACCGTGCACGATTGAGGGGCTCGCCCCTCAGGCACGGTCGGGGGCCGCCGGCTCGTAACGGCCGAGGAACCGGGTCCGGTCCCACAGCTCGATCGCCGCATCCGCGACCATGGCGCGGGTGCGGCGGCGCGCCTGCCTGTCGTCCGCGGCCGGAACGACCTCGGCCGAGAACACGCGGCCGGCCCGGTCGAGCTTGAATGCCCGGTAGGCGCGGCTGCGCTGAGCGGTCTGTGCGTCCAGGGTGAGCATCGGGTCCTCCTCGAAGCCCGAGCCTTCCGGCATCTGGTTAACCGTCCGTCAACGCCCGATGTCAGGTCCGCTTGTCGAGAGGCCGGCCCAGCAGACGCGCGAACTCGGCCTCGATCTCCTCCACCGAGAACGGGTTGCCGGCGGCCTTCGTCTCCGCACGCGGCGCGGGCGCCGGCTCAGCCGGGGGCGCAGGCGCGGGCACAGGCGCGGGCACAGGCGCGGGCACAGGCGCGACCGGCGTTGCAGGAGGCGGCGCGGGGGGCCGGGGGGCCGGAGGCTCGAGCGCCGGCGCCGCAACGGGTGGCGGCTCAGGCGGGGCAGGGGGAACCGGAGAGGGCGCAGGCGCAGCGGCCATCATCGCCGCCACCGGATCCACCGGCTCCGCCGTGGGGGCGGGGGGCGGCGCGGGCGTCACCGCCGAGGACGGGCGCGACAGGGCGGCCTGGAGCTGCCGGGCCATGTCGGAGAGCACCACCGGATCGACGGACCGGCGCTCGGACGGGACGGTCAGGCTCGGCGCCACCGGAACGGTCTCGTCGCGCTCGGGCGCAGGCTCCGGCTTGCGCTCCGAGGCAGGATTGGGCCGCGGGTCGGCGAGGGGCGGCGCGGTGCGGCTCATGATCCGACGGGGCGAGAGCGTCTCCCGGAGCGGCGGGGCAGGGGCCGGCGCAGGCGGCGCGGCGCGGGGTTGCAGCACCGCAGGGGTCGAGACCTCCTGGCCCGGCTCGTCGCCGCCGAGCAGGCTCACGTCGAGGGGAAAACTCACCGGCGGCGCGGCGGCCGAGCGCGGGACAGGCGGCGGCACGACGACGGGCATCTCGAAGCCCGGATCGAACACCGGCTCCGAGCGGCGGCCGGCGATCTCGGCCAGCGCCCGGGGCGGCTCGGTCAGGCGTCCGCCCTGGGCCAGGGGATCCGGCAGCGGCTCGGCCATCGGCTCCGGCCCCGTATCGGCACGCAGGGCGGCCTCGGGGAGGGGACGCTGCGTGCGCTGGATGTTGCGCTCGACCACGACGTCGTTCGGGCCGCCCACGAGCAGCAGGTGCTCGACATTGTCCCGGCGCAGCAGGATCAGCTGCCGGGCCCGGTCGAGCTCGTACACGTCCACGATGCCGAGCCGGGGCTGGCGCCCGCGCGCCGGCGTGCGCCCGGGCAGGGCCAGGCTGCGTCCGGTCAGGCGCCGCACCGTGAACACGATCGCGGCCAACGCCGTGAAGATGACGGCGAAGATCACGACATACTGGACGATGGGGGAGCCCTCAGAACCGAACACGGATTGCAGCCATGGCAAGATTACGCACTCGCACGTTTCGGCCGCCGCAGGGCCGCGCCCGGCACGAGCCTCGCTCATACCACGCCGGCGGCCCCGCAAGGCAAACGACGTTAAGACTTCGTTAACAGGCCCTTAAGTTTAGCGCCATCAAGACAAGAGGTTGTGAAGCACCGCCCGCCGCTGTCCCCAGGAACGTGACCCGCCCCGCGCGCGACGATGGTCCGGGCAGGGGCCGGGGGTGCCGGCACTTAACGGTGCGTTAACTATGCAGGCGGCAGATTTTGCCGAGCCCGCCCGATCCCGCGTGGCGTCGCGAGACCGGAGGCGACCGTGGCCCTGACCGACCTGCCCATCCTGGGGATGCTGCGCACCCGGATGCAGTGGGCGCAGGCGCGCCAGGGCCTGATCGCCGAGAACGTCGCCAATGCCGACATGCCGGGCTTCAAGCCCCGCGACCTGGCGGAGCTGCGCTTCGACCGGGCCACCGGAAGCGCGGTCACCGCCTCGCCCGGCCTGACGCTGACCAGTTCCGCCCATATCGCGCCCCCCGGGCAGTCCGAGGCCGGGGCCGATCCCAAGCGGGCCAAGGGCTTCGAGGTCCGCCCGAGCGGCAACGCGGTCAATCTCGAGGACGAGATGATGAAGGCCGGCGACAACCAGTCGGACTATCAGCTCGCCGCCTCGCTCTACCAGCACAGCCTGACCACCCTGAAGATCGCCATCGGCAAGAGCTGATTGTTTCGGACATCGATCGATCGGACGTGCCGGCGAGGCGCGGCGGAAAAGGGGCCCTGAGCCATGGAATTCAGCAAGTCGCTCACCGTGGCGGCCGCCGGCCTCAAGGCGCAGTCGGGCCGGATGCGGATCATCGCCGAGAATATCGCGAACGCGGATTCCGCCCCGGCCTCGGCCGGGGCCGAGCCGTACCGCCGCAAGATCCCGTCCTTCACCAGCCATATGGACCCGGAGACCGGGGCCAAGCTGGTGGAAGCCGGGCGGGTCGGGCGCGACTCGTCCCCGTTCCGGACCAAGTACGAGCCCGGAAACCCCGCCGCCAACGCCCGGGGCGAGGTGCAGATGCCCAACGTCAACGCGCTGATCGAGAACATGGACCTGCGCGAGGCCCAGCGCTCCTACGAGGCGAACCTGAACATGGTGACGTCCACGCGCAAGATGCTCGCGCAGACGCTGTCGATCCTCAAGTGAGTGCGAAGGAAGCCTAGTCGATGGCGACGAGCAATTTCGCAGCGGGCGCCTACGCGGCCGTCCAGGGCATGGCCAACGGCCGGCCCGCGCCCAAGGTCCAGTCGACCGGCGAGGCCGGCGGCAACTTCATGCAACTCCTCGGCAACGCCCTGGACAATGTCGGGGATGCCGGGCGGCGGGCCGACGGCCAGGCGATCTCGGCGGCCGCTGGGAAGGCCAACGTCGTCGACGTGGTCACGGCGGTGGCCGAGAGCGAGACCGCCCTACAGACCATGGTGGCGGTGCGCGACCGCATGATCTCTGCCTACGAAGAGATCATGCGGATGCAGATCTGAGCATTTCTCGCAGGCTTCCGGACTGCCCCTGCCTACTCTTTGAGCAAGACGCGCCCCATGACCGGCCTCGCCATCCTCGACGTCGCCCGCGACGGCATCTTCGTCTTCCTCAAGGTCGCCGGGCCCCTGATGCTGGTCGCGCTCGCGGTCGGGTTGATCGTGTCGCTGGTCCAGGCGCTGACGCAGGTCCAGGAGCAGACCCTGATCTACGTGCCCAAGATCGTGGCGGTGTTCGCCGCGCTCCTGCTGATGCTGCCGTTCATCGGCGACGCCATGGCCGGCTACATGACCCGCATCGCCGCCCGCATCGCCACGGGTGGGTGATGGCGGGCTCCTGCGCGACAGGCGCCGCGCGCCCGTGCCATAGGGGCGGCGATGAACCTGCTGCTGCCCGGCATCGCCTCGGCCTATCTGATCACCTTCGCCCGGGTCGGCACGCTGATCATGCTGATGCCGGGGGTCGGCGAGCAGATGGTGTCGCCGCGGATGCGGCTGGCCTTCGCGCTGCTGACAACGCTGGTGCTGTTCCCGTCCGTGCGCCCGCTGCTCGGCGGCACCGACGGCCTGGCCGGCCCTCGGCTGATCGGGCTCTTGTTCGCGGAGACGATCGTCGGGCTGGTTCTCGGCCTGTCGGTCCGGATGGTGCTGGCCGCCCTGCAGACCGCGGGGCTGATCATCTCGCAGCAGCTCGGCCTGGCCTACGCCATGACGGTGGACCCGAGCTACGGCGGGCAGCAGGCGGCACTGGGCAACTTCCTGTCGCTGCTCGGCATCACGCTGATCTTCGCCGCCGACCTGCACCATCTCGCCATCGAGGGCCTGGCGCAGAGCTACGTGGTGCTGCCCCCGGACGGGGTGCCTGCCTTCTCGGACGCGCTGATGCTGGCGCTCAAGGCGCTGACCCGGGGCTTCACCTTGGCGGTGCAGATCTCCGGGCCGTTCATCGCCTTCGGTCTGCTGTTCAACCTCGGGCTCGGGGTGCTGTCGCGGCTGATGCCGCAATTGCAGGTGTTCTTCCTGGCGGTCCCGGCCTCGGTGCTCATCGGCATGCTGATCCTGATGGGCTCGCTCGGCGTCATGATGGGCGTCTTCCTGGACGATCTCGGCCAGTATCTCGGCGAGTTCGTCGGCCGCTGATCCGCCTTCACGCGCACTGAGCTCGAGCGAACACCATGGCCGAGGGCGCAGAGCAGGAAGACAAGACCGAAGAGCCGACACAGCGGCGCCTCGACCAGGCGATCGAGCGCGGCGATGTCGCGACCAGCGCCGAGATCAACACCTTCGCAATCCTCGGCGCCTTCACGCTGGCCCTGCTGATCGCGGCGCCCACCATCGCCCAGAACCTGACCCAGGGCCTCAAGGCCTTCCTCGCCAACGCCCACACCCTGCCGGACGACGCCACCAGCATGAGGCAGGCGGCGACCCGGGGCCTGTGGCTGTGGCTGGAGGCCGTGGCGGTGCCGGTCGGGATGGCGGCGGCGGCCGGCCTCGCCGCCGGCCTCCTTCAGCACCCGCTGGTGCTCACCACCGAAACCCTGATGCCGAAATTCGACCGCATCTCGCCGATGGCCGGGGTCAAGCGGCTGATGGGGATCGAGGCCCTGTTCCAGTTCGGCAAGGGGCTGGCCAAGATCGGCGCGGTCGGCATCGTCGGCGGCGTGCTGCTGTGGAACGACCGCGACCGGCTGGAGGTGTTCGCGCGGCTCGATCCGGCCGGGTGCCTGCCGGCAGTCTTCTCCCTCAGCCTGCATCTGCTCGCCGGCATGCTGTGCATGCACCTGGCGATCACGCTGGGCGACGCGCTCTACGCGCGCTTCCGCTGGCGCAAGCGCCACCGCATGTCGAAGGAGGAGATGAAGCAGGAGATGAAGGAGGCGGACGGCAACCCGGAGATCAAGGGTCGCATGAAGCAGATCCGCATGGCCCGGGCGAAGAAGCGGATGATGACCGCCGTGCCGACCGCCACCGTTGTGGTGACCAACCCGACCCACTACGCGGTGGCGCTCCGCTACGAGGCCGGCATGGCGGCGCCGATCTGCGTCGCCAAGGGCGTCGACGCCCTGGCCCTGCGCATCCGCACCGTGGCGGCCGAGCACGGCGTCGCGGTGATCGAGAACCCGCCGCTCGCCCGGGCCCTGCACGCCACCGTGGAGATCGACCGCGAGATCCCGGCCGAGCATTACCGGGCGGTGGCGGAAGTCATCGGCTTCGTCCTGCGCCTGCGCCGGCGGGCGGCGTAGGCGCGAGGGCTGGTATTCAGCACGCCGATCGCGTGGCAAAGCCTAGAAAAGCCACGCTTCCTCCACCTTTTTTTGCGAGGTTGCATCGAGGCTTGGCGCGACACGACCGGCGCGACGAGAGTGATGCCGTGCTGCCCGAGCCCTGCTATGGCCGGCGGGCCTAACCGGGTGATTGTTCTGGAATGATGCCGATGGCCGACGTCACTGGACCTCCGGCGCCCGCGACGGGCACGCAGATCTCAGGTTCTCAGGGGAACGGCGCGATCGACCGCTCGGAGCAGCCGGGCCGGGTCGGGCTGCTGCTCGTGCTCGCGGGCCTGCTGGTCGGAGCCGCGATCGGCCTGTCCTTCGTGGCCAACGAGCAGGCGCAATCGCTGATCGTCTGGCTGCTCGCTCTCTTGGCGATGGCCGGCGTGTTCTTTCTCTTCGCGCTCGCCATCGGGGCGCTCCAGCTCAGCGGCACCGCCACCCGGGACGACATCACCAAGGGCATCGTCGACGCCTCCCCCGACGGGGCTTTGGTGGTCGAGGATGGCGGCCGGCTGATCTACGCCAACGAGGCCTATCTGCGGGTGGCCGGCGGAGACGCCTTCTCGAACCTCGTGCCGGTGGAGCGCATCCTGGTCGGCTCGCCGGAGGTCTCGGAGGCGGTCTACCGCCTGTCGCAGGCCTCGCGCGACGGACGGGCGCATACCGAGGAGATCCGGATGTCGCCCCCGCTCGGGCCGCAGGCGCACGAGCGCGGCTTCGGCTGGTACCGGGTCTCGGTGCGTCCCCTGGCGCGCCCGCGGCGGGCCGCCTCGCTCTGGACGGTGGCCGACATCACCGCCGAGCGCGAGCGCCAGGAGAACGTCTTCCAGGAACTCCAGCACGCGATCGACTATCTCGACCACGCCCCGGCGGGCTTCCTGTCGATCGATCCGGCCGGCGCGATCGTCTACATGAACGCGACGCTGGCGGCCTGGCTCGGCTACGATCTGGCGAGCGTCGGCCCGGGCGGCCCGCACCTCACCGAGATCGCCCCGGAGGCCGACGTCCTGGTGCGCACCGCCGGCCTGCCCGGCGAGGTCCGCACCGACCGGTTCGACCTCGACCTGCGCCGCCGCAACGGCCACACCCTGCCGGTGCGGCTCTACCACCGCGTCGCCTTCGGCAAGGACGGCAAGCCCGGCTCGTCGCGGACCTTCGTGATCAACCGCTCGGCCGGGGCCGAGACCGACGAGCCGCAGCGCGCCGCCGAGGTGCGGCTCGCCCGCTTCCTCAACAATTCGCCGATCGCCATCGCGACCCTCGACCGGTCCGGCCGGATCGCCCGGGCCAACACCTCGTTCACCCGGCTGTTCGGCACGGTGCCGCGCCAGGCCGACGAGGGCGGCCCCGAGGGGGAGGGCCATCAAGGCGCCGAGCCCAACGTCGCCGATTCGGTGGTGGACCGTGCCTCCCTGGAGGCGGGCCTTACCCGGGCCGCCAGCGGCCTGTCCGATCCGGAGCCGATCGAGGTCCAGCTCAGCGGCCCCGGCGGCCGCTCGGCGCGGCTCTGGCTCAGCCCGGCCGACAGCAGCGACGCGACCCAAAAAGCCGACGAGGCCGAGCGCGTCATCCTGTACGCCCTCGACACCACGGCCCAGCGCCAGCTGGAGCAGCAGGTCGCCCAGGCCCAGAAGATGAATGCGGTGGGCCAGCTCGCCGGCGGCATCGCGCACGACTTCAACAACGTCCTGCAGGCGATCATCGGCTATTCGGACCTGCTGCTGGCGAGCCACCGGCCGACCGATCCGGCCTTCCAAGACATCATGCAGATCAAGCAGAACGCCAACCGGGCGGCGGGCCTCGTCCGCCAGCTCCTGGCGTTCTCCCGCCGCCAGACCCTGCGCCCGGAGGTGATGCATGTCGGGGAGGGGCTCTCGGAGCTGACCCTGCTGCTCAAGCGGCTGCTGGGCGAGCGCGTCGCCCTGGAGCTGAAGCACGGCCGCGACGTCTGGCCGGTGAAGGCCGACGTCAACCAGTTCGAGCAGGTGATCGTGAATCTCGCGGTCAACGCCCGCGACGCGATGCCGGACGGCGGCAAGCTGATGATCCGCACCGAGAACGTCACCGATCCGGGCCCCACGGCGGCCGTGGAGGGACGCGGCGGGGCGCCCGCGGGCGACCACGTGCTGATCGAGGTGCGCGACACCGGCCAGGGGATCCCGCCCGAGCTGATGGAGAAGATCTTCGAGCCGTTCTTCACCACCAAGGAGATCGGCAAGGGCACCGGCCTCGGCCTCTCGACGGTGTTCGGCATCGTCAAGCAATCCGGCGGCACCATCGACGTGCAGTCGAAGATCGGGGAGGGGACGGCCTTCCGCATCTACCTGCCCCGCCACATCCCGGTGGCGGAGCCGGAAGAAGCCGCGCCCGCGATCCCGGCCCTGCCCCGGGCCGACATGCCGGTGCCCGGCCAGGCGCCGGCCAAGTCGGCCGGGACGGGTGAGGCCGCCGAACGCAGCGGCACGTCGAAGGCCTCCGCGAAGCCGGCCCCGCGCAAGCCCGCGGCCGACCATACCGGGCAGGGCACGATCCTGCTGGTCGAGGACGAGGATCCCGTCCGGGCGGTCAACAGTCGAGCGCTCTCGGCCCGCGGCTACACGGTGCTGGAGGCCGCCTCCGGCCTGGAGGCGCTCGCCATCGTGCGCGACGGCAGCCAGCCGATCGACCTCGTCGTCTCCGATGTGGTGATGCCCGAGATGGACGGCCCGACCCTGTTGCGCGAGGTGCGCAAGCACCAGCCGGACCTGAAGGTGATCTTCGTCTCGGGCTACGCCGAGGACGCGTTCCGCAAGAACCTGCCCGAGGGCGAGGCCTTCAACTTCCTGCCCAAGCCGTTCAGCCTCAAGCAGCTGGTCGAGACCGTGAAGAAGACGATGGCCGCCGACTGACCGCGCCGCCGATCATGCCGGTGGAGAACCTGCGCGCCGCCCCCCTCGGGGCGGCGTTCTCATATCCGGCGCCCTTGCCGAAATAGAACAAAACAGGTACACGAACGGGGTGCTCACGCGCGTTGTGAACTGCGCACAACACCTTCATAAGGAGCCCGCCAGATGGCCCAGCCTGCATTGAAAGTGGTCGACATGCCCCCGGTGGACAAGGACAAGTCCAAGGCGATCGACGCCGCCCTGTCCCAGATCGAGCGCGCCTTCGGCAAGGGCTCGATCATGCGGCTGGGCAAGAACGACAAGGTGCAGGAGGTCGAAACGGTCTCCACCGGGTCGATCGGGCTCGACATCGCCCTCGGCGTCGGCGGCCTGCCCCGGGGCCGGGTCGTGGAGATCTACGGGCCCGAATCGTCCGGCAAGACCACGCTGGCCCTGCACACCATCGCCGAGGCCCAGAAGAAGGGCGGCGTCTGCGCCTTCGTGGATGCCGAGCACGCCCTCGATCCGATTTATGCCCGCAAGCTCGGGGTCAATCTCGACGATTTGCTGATCTCGCAGCCCGATACCGGCGAGCAGGCCCTGGAGATCACCGACACGCTGGTGCGCTCCGGCGCCATCGACGTGCTGGTGGTCGATTCGGTCGCCGCGCTGACCCCGCGGGCCGAGATCGAGGGCGAGATGGGCGAGAGCCAGCCCGGCCTTCAGGCCCGCCTGATGAGCCAGGCCCTGCGCAAGCTCACCGGTTCGATCTCGCGCTCGAACTGCATGGTGATCTTCATCAACCAGATCCGGATGAAGATCGGCGTGATGTACGGCAGCCCGGAGACCACCACGGGCGGCAACGCGCTGAAGTTCTACGCCTCGGTGCGCCTCGACATCCGCCGCATCTCGACCCTGAAGGACCGCGACGAGGCGATCGGCAACCAGGTCCGCGTCAAGGTCGTGAAGAACAAGGTCGCGCCGCCGTTCAAGCAGGTCGAGTTCGACATCATGTTCGGCGAGGGCGTGTCGAAGGTGGGCGAGCTGATCGACCTCGGCGTGAAGGCCGGCATCGTCGAGAAGTCCGGCGCCTGGTTCTCCTACAACAGCCAGCGCCTGGGCCAAGGCCGGGAGAACTCGAAGGGATTCCTGCGCGACAACCCCGAGATCGCCGGCAAGATCGAGGCCTCGATCCGCCAGAATTCCGGCCTCGTCGCCGAGAAGATCCTTGAGAACGCCAAGCCGACCGAGGACGACCTGGACGAGGGCGAGGCGTAAGCCGCCCGCGGCTCCAACCCTTGCCGCGCTTCCGCGCGCAGACGACAATCAACGGCCCCGGCGAGGCATTCGCCGGGGCCGTTCGTCATTGAGGATGCAGCAGGCTGTGACCGACCTTCTGGAAAAGGCCGTCGCAACAGTCCGGCGTATGGCGCCTGAGGCACAGGATGCCATCGCACAGGCCATGCTCGACATGGCGCAGGTTGGCGCGCCGAGCGAGATTGATCCCGACCATCTGAAGGATATCCTGGAAGGCCTCGACGAGATCGCTCACGGAGACATCGCGTCGCCCGAGGAGGTCGAGGCGGCCTTCCGCCGTTTCAGAGCGTGAAGCTGGTCTACGCGCGCCGTGCGGTCCGGCGTCTAACGGAGATCGCCGACTATTTCCGGGAGCGAAATCCGGGCGCCGCTGATAAGATCGAGCATGCGATCCGCGATACGACCGGGCTTCTCAGGCGCCGCCCTTTCGTGGGCCGAAGCGTCCGACCGGGGGTGCGCGTCTTCGCGGTGCCCGACTGCCGTATCTGATCTACTATCAGGTCGACGAGCGGCGGGAGATCGTGACGATCATCACGCTCCGGCACGCCGCACAGGACCGATTGGCCTAACGGACGGACGCAGACATCTCCGCGGCCGTCGAGAGAAGACA
>Ga0182231_1000281_pt1 | contig 11742 bp, 12 predicted proteins | sample G6R1MG_29_FD_129667 | JGI IMG/M metagenome (GOLD analysis project Ga0182231, IMG submission 129667) | Miscanthus phyllosphere microbial communities from Michigan, USA - G6R2_NF_07NOV2016_LD1 MG | ecosystem: Host-associated > Plants > Phyllosphere > Phylloplane/Leaf | place: USA: Michigan...
ATCCTGACCCAGGCGGCACTCCTTCACGACCTCGGCAAGTCCCGCATCCCCCTGTCGATCCTGAACAAGCCCGGCCGCCTCGATGACGACGAAACCGCCGTGATGCTGACCCATCCGTCCATCGGCTACGACATGCTCGTGGGCGGGGATTACCCCGACGCGATGCTCGCCGTCGTGCGCTCGCACCACGAGGCCCTCGACGGATCCGGCTACCCGGACAACCTGCGGGCCGACCGGATTACCGACCTCGTCCGGTTGGTGACGGTCTGCGACGTGTTCGGTGCCCTGATCGAGCGGCGCCCCTACAAGAAGGCGCTCGGCGGTGACGAAGCCTACGCGATCCTGAAGGGAATGGCGGGGAAGGTCGATCCTGATCTCGTCCGCGCCTTCCAGCCCCTCGCCGAGTTGGCCGGGGCGGCGACCTGTTCGATGGCCGCCTGAGGAGTCGAGCCGTTCCATGGGGGACATTAGGTCAAGGGTCCCATGCCCGCGCGACGCCGACCATCAGGATGAGGAGAACCGCGAAGGCGACGTAGGTTCCGAGATCCACCATGACCCGCCCCCTCCGGCCCCGGACCGGCCGCGCCGGGCATCTCACCGCGCGACGGAGCGCGCTACTTTGAGATGGATCAAGGATCGCCTCCGAGGCCCGGGCATCATGACCCGCGCAACCCGGACGGGAGAGGGGCATGACACCGGTGACACGGACGGACGACGTGACGATGGCACGATCCATCGGGATGCCGAAGGAGGCGGCCGTGCGGCTCGTCCCGAGACCGATCGGCGCGGACATCGTCGTGGGCGCCGACCGCCCCCGGGACATCGGAAGCCTGATGGCCCTGAGCCTCGCCGTCGCCGCCTCGATCATGCTGACGGGCCTGCTCTGGATCGTGCTTTGAAAGCCCCCGTGGGGCATTCGCGAGGGAGCGCATGTATTCCGCCGCGACGGGGCGCGACCTGCGCCATCGTTCCGACGGATGCGAACCCCGCGGGGCGGCAGGCGCCTTGAAGGGCCGGGCGGCCTACGTCGCCCAGCGATGGGTACCCCGGCCCTCGGCCTTCGCCTGGTACAGGGCTCGGTCGGCCATCCGGTAGACCGTGTCGGGATCTTCGCAGTCCGGCGGAGCAAGCGCGATCCCGATGCTGACGCCGATCTCGACCGGATGCCCGTCGACGATCATGGGGGCCTCGACGGCGCGCGTCAGGTGCCCGGCGAGGAGATCGGGATCATCCGGGCGAAGCGCGCGGGTCTGGATGATCACGAACTCGTCGCCCCCGAGGCGCGCCACCGTATCCTCGACGCGGACCACGGACCGCAGCCGATCCGCCACGACCCGCAGGACCCCGTCGCCGACGGCATGGCCCAGTGTGTCGTTGACGATCTTGAACCGATCGAGGTCGAGGCACAGGAGGGCGAACGGCGGCCCGCCACGCCGCACCAGGCCCATCTCCTGGCGGACGCGATCCTCGAACTGCATCCGGTTGCCCAGGCCGGTGAGCGGATCGTGGCGTGCCAGATGTTCGATGCGCAGTTCGGCGAGTTTCCGGGAGGTGACGTCGAGGGTCAGACCGACGACCCACTCGACCTCCCCCTCGGCCCCGACCTCGGCGCGACCGATGCAACTCACCCAGCGCGTCTCACCGGTCGGGAGGGGGATCCGGAAATCGGACACGAAGGTCCCGCGCGTCGCGACGGCCCTTTCAAGATCGGCCAAAGTCCGAACCGCATCGTCGGGGTGGACCAGCGGCCCCCACTCCCGTTCGGCATCGACCTCCATCTCCCCGTTGCCGAGGCCATGGAGACGGACGGTCTCGGCCGACATCAGGACCCGCCCGCTGGCCACGCTGTAGTGCCACGTCCCGGCCTCGGCGGCCTTGAGGGCAAGGTCGAGCAGCATCGATTGATCGACGAGACGTTCGTGCATCAGACGTCGCTCGGTCTCCCGTTCGAGTTCGGAGACGAGGCGGCTGCGCTGGGTCAGCAGGGATTTACCGACGGCTTCCGCCCGGATCAGATCTGCCACCGCCCCTTGCATGAGGTGGATCAGCAGGATGATGACGCTGACGACGAGGGCATAGAGCGCCAGGGCCAGGGCGACGGAACCGTTCGGCGCGAACGCATTGTGCGGAGGAATGAAACAGTACCAGGCCGCAACGCCCGAGAGCGTCGCGCAGACGATGCCGGCATAGATGCCGCAGAGATAGGCCGAGAGGACGACGGCCGGAAAGAACGTCAGGAAGGGGATGCCCGGTGGAAGATACGGGTCGATCGCGCTCCGCGCGAGGAACGCAACGAGGAAGGCGGCGATGCCCACCGGAATGGCGAACCGCGGATGTCGATACGGACCGGCCGCGGTGAGGAGCGAAGCCAGCATCGTTCCGGTCCGGCTGGCGAGGGTGGCCTCGCTCACGGTGGGCGGGCTGGCCATCTCCGTCGTTCTCATCTCGCTCACTGGGCGGGTGGTCCTCGCTCGCCACCGTGAAGACGTGTCTCTCAACAAAACACCCGCTGTGTTGGCGTCCGCACGGCAAAACCCGGCGGTGATCGGAAATTTCGGGCGGCAATGTCAATCGGAGGCGCAAGCGACACGATCACCTCCGCGTACCGATCCGCCGCCGCCGAACGTATCCGTGCGGTGCCTCGCCGACGACGACTTGTCGCTCTGCAAGCCTCCTCACGCGTTCCTCGACGCACGACGAGCGATCGGATCTCGCAGTGCCCGCCGGCCTCGGCCAAGAATGCTCGATGACGCGTATTCATTGTCCGCCTCACGTTCCGCGTGGGTGAAGAGCCGTTTCGGCCGCCACGCTTCGAGATGCGTCACGCACCGTTTGGTCGAACCGTCGACTTCCCTGCTCGAAACGGGGATGAGCCCGACGAGCTGGCGCATCTCGATGACGGCGATCGCCAACGCCTGCAGAGTGCTGGGTGACGTTGGTGACCGACCTGACGACATCGATGAGCCGGTCGACGGCGTCACGCACCGGATTGGCGGTGGCTTCGATCCGGACTTCGCGGCTGCACTTGGCGATACGTTTGTCCCCCGCCGGCCGGTACTTATTCTGGCACAGGCCCTCCCGAGAGCGACGGCGGGCAGCACCGTTTCGCGCTTCGGAATCGCCGAAGATCCGAGGATGCTGTCCCGTCACCTCCGCGAGGTCGTCATCGGCGACCGCGAGGACGTTCGCGTTCGCCGTGATGACCGTACCGGCCCGGTCGGACCCGATCTGCGCCGCTGAGGCGTCGAGAGCGTCCCGTTTGGCGGCACGCACAGGGCAACCAGACAACATCCGTTTATCCCTCGCTCGAAGGTCGCAGAGCCGCCTCGAGGGGGATTTTGAAAGATCACTCTGAACGAACTCTCAAGCTGCGCCACAAAACCGATGCAAAACATGCGAATAAGATGCTACCTTTCCTGTCATCAATGCAAAAATTTATGGCGTCAGCGGGAAAAAGAGACGTTTCGTTGCAAAATCTCGATCTCCAAGCAATATGAACAGGCCCCTCAAGGGTGCAGCATTACTATTTTTGGCTTAGATTTGACATCCGATTCAACCGTCGAGGGAATGACTTTAATATTCGCTCGCCCGGACTTACATAAGGCCGCGATGACGGATGCAGCCACGAGAGACCGGAATATCACCTATCGGTGATACGGATCATATCCGTTAAGCTCTTAGAAAGAGGGCTTATGCCGTAATTCATGTCAGGCCCGGCGTGGGCGCGAAACATTCGGAAGGCTCCGATGCCGACACGTTCGCTCATGCGTCCGCCCTCTGCGACGGACAAGGCGTCGGGTGCGCGCGCCTTCTCTTCGCGGCACCTGCTCAAGCTCATCGAAGATACGGGCAAGGTTGGATTCTGGTCCGCCGACCTTCGTTCAGAACGCCTCGATGCCTCGCCCGGCCTCTACCGGATCCTTGGGCTCGACCCGGCGTCGGAAATGACATTCGGTGTCGGCATCGACATGATCCATCCCGAGGATCAGGCGACCCACGGCGACCAGATCTCGGTGCTTCGTTCGGGCCAGCCGGTTCACCGGGAGTTCCGCATCATCCGGCCGGACCGGACGCAGCGTTGGATCCTTCACCATGCCGAGGCCCTCATGGGGCCGGACGGAGTTGCGAGCCACGGCATGGGCGTGGTGTTCGACGTTACCAGTCAGCACGACACCCTCAACGCCCTGATGCAGCGTCACGACCGGCTGAACGCCCTCATCGCCGCCACCGCCACGGTGTTCTGGATCAACAAGGCGAACGGCGAGCCGAGCGAGATGCCCCAGTGGATGGCGCTCACGGGTCAAAGCCACACGGAGATGCAGGGCTTCGGCTGGCTGGACGCGGTGCATCCGGAGGATCGCCCCCGCACCCAGGCGGCCTGGGTGACGGCCGTCGAGCACACGGCGCCGTACAACACCGATTATCGGGTGCTTTGTGCGGATGGCATCTACCGGTGGTTCAACGCACGAGGCGCGCCCGTCCTCAACAAGGACGGCTCGGTCCGGGAATGGGTCGGCGTCTGCCTGAACGTGCCCGGGCGCAATCGCTACGGCACGTCCGAAGGCGCCCCCCGTCCCCCCGTCTCCCGGCATCCGTCCATAGCTCCACCTCCGGGGGAGGAGCTTCCCACCCCGGGCCAGACCCGCGCGGCGCGCGCCTTCGTCGGCCTGTCGAAGGAGGATCTGGCCCGCCTCGCGAACGTATCGGTCTCCACCATCAACCGGCTGGAAGACCCAAACTCCCCGATCCGGACACGCAGCGAGACGGCCATCGCCGTGCGCCGCGCCCTGGAGAAGGCCGGGGTCGAATTCACCTTCGACCACGGGGCCAAGCCGGGGGTCCGGGAAGCCTGAGGATCCGTCGCTCCACGATCCCGGCGTTCGACCACGCCGTTTCCCGGAGGTGCCGGATTTCCGAGGACGCGGTCGGGAGCGATAACCTTGGGTGATCGGCGTCGTGGTGGTCACCATCATGCGGCCCGGCGAAGATGTGAACATCGATGCCTTGCGGATTGGTGGCAAGGCCATCGCGTGCGACGCGAAGGCCGCCGAGGCCAGGCGGAGCAGGACCGCAAGACCGGCCGGCGCGTCTTCGCCAACGCCGTCGGCATCGACTCTTATTTCGGCTAGGACGACACGCCCCCGCGCCCGAGATGCGCGGGGACCTCGACTGCGGCGACACCGTCGTGAAGATGAAGATCGGCGCCCCCATGTCGAACCTCATCAGGGGCGTGCACGCACGCGCCGCGTAAGCGCGCAGGTTGTCGGGCAAACGACACGACTGCCTGTACTGACGAGCGATCGGGCACACGTTCGGTCGGCCAGGAACCGGGCCACCCGCGCAACGCATGACGAAAATCACGGAGGTACGACTAGGAGCGCCTGACAGAACGGCACCGCGCGGAGGTTTAAGTGGTGGTTCGACATGGGCAGACCGCTTCTCCTCGATGATTTCCAAGATGAGATTGGTCCGCTTATCCCACCGCCTCGACCCCGCACGAAGGGTGGGCGTCGTCCGATCGAGAACCGGGCCGCACTTACGGGTATTCTGTTCGTACTGCGCGCGGGGCTGCCGCGAGAAATGCCGCTGGCCGAGATGGTCTGTGGCTCCGGCATGGGTTGCTGGCGTAGGCTTCGGATTTACAGGCGGCGGGCGTGTTGCGCCGCCTGCATCGTGTGGTGCTGGAGCGCCTGCACGAAGGAGGTGAGAGCGACTGGAGCCGAGTTCACCTGGAAGGCGCCCCTGTCCCTGCCCAAAAAGGGCCGGCCACCGGCCTGAACCCGACGGGCCGGGGCAAGCCGGGCGCGGAGCGCCATCTCGTCACCGACGGGCGCGGCACGTCACTCGGCTTCTGCCTGAGTGGCGCGAACCGGCAAGACGGCGTGATGATGGCGGAGGCGCTCGATGCCATCCCGTCCCGTCACAACGGTCAGCGACGGCGACGTCGTCCGGACAGAGTACCCACCTACAATGCCGACGATGCCAGACACCGCCGGCAGGAGTGCCGGGTACGCGGGACCGTGCAGCGCATCGCCGGACGCGGCATCGAGATGAGCGAAAAGCTCGGCCGCCGCCGATAGGTGATCGAGCGCAGCCGCGCCCGGTTCATCCGCGCCCGCCGCCTTCCGATCCGCTACGAACGACGTGGCAACATCTACGAAGCCTTCACAACCCTTGCCAGCAGCGTCACTCTCAACCAGTTGAACTAGTTCTGTTAGGCGCTCTTAGAACATCCCGTTCGAATTGGCCGACGTGTCGGGCAGGATCTGCAGCACATCCCAGTGTTCGACGATCCGGCTCTCTTCATCGAGTCGGAAGATATCAATGGCCGCATAGTCGTGGTCGCCCGGCCAGTGCTGGAGGCAATGCAGCACAACCAAATCGCCCTCGGCAATTGCTCGCTTGACCTCCATGCGCTTGCCCGGCCATTCCCGCGACATGCGCTCGAAGTAGGCGATGAACCCGTCCTTACCCGTGGCCACATGCGGGTTGTGCTGGATGTAGGTGGCGCCGGCATAACGCTCAATGGCTTCGCGTGGACGACAATCGTTGAACATCAGTTCATAGAATGCGATTACGTTTGTCTTGTTCTGCGCTAAGTCTGGCATGTCGCTGCGTGTAAATCTGGGAGAGCCACAAGCTGTTGGTTAAAGAAGCACGTCCTTGAAGAGCTGACAAGTGCCTAGAAATGGACGTTTCAATCTCTCGCGACGGGTCATAAACGGTTCCGCTTCGATGCATCTGCCGCCCCAAAGCAGACCAACCGATTTCCACCCAACCCGGTCATCGGGCAGACCGGCAGATGGTGACCCAACCCCGCTCCCTGGGACGTTGTCGGCGCGTCGCCGAAGCGGCCGTTTGCACGGTCTCCGCCTGTCACCGACTGCGCAGTCGATCAGCTGATCGAGCAGAGTCCAGCGTCTCTATGCTCCAGGCCTCTCACGCGCTTGCCAGCTCCGCAGGCTGGAGCGACCGCTCGAACCTCCCGGATGCGCGGCAATGCGGGAGTGAGGGGCACGGCATGACGCCCGATCCTCGCCGTCGGATCGGCATCAGCGATCGCATGGTCGGAGGCCGCGAGCGGCATCATGGTCATGGTGGCCCGCCCCGGCGTGACCGTGTTTGCAGGCTGGTCACCAATCCGTCCGGCGGAGCCGGTCTGCGCTATGGAAGGGGCCGGCATCGAGGGCCGCTGCGACGCCACCGTACGCCCGATCGGCAAGCGCATTCGTGCGCAAGCCTCGGAATGGTCGATGTTCGTCACCAGGGTCAAAAAGGCCACGCCGACCGCCACCCATCTCCGCATAGGGTATCTCCATGACATCCGGAGGCGATGCCCACTCTATCGTTCGAAAGGACTATGCCGTTCTCTCGCTTTCGATGAATTCGGTTGTGGGCGGGCAGGCAACGTCCGCTTCCATGAAGATACCGCTCGAGGGCAGACCGGAAGAGCATTATCCTTCCAGGACGTCGATCTTTATTTCTGCGTGAGCGAGGAGCGAACCTTCCCCGGGCCCACCGAGGTGCGACTGCACTCCTGCGCCTATGCCTCTGACGTATCGCCGGCATCCGCAGCGTACGCATTGATGATTGCCGCCAACAGGCCCGGAAAGCGTGCGTCTACCTCGGCCCACCGCGAATGATTCCGCATCTCAACACCGTGACGCTCGCTCCGGATCAACCCGGCCTCGCGGAGCACCTTGAAGTGGTTGGACAATGACGATTTCGGGATGACCCGATCACCCAGTGCGGAAAGCGCCGAACAGGCCTGAACGCACCCCGCGCGCATGATGTTGGCGAAGATCGCCGCTCGGTTCGGGTCTGAAAGCGCGTGCAGGATCGCTTCGGGCTGAACGTCCTCGATGGCGGGATGAAACAGTGGCCTCATGATTTCTTCATATGGGGCTTGATCTGCGCTTCCATAGTTCCAAAATCCCGAACTATGGGAATAGGCGACGCGTTCGGCGCCGGCCCGGATCGGGAGATAGCACACATGTCGAAGCTTCAGGGTAAGGTAGCCGTCGTGACCGGCGCATCGAAGGGGATCGGCGCGGGAATAGCAAAGGCCCTGGCAAGAGATGGCGCCGCGGTCGTGGTCAACTACGCATCGAGTCGAGCCGGGGCGGACGCCGTCGTCGAGGCCATCCTCTCATCCGGTGGAAGGGCCATCGCCGTCCAAGCCGACGTGACTAAGGTCGCCGAGGCGCAAGGCTTGATCGAGGCGGCGGTGAAGCAGTTCGGCCGGCTCGATGTGCTGGTCAACAATTCCGGCATCTACGAATTTGCCGCCATCGAAGACGTCACCGAGGAGCATTACCGCCGGCTCTTCGACGTCAACGTACTTGGCGTGCTCCTGGCGACCCAGGCGGCGGCCAAGCACCTCGGGGAAGGCGCCAGCATCGTCAACATCTCCTCGGCCATCACGCATGTGCATACGCCGACGGCAGCGGTCTATGCCGGGACCAAGGGCGCCCTGAACGCGATCTCGGGCGTCCTCGCCAACGAGCTTGCTCCACGCCGAATCCGTGTCAACGTGGTCAGTCCCGGATTGGTGATCACCGAGGGCACGCACACCGCGGGCGTAGTCGGGTCCGAGATGGAGGCGGGCATCATCGCACAGACACCGCTCGGCCGCGCCGGCCAACCGGACGACATCGCCGCAGTCGTCGCGTTCCTCGCCTCCGACGAGGCCCGCTGGCTGACCGGCGAGGACATCGCTGCCAGCGGCGGTATCCGCTGAGGCGTGAAAGCTTTCTCTGCACGTCGTCCACTGGCGAGGGCCCGTGCAGAGAGGACGTTCGGAAGGACGAACCGTCGACTTCCAGCGGGCTCATGCCCACGGCAGAACGTCCGCTCACCGGGGAGACGTGGAGCCCATTCGGAAGCCCGTGCACCCTGCCGGCCTGCCATCAGCTATGTGACCGTCGCGAACGTCGCTCGAACATCCGCTACCAGAGCAGCCGCGTTCTCCATGGCCGCGAAATGCCCGCCCCTCGGTGGCTCGTTGTAATGACGCAGGTCCACGAAACGCTTCTCCGCCCAGCGCCGTGACAGCCGCATCACTTCGCCAGGGAACGCACTGACTCCGGCCGGCAGCGGCATGGGATCGCTCGGCATGCCGCCTTGGCCTTGCGCGCTGGCCCAATAGAACCGTGCCGAGCTGGCCCCGGCGTTCGGTAGCCAGTAAAGCATGATGTCGTCGAGCATGTGGTCCAACGAGATCACCCGCTCGGGCTCGCCGCCGGTGTCGGTCATGTCCTGGAATAGCGCATAGATCCATGCCGCCAGACCCACCGGCGAGTCCGCCAGCGCGAATCCGACCGACTGCGGACGCGTGTTCTGGAGCTTCATGTAACCGGACTGCTCCCGGTCGTACCGCGCGATGCCGGACAGCATCGCCTTCTCCTCCGGCGTCGCGTCCGCGATCTCGTCCTCGGTCGGGCTGAACATGACCATGTTCAGGTGGATGCCGGCGAGGCCGGGCGCACGCATGTGCGCCAGCGCCGTCACCACGGCCGCACCCCAATCGCCGCCTTGTGCAAACCACCGGTCGCCGTAGCCCAGTCTCCGCATCAGCTCGACATAGGCGCCAGCGACGCGGCCGACGTTCCAATCCGGCTCGGTCGGCTTGTCGGAGAAGCCGAACCCCGGCATCGACGGGATCACGAGGTGGAACGCACACCGCGGATCTCCGCCGTGCGCCGCAGGGTCGGTCAGCGGCCCGACCACGTCGCGGAACTCCAGGATCGAGCCTGGCCAGCCATGCGCCAGCAAGAGGGGTTGGGCATCGGGCTCGGGCGAGCGGACATGCAGGAAGTGGATGCCGAGGCCGTCGATGACGGTGCGGCTGCTGCCCCAGCCGTTGATGAGGGCTTCGGCCACCCGCCAATCGTAGCCATCCTGCCAACGACCGACCAGGCGGCGGATGGCGTGCGAGGTCGGACCTTGGCTCCCGTCGGTGACGGTGCCGGCATCGGGCCAACGGGTGCGGACGAGGCGGTCGGACAGGTCGGTCAGTTCGGCGTCGGCGACCCGGATCGGGAAGGACATGACGGCGTCGGCCATGGCGGGGCTAACCTTTCGCGGGTCGATGTCTATCGGATCGTGGGCGCGAGGACGGCTGCGGCGCCCGTCCAGTCGGCCTTGCCGTAGCGGGCGTTGTCGAGGCCGTGCAGCTTGCCGCGGCCGGTCGACATGTCGCGCAGGTATTGCATCCCCTGCCAAGCCGGGAACGGCGCATCGGTCTCCGGGGTCAGCGCACGCGCGATTGCGATCACCGCGCTCAGGCGACCGATGCCGCCGGCGCGCAGCAGCCGCCAGGGCCGCCCATCCATACCGGTCAGCAGCTCAGCCAGCCCGCGCGGGCTGATCTGATCGCCAGAGATGCGCAGATGGCGGGGCGCGTCAGGGTCGAGGGCCGCGTCCGCGGTGAAGCCGGCGACATCGTCCTTGGCGGTGAAGTCGAAGGCTTGGTCGGCGTCGCCCCAGAAGAGGACGCGGCGAAAGCGGTGCAGCACGATAGGAGCCTGACCTTCGAGAAGGTCCGCGAACGGCCCGTTGAGGATCGAGGTCGCGCGGATCGGCGCCGCATCGAGGCGGACGGCGAACCGGCGCCGCAGGTCCATGTTCCGATTGTCGCCCGGCCGGGTCGCCAGGTAGTCCAGGCAGAAGTCGGAGGGGATGAAGCGCGGCACGCTGGCCGCCACCGCGGCGTCGAGCAGCCGCCCCTGCGTGTCGAGGATCACCGGCGCTGTACCGTTCAGCGCGGACACGACGCACACAGCACCGGTGACCGCGCGGGTCAGCGCCACGCCATCACCGAAATCGACCGTGACCTGTTCGAGGTTGCCGCGCGCCAGCTTGTCGGTCGGCCGGCGCACCAGTGCCCGTACCACGACATCCTGAGCCAACAGCGCCTCGGTGATCCGGGTGCCGAGGTCGCCGGAAGCCCCTGCCACGACCACCACCGGCCGGGTCTGCTTGCCATCCACTGCTCATTCCTCCTGTCGCTTACCGATCCGGTAGGTAGTCGTTGCACATGCCTGCAATTAGCTAGGCAAGATGCGACAGGGTGTTGCAAAAGGTGGAACGACCATGCAGCTGTCCGATCTACGGGCGTTCGCGCGCATCACCGACTTGATGAGCGTGTCGGCTGCGGCGCGAGCGCTCAGCCTGCCGAAGTCGGGGGTCAGCCGCGCGCTGTCACGGCTTGAGCGCGATGTCGGTACGGCGCTGGTGGATCGCTCGACGCGGCACTTGCGGCTGACCGAAGCCGGCACGCTGTTCCGGCCGCACGCGCTGCGCATCCTGGCCGACGTGGACGAGGCGGGCACGGCGCTCGAAGGGCTGGGAGGCGTCCCGGCCGGAACGCTGCGGGTCAGCCTGCCTTTCACGGTGGCAACCGCCCTGGTCGCCCCCATGCTGCCGGGCTTCATGGCCGCCCACCCCCAGGTCCGCGTGGTCCTGGCAGTCGAGAACCGCTTCGTCGACATGCCGGCCGAGGCGGCGGACCTGCTGATTCGGGTTGGGCCCCTCGTCGACAGCGACCTGATCGCCCGCCGGCTGCTTGTCTCGGAGGCGTGGCTCTGCGCCAGCCCCAGCTATCTCGCGGCGCGTGGTACGCCCGCTCGCGTGGCCGACCTCACCGACCATACGCTGATCGGCTACGGCGACCGGGCCATGGCCTACCGGGACGATGCGACCGGCGAAGCCGGACGTATCGAGCTACCGCCGGCCGTCGCC
>Ga0182231_1000282_pt1 | contig 11729 bp, 9 predicted proteins | sample G6R1MG_29_FD_129667 | JGI IMG/M metagenome (GOLD analysis project Ga0182231, IMG submission 129667) | Miscanthus phyllosphere microbial communities from Michigan, USA - G6R2_NF_07NOV2016_LD1 MG | ecosystem: Host-associated > Plants > Phyllosphere > Phylloplane/Leaf | place: USA: Michigan...
CTGAAATGCCGGGACGAGGCGGCCGAGCGCTCACAGACTCTACGCCTCTCCCGATATCGGGTGGTCGAGGACGAGTCCGGGTTCAGCGTGGTCGAGGAGGAGTGAGCCGCCGGCTCAGCCGCGTGTGACCGCCTCCAGGCCGTGGGACAGGTCGGCCAGAAGATCGTTCACCGCTTCGAGCCCGATCGACAGACGCAGCAGCCCGTCGGTGATGCCCGCAATTGCGCGGGCTTCGGGATCCATCGCGGCATGCGTCATGGTCGGCGGGTGCGCGATCAGGCTCTCCACGCCGCCCAGCGACTCGGCCAGCGTGAACACCCGTAGCGTCTCCACCAGGGTCTTCACGGCGGCGCGGCCGCCGGCGAGCTCGAAGCTCAGCATGGCCCCGAACCCGGCCTGCTGCGCCTTGGCGATGGCATGGCCCGGATGGGACGGTAGGCCCGGGTAATGGACCCGGCTGACGGCCGGATGTGCGTCCAGGAAGCTCGCGAGCTGCGCGGCATTCTGCTGCTGGCGCTCCACCCGGACGAACAGGGTGCGGATGCCCCGCAGCGTCAGGTAGGCGACGAGCGGCGACCCGGTGACCCCGATCGTGTTCGCCCAGGCGGCGAGCTCGTCACCGACCGAAGCTTCGGCGGCGATCACCGCCCCGCCGATCACGTCCGAATGGCCGTTGAGGAACTTCGTGGTGGAGTGGACGACGAGATCCGCCCCGAGGGCGATCGGCTGCTGCAGCGCCGGCGACAGGAAGGTGTTGTCGACAACAACCAGCGAGCCGACCGCCTTGGCTTGGTCGGTGACGCGCCGGACGTCCACCACCCGCATCAGCGGATTGCTCGGGGTCTCGACCAGCACGACCTTGGGTTCTTGCGCGAGCGCCGCGGCCAGGGCCGCCGCGTCGGTCTGATCGACGAAGACCACGCGGTACTGCCCGCGGGCGGCGCGGAGGCTGAGCAGCCGGTGCGTCCCGCCGTAACAGTCGTGCGGCGCCACCAAGAGGTCGCCGGGACACAGGCTCGACAGAGCGAGATCGAGGGCCGCCATGCCGCTCGACACCATGACGGCGCGGGCGCCACCCTCGAGCTTGGCGATGGTGTCGGCGAGCTGGTCGCGGGTCGGATTGCCGAGCCGCGAGTAATCGTACGGGCCGGGCTGCTCGAAGGCGGGAAACTTGAAGGTCGTCGACAGGTGGATCGGCGCGATCACGGCCCCGAAGGCGGTATCCTGGGCCACCCCGTTGGTCGCCGCGATGGTGCGGGCATCGAGTCCCTCGGGCATCGGCTGTTCCTTCCTGCGCCGGAATCGGGCCGGCACGCATGACCGGCCGGCTTGCAAGCGCGTTCTTTATGGAGAACGGAACAGACTTTCAAGAGAACGATGGCCGCAAGCGGAGCGCAGATCATACACTTGCACGAACCCGCCGCAGCCGATCCTCGGCAGGTCTACCCTGCTGAATTACCCATGATGCGGAGCCCAGAGATCGTCACTGCAGGAAACTCAGACGGGAGAGCAGCCGGCCTCCGGCAGCTGCTTCGCCGACGGCCACGCTGCATGTCATGCCCGCTGCGAGCATCACGCCCGGCGGCACCGCGTCGATGTGGATCCGGACGGGAATGCGCTGCGCCAGCCGCACCCAGGTGAAGACCGGATTGACGCTCGGCAGGCCGAGATGGTCCGGGTTCTCGTTGGCGTCGGCAATGCCGTGCCCGAGGCTTTCCACATGCCCCGAGACCGGCTGCTCGAACCCCATCAGGCGGATCTCGGCGTGGGCACCGACCGCGATCCGGGACAGCTTGGTCTCCTCGAAATAGGCGGTGATCCAGAATCCCTCGGCCTCCACGATCGAGATGCGGGTCACGCCGGCGGTCGCATAGTCGCCCGGACGCAGCCGGAGGTTGGTGACGTAGCCGTCCAAGGGGGCCCTGACCGTGGCACGGTCGAGGTTGATCTCGGCGACATGGGCGGCGGCGATGGCCGCGTCGTAATCCGCACGCGCGATCGCCGCCGTACCGTTGGCCCGCTCGACCGTTTCCGGGGCGACGACACCCGGGCTCAACTGATTGCGCCGGCGCGCCGCCGCGGTTTTCAGGGCCGCATCCTCACGCCTAGCGAGGACCGCGGCCTGCGCGCCGTCGAGGGCCAGCTGGAAACGGCGCGGATCGATGACGTAGAGAATATCGCCGCGCCGGACGAACTGGTTGTCGACGACCCGCATGTCGACGACCGTACCCGAGACCTCGGGGGTGACCCGCACGACCTCGACGCTGACCCGCCCGTCGCGTGTCCAGGGCGCCAGCATGTAGGCTTGCCACAGGGCCGGGAGCAGCGCCGCCGTCGCGGCGACGGTGGCCAAGGTCAGCAAGGGGCGGAGCAGGCGCTTCAGGACCGTCATGGCGGCACTCAGACGAACAGGATGAGGAGTGTCACCGTCGCGAGCAGCACCGCGCATTCCAGGAGCGCGGGATGCCAGGCGCAGCGCAGCACTCCGGCACGGTCCAGGACGGCGCGAAGCCCCGCGAAGACCGGAATGGCTGCCACGAGGTAGATGAGGATGGGCGGCAGGTAGACGCCCCCGATCGCGACCTCGCTCAGCATGGGGCGCTCCGGTGCCGGTCGAAGGATCCGTCCGTATGGGCTTCGAGCAGCACCGCCATGTCGGTCAGGCAGGCGGCGATCCGATGGGCCGCCGGCCAGGCGCCAGGATCCTCGATCGATCGCGCGGCGATCTCGGCTGCCGCCTCAGCGAGGATGTCACGGGCCTGTCGCGGCGTCCGGGCGGCTTCGGCCAGGGCCCGCAGGGTCGTCGTGTGGAGGAACGCCGGTGTGGTGGCATGTCGGGCTGCGCCGCGTGCCCGAATCGCGGCACGGCCGAGGCGCAGCCCGGCGATCCCCTCCGCCATAATCGCCGCCGCCTCCGGATCGGCCCTCAGGCTCAGCGCGAGGCGGGCCAGCCGGTGGTGCTGAAGATGCTCCCAGACGTGCCGATGCTCCGGTGGGTCCGAATGCAGGAGCGCCAGGGCGTCGCGGCGCAGAGCCGCCCGGATGCGGCGGGCTTGCCGGCGCGGATCGTGCGGAAGGAGGAGTCGAAAGGCCAGAAGCGTGACGAACACTGCTGCGATCCAGCCGAAGGCCTGGTTCAGGAAGGCCGGCAGGCTGAACGCCGTCGGGTTCGTGGCTCCGACGAGCGTGTTGAACGCAACCAGGTAGGCGAGCCCGGACGGCCCGTGCCGGGGCAGGGTGGTGGCGTAGAGGCCCACCATCCAGAACGGCGCGATCACCGCGATCAGCAGCGGGAAGCCTTGCACCTGGGGCATCAGGCCGAAAGCGCAGACGAAAGCCGCCGGCACGGCCACGAGCGTCCCGGTGATGAACGCGACGGCGCCCGCGGCCGGATTGCCCGTCATGGCGAGCAGGGCCAGATAGGGGGCGAGGATGAGCAGCAGGAGCGACCAGTCGCTCCAGCCGGTCGCGATCCCGAAGGCGCCGGCGAGCAGGATCGCCAGCGCGGAGCGCAGCCCGTTCTCCGTCGCCGTCCCCCAGTCCCGATGGAACCGGAATGACCGCGCAGGCGCCGGGCGGCCACCCTGGAGCCGTGCCATTCCGGACAGCGCCGACCTGTAATCCTCGATGAACGCGACGAGGCGGTCGAGGGCGATCAGCGGGGCGGATGTTCCGGTATCCGCGGCTTCGGCGCGCCTGGCGCGCGCCTGCACCGCACCGCTCAACGTGGTGATCCGTTCGAGCGCCTCCTCGAAGCGCCGAGCCTCCAGCGCGCACAGGATCCGCGGCAGTTCGGTGACGACGTCTTCGTGCGCCGCGACGCAATCCTGGCCTGCTTGCGGAGCGGCGTCACACAGGTCCGAGCTGCCCAGCAGCGCGCTGAACAGGGCAGCGATGGTGTCGCGAATTGCGCCCTCGTGCCTTGCCAGGTCCGGGGACTCGGCTCGGCTCAGCTCCAGCAGATCATCGACCGCGAAGAGGCCGGCAATCTGTGTCGGGGTTGGCAGGCTATGCGCCGGCTCTTGGCTTCGCAGCCGCTCCAAGGCGACGCCCGCAATCGTGCCGAACTGCCCGATCAGAGCGTTGTCCAGCGCGACGCGCGTGGCACGTTTGCTGAACAGGGCCGTCACCACCCCGAGGCAGACCACCCCGACCGCGACGGTGGCTGTACGGCCGAGCACGGCATCCAGCGCCCGCTCGGGCATCTCCAACGCGCCATACGTGGCGAGGCCGACCGTATAGCCAGCCACGGCCGCGCCGGACGCTCGGAAGTGCCGGAGCAGCGTCGCTCCACCGGTACAGAGGCCGAGCCAGAGGGCGAAGCCGAAGATGAACAGAATGGGAGCCTGGATGAAGAGGCCCATCAGGACGAGGGCGGCGCCTGCGCCGATCACCGTGCCGACAAGGCGCCATCCGCCCTTGGCGAGAACAGCGCCCTGGTTCGCGTTGGCGACCAGCAGGACCGTTGAGGCCGCAGAATAGGGCGTCTCGAGCTGCAGGCAGAAGGCGACACCGAGGGCTAGCGTCGCAGCGCTGGTCGATCGCGCGACATGGGCAGTGCGGGGCGTCAGGATGTCGATCGCGAGAAAGCGATCCCGGGCACTCCGCAAGGTGGCGGACGCACGCAGCGATGGAGAGGGAGCTGGGCGGGTCATGCGGGTGTGGTCAGCGCTTCAGCCGCGACGCTCGAGCCGGCGATCCCGGGTTGAAGAGGTGAGGGTCCCATAGCTGTTCCGTCGCTGGATTACATAGGATCATCCTATCTTTCTGCGGGGCATGTCAATCCGTGTGACCAGAGCTGGGATGATCCCTCTTTGCTCGCTATAAGAACGCTATGGTGCTCGCCGCGTCCCTTCCACAGGTCCCCCGCCGCTCCCTGGTCGATTCGACCATCGACCTCATCCGCGCGGAGATCGAGACCGGCCGCTGGAAGGTCGGGGCACGCATACCGAAAGAGGCGGAACTCGCCGAGATGCTGCAGGTCGGGCGGAACACGGTGCGGGAAGCCGTGCGGGTCCTGTCCCATGCCGCGGTTCTGGAGGTCCGGCAGGGCGACGGAACCTATGTGCGCCTGAACATCGACCCGGCTGAGGTCATGCGCCGAGTGACGCATGCGAGCCTGCGAGACCATTTCGAGCTGCGCGCGCTCCTCGAAACCGAGGCCGCGCGCCAGGCTGCGGCCCGGCGGAACGACGATGACGTGCGGCGGCTCGAAGCCCTGCTGAACGAGCGGGGGGAACGCCCCCCGGGCGGCGATCTCGCCGACTTCATCGCGCGCGACATCGCGTTCCATGTCGCGGTCGCACAATGCGGCGACAACGCCGCCCTCGCGGAACTCTACCGCTACTTCGCTCTGTCGTTGCACGGCAGCACGAGCACGGCGCTCGCGGACATCACCCTGCCCGAGCCCGACCTCGCCGCCCATCGCCGGGTGTTCGACGCGATCCGGGACCGAGACGAATCAGGCGCGGCAGAGGCCGCCCGGGCGATCGTCGGCCCGATCCTCGACGCGCTCGCGAATGTCGAGACGCCTGCTACCTCCAGCGTCTGATCGGGCCCCGGCTCCGTTCAGCCCTCCGCCCCCAGAGCTTGCCTGGCGAGCGAGACGGCGTCCTGATCGGTGGCGCAGGCGACCTGAGGCGTGCCGAACGCGCGAACGAGGCCGGGAAAGGCCGCCTCCAACGCGCGGCGCCGATTTGAATCGGGCTCCACGACGATCAAGGCCCGGCAGCGCCGCGCCAGGACCTCCTTGTTCCGCTTCAGCCAGAGACCCCGGGCGACGCGGTCGTCATGCAACTCGTCATCGCGGCGGCCCGGATAGACGAGCACGAAGGGTTTTTCGCTGGCCAGAAGCCGGTCCATCTCCCGGCACCAGGCGGTGGCGTACCCGGGTGGGCGCGCTTCCTCAGCGCGCAGCCGCACGATGGGAAACGTCGAGACATCGTGGAGGGTGAACGGCTCGCAATCCATCGACAGACCTCCCTGGAATCCTGCTAAAAGATCGTTTGATCCAATCATCCTACCTTTGTTGACCGACTCGGGCAATCGCCGTAGCGCTGGGCTTCCTCGATCGGAGCCCGCCGATGCCGCCACGCCCGCCAGAACGCCTTGCCAATGGTACGTTCGATCGGCCGCGGCCTTCGGGCCTGCGCCTGCGCCTGCGGAGGGCCGGCGGCTTGCTGACGGTGATCCTGTGTCTCTCCCCCGCCGCCCTTCGCGCCGAGCCCCGGCCGGCCAGGGCCGGGTCAGCGAGCGACGAACCACGCCCGCCCTCGACGCCTCGGCATCACGCGGCGACGGCCCGGATGCCAGCCGAATTCGTGGGCGCCGCCCTCGGCCAGCGCGGCAGCAACGCGACCGAGATCGCGCTGCCGGCTCTCACGGTCAGCGGCCGCGGGATGACCGGGACCGATCCGGTCCCCGGTCTCGTGGCGCGCGTCTCGGCCACGGCTACGAAGACCGACACGCCGGTCATCGCAGTGCCGCAGGCGGTGTCGGTGATTCCCCGAGAACAGATCGACCAGCAGGCGGCCCGGAGCGTCGGCGACAGCTTGCGCTACACGCCGGGCGTGTTCGCCGACACGCGGATCGGCGGCGTGCTGGAAAGCGTGTTCCTGCGCGGCTTCGGCGGCCTCGCGGCGGGCGCAACCAACCCGCAGGTCCTCGACGGCTTGCCGCTGGTCAAGGGCGGCAACTGGTCTGCGCAGGTCATCGATCCGTCCGTGCTGGAGCGTGTCGAGGTGCTGCGTGGGCCGGCCTCGGTGCTCTACGGGCAGGCGAGCCCGGGCGGCATCGTGAACATGGTCAGCAAGCCGCCGACCGAGCAGCCCGTCCGCGCGGTCACGCTCACCACCGGCAACCGCAACCGCGCCGAGGCGGCCTTCGATCTCGGCGGCCCAATCACCGAGGACGGCAGCTGGGCCTATCGCCTCAACGGCCTCGGCCGCCGGGTCGACACCCAGGCCGATTTCTCCCGGGAGCAGCGGCTCGTGCTGGCGCCGGCGCTGGCTTGGCGGCCGGACGACGACACGCGCCTCACCTGGCTCGGCTTCTACCAGAACGATCCGCACAACAATTTCGCAGGCTGGCTTCCGGCCGAGGGAACCCTGTTCCCCAGCCCGGCCGGCCGGATCCGGCGCAGCTTCTTTCCGGGCGAGCCCGGCTTCGATGCTTACGACCGCCAGCAGGCGATGATCGGCTACGCCTTCGAGCACCGCTTCGACGAGACCTGGAGCGTCCGCCAGAACCTGCGCTACGCCCATATCGACACACGCTTTGAGGGCGTGGCGATCAACTTCTTCGCCCCGTTCGGCGCGACCGCGAGCCTGCTCGAGCGCTCGGCCTCCTGGTCTCGGGAGGCGGTCGACGGCGTGTCCCTGGACAACCAGGTGCAGGCCGACTTCGCCACCGGACCGATCGGCCATACGATCCTGCTCGGGCTCGGCTATCAGGGCTCCCAGGCGGATGTGAACGCCTCGGGCTTCGGCCCGGTGCCGGCGATCGACTTTGCGGCGCCGGTCTACGGCCGGCCCTTCGCGCGTCCACCCGCCGCGCCGAGCACGCGTCAGGACTGGAACCGCGTCGGCCTCTACGCCCAGGACCAGATGCGTCTGGACCACTGGGCCGTCACGGTCGGGGGCCGGCAGGATTGGTCCCTGCTCGATACCGCCAACCGCCTGACGGCCCTTACCTCCAGCCAGGACGACCAGGCCTTCACCGGCCGGGTCGGCGCCGTCTACCTGTTCGACGGCGGTCTGGCACCGTATGCGAGCTACGCGACGTCGTTCGAGCCGACGCTGGGCACCGGCTTCTCGGGCACCCCGTTCAAGCCGACCCATGCGCGGCAGACCGAGGCCGGGGTGAAGTATCAGCCCGCCGGCCTGGACAGCTTCGTCGCCGTCTCGGGCTTCGACATCACCCAGGACAACGTCGCCACCGCCGACCCGGCGCACCTCTTCTATAAAGTCCAAACCGGCGCGGTGCGCTCGCGCGGCATCGAGATCGAGGCCCGCGCGACCCTGTCCGACAGCCTCGATCTGATCGGCGCCTATACCTACCTCGACACCACCGTGCGCCGGGACGGTAACCCGGCGCTCGTCGGCAAGCGCTTCGTGTCCGTGCCCGACCAGTTGGTGTCGCTCTGGGCAAATTATCGGTTCCCGGCCGGCCCGCTCGCGGGCCTCAGCCTCGCTGGCGGGATCCGCGCCATCGGCCGGAGCGCCGGCGATCCCGCCAACAATTTCTCGGTACCGCCCGTGACCCTGATCGACGCCGCGATCCGCTACGATCTCGGCGCCGCCGATCCCGGACTGGCGGGCTGGCAGGTCTCGGTCAACGCCGCGAACCTGCTCGACCGGACCTACGTCGCCTCCTGCTTCGCGGCGGGCGGTTGCTTCTACGGAAACGGCCGGACCGTCATCGCCAGCCTCGGCTACCGCTGGTGAGTCGCTATCGGCCCCCCGCGCTGCCCGCCCGCCGGGTGCGGCGCTCCGCCTTGCGGGTCGCGGTCTCGCGCAGGTGTTGCTCGATGGCGTCGTTGGCGCGGCCGCGCATGTGCCGGATCGCCTCGACGTCGTCGAACGTGTCGGGGAAGCGGCGCGACAGCCACAGATAGGCGCTGGCCAAGCGCACCGTCCGCTCCTGGTAGTCGAGTTCCCCGGCCAGGTTCGCCCGCAGGGCCGGGACCGTGGTGCCGGTGGCCCGGGCCTGGCTCCAGCGCTCGAGCATGCCCATGGCGATCTCGTCGCGGCGGTTGACGGGGCAGACCGAGAAGGCGAACTTTTCCTCGATCGGCAGCCGCGCCCGATCGACGACCCGCGCGACCTCCAGGATCTCCTCCAGGGCCGAGGGCTGGAACGGCGAGCCGGCGTAGAAGGTCGCCCGGGCGAAATGCGTCAGCACCTCGTGGAGGCTCTGGGTCTGCATCTCCTCGGCGACGGAGCGGATTGCGCCGAGGTCGGGCCGGACGAAGAAGCGCGAGTCGGCCGCTGGCGCCGTCGGTGCCCCCGACAGCGCGATCCGGATTGGCTCCACCGCGATCGCGTCCGTGGCCGCCACGTAGCCGACATCCTGGTGGCCATAGCGACCCGCCCGGCCGGCGATCTGGCGGATCTCGGAATTGGTCAGGCCGCGCTCCTTCGTGCCGTCCCACTTGCGCACGGTCGAGAACACGATCCGCCGGAGCGGCCCGAGATTGAGCCCCATGCCGATCGCGTCCGTGGTGACCAGCACGTTGGCCTCGCCGGTGCGGAAGCGCGTGGCCTCGGCCCGCCGCACCTCGGGCGAGAGGGCGCCGTAGATCGTCGCGACCCGATGGCCCCGGGCGACCAGGATCTCACGGTTCTCGTGCACGGCCCGGCGCGAGAACGCCACCACCGCGTCCCCCGGCTCGACCTTCTCCAGGGGGACCGGTTCGTCGAGCAGCAGCAGCGGCGACTTGCGGGTGAACGGGATCACCTCCAGCGACTCGCCCGCGGCCTCGGCGGCGCGCCGGACATAGGCCAGGGCGTCGTCGGAGCCGCACACGATGACGGTCCGGGCGGCCACGCCGAACAAGGCGTTGGTCCAGGCCCAGCCGCGATCGGGATCCGACAGCATCTGGATCTCGTCGATCACCGCCACGTCGATCGGGCGGGTCAGGTCGGCGGTCTCGATGGTGCGAGCGGTGTGGGTCGGCTGCGGCTCGCCCAGGACCTCCTCGCCGGTGACCATCCCGGCCCGGAGACCGCGCTCGCGCAGGGCCTCGTAATTCTCCAGGGCCAGCAGCCGCAGGGGCGCCAGATAGGTGCCAGTGGGGGCCGCCGTCAGCATCTGCAGGGCCGCATAGGTCTTGCCGGAATTCGTCGGCCCCATGTGGAACAGGATCCGCCGGTTCAGCCGGCGGGCGGCACTGAAGCGCTCGATATAGGCGCCGAAGCCGACCTGATCGCGCAGGCGGCGCAGGCGCGAGCCCTCGCTCGCCACCGCCTTGGCGTGGCGGCGCACGGGGGTGAGCGTGTCGTTGAGCGCGCGCGCCAGCTTCGGCCCGAAGGTGAACACCCGGGAGCGCAGCGAGCGGTCGAGCTGGGCGATGTAGGCGGGGGCGTCGGCCCCGACCTCGCGCAGGTCCTGGAGGATCTGCGCCCGCAGGCGTTCGACCGGCTTGGCCAGGGTCCGGGTGACCTCGGCGGCGCGCTCCGCCACCGCCGTCCGCAGGGCCTCGACGCGGTGCGCCGGGTCGTTCCGGGCCGCCATGCGGGCCAGGATTTCGGCCGCCGCCGGGTCCGGAGCGCTGTCGATCCGCAGGTCCAGGCGGCCATTGTCGAGGAGCGGGATCTCGGTCCGGATGCTCCAGAGCACCCGGCGGTCCCGCAGGATGGCGGCCTTGAGGGCGGGGATGACCTTCCGGACCGCCGGGACGCCGGTCTCGGCAAAGGCCCGGGCCCTCTGCCGGGCGCGCAAGACTTCGGCGATCCGCTCGTCGTCGACCTCGGCGCCGAATTCGGGCAGTTCGAGATCGGCGCGCAGGGTTTCCAGGTCGAGGGAATCGGGAGAGAGCCCGAGCCGCGCCACGGCCTCGGACAGGTAGACGATCGTGGGGCGGAGACGCTTGCGCGCCATGGACTCACCTTCGGCCGCAGCATCCGCCCGCCGGCGCTCACGCCGCCGCCGAACGCGTTCCTGAGAACCATCCTTGCGCCAGTCCGATCCCGGACACCATCCCCGGGCTTCAGGAGTCCCCCGCCGCCGCGGTGAGCCAGGTGCAGAAGGCACGGACCGTCGGGTCGTCGGCCCGGGCCTCCGGCACGTAGGTGTAGTAGCTCCGCGCCGGCAGGGACGGGCCCGGGAACGGGCAGGTCAGGCGGCCTGCGGCCAGGTCGTCGGCGATCAGGCGCTCCGGGCCCATCGCCACGCCGAGGCCGTCGAGGGCGGCCTGCAGGGTCAGGTAGAAATGCTCCAGGGTCACGGAGGCCTGCGGGACCAGATCCGGCACCCCGGCGGCGCGCAGCCAGTGCGGCCAGACCTGCGGGAGCGTCGCCGCATGGAGCAGGGTGTGGTGCCGCAGCTGCTCGGGCTCCTGCAGGGGCAGGCGCTGCAGCAGGGCCGGGCTGCAGACCGGCCTGCGCCGCTCGGTGAGGAACGGCTGCGCGACATGGCCGGGGCGCGTATCCGGCCCGCCGCGGATCGCTACGTCGAACGGCTCGGCGAGGCTCGCCAGCGGCACGTTCGAGGTGGTCAGCCGGACCTCGATGGCCGGATGGGCGACTTGGAAACCCGACAGGCGCGGGATCAGCCAGCGCAGGGTGAAGGTGGCGAGCGCGTTGACGTGCAGCAGGCGCGGCCGGCCGCGCTCCACCTGGCGGGCGGTGGCCAGGGCGACCCGGTCGAGGGCGGCGCCGATCTCGGCGGCGTAGCTGCGCCCGGCCTCGGTGAGCACCACCCGCCGGTTGTGGCGCTCGAACAGCGGCACGCCGAGCCAGCCTTCGAGCATCTGCACGTGCCGGCTCACCGCCCCGTGGGTGACGCGCAGCTCGTCCGCGGCGCGGGTGAAGCTGGCGTGCCGGGCCGCCGCCTCGAAGGCTTTAAGCGCGTTGAGCGGCGGCAGGCGGCGATGCATCCGTGTCAGGTTTCCTCACGCGAGCGTCAGCATAAGGCGTTTGTCAGCCGGGCGCGAGACCCGCATCCTGTGGTGGAAGCATCAAGGACAGCAGGATGGCCCGCGGCTCGGAGTTCACCGCCCCGCTCGACGC
>Ga0182231_1000283_pt1 | contig 11728 bp, 12 predicted proteins | sample G6R1MG_29_FD_129667 | JGI IMG/M metagenome (GOLD analysis project Ga0182231, IMG submission 129667) | Miscanthus phyllosphere microbial communities from Michigan, USA - G6R2_NF_07NOV2016_LD1 MG | ecosystem: Host-associated > Plants > Phyllosphere > Phylloplane/Leaf | place: USA: Michigan...
CAGTAGATGATCCCGCTCTCCGAGCGCCGGTGCTTGAGGAAGCGCTCGATCTGCCGGGTGGGGTTGTCCTTCGGCACGAAGGTCAGGCGGATGTTCGGCCGGTCGAAGGAATGGACGAAGGCCTTGAGTTCGCGGCCGGCCGGAAACAGCCGCTCGGTGATGTCGGCCCGCGTCGCCTTGTCGGCGGTGGCGGTGAGCGCCACGGTCTGGACGTTGCCGAGCGCCTCGCGGGCGCGGGCGAGGTCGCGATACTCGGGCCGGAAGTCGTGGCCCCATTGCGAGACGCAGTGGGCCTCGTCCACGGCGAGCCGCCGGACGCCGACGCCCCGCAGGGCGTCCATGAGCCCCTCCATCATCAGCCGCTCGGGCGAGACGAACAGGAGCCTGAGATCCCCGGAGCGGATCTGGCGCCAGGTCTCGCGCGACGTCGCTTCGGGCACGGAGGAATTCAGGGTCGCGGCGGCGACGCCGAAGCCCAGCATCTGCTGCACCTGATCGTGCATCAGGGCTATGAGGGGCGAGACCACCACGGTGAGGGAGGATTCCACCAGGGCGGGCAGCTGGTAGGTCATCGACTTGCCCGAGCCCGTGGGCATCACGGCGAACACGTCGATCCCGTCGAGCACCGCGCCGATGACCTCGTCCTGGCCGGGGCGGAAATCGTCGTAGCCGAAGGTCTTTTTCAACGCGGCGCGGGCCTCGTCGAGACGGCTGGTCATCGCAAACCTTGGGTGGGAATTCCGGGAGCGGCCTGATGGGCCGGCGTCTTGATCGGGCGATGTGTAGACACTAGCATCGTCTCGTCTACACGGGAGCGATCCTAATGCCTCTCAACATCCGAAGCGAGGAGGTGAATCGCCTCGCCGAGAAGGTGGCGGCCCTCGCCCGGGTCAACAAGACCGAGGCGGTGCGGATCGCCCTGGTGCGGGAAGTGGAGCGGTTGGAGGCAAAACCGTCCCTGCTGGAACGGATGCGGCCGATCCAGGACGCGTTGGAGCCCTATCCCAAAACCGATCTTGCTGCGGACAAGGCTTTCTACGACAGCTTGTACGAGGATTCCTGATGTTCCTCGACGCCTCCGCCATCGTGGCGATCCTGGCGCGCGAATCGGGTTTCGAACGGCTGATCGCGCGGGTCGAGGCCGCGTCGCCGTTGTGGACGTCCGGTCTCTCCGTGCTCGAAGCCGTGCTCGCCCTCCATCGGATCACAGGCGCCCCGATCACGACCGCGCAAGGGGCGGTCGAGTCCTTTCTCGCGCAAGCCGTCGTCAGTCTCGTTCCCGTGGCCGAGCCGGAAACGTACGAGGCGGTTTCGGCCTATGCCCGATACGGCAAGGGGCAGGGTCATCCGGCCCAACTCAATCTCGGCGATTGCTTCTCCTACGCCTGCGCCCGAACGAAGCGCGTCCCGTTGCTGTTCGTCGGCAACGACTTTTCCCGAACCGATATCCCGTCCGCCCTCGCCTGAGCGTCACCGCGTGGCGATGGCGACGGCCGCGCCCGCCATCACGGTGCCGGCGCCGCGATTGATCGCCCACCGTGCGCGCGCCGAGGTGAACACCCGCCGGACCCGGGCTGCAGCCCCGGCATAGGCGGAGAGGACGCCGCTCAGAACAACGACGATGGTCGCGCCCATCGCGGCGAGGCCGGACGCGCTGAGGCGATCGAGATCGATCACCCCCGGCAGGAGGGCGAGGAAGAACAGGATCACCTTCGGATTGCCGAGGGTGAGGACGAGACCGCCAAAGAACAGACGGATCCGGCCATCTTCGTCCACGGGCATGGCCTCGATGGGCGCCACGGGCGCGGTCCAGGCTTTCCAGGCAAGAACCGCGAGATACGCGGCACCAGCGTATTTCAGGACCACGAATGCGGCGGCCAGGGACTGGGCGAGGAGGGCCATGCCGGCCGCCGCCACGCCGAACCAAACGAGGTCGCCCACGACGAAACCGGCGATGAAGGCCGCGATGCCGCCCGTCCCGCGCGCCAGCACCCGCGCCACGAGGGCGGCGATGCCGGGACCGGGCGAGGCCACCGCCACGGCGTAGAGGCCGGCAAACAGGAGGAGATTCGCGATCGACATGGCTTGTCCCGGCGGTTCAGGGCGCGGCGACGCGCCCCTCGACGATCCTAACCATGTCAGCCCGCCCCTCGAGTTCCACGAACAGGGCCGGGTCGGCCCCCGTCATCCAGACCTGACCCGAGAGGGCCTCGAGGGCGTCGAACAGGCCGGCGCGGCGGCGCGGGTCGAGGTGGGCGGCGACCTCATCGAGGAGGACGAGGGGCGCGATCCCACACATGGCCTGGACGAGGCGGGCATGCGCCAGGACGAGGCCGATGAGGAGCGCCTTCTGCTCGCCCGTGGAAGCGGTGGCGGCGAGCACGTCCTTGGGGCCGTGACGCACCACGAGGTCGCTGGTCTGCGGTCCACTCAAGGTACGGCCGGCCGCGCGGTCGCGGGCGCGGCCGTGGCGCAGGGCCATGCGGAAGCGGTCCTCGGCCTCCAGGGCCGGCCAGACGGCGACGAGGTCGTCGAGGTCGCCTTCGAGGCGCAGGGCCGCCCAGGGGAAGGGCTGAGCGTCGTCGCGCCCCTCGGCGATGAGCCGGTCGAGGCGCTCCGTGGTCTCGCGCCGGGCGAGCGCTACCGCCACGCCGAGTTCGGCGACCTCGCGCTCGATGGCGTCCAGCCATTGCCCGTCGTTGGGACGTTCCTCCAGAAGGCGGTTGCGCGAGCGCAGGGCCCGTTCCAGGGCGTTGACCCGTGCGCCATGGGTGGCGTCCACGGCGAGCACCAGCCGGTCGAGGAAGCGGCGGCGGTCGCCCGCCGGTCCCCGGAACAGGCCATCGAAATCCGGGGTGAGCCAGACCACGCGCAGGAACTCGCAGAACGCCACGGGGGAGGGTGCCGTGGCCCCGTCGATCCGGCACAGGCGCGCGGAGCGCCCGTCGGGACCCGGCGGTTCGTAGCCGGTGCCGACCCGGTGCTCGCCCGCGCCCGCCGCCAGGGTCATCGATACGGCGAATCCGCCGGGGCCCCCGGCCCGGGCCATGCCGGCGAGGTCCGCGCGGCGCAGGCCCCGCCCCGGCGAGAACAGCGACACGGCCTCGAGCAGGTTGGTCTTGCCGGCCCCGTTCTCGCCGACCAGCGCCACGAAGCGGCGGCTCACCTTGAGATCGAGGTCGGCGTGATTGCGGAAGTCACGGCAGATCAGGCGGGTGAGGCGAAGCCCCCGACCCGCCGAGGCATCCTCGGGTGCATGCGTGATGGAATCGGACGAAACGGTCGCGATCACACCCGCATCGGCATCAGCACGTAGAGCGCGGACGCGCCCTCGCGGTCCTGGATCAGGGTCGGCGAACCCGGGTCGGCGAGCTTGAACAGCGCGGTGTCGCCCTCGAGCTGACCCGTGATGTCGAGGAGGTAGCGGGCGTTGAAACCGATATCGAGGGCGGCGGCCTCGTAATCGACATCGAGTTCCTCGGTAGCGCTGCCCGAATCCGGGTTGTTCACGGACAACGCGAGGCGCCCCTCCTGCACGGCGAGCTTCACCGCGCGGCCACGCTCGGACGAGATGGTCGAGACGCGGTCCACCGCGCGGGCGAACTGGTCGCGCTCGACAGTGAGGCGCTTGTCGTTCCCGGAGGGGATGACGCGCTGGTAGTCCGGGAAGGTCCCGTCGATGAGCTTCGAAATCAGCACCACGCCGCTGGCGAACCGGAAGCGGATCTTGGCCGAGGACAGGTCGATCTCGACGCCCTCACCGCCATCCTCCACGAGCTTGATGATCTCGGCGACGGCCTTGCGGGGCACGATGATGCCCGGCATGTCGCGGCTGCCGTCGGGCGCCTCGATCTCGACGCGGGCGAGACGATGGCCGTCGGTGGCGACCGCCCTCATCTTCAACGAGCCTTCGGACTCGATGGTGTGGAGGTAGATGCCGTTGAGGTAGTAGCGCGTCTCCTCCGTCGAGATGGCGAACTGCGTCTTCTCGATCAGGCGCTTGAGGTCGGCCGCCGCCAGGGTGAACCGGTTCGGCAGTTCACCGGCGGCGAGATCGGGGAAGTCGCCTTCCGGTAGGGCGCCCAGCGAGAAGCGCGACCGGCCCGAGCGGATGGTCATCTGGCCGGTCTCGCCGCTCGTCTCGAGGGAGACCTGGGCGCCGTCCGGCAGCTTTCGGACGATGTCGTAGATCACGTGGGCCGGCACCGTGGTGGCGCCCGCATCCGCCACGTCGGCGGGAATCGTTTCCGTGACCTCGATGTCGAGATCCGTGGCACGCAGTTCGAGACCCGACGGACCGCCGCGCAGGAGCACGTTCGACAGGATCGGAATCGTGTTGCGGCGCTCGACCACGCGGTGCACGTGGCCGAGCGAACGAAGGAGGGCCGCGCGCTCGACAGTGACTCTCATCGACAAAACTCGTGGTCTGAAGGTGGACGTCGCTTGAGCCGGCGCGGCGTCGCGCCTCGGCATTCCGCGTGGCAAGGCACCGTGGCCGATGAACTTGGCGAAGCCCATCGGCGAACGCAAGTGCGAGAGGTCGGCTATCCCGGCCTCGATCCGTGGCGGAGCCGACACGCTCCGCCGCGCGACGCGTATCAATCCTGCAGCATGCGCTTCAGGAGCTCGACCTCGTCGTTGAGCACGTTGTCCTCGCCGATGAGCTTGTCGATCTTGCGCACGGCGTGGAGCACCGTGGTGTGGTCGCGCCCACCGAAGCGGCGGCCGATCTCGGGGAGCGAGCGCAGGGTCAGCACCTTCGACAGGTACATGGCGATCTGGCGCGGCTTGACCACGGCGGCCGTGCGCCGCTCCGACAGGATGTCGGACCGCGAGACGTTGTAGCGCGAGGCCACCAGCTTCTGGATGTCCTCGATCTTGATGCGCTTGGGCTCGCGGTTCTTGACGAGGTCGCGGATCGCGGCCTCGGCGGTCTCCATGGTCACGGCGGCCCCCGTGAGGGTGGCGTGGGCCAGGAGGCGGTTCACGGCGCCTTCGAGATCGCGGCCGTTGGCGGTGATCGCCCGGGCGACGTAGGTCGCCACCGTGGGCGAGACCTCGAAGCTCGGATGCGAGACCTGCACGGCGGCGAGCCGCGCCGAGAGAATGGACGTGCGCAACTGCTCGTCGAGGGTGCCGATCTCGACCACCAGCCCGCCGGCGAGGCGCGAGCGCACCCGCTCCTCCAGGGCCTCGAGCTCCGTCGGCGGCCGGTCCGAGGCGACCACGACCTGGCGGCCGGCATCGATCAGGGCGTTGATGGTGTGGCCGAACTCGGCCTGGATCGACTTGCCCTGGATGAACTGCACGTCGTCGAGGATGAGGAGGTCGATGGCGCGCAGACGCTCCTTGAAGGCCAGGGCGTTCTGGGTCTTCAGGGCGTTGACGAACCCGTACATGAAGCGGTCGGCGGTGAGGTAGATCACCCGGCGGCCGGAATCGCGGGCGGCGTGGCCGATGGCGTGGAGGAGGTGGGTCTTGCCCAGCCCCACCCCGGCATGAAGGTAGAGCGGGTTGTAGAGCGCACCCTGACCGTCATGACGGGCGACGCGCTCGCCGGCCGCGTGAGCGAGGGCGTTGGAGCGACCGACGACGAAGCTCGCGAAGGTCAGGCGGTTGTCCAGCGGCGCGCCGTTGAGGTCTCCGGAACCACCCTCGGGGCGGGCGGGGGCGGAGACTTCGGCGTCGGACTCGCCCTGAGCCTGCATCCCGGACCCGGCAGCCTGGAGGCGGGCGAGGGGGCTGGGGGCCATCGCGGCCTTGGGAGCGCTCGGGGCGACCGCCGGACGGGCGGCCGCGGGACCGCGCACCGACACGTCGATGCGGGAGACCTCCTCGACCTCGCTGCGGAACGTGTTCAGGACCCGGTCGAGATAGTGCGACTCGATCCAGCTCTTGAGGAAGCGGGTGGGCACCGTGAGGCGCGCGGTGGAGCCGGACACGTCCAGCAGTTCGAGCCGGGCGAACCAGCTCGCGAACACGTCCTCGCCCAGTTCCGCCCGCAGGCGGCGCTTCACCCGAGCCCAGGCGGCCACCGGATCGGTGCCACTCACGCCGCTCATGCCCGTCTCGGGGTTGCCGGACACGCTACCGTCGACATGCATCATCGCTCTCCTCGCGCCGAGGACGGAGAGCCGCCGCCGGAACGTACGCACACTGAACTGACGTCGCGCCCCGCAAGCCATTCGCGGGGCCCTGATGTTCGCGCCGGTGTCAATGGACCCGATGCGCCTTTTGCCGATGAGACCAGCCTATCAACAATAAGCTACGGTTCTCCTAACAACGGGACTAATGGGGATAGCGAAATTTGCGCGAATTGGGACGAGGGGTTGGCGGCGTGAGTCGATTCGAAGCCTCGACCTTGTGCATGATTCACCCTCGACTCGAAGATGCACGGCTTTTGTCAGGTCTTCTCAAGCGATCGTTAAGTTACACTTGGCGCTCCAACTCCACAACATGCCAGATTCGACGACATCGTTAACGGACCACTGCAGCGGGCGTCCCTCCACGGTGCCAGATCGGGATGGCGCGATGGGCATGAAGGAGAGTCCACGGCGGGAATGAGGACAGCCGAAAACGAAGAAAGCCCGGCATCGCTGCCGGGCTTTCTTCGCAATGGGTCCTGAGGACGGAGGCTTAGGCGGCGAGCGCCTTGACCCGTGCCGCGAGGCGCGAAACCTTCCGGGACGCGTTGTTCTTGTGCACGATGCCGTGCTGGGCGGCCCGCATGATCTCGGGCTCGGCTTCCCGCAGGGCGGTCAGCGCGCTGGTCTGGTCGCCACCGGCAATGGCCTCTTCGACCTTGCGGACGAAAGTACGCATACGGCTGCGGCGCGAGCGGTTCACAGCGGTCCGCTTCGCGATCTTGCGGGTCATTTTCTTGGCCGACACGGTGTTGGCCATGGGGCATCCTCATCACGTTTGAGGCGATCCCGACGGGCCCGCGGGCCGGAGTGTCGTGTGATCGCGTGCAGGTTGTTCGGGCAATGGCGAAGCCGACGGGCAGGGACGACCGCGACCGTCGGCAATCCGGGCTCTATAGCCACGCGTCGCCGATCCGTCAACGCGAGCGTCGTCGCAACGTCGCCGACAGGGCGGCCCCGAACCGCCCCGGTGTGACCGGCCGGATCCTCGGCCGTGCTATTCAAGTCCCCCACGTGATAACCGAACGCGCGGGGATGAGGCAGGGGAACACCGATGACCAAGGAACCGGATGCCGCACGAATCGCGCGCCATCGCCCGCCCTCGGGCATGGCGAGCCCGCGCTTCTCCGGGATCGCGAGCTTCATGCGCCTGCCCGTCCTCGACCCCGCCGAGGCGCCGGGCCGGGTCGACATCGGCCTCGTCGGGATCCCGTTCGACGGCGCCACCACCAACCGGCCGGGCGCGCGCCTCGGACCCCGCAGGGTGCGCGAAGCCTCCACCGGCACCCGGGCGCTCAACGCGGCCACGGGGATCGCGCCCTACGATCTCGCCGCCTGCGCCGATCTCGGCGACGTCTGCGTCAATCCCATCGATGTCGCCGCCACCGCCGCGCGGATCGAGGCGTTCTACGAGCCGCTGGCCGCCGCCGGCATCGTGCCCCTGTCCATGGGCGGCGACCATTTCGTGACCTACCCGGTCCTGCGGGCCCTCGGCCGCGATAGACCCCTCGGCCTCGTCCACATCGACGCCCACAGCGACACCGACGACGGGCAGTACGACGGAAGCCGCCTCACCCACGGCACGCCGTTCCGCCGGGCCATCGAGGACGGCGTCCTCGATCCGACGCGCATGATCCAGATTGGTCTGCGCGGCAGCGTGGACGCAGCCGACGAACTCGACTGGGCGCGGGCGCAGGGCGTCCGAATCGTCCCGATGGAAGAAGTCGTGTCGCGAGGGTTGCCCCAGGTCGCGGCCGAGGCCCGCGCCGTGATCGGCGCCAGTCCGGCCTATCTCAGCTTCGACATCGACGCCCTCGATCCGGCCTATGCGCCCGGCACCGGCACGCCGGAGATGGGCGGGTTCACCAGCCGGGAGGCCCTGTTCCTCGTGCGGGCCTTGAACGGCCTCGATTTCATCGGGGCCGATCTCGTCGAAGTCGCCCCGCCCCTCGACCCGTCGGGCATCACGGCCTTGGCCGGTGCGACACTGGCGTTCGAGATCCTGTGCCTCTTAGCCCAGGCCGTCGCGGCGCGCCGGGAATAGCGCGTTGGTTGACGCTACCGCTCCCACCGCAGACCCTGCCGCCGTCGATTCACGAGAGGTATTCCGCTTGGATTCCGAAATCACACTCTATCATGCGCCCAACACCCGCTCGACGGGGGTGCGGATTCTCCTGGAGGAACTCGGCGCTCCGCATCGGCTGAAGGTGCTGAACATGAAGGCCGGCGAACACCGCGAGGCGGACTACCTCGCCATCAATCCCATGGGGAAGGTCCCGGCCCTGACCCACGGCGACGCCCTCGTCACCGAGCAGGCGGCGATCTACCTCTACCTCGCCGACCTTTTTCCCGGAGCGGGCCTGGCCCCGGCCCTCGACGACCCCCTGCGTGGTCCGTACCTGCGCTGGATGGTCTATTACGGGTCGAGCTTCGAACCCGCCGTCATCGACCGGGCGCTCCAGCGCGAGGCAGGCCCGCGCGCCATGTCGGCCTATGGCGATTTCGACACGGTGCTGACGACACTGCTGGGCGCCCTGGAGACGGGGCCGTACCTCCTCGGCGAGCGCTTCACCGCCGCCGACATCCTGTGGGGCACGGCGTTGGGCTGGACCACCGGCTTCAAGCTCGTTCCCGAAGAGCCCGCGATCATGGCCTACATCGCCCGCGTCAACGGGCGTCCGGCCGCCGCCAGGATCGCGACGGACGACGCCGCCCTGGCGGCCCGGCACGAGGCGGTGCAGGGAACGGCCTGATTCCATTCCACCGCCGGGTCGCAGGGACCGATGTGGACGACCTTCGTCAACGTGCCCCTGCAGGACCCGACGGCCTCCCGGGCCTTCTTCGGCACCCTCGGGTTCGGCTTCGATCTGCGTGATCGCGGCGGACACCATCGTTATCCTGCTGCGGATGGCGCGCCGCTGCCGGGATTTCATCCTCGGGCCGATCGGCGACGCGCTCGCTACCACGGAGGTCCCGGCGCCGTCTCGGTAGGGTCCGAGGCGGTGGACACGATGCAGGCCCCGGCCCGCCCCTGACGGCCGGAGGCCGGCCGGGGCTAACCGAGCCGGATCACGGATTTACGTATGCCTGCAGCCTCCAAGACTCGGACGGCCATGTCTTGGGAGCCGTCTCCATGGATCCCGCCGCCATGCGCGGCATGAAGGTATCAGCCGGGGGGGAGGGCGGGCACGGCGCGGGACACAACCTCGGCGGCGGGTTTCTGCGCGCCCAAGTCGAGCGGCCCGAAGGTGGCGAACAGATGCATGCCGACGACGGGCGCAAAAACGAGGCTCATCATCACCGCCATGATGAGCGCGACGTTGGCATCGCGAGTCTTCCTCTGGGGGGATTTGGACGGGGTCTTGCGTGAAGGTCGCGGTCGGGCCGTACGAAGGCGAACGTCGCTTGCGGGAAGCAGGTTCGTACGAAAAGCGGCCGGCAAGGCAGAAAGCTTCAAGACGGTCATGGGCTCACCTCGTTCGACCGGCCACCGGGCCGGTCGCGGGCGAGCCCGATCCAACGATCAGGCTTGGCGCACGCGGACGGCCGAAGGCGGCACGGTCCATCGACTACTGTCGCTGGGCATTGGGTCAGTCAGGTCCTAATGGAGCCGCACGACCGGCATGGGGCGGAGTCGGAGGCGACGCCGAAATGATGCCGGAGGACGGGTTAGTCAAGGCTTAACGCGCCAGGGGGCGCTGGCGATCCGCAAGTTTTCGCCGCACTGCGTCACACCGACAGCAGCGCGGCGAACCGAGCCACGAGGCGGCGACCGACCTCCTCCTTGTCGAGGGTCGGCCAGGTCTCGACGGAGCCGTCGCGTCCGACGAGGTGGACGGTGTTCTCGAGCCCGCCCATGACGCCACCGGCGGCGGAGACGTCGTTCGCCACGAGCAGATCGCAACCCTTGCGGGCGATCTTTCTCTCCGCGTTGGCCACGACATCGTCGGTCTCGGCGGCAAAGCCCACCACGAGGGTCGGCCGCCCGCTCGTGAGGCCCGCGACGGTGGCGAGGATGTCGGGGTTCTCGACGAGGACCAGGGGCGCAGGTTCGCTTCCGTCCTTCTTGATCTTGCTCTGGCCGACTTCCGCCGGACGCCAATCGCCGACGGCGGCGGTGAACACCGCGATGTCCGCCGGCAGGGCCGCCTCCACGGCCGCCAGCATCGCCCGTGCGGTCTCGACGGGGACCACGCGCACGCCGGCCGGATCGGGAATCGAGACCGGGCCGGACACCAGGGTGACGTCGGCCCCCGCCGCCGCCGCCGCCGCCGCGATGGCATGGCCCTGGCGGCCCGACGAGCGGTTGGCGAGGTAGCGCACGGGATCGATGGGCTCGTGGGTCGGGCCCGAGGTGACGAGGACGCGCCGCCCCGCGAGGGCCCCGGCGGATCCACGCTCCGCCGGCGCCCGGCCGGCGAGGAACCCGAACCCGCCCGTGCCTTGCGTCCCGGCCAGCATCGCCTCCACGGCATCGGCGATCTCGGCGGGTTCGGCGAGGCGGCCCGGCCCGAACTCGGCCTCCGCCATGGCCCCATCATTGGGGCCGACGACGTGAACGCCGTCCCCCTCGAGCGTCGCGAGATTGCGCCGCGTCGCCGGGTGCTGCCACATCCGCACGTTCATGGCCGGGGCGATGAGGATCGGCAGGGTGGTGGCCAGCAGCACCGTAGCGGCCAGATCCGAGGCCGCCCCGGTGGCCATCCGGGCCATCAGGCTCGCGGTGGCGGGCGCCACCACGATGGCATCGGCGTCGCGGGCGAGCTTGATGTGGCCGATATCGGCCTCCTCCGCCCGGTCGAACAGGTCCGTATGGGCGCGTTCGCCCGCGAGTGCCGCAGCGGCCAGCGGCGTCACGAATTCCTGCGCCCCTTGCGTCAGGAGCGGGCGCACCCGCGCCCCGCGCTCGCGCAGGCGGCGGATGAGGTCGAGGGCCTTGTAGGCCGCGATGCCGCCGCCGATCACGAGGAGGATACGGCGGTTCTGGAGCGGGCGGATCATGATGCACTCATCGGGCCGGGCTCGGGCCAAAGCCCGCCCCGCTCCATACACCCGAACCGGCCCGGATGCAGGCCGCGTCAGGCCTGGGGGCGCGGGGCCTGCGCGAGGCGAGCCGGCGCGTGAACCGCCCCCATGGACTGGGCCATCTCGGCGGCGGTCAGCCCAGCGCCGTCGCGCCGGTCCGGGTCGGCGCCATGGGCCAGCAGCAGATCGATGATCTCCAAGCGGTCGAACATCGCCGCCGTCATCAGGGCGGTGCGGGAGCCGTCGCCGGTGCCGTCCACGAGGGCGCCGTGGGCCAGGAGCAATTCGGCCATGGCCCGGTCGCCCTTGAAGGCGGCGCCGGCCAGCGGCGTCTGGCCCCGATCGTTGGCGAGTTCCGGATCGCCGCCATGTTCGAGGATCGCCCGGGCGGTCTCGGCCTGCCCATTGTAGGCGGCGAGCATGAGCAGGCTGTCGCCCTTGTCGTTGCGGAGATTGGCCGGCAGGCCCTGACCGAACAGGTCGGCCAGTTCCTGCGTGTGCCCCAGGCGGGCGAACTGGAAGACCCGGCCGGCGAAGGCGAGGGTCGCGTCGTCGAGTTC
>Ga0182231_1000286_pt1 | contig 11710 bp, 9 predicted proteins | sample G6R1MG_29_FD_129667 | JGI IMG/M metagenome (GOLD analysis project Ga0182231, IMG submission 129667) | Miscanthus phyllosphere microbial communities from Michigan, USA - G6R2_NF_07NOV2016_LD1 MG | ecosystem: Host-associated > Plants > Phyllosphere > Phylloplane/Leaf | place: USA: Michigan...
CATCGAGCGGTAACGTACGATGCGCTCGAAAACCTCGCGCAACGAGCCGCTGGCGACAAGCGTGTAGCCCAGCGCATGAAACGCCGTCGGGCTGACAAAGCGTGAAACACGCAAACCCAGGGCCGGGTCAAGGCTGGCTTGCACTGCGCGTTGCCAGAGCGCGGCGGTGACATCCGGCGAGAATTGCGCATCGGGTTCACTCAGCCTGGCGAGGTCAATACCCGCGCTTCGGCACAATGCATCGCTGTCCATACCCAAGGCAATGAGCTGCTTGCGCAGAGCGGGGGTCCAGCTGGCGAGACTGCTTGGCTCAGGCATGCGGACGCCTCTTCCTGGCATAAGGTGACTTCGGCAGCAGGCCGGTGCCGACAAGGCACCACCGGGCAACTCCATTGCCTGACGCCGTCACCAAGAATGAGAGCATTTGTGACAGTTGTGCAAGTGCCAGGACGCGTTTCTTGCCGTCACACAGAAAATAGTTCGCGCTCTAATCGCTGAGCAGTGCCCCATAGGCCCAAACGAGCTATCAGCAGTCGCCAATTGCGCAGTCGTCGTATAACGCGAAAACGCTCCCTCCCTTCTCAACACGTCGCCAGCCCATGCTGATGAAGGTCAGAGCGTTTCTGTCATTTGACACTGGAATGGCAAATGACTATAAGTTCTCCATGTTGTACGACAACATAAGACTCGAATAAAATTACAACCACAAAAATAATTCAAAGAGTAACAACCTCATGATCAGTCTGAATTCTCAGGCCATAAAGGCATGCTCCTCGTGCGAAAAATCCGTTTTTACGCATGATCGTCGGCAGAAAGCGCCTAAAAGTCTTCTGAAGAAACCGTAACCTGAAGTTACATAAAACCAGCCGCCTCACGGCCTTGGCCGCGGGACGCTCATCGCCAATCTAAAAATAAACAGGGTGAAGAGATGAAGATAAAAGGCATTCGGTGGTGGATGGTGGGGCTGGTCACGGCCGGCCTGGTCGTCAACTACCTGGCACGCAATACGCTGTCTGTCGCAGCACCGACGCTCATGAGCGAGCTGAGCATCTCCACCGAGCAGTACGCGCACATCGTGGTCGCCTGGCAATTGTGCTACGCCATCATGCAGCCCGTGGCGGGCTACATCATCGACGCGATCGGCACCAAGATGGGCTTTGCGATTTTCGCCATCGCCTGGTCTGCCGCCTGCGCTGCCGCCGCATTCGCAACCGGCTGGCAGAGTCTGGCGATCTTCCGCGGCATGCTCGGCCTGACCGAAGCCGCGGGGCTGCCGGCAGGCGTCAAGGCGACCACCGAATGGTTTCCAGCCAAAGAGCGCTCGGTCGCCATCGGCTGGTTCAACATTGGCTCGTCGTTCGGCGCATTGCTTGCACCCCCGCTGGTGGTCTGGGCCATTCTGCAGAGTGGCTGGGAGCTGGCGTTCCTGATTGTCGGCGGTCTTGGCATTGTGTGGAGCGGCCTGTGGCTGCTGTTGTACAAGCATCCGCGCGATCAGAAGCGTCTGGGCGATGCCGAACGCGACTACATCCTCAGCGGCCAGGAAGCGCGTCTGAAGGATGCACCTGCCCGGAAAGGCAGTTGGAAGCGACTGTTCAAAAACCGTAATTTCTACGCGATTGCTTCGGCGCGAATCCTCTCCGAGCCTGCCTGGCAGACCTTCAATGCGTGGATCCCGCTGTACCTGATGACCGAGCGCCACATGAACATCAAGGAAGTCGCGATGTTCGCCTGGCTGCCGTTTCTGGCGGCTGACATTGGCTGCGTACTGGGCGGCTACCTCAGCCCGCTGTTCCACAAGTACTGCAAGGTGTCGCTGTTCACCTCGCGCAAGATGGTCATGCTGTTCGGCTGCTCCTGCATGATCGGGCCGGCGTGCATCGGGCTGGTCGAAAGCCCCTACACCGCCATCGCCTTGCTGTGCATCGGCGGTTTTGCCCACCAGACCCTGTCGGGCGCGCTGTATTCGATCACCTCGGATTCATTCGGCAAGAACGAGGTGGCCACAGCGACCGGGATGGGCGGAATGTTCGGCTTTTTCGGGGCGGCGGCGTTCACCATGGTGTTCGGCGTGCTGGTCACCAAAATCGGCTACAGCCCGCTGTTCGTGGTGCTGGCAATCTTCGACATCGTCGCTGCGATCGTGGTGTGGAACGTTGCCCGTGAAGTCCCGCAGCACGACGAGCCGGTACCGCTGCCTGCGGGCGAGCAGGGCCCGCGTACTGTGCCTGCAACCTGAGGCCGTCGTAATCCTGTAACGAAGTACGGATAGTCTTTGCCCTGAAAGTGATTTTTATTAGAGGCCGTTCCTCGAAGGCAGGGAGTGGCCTCTTTTTTTGTCTATTGGCTGATATTCGTTTTGGGAATTAACAAATAGCTTCTTATTCCTTATCGAATATAACTTCCATCCCTATACTCGTCTCATGAACGCATACATGCAGGAGGCGAATCCATGCATAACGAGTCGATCCGGTATCTGATCGTGCCAGGCTGGCAGGGGTCTCCTGATGATCATTGGCAGACCCACTGGCAGAACAGCCTGCCCAACAGCACACGCGTGGAACAGGCCGACTGGCTCAAGCCTCGTCGTGAAGACTGGGTCGGCGAGTTGCAGCGCACGATTGCTGCGCACGACACACCCGTGATCCTGATCGCTCATAGCCTGGGTTGCGTCACCGTCGCGCATTGGGCTCAACTTGCGCCGCTGGAAACCTTGCGTCAGGTGCACGGCGCGCTACTGGTGGCACCGGCCGACGTCGAGCGTCCGAATTGCCCGCCTGCGTTGCGTAATTTCGCGCCGATCCCTGCTGATCTGTTGCCGTTTCCGACGCAGATTGTCAGCTCTGACAACGACCCTGCGGTCAGCTCCCAGCGCGCCATGGAAATGGCCCGTCACTGGGGCGCGGAAGTCGGGTTTCTGAGTCAGGCCGGGCATATCAACGTCAAGTCCGGTCATCAGCGCTGGGAGCAGGGGTTCGCCTACCTGTACCGCCTGCAAAACCGTCTGGAGCAACACGCGCGTCGTCGCGCATGACCGGGCAGCCTGTTTATCGGACTCACCGGGTCCCGTCTTTTTAAACGCTTGAGCCATCGCAAGGGCTCAGGCGGGAGTGTGTCATGAGCCTTCACGAAAACTTCGGCCAGCCGCTGCTGACCTTTCCCGATGCGGAAAAAAGCCCACTGAGCATTCGCGCCAAGGCGCTGGTGTTCATCGACCCACGCTCGCGCCGGTTGCGTGAAGAAATGGAGCAACTGGCTCCCCGTTCTCTACCGGTACTGATCCGTGGCGAGTCCGGGACCGGCAAGGAGTTGCTGGCCCGGCATATTCATCGCGGCAGTGATCGCTCGGGTTTATTCGTTTCGGTGAACTGCGGTGCGATCAGCCCGACCTATGCCGACGCCGAATTGTTCGGCTACGCCGCCGGAGCCCACAGTGGGACGGTCAGCAGCCGCGCAGGCTGGTTTGGCTCGGCCAACGGTGGCACCTTGTATCTGGATGAAATCGGCGACCTGCCGTTGCCGATTCAGGTCAAGCTGCTCGCGGCGCTTGAGAATCACGAAGTCACGCGAGTGGGTGCGCAGCAGCCGAGCCCGGTCGATGTGCGTCTGGTCGCAGCCACCAGTATCGATCTGGCGCAGGCCGTGGCTGCCGGCAAATTCCACGAGCGGCTTTATCACTACCTCAGCGAGGGCCGCCTCGATCTGCCGGCGTTGCGCGAGCAGCCGGGCAACATCCTGCCGCTGGCCGAATATTTTGTCGGGATCTACAGCCAGCGTCTGAATCTGCCGGTGCAATTGATCAGCGAGGATGCGCAGCGCACGCTGGAGGCTCACAGCTGGCCCGGTAATACCCGTGAACTCGAGAACGTCATTCACTTTGCCTTGCTGGTCAGCAGCGGTGATGAAATTCGGGCTGAAGATATCAATCTGCCGAACATCGCCGATCCGTTCACGCTGATCGAGCGCCAGACGCAGCTATTGCTCGATGGTGGTGATCGCAGGCAGCTGTCCGCGCTCAGGCAACTGCTTGAAACAGTCACCTCAGAGCTGGCGCGGCGTCCTGCTTGAGCGCGCCCCAGCACGGTCCTGATGAGGTAGAGTAGATGCTGATGCAAAAAAGCATAAGCACTCGATTAAAAAGTATTTTATCGGAATATAAAACACCGGTAATGTCAGCGTGATGTCGCAGGGTTCGGATAGCTGTGACAAACCATTGAATAATAAGGTGTCATTTCTGGATGACGCTCTCGGATTTTCGTTAAGGACATTGCATGAAAAAGACGTTTTTGCTGACCGCTCTGGCGGCTGTGTTCTCCATTGGCCTGGCTCACGCAGGTGAAAAGCTGGTCGTCGGCGCGACGCCAGTACCGCACGCGGAAATCCTTGAGCTGATCAAGCCGACCCTGGCCAAAGAAGGCGTGGACCTGGAAATCAAGGTCTTCACTGACTACGTGCAGCCAAACGTTCAATTGAGCGAAAAACGCCTGGATGCCAACTATTTTCAAACCAAGCCTTATCTGGATGGCTTCAATAAGGGCAAAGGCACCAATCTGGTGACTGGCGTGGGCGTACACGTCGAACCGTTCGGCGGCTACTCCAGCAAGTACAAGAAGCTGGCTGATTTGCCTGAAGGCGCAACCATCGCCATTCCAAACGAAGGCAGCAACGCAGGCCGCGCACTGCTGCTGTTGCAAAAAGGTGGCCTGATCACCCTGAAGGATCCGACCAACGCCCTGTCCACGCCGAAAGACATCGCAACCAACCCGAAGAATTTCAAGTTCCGCGAGCTGGAATCGGCTGTACTGCCACGTGCGTTGAAGCAGGTTGACCTTGCCTTGATCAACACCAACTACGCGCTGGAAGCCAAGCTCAATCCGAAGAAAGACGCGCTGATCATCGAAGGTGCCGATTCGCCGTACGTGAACTTCCTCGTGACCCGCGAAGACAACGCTCACACCGACGCCATCGAAAAACTGTCGAAAGCGTTGACCAGCCAGGAAGTCAAAGACTTCATCAACAAGAAGTACGATGGCGCGGTACTGCCTGCGTTCTGACCCTCTGAGTGTCGTGCGTAATCTAACTATCGTGCGACGCTCCGCGTCGCATGCCGTTCTGGACGCTCTGCGTCCTCTTTCGAGCATGTGGCGCGGCACAGATCTGTGACGCAGAGCGTCACGCAAGGCATTCCTGCGCTGGAGCGTGAGGAACGATAACATCACTATCGTGCGACGCTCCGCGTCGCATGCCGTTCTGGACGCTTTGCGTCCTCTTTTGAGCATATGGCGCGGCGCAGACCTGTGACGCGGAGCGTCACGCAAGGCATTCCTGCGCTGGAGCGTGAGGAACGATCATCTCACTGTCGTGCGACGCTCTGCGTCGCCCCACAATTCCCCGCCATAAACTCCCCCGAAAACGCTTTCTCGACAAAGCGCGTCGAGTCCGGCAGAGAGCCATTCACCGCTCCCGAGTGATCCAGCTGCGGGTAGTAATGCCACTCGATGCGGTCGCCGACCTTGCACGCGTCTTTCACCAGCGCGATCTGGCTGCGAACAGGTGAAATGACATCCTTGCCTCCCGTACCGATAAAAACCGGAATGTCCGACTTTAACGTCGGGTAGTCCGATTGGCGATTGACCTGATCAAGTGCCTTATCGGGTGAGCGTTTGAAGCTGTTGTTGAATGTCAGTCCATCCGCGACCACCTTGCGCTCGATGGCTTGCAGGCATTCACGCTGACTGGTTTCGAACGCGAGCTTTGCGCGGTCGCTCAGGTAATCGGCAGGATGCAGCGACGGGTCGATCAGCGCGGCAGTACTCAGTCGCAACAGGTTATAGGCCAGCGATGGCGTGACCTGATCGCGGAAGGTGTCCGGTCCGGCATGTTTCTCATGCGATTGAGCCATCGGATACGGCGTCCCGGTCGCAACCACTCCGACAATGTTCAATTCGGGCGCATAAGTCTTCTGGTAGACGGCCGTTGCGAAAGCGGCACGGCCACCTTGCGACTGCCCGAACACAACCACCCGCGAAGACAGATTGAAGTCCGCCTTCTGAACCGCACGAACGCTGTCGAGCACACCATACGCCAGCGGACTGCTCAGCCCGAACGGGTGCAGCCCCGGCGTGCCCAAACCCTGGTAATCAGTAGCCACAATCGCATAGCCACGCCCGAGCCATTCATTCAGATAGCGCGTGTCGCGATCACTGCGCCCGGCAAAGGAAGGCGCACAGATGTCCGCGCTACCAACCGTGCCATGCGCCCACGCCATCAGCGGCCATCCGCCCTTTGGCGGCTCACCCTTGGGCATGAACAAGGCTCCTGACACTGCGACTGGCTGGTTGTTGAGCCCGTCTGTCGAGGTGTACAGGATGCGGACATTCTGTCCGGCACTCTCAAGGCTCTGCGTGGCCGTCAGCGGCTCCGAGCGCAGCAGTTGGCCCGGTGTCGACGGCACTTTATCCGGCCATGTGTAAAATGCGGGAACACCGCCTTCGCCCGGGTCTGACTGGGCAACGGCGACAGTTTTCATGGAAGTGCCTGGCACTGCGCTGCAAGCTGCGAGCAGGACCATCAACAGAGTGGCCAGAACGGCCGAATACCTTGGCGATGAGTTCATCGGTATTTCTCCACAAGCTGACAGGAGAGAGCGCATCAGCATCGATGTATCAAGCCGATTATGACCTGAGCGATGATAACTGACGCACGCGCTGCCAGTACTGAACGGAGTTCTTCATGCGCAAGGATTACCTCGCTTTCTTCATCTCGCTTTTCCTGTCCAGGCTGGCGGATCAGATCCTGTTGTTTATTGTGCCGCTGGTGGTGTTCCAGACCACCAACAGCGCTTCATGGGCGGGGCTGGCGTTTTTCGTCGAATCGTTACCGAGGTTTCTCGCGTTTCCGTTGTGCGGCGCGTTGTGCGACAAGTATTCGCCTATCAGAATTCTGCACATCAGCCAGGTCTACCGGGCATTGCTCTGCGTGCTGGCGATGGTGTTCTACGCACTCTTTGGTGGCATTGGATGGCTCGTGGTTCTCTCGGCATTGTGCGGGGTGCTGACCACGCAAGGCATCATGGCGCGCGAAGTGCTCATGCCGCATATCTTTCAGCACTACAGCTACACCAAAACGTTGTCCTATTCCCAGATCGCCGACCAGTCAGGGCTGGTTCTCGGGCCCTTGGTCGCGGCACTGATACTTGAGGTGTGGGCCTGGTACTGGGTCGTACTGTTGACCGCCGGACTATTCATGCTGGCAGACCTCTGCATGTTGGCTTGGCAACGTCTTGGCCGTTTTAAGCTGGAAGTGTTCGAGCAGCATCAAGACATCTGGCTGCAGCCCTTGCGGATTGCGTTCGGGCATATCCGTTGCCTGGCAGAGTTGAAAAAGATCATCACGCTGGCAGTAGGGGTCAACCTGATTGTCGGCGTCACTCTGGCGACCTCGGCAGCCATGGTCATCGGCGAGTACAGCGCAGGCAAGGATAACTATGCAGGGCTGCAGGCGGCGGGGGCAGTGACCACTATCGTGATCCTGTTCTTCCTGGCCCGTGTGGTGCTGCCTTTGCGGGTGCTGGGCGGTGTCGGGTATTTAATGATCGCGATCGGGGCATTTATCAGCGCCCTGAGCCCGAACCTGATTGGCTATGCGCTGGGGTTTCTGTTGATCGTCGGCTTCGACAAGATGTTCAACGTCTACATGCGCACCCTCCGGCAGCGGGTGATACCGCCTCAGGACTTCGGCAAGACGGTGGGCGTGATCACGTTGCTCAACAACCTGTCGCAGCCTCTGGCGGGTTTGCTGGTGGCACTGCTCGCAGCGCCTTTGGGCATTCGCCAGGTCATCCTGAGTTTGGCCATGCTGACGAGCGTTATCGGGACGGGTGCCCTGTGGTGGTTTGCAAAGGCACGCAGCCCATTCCCGACCTCGATTGCTGAGGCTGATCGGGAGGTCGGGAAATGAAAATGGAGCTGAGTCCGTTTCGCTGAATCTGGATAGAGTCAGGGCTTTTGAGGAAAGGCATTGTGCTTGTCCACGATGCAATGCTAAGAGCGCGGTGAAGAATTGATTTCATTGCTGTATTCAAAGATCGGGAAACCCCCAATCCTGAAGTGGGGAGAGCTGAGACAGAAAAGTTAGATGCTCGATGGTTTTTACTTTTTGTAGATTTTTAAGTTCCATCGGACCGCCGAGTGCCAGGGCTGGGACGAAGCCGTACATTTCGTCACTTTTGAGTGGCCCGAGTTTTTCGAGAGCCGGTTTGAATAGATCATCTAAGTCGCTTTCATTAGGTTTTTTTGACGAGAAAAAAACTTTTATTCCGAAATCGAGTTTTTCGCCTGTAAATTTAGAGGTACGAGGAGTGTATCTGGCTACATAGCTGTTAATAGTCAAGCAGCTACCTTTCCTTTCACCCCATACGTAAAGCTTTCCGAAAGCGCTGCGTGCGATAACATGGTAATTATCCAATCCATGGATATCTGTGTCAGTAAGCCAGTGTTCAAGTATTTCTTCATAATCTTGAGGGTTCACGGTCCAGAAAATCCCATCTGCATATCCGCACCAGCCATGATCTATCCAATACGTCAGTAGTTGGTCAGGTAGTTTGTTTTTATATCTGATGATGCTTGACTTCAGAACTTAATCTCGCTCAATCGCAGGGCCAAATTTTTCTAGAAAGAAAGCAAAGTCTTCGTCCATCATGCAGTCCGAACTGACAGCGTCATGAAGAAGGCTAATCTCCGGTTTCCGGATTTAGACATCTGGAAACCCCCAGTCCTGAAGTGGCGAGAGCTGAGACAGGAATGTTAAGTGCTCGATAGTTTTCACTTTTTTCAAGTTTTTCAGTTCCATCGGTCCTCCCAGGGCAAGAGCAGGAACGAAGCCGTACATTTCATCCGCTTTAAGTAAGCCGAGAGTTTCAAGAGCGGGGAGGAATAGTTCTTCAAAACCATTGGTCTTCGGGCTTTTTGTAGAGAAAAATGCTCTTATTCCCAAATCGAGTGCGTCGCCTTTAAACTTGGATTCCCGTTCTACATAACGTGCCATAGAGCTGGTTATAGTTAAGCTGAATCCGTTTTTCTCACCCCATACGTAAAGTTTTCCAAACGCACTTCGAGCTATAACGTGGTAATTGTCTTGGCTGCAGAATTTGGTGTCTGAAAGCCATTGGTCAAGTATTTCTTCATAATCTTGAGGGTTTACCGTCCAGAAAAGTCCCTCCGCATACCCGCTCCAGCCGTGATCAGCCCAGTAATCAAGTAGCTGATCAGGGAGTCTGTGTTTATACTTGGCAATGCTTGATGCGGGTACTTCACGGCGTTCCATCGCCGGGCCGAACTTTTTGAGAAAAAAAGCATAGTGCTCGTCCATAATTTTCCCTCTATTCACATTTTTTAAGTTTGGCATTCATATTGGTAGACCTACGCAACGCCTCTGGCACCTCCTGTGCGGCACTATCCAAGCCTGTAATACGGCTTGGCCATTGTGCACCCAAGCTAGAGTTGATCCTCCGATCACCAAAACCACCAATTATGTCTTTCCCTCCAGCAAATAAATCAGGATTATGCAGTGCGGCCAGAGTTGCCATTTTTTCTGAGGCCATTTTTTTGGCTGTTGCTTCTGCCCACTCGGGCATAGCTCCGCCCGAGATTAGTTCGTCTTGCATTTTTTCCTCTAGTTCATTGCGAAATTCCTCGCGCGCCTTTGCAGCCAACTGAGGGTCTCGCACAACGTCCCCATCCGTAAAAGCTTTCCGCCCTTTCAGATAATCATTCACCGTCAAGTCATTCAACCCATTTTGCTGAGCTTCTAGCTGGTCATCAAACTCTTTAGCAAGGTTGCGGTGCTTTTCACTTAATCTAAAACATGGCACCTCATGCTCCGCCATGCCCGACGCTCTTTTCGGTTCGGGCTCGTCCGCACGTCGATTGGGCGGCGGAGGCGGAGGCGGCGGTTCCTGTTTGTCCAGTGCACTTTTACGAGGGCCGGCATGTTGCAGGTCGGGGTGTCTTGTCAGGGCGTCTTCGTGCTGGAGCATCCATTGGCCGAGCTTCGCACCTTTTTTGCTGGCTTGCATTTCATTGGCAAGTACGCTTGCGCTGCCTCTGCCGCGCGTCAGGTAGGCGACGATGGCGCCCAGTAGCAGTACCACCACTTCTTCGTGGCCTTGGGCGATGTGGTGTGCTGCGCGGTCTACAACCTGCGGATCGTCGCCGCCGAAGGGGTTGAGGCCTGGCTCGCCACGGGTGCCTTCCCAGGCGACAGTGATGCCACGCACGTAATAGTCGACAATCCGCGGAAGGCCGTCGACGAAGAATTCGGCAATGGACGCCAGGCCGAGAATGCCCAGGATCCAAGTGCTGAGCTCCAGGCCTATTGCGGCACCCGCCATGCCCATGGGCACCGCGCCTGCACCAAAGAAAAAGCTGCCGACTCCCGCACCTATCGCGCCCCCTGCGAGCGTGCTGCCCGCGACGATCATGGCCATTTGGGTGACCACGTCTATCAGGTCGTTGATGATGCTGGCGATGTCGATATCCAGGAAACGCCACCCAAGCCGGCGGGCCGCTTCCAGTTCGGCGCGGTTGAACGCGCTTCTGATATTACCGACGCGTCGGAGGTTGAGCTGTAATGTTGAAACCGGCTCATTGTTGAGTCTGCGCTGGAAGCTGGCTCCAGGCTGGTAGCCCATGCTTCGGCTGATGCGTCGTTCTATATCGAGCCACGACGGCACAATGCCCGATAGCTGCATTGGGTGTCTCCCTGACTGCCCCGGTTGGTAGCTGCACCATAGGGAAGGCCGATAATGAAGTCAAAGTAGCCCGGGATTTTCTGATGGGTCCTACATGCCGAGTCTAGAAATCCTGCAGGCTACTCTCCGCCCCTACAGAGAGCAGCCGCCGCTTCAGCCTTAAAACGCCAACGTCACCCGAGCATTCAGCGACTGATCCGAAGCATCGTTACTCACCTGACCGTCGTAACTCAGGCCCACGCTCAGCGTATCGCTCAACCCCAGGTCGACGCCTGCGCCGAGCACGGCGGCGCTGCGGGCGATCGGTGCGCCGGAGAGTTCGAAGGTGCTGCCGCCGCTGAAGGCTGAGCGGCTTTCCGGGGTGACGTCACCGTAGGCGCGACGCCAGCCCAGTGTGGCGTTGGGTTTGATCACGACGCTGCCAGCGTTCAGGCGGGTCGCTGCACGCAGGCCCAGGGTACTGAAGGTGATGTGGTTGTCCTGGGATTTGTTCTGCAGGCTGATGGCGTTGCTGTTCTCGTCGAAGGCGTCGGTGTCGAGGCGCACATGGGCGAGGTTGGCGAAGGGTTCAAGCAGCGCATTGCCCATTTCGATGGAGTAGCCCAGCTCGCCGAAGACCTGATTGGTCGCTGCCTTGTAGTCTTCCTTGAAGTGCTCGGACGAGCCCGGCAGGTCCAGCGTACGCTTGGCGGTCAGCTCATGCCAGGTGCGTACCGCGCCGAGGCGCAGGCCCAGTTGGCCCCATTTCGCGCCGCCGTAGACACCCAGATGATAGTTGTCGCTGTCGGTCGAGCCAGACGCGTGGCGCAGGTCGAAGCTGCTGTTGCTGAAGCCTGCCAATGCACCCACACGCCAGGTGTCGTCGAGCGGTACGTCGGCGCCGAACAACAGGCCGCTGGTGCGGGTTTCCAGGCCCGAGGCGTCGCGGCTGCTGTCGGTCTGGCCGGTCGCGCCGATGGC
>Ga0182231_1000288_pt1 | contig 11579 bp, 8 predicted proteins | sample G6R1MG_29_FD_129667 | JGI IMG/M metagenome (GOLD analysis project Ga0182231, IMG submission 129667) | Miscanthus phyllosphere microbial communities from Michigan, USA - G6R2_NF_07NOV2016_LD1 MG | ecosystem: Host-associated > Plants > Phyllosphere > Phylloplane/Leaf | place: USA: Michigan...
AGGAACTTCAGGTATTCGGAGGCGAGGAGCCGGGCCGCCGACGGGTGCTGCCACCAGCGCCCGGCATCGAACCCTTCCGCCACCACCGGATAGGGCACCACGCGCTCGATGCCCGGCAGGACATGGTCGAGCTCCACCAGGGTGCGGGGCATGTGGTAGTTCGAGGTCACCACCGCGACGGTGCTGAAGCGGTGCAGGCGCATCCAGCGGCGGGTCTCGATGGCGTTGCCGATGGTGTTGCGGGCGCGGTAGTCGAGATCGACGCAGCAATCGATCCAGTGGCGTTGGGTGGGGTTGAGGCGGGCGATCTCGTCGCGGCTGGTGCGCTCGTTGACCCCCGTGATGAGCAGGCGCCGGCCGTAGCCGTTGGCCAGGAGGTCGATGGCGTCGCCGATGCGCTGGGCGCCGCCCGTGAGGGCCACGATGCCGTCGGCCCGGCCGTCCAGGGGGCGCTCGTCCCGCTCGACGCAGGCCACGAAGGCGAGGAAACCACCGAACAGCGCCACACCGCCGAGACCGGCGAGACCGAGAACCGCCCGCAGGGGGCGCCCCGGGGGGCGCTCCGGCCCGCGAAGGGCCGGTGCCGCACGCAGCGGCGCGTCGGTCCAGGCCCAGCCGAAAGCCTCGGAGGGCCTCATGGTGCGGCTGCCTGGCATTCGCGTCGTCATTCTCCGTGAAGATAGCCCCGATTGGGGCCGTGACGAGGCAAGTATCTCCTCCGGGAAAGGTTCACGGAGGGTTAACGCGATCCCGCGGATCCGCGTCGCGGCCCGATCAGGCGAGGAAGCGCCGCACGGTGAGGCGGGAGACGATGCCGGTGACCACGGAGGCGATGACCCCGATGAGGAGCACGCTGGCATAGCCCCGCCAGCCGATGTGGAAGGCCCCGAACAGGGCTTCGATCTCGTCGCCGGCCGGTCCCGAGCGCCAGGCGCCGGCGGCCAGACCGGCGAACGCGAAGGCGGCCAGCGCCGCCCCGGAGCCGATGACGCCACCCCGCAGGCCGAGGCGGAAGAACCGGCGCTGGAACGCCCGGGCGATGAAGTCGTCGTCGGCGCCGACGAAGTGCAGCACCTCCACAACCTCGCGGTTGCCCGCCATGGCGCCCCGCGTGGCGAAGACCACGGCGAGGCCCGTGGCGACGAGGACGAGGGCGACGAGGCCGACGCCGACGCCCACGAAGGTGTTGGCCATGGTCGAGAGCCGGCGCAGCCAGAGGGCGTGGTCGTCGAGGCTCGCGACGCCGGGGAGCGCCTCGGCGAGGGACGCGCGCAGGGGCTTGAGGTCTGGCCGGACCGCATCCGCGAGCCGCAGGGTGACGAGGCGCGGCACCGGCAGGTCGGACAGGTCGAGGCCGCTGCCGAGCCAGGGTTCGAGCAGGCGCTCGGCCTCGGCCTTCGAGAACACCCGGGCGGCGGCGATGCCGGGGGTCGCCCGGGCCAGGCTTTCCGCCCGGGCGACGTCGGCGTCGAGGTCGCGCCCGGGGCTCGGACGGACTTGGATCGTCACCTCCTGGGCCACGGAGCCCTGCCACTGATCCGCGCTGGAGGCGACGATCTCGGCCGCCCCCGCGCACAGGGCGGCGAGGAAGGTGAGGATGGCGATGACGGCGGCCAGCGCCCGGCTCGCCGAGGAATCCGTCGGCACCAGGGGGGCGTTGCGCCGCAGGGTCGCGGGCAGCGGGGATTGGGGCGGCGCGGCCACGCGCGGCGGGGAGACGGCCTGACTCATGGATTCTCCGCAATCATGGGCGCTCGACGGCGAGGCGGCCGTCGCCGAGCACCAGCCGGCGGGCATCGACGAGGTCCATCAGGGCGAAATCGTGGGTGGCGATGAGCACGGAGGTGCCGAGGCGGTTGAGCTCGATGAACAGGCGCAGCAACCGCCGGCCCAGCCCCGGATCGACGTTGCCCGTGGGCTCGTCGGCGAGCAGCAGCTCGGGCCGCGCGATGAGGGCGCGGGCGATGGCCGCGCGCTGCTTCTCGCCGCCCGACAGAAGCGGCGGCAGGACGTGCATGCGCTCGCCCAGGCCCACCCAGCGCAGCAGTTCGACGACTTCGGCCCGATAGCTCGTCTCCGCCCGCCCCTGGACGCGCAGGGGGAGCGCCACGTTCTCGTAGGTGGTGAGGTGGTCGAGGAGGCGGAAATCCTGGAACACCACGCCCATGCGCCGGCGCAGGCCCGTGAGCGCCTCGCTCGAGATGCCGCTGACCTCCTCGCCGAACACCGAGACGAGCCCCCGCGTCGGGCGCACCGACAGGAGGATGAGGCGCAGGAGCGTGGTCTTGCCCGCGCCCGACGGTCCCGTGAGGAACTGGAACGAGCGCGGCGCGATCTGGAAACTCACGTCGCTGAGCACCTCCGGGCCGAGGCCGTAGCGCATCCCGACGTTCTCGAACTGGACCACCGGCTCTTCCGCGCCGGACAGCAGGCTCCCCGTCTTCACCCGATCCGCCACGCGCCCCCCATGAATCCTGCCCCTCGCCCCTGCCCCATCGGTCGTGAACGGGGCGTTCGGCTTCGGCCCCGCTCCGGACGCCGCTTCACGGACGGTTAACCGCGTTCGCGCAGAACCGTGTGAGTCTTTTTGACCGAGCCGGCAACTGCCGATCGAGACCCCGGGGCGCCGATTCGCCATGCTGATCGTCTGCCCGTCCTGCGCAAGCGAATATGTGATCGACACCGATCGCGTCGGCGCGGAGGGGCGTTCCGTGCGCTGCGCGGCCTGCCGCGAGACCTGGTTCATCTCCCCCGACGAGGTCGCCGCCGCCATCGAGGCCGAGATGACGGCCGCCATGATGGAGGCGGTCCAGGCCGGCCCGGAGGACGCCGGGGCGCGGGCCGAGGCCCAGGCCTCCCTCGACGCCTGGGAGGCGGCGCTGGCGCAAGACGCGCCGGCGTCCGACCCCGATCCCGTCGCGGCGGACGCGCCCGCCCCCGAACCCCGATCCCGCCCGCGGTCGCGGCCCCCGGTGAAGCCGGCGAAGCGGGCCCGCGTCTCGCCCGCCGCCGCCATCGGCCTGTCCGTGCTGGCCGGGCTCGGCCTCGCGGTCCTCGGGCGCACCACCGTGGTGCGGGCGATGCCCCAGAGCGCCGGGCTCTACGCCCGCATCGGCCTGCCGGTGAACCTGCGCGGCCTCGACCTGCGCGACGTGGTCGCGTTTCAGACGCAAGGGGACGGCGCCCAGCTCGTGGTGGAGGGCGACGTGGTGGGCGTGGCCACCGACGGCGTACCCGTGCCGCCCATCGAGGTCGAGGTGCGGGACGGGCGCGACCAGCCCCTCTACCGCTGGAGCGTGGCCCCGCCGCGCCGGGGCCTGGAGCCCCGCGAGACCGCGCGCTTCCGGGCCAGCCTGTCGGCGCCGCCCGCCGAGGCGCGCTCGATCCACGTGCGCTTCTCGCAAAACCCCTCGCCGGCTCCCCAGCGGGCCGAGGCGGCCGCCAAAACCGATGGCACCCGCGATCACCCGTGATATGAAGCGTCCATGACGACTCCCTCCCGACGCGTCCGCGTCCTCTTCGACGAAGCCGCCATCGCCCGGCGCACCGAGGAACTCGCCGCCGCCATCGCGGCGGCCAAGCCCGAGAACCTCCTGGTGGTGGCGGTGCTCAAGGGCAGCTTCATGTTCGCCGCGGACCTCCTGCGCGCCCTCCACCGGGCCGGGCTGGAGCCGCAGGCCGAGTTCGTCCACCTGTCGAGCTACCGCACGGCCACGGTCTCGTCGGGGCAGGTCGAGATCCTGCGCGACGTGGAGAGCGAGGTGCGCGGGCGCGACGTGCTGCTCATCGACGACATCCTTGAATCCGGCCGCACCATCGTGTTCGCCAAGGACCTGCTGATGGCGCGCGGGGCAAAGCGGGTGCTCACGGCCGTGCTCCTCGAGAAGCCGGGCAAGCGTGCCGTGACCATCGACGCCGACTTCGTCGGCTTCACCTGCCCCGACGTCTTCGTGGTCGGCTACGGCATGGACGTGGCGCACGCCTACCGGCAATTGCCCTTCGTCGGCCTGGTGGATTACGACAGCCCCGAGGCGGACCTGTTCGGCGGCACCTGAGCCGGCCGATCCGGCGGAGCGTCGTCGGCGAGGACGACGTTTCGCCACGAAAAACACCCGTCCGCGCGCCCCTGTGGCGCTCTGTCCCTTGACAGGGCGCCCGCTCGCTTGCGTGACTGAAATCCCTTCCTTTGTAAGAGAACCCGACGAACGATGGCGCGCATCCTGCTCGTGGATGACGAAGAGACGGTCCGGGGATTCCTCAAGCGGGGCCTGGAGATCGACGGCCATGCCGTGGTCACCGCCAGCGATGGCAGCGACGGGCTCGACCGTCTCATCGAGGCCGACGGCGCCTTCGACCTGATGCTCACGGACATCCGCATGCCGCTGATGGACGGGATCGCCCTGGCGCTGGCCGCCAAGCGCGATTTTCCCAACCTCACGATCCTGCTGATGACGGGCTTCGCCGATCAGCGCGAGCGCGCGCGCGGGCTCGATGCCATCGTCACCGACGTGCTGACGAAGCCGTTCTCGCTGGCCGACCTGCGCTCCACCGTGACCCGGGCCCTGGCCGCCTGACCACGGGCCACCGGGTCCGGATTCCGACCCGCCCGCGCGCGACGGCCCGAATCCGGGACCGCCCCCCTCCCCGCCCGACCGAACGCATCACGCTCCGCGGGTGCGTGCCGCCGTCGCGCGGGCCGAAGCCGTGTCCGGACTTCCGGACAGGATGAGCGCCATCCATGCGGAATATCGCACCGCGGCAAAATCCAAAAATCATTCAAGTCATTGTTTCGGCGATTTAATTTAAATGGACTGGACTTGGTCCAGTTCCTGCAAAATCATACCGACAAAGGGCGGGCGAACGCGTCTGATCCGCTCAAGAAACACCAGGGAGGATACTATGGAGCGGAACCGCGATCTCGATCCCGTCGAGACTCAGGAATGGCTCGACTCGCTCGATGGCGTCCTCGACGTCGACGGGCCGGAGCGGGCGCATTACCTGATCGAGCAGGTCATCGACGGCGCCCGCAAGAAGGGCGCCCCGGTCCCGTACTCCGCCAACACCGCCTACCTCAACACGATCCTCCCCCAGAACCAAGATCCGCATCCGGGCGACCGGGCCATCGAACACCGCATCCGCTCGGCGATCCGCTGGAACGCCATCGCGATCATCCTGCGGGCGAACAAGGATTCGTCGGAACTCGGCGGCCACATCGCGAGCTTCCAGTCGGCGGCCACCCTCTACGACACCGGCTTCATGCATTTCTGGCGCGGGGCCAACGCCGACCACGGCGGCGACCTCATCTACGTGCAGGGCCATTCCTCGCCCGGCGTCTACGCCCGCGCCTTCCTCGAAGGCCGCCTCACGGAGGAACAGCTCCTCGGGTTCCGCCAGGAGGTCGGCGGCAAGGGCCTGTCGTCCTATCCGCATCCCTGGCTGATGCCGGATTTCTGGCAGTTTCCCACGGTCTCCATGGGGCTCGGGCCCCTGATGGCGATCTACCAGGCGCGCTTCCTGCGCTACCTGCACCACCGCGACCTCGCCAAGACCGACGGCCGCAAGGTCTGGGCCTTCATGGGCGACGGCGAGATGGACGAGCCCGAAAGCCTCGGCGCCATCGCGCTCGCCGCGCGTGAAAAACTCGACAACCTCGTCTTCGTCATCAACTGCAACCTCCAGCGCCTCGACGGGCCGGTGCGCGGCAACGGCAAAATCGTGCAGGAGCTCGAAGCCGATTTCCGGGGTGCCGGCTGGAACGTCATCAAGGTGCTGTGGGGCTCGGGCTGGGACGCCCTGATCCAGCGCGACACCACCGGCATGCTGGCGCGCCTCATGGAGGAATGCGTCGACGGCGAGTATCAGGACTTCAAGTCGAAGAACGGCGCCTATATCCGCGAGCACTTCTTCGGCCGCTATCCCGAGACGGCGGCCCTCGTCGCCGACATGAGCGACGACGACATCTGGCGCCTCACCCGCGGCGGCCACGACCCGCGCAAGGTCTTCGCCGCCTACAGCGCCGCCTCGAAGCACAAGGGCCAGCCGACCCTCATCCTCGCCAAGACCGTCAAGGGTTACGGCATGGGTGAATCGGGCGAGGCCCAGAACATCACCCACCAGCAGAAGAAAATGGGCGAGGCGGTCCTCAGGCAGTTCCGCGACCGTTTCGAGATCGACCTCACCGACGACCAGCTGAAGGAGATCCCCTTCATCCGGTTCCCGGAGGGCAGCCCCGAGCACCGCTACCTCATGGCCCGGCGCGAGGCCCTGGGCGGTCCGCTCCCCCTGCGGCGCTCCAAGTCGAAGGCGCTGGAAATCCCGCCGCTCTCGGCCTTCTCGGCCCAGCTGAAGGAGACGGCGGGGCGCGAGATCTCCACCACCATGGCGTTCGTGCGCATCCTCAACACGCTCCTGCGCGACAAGAACATCGGCAACCGCATCGTGCCGATCGTGCCCGACGAGAGCCGCACCTTCGGCATGGAGGGCATGTTCCGCCAGTTCGGCATCTTCTCCCAGGTCGGCCAGCTCTACCGGCCGGAGGATGCCAACCAGCTCATGTACTACAAGGAGGACAAGAACGGTCAGATGCTCCAGGAGGGCATCAACGAGCCGGGCGCCATGTCGTCGTGGATCGCGGCCGCGACGTCCTATTCCCACTCCGACGCGCCGACGATTCCCTTCTACGTCTACTACTCGATGTTCGGCTTCCAGCGGGTCGGGGATCTGGCCTGGGCGGCGGGCGACATGCGGGCGCGCGGCTTCCTCATCGGCGGCACGGCAGGGCGCACGACCCTCAACGGCGAGGGCCTGCAGCACGAGGACGGCCACAGCCACCTCATCTCGTCCACCATCCCGAACTGCGTCTCCTACGACCCGACCTTCTCGTACGAAGTCGCCGTGATCGTGCAGGACGGCCTGCGCCGGATGTACGCCGAGCAGGAGGACGTGTTCTACTACATCACCGTGATGAACGAGAACTACGAGCACCCCGGCATGCCGGAGGGCGCGGAGGCCGGCATCATCAAGGGCATGTACCTCTTCCGTGAGGGGCCCAAGGAGACGGCCAAGGGCAAGCGCGTCCAGCTCCTCGGCTCGGGCACCATCCTGCGCGAGGTCATCGCGGCGGCGGAGCTGCTGGAGCAGGATTTCGGCATCGCGTCCGACATCTGGAGCTGCCCGAGCTTCACGGAACTGCGCCGCGACGCCATGGCGGCGGAGCGCTGGAACCTGCTCCATCCGCTGGAAGGCCGCCGCCTCTCCCACGTCGAGACCTGCCTCACCGGCCGCACCGGCCCGGTGGTGGCGGCCACCGACTACATGCGCCTGTTCGCCGATCAGATCCGCACCTGGGTGCCCGGACGCTATCGCGTCCTCGGAACGGACGGCTTCGGCCGCTCCGATTACCGGGCCCGCCTGCGCGACTTCTTCGAGGTCAACCGGCACTGGGTCGTGGTGGCCGCCCTGCACAGCCTCGCCGAGGACGGCGTGATCCCGGCCCAGACGGTGGCGGACGCCATCGCCAAGTACGGCATCGACACGGACCGGCCGGCGCCCTGGACCGTCTGATCCGCCGCGCGGCCGCTCCCGCCTGGGGAGCGGCCTGCCTTCGCACACCCCTTCATCGAGCATGACCGGACGAGGGAGCCCGTGAGAGGCTCCGCTTCACCAGGGAGAGTACGCAGTGGGTATCGAGATCAACATCCCGGACATCGGCGACTTCAAGGACATCCCGATCATCGAGATCCACGTGAAGGAGGGCGACACGATCGGGCCCGACGATCCGCTCGTCTCGCTCGAATCCGACAAGGCGACCATGGACGTGCCCTCGCCGAGCGCCGGCGTGGTGGAGAAGATCCTGGTCAAGCTCGGCGACAAGGTGAGCGAGGGCTCGCCGCTCCTCGTGTTCAAGGGCGAGGGCGCCAAGGGTGACACCGCCGCCGCCGAGAAGGCCGCCGACGCCCCGGCCGGCGCCGACAGCGCCGCCCTGCTGGCCAAGCAGGAGCCCGCGCCGAGCGCTGCCCCCGCCCCGAGCGCGGCGCCCGCGGCCCCCGCCGGCAACCTCCCGGATTTCTCGCAGGTCCATGCCAGCCCCGGCGTGCGCCGCCTCGCGCGCGAACTCGGCCTCGACCTGACGGCGGTGAAGGGCACCGGCGAGAAGGGCCGGATCACCAAGGAAGACGTGAAGGGTCACCTTACGCGGTCGGCCGCCCCGGCGCCCGGCGCCTCCGGCACGGCCGCCTTCGCGGGCGGCGGCATGGGCATCCCCGAGATCCCGGCCGTGGACTTCTCGAAGTTCGGCCCCGTCGAGACCCAACCCCTGTCGCGGATCAAGAAGATCTCCGGCGCGCACCTGCACCGCTCCTGGCTGAACGTGCCGCTGGTCACGCATCAGGACGAGTCGGACATCACCGAGACCGACGCCTACCGCAAGGAACTCGACAATGCCGGCAAGGAGCTGAAGGACAAGGGCTACCGCGTCACCCTGCTGGCCTTCCTCATCAAGGCGGCCGTCTCTGCCTTACGCAAGCATCCCGAGTTCAACGCCTCGCTGTCCCCTGAGAAGGACGCGCTGATCCTCAAGCGCTACTACAACATCGGCGTGGCGGTGGACACGCCGGACGGCCTTGTCGTGCCGGTGATCAAGGACGCCGACCGCAAGGGCATCGTCGAGATCAGCCGCGACCTCGGCGCGCTCTCGGCGAAAGCCCGCGACGGCAAGCTCTCGGCGGCCGACATGCAGGGCGCGACCTTCTCCATCTCGAGTCTGGGCGGCATCGGCGGCACCTCGTTCACGCCCCTCGTCAACGCGCCGGAAGTCGCCATCCTCGGCGTCGCCCGCTCCAAGATGACGCCGGTCTGGAACGGCACCGAGTTCAAGCCGCGCCTGATCGTGCCGCTCTCCCTCTCGTACGACCACCGCGTCATCGACGGCGCGCTCGCCGCACGCTTCGCCCGCCACCTCGCCCACGTCCTCGAGGACGTCCGCCGCCTCGTCGTCTGACGAAGCCGGGAAGCGCGCAAACTCGAGTGAGGTGACACGATGAGCAGCAACAGCATCCACCTGCCGGACATCGGCGACTTCAAGAACGTCCCCGTCATCGAGGTCAGCGTCAGCCCCGGGGACGTGATCTCGGTGGATGACGTGATCCTGGTGCTCGAATCCGACAAGGCCACCATGGACATCCCGTCCCCCGTGGCCGGCACCGTCGCCGAGGTGCGGATCAAGCCGGGCGATACGGTGAGCCAGGGCGACCTGATCCTGGTGATGGCGGAGGCCGCCGGGGCCGGCGCCGCGAAGCCGGCCGTGAGCGACACCGCCGGCACCGCGTCCGCGCCCGGGGGCGGCCACGCCCCGGGCGAGGGCCAGGCCGGCTACGGCTCCTCCGCCCGGGACACGGGCGGTGCCGCCCCGGCCCCCGCCCCGAAGGGCGCCGCCCCCGTCTCCGGCGAGGAGATGCGGGCCCAAGTGCTCGTCATCGGCGCCGGCCCCGGCGGCTACACCGCCGCGTTCCGCGCGGCCGATCTCGGCCAGTCGGTGGTGCTCGTCGAGCGCTGGCCGTCGCTCGGCGGCGTCTGCCTCAACGTCGGCTGCATCCCGTCGAAAGCCCTGCTGCACGCCGCCAAGGTCATCGACGAAAGCCACGCCATGGCGGCCCACGGCATCTCCTTCACGGCGCCGCAGATCGACATCGACCGCTTACGCGACTGGAAGGACGGGGTGGTCAAGCGCCTCACCGGCGGCCTCTCGGGGCTCGCCAAGCAGCGCAAGGTCACGGTGGTGACGGGCGAGGCCCGCTTCGTGTCCCCGAACCAGGTCGCCGTGGAGCACGAGGGCCAGACCCGGATCATCGGCTTCGACCATGCCATCATCGCGGCGGGCTCCGAGCCCGTCCAGATGCCGTTCATCCCGCACGACGATCCGCGCGTCATCGACTCGACGGGGGCGCTCGAACTCGACGGGGTGCCGACCCGCCTCCTCGTCATCGGCGGCGGCATCATCGGCCTGGAGATGGCCACCGTCTATCACGCGCTGGGTTCGAAGGTGACCATCGTCGAGCTGATGGACCAGATCATCCCGGGGGCCGACAAGGACATGGTCACACCGCTGATGAAGCGGATCAGCAAGCAATACGAGGCGATCCACCTCAAGGCCAAGGTCACCGCCGTCGAGGCGACCTCGGCGGGGCTGAAAGTCTCGTTCGAGGGCGGCACCGCGCCGGCCTCCGACACCTTCGACAAGGTGCTGGTCTCCGTGGGGCGGCGCCCCAACGGCAAGCGCATCGGCGCGGAAGCCGCGGGCGTCGCCGTCGACGAGCGCGGCTTCATCGCCGTCGATAAGCAGATGCGCACCGACGTGCCCCACATCTTCGCCATCGGCGACGTGGTCGGCCAGCCGATGCTGGCCCACAAGGCGACGCACGAGGGCAAGGTCGCGGCCGAGGTCGCCGCCGGCAAGGCCAGCGCCTTCGACGCCAAGGTGATTCCGTCCGTGGCCTACACCGATCCGGAGGTGGCCTGGGTCGGCATAACCGAGAACGAGGCCAAGGCGAAGGGGATCAAGGTCGGCAAGGGCGTGTTCCCCTGGGCCGCCTCCGGGCGCTCCCTGGCCCTCGGGCGCGAGGAGGGCCTGACCAAGGTGCTGTTCGACCCCGAGACCGACCGCATCCTCGGCTGCGGCATCGTCGGCCCGTCGGCCGGCGACCTCATCGCGGAAGCGGCGCTGGCCATCGAGATGGGGGCGGATGCCGAGGATATCGGCCTGACGATCCACCCGCACCCGACCCTGTCGGAGACCATCGGTCTGGCCGCCGAAGCCTTCGAGGGCACGATCACCGACCTCTACATGCCCAGGAAGGACGGGGCCAAGAAGGCCCACTGACATCCTTCGAACCGGCGCGGCGCCCATCCGGGGCCGCGCCGGCAGGACGACCCAGCCTCCGTGCCATGCGGCCCGGGGGACGGGGACGGCCGTGCCGAGCACGGACAGGGGGTGTGGCCCGCGACCGGCCCCCTCGCGTCCCCCATCAGCAACCGACGCGTGGACTCGACGAGATCATGAGCAACGAAGCAGACCTGCGGGCGCCCGGCGCCGTCGCCAATGCCGATGCGGGCACGGAGGCCGCCCTGGAGCGCGCCGCCCTCGATTACCACCGCTTTCCCAAGCCCGGTAAGATCCAGGTCCTGCCGACCAAGGACATGTCGACCCAGCGCGACCTCGCGCTCGCCTATTCGCCCGGCGTCGCCGCCGCCTGCATGGCGATCAAGCACGATCCGGACGAGGCCTTCAGCCTGACCTCGCGCGCCAACCTCGTCGCCGTCATCACCAACGGCACCGCCGTGCTCGGCCTCGGCAACATCGGGGCGCTCGCCGGCAAGCCGGTGATGGAGGGCAAGGGCTGCCTGTTCAAGAAGTTCGCCGGCATCGACGTGTTCGACATCGAGATCGACGAGGCCGATCCGGACAAGTTCATCGAGACCGTCGCCCGCCTGGAGCCGACCTTCGGCGGCATCAACCTCGAGGACATCAAGGCCCCCGAATGCTTCGTCATCGAGACGAAGCTGCGCGAGCGGATGAAGATCCC
>Ga0182231_1000290_pt1 | contig 11540 bp, 15 predicted proteins | sample G6R1MG_29_FD_129667 | JGI IMG/M metagenome (GOLD analysis project Ga0182231, IMG submission 129667) | Miscanthus phyllosphere microbial communities from Michigan, USA - G6R2_NF_07NOV2016_LD1 MG | ecosystem: Host-associated > Plants > Phyllosphere > Phylloplane/Leaf | place: USA: Michigan...
AAATCATGGCTCGTAAGCGCAGAGTAGGTCGTCCGAGAGTTAAGGGCGGTCCCCGTAAGATGACTGATAAGGCCATTAAGGCTTATATGAATCGCGGTCTTACCCGCAATCTTAAATCAGCTTCGGCTATTAAGGCTGCTTCTAAGAAGAAGCGTTCTACTTCGAAGAAGCGTCGTGGTGGCAAGCGTGGTCTTAAGAAGGGTCACAAGAAGTCAGCCGCTTGGATCAAGAATATCTCTCGTGGTCTTAAGCGCGCTTGGAAGGCTGGCAAGTTTAAGAACCGTCGGGCTCGTGGTAAGGGCCGTAAGCGTCGTTCGCGTCGCGCGGCTTAATACGAAAGGGGAGGGTTTAAACCCTCCCCTTTTTTAGTATAAACCCAAATTTTAAAGGAGCCAAAAATGGCAACTCGTAAAAAGACTGCTGTTAAAAAGGGCCGGGGCGCTCCCGGTAAACCAAAGTCCGCTGCTCATAAAGCTGCAATTGCTAAGGCTCTTAAGGCTTATCACGCTCGCGGTGGTAAAAAGAAAAAGAAGGCTAGCAAAGCTAGTATCAAAGCTCGCCGTAATCGGGTTACAAGCTCGGCCCGTTCTAAGCACGTTCTAAAGAACCTCGCAAAGTATAAGCGTAACGCTGCCGCTGGTACTCGCAAAAAGGGCCGTCGGGCTACAACCCGCGCAAAGGCAAATAACCGCGCACGGTATTACCGCAACAAGGCTACTTCAAAGCCCCGTCGTGCTGCATAAAAGGAATAAAGGGTGAGGAATTTATTTTCCTCACCCTTTTTCTTTATCTAAATACATTAATTTTAATAGAAGTTTGGAGGCGTAAATGGCAGCAAAAGGAGTATTAAGAACAATACAAGATGGCTTAGTTTCATTTTATTGCGCAGGCTGTGAAGAACAACACGCTGTAAGAATTGTGCCAAAGGATAATGCTCCTTGTTGGGGTTTTAATAACGATTACGATAAACCAACCTTTACACCTTCTATACTAATTAGATCAGGACATTATATTCCGGGACATGAGGATAAATGTTGGTGTAAATACAATAAAGAGCATCCAGAAGAACAAGCTCCATTTGAATGTAGTGTTTGTCACTCTTTTGTAACCGATGGAAATATTCAGTATTTAAATGACTGTACACACAAGTTGGCTGGGCAAACTATGCCTTTAGAGGCGGGTAAAAATGGCACACAGTAAAAAGCACCGTGAGGCTATTAGTCGTGGCTTAAAGGCTTACCATAAAGGCAAATCTAAAAGAAAGTATACCGCTTCTCAACAGCGAGCTTTTGATAAGAGCAAATCTTCAAAGTCCGGTCATAAAACATGGAAGCAGCGCCAAAAACAGAAGAAGCCAGGTTTATGGGCGAATGTGTGGGCGAAACGTAAAAGAAAGAAATCATGATGGCAAATCGAATAAAAGTTCTAGGATACACTCGTTCTGACGGTGTAAAAGTTAAAGGTTATATGAAACGAGGCCCTTCCTCGGAAACATACGGTACTAAAGGTCTACGTTGGAATAAGAGAAACAATACGTTGAGTAAAAAACGTAAAAAATAGTATAGCTTTTAGTTTAATAGTATGGTATAATAGCTATTGCTATTCTCATGGGTGCAAAATGAAAAAGAAAAGCACTGTTGATCTATCTCTATTTGCGAAAGCTATGGGAACTAAACCCCGTAAAAGTGATAGCGGGATAGGTGAGCTTGTTAAATACCGTACAAAAACTCTTAAAGGTGTATTGCATACTGATTTAAGCGGAGGGATCAATCTAAAAGTCCCCGGTATGGATTTTTTCATAAACAATGGAACTATTTTAGAACAGATCAAAGATATCGAAGAACGCATAGCAGCTTATGAGGCATTAAAGCCTGATATTAAAAAGTTAAAAGCTGCTGTCCTGAAATCTCAACCTAAAATTCCGGAAAAGGTTAAACCTCATGTCACGAATCGATGATGCAAGAAATCGTGTTAAACTTTTTATCTCGACTGCGGCTATGTCAAAAAAGGCTATTAAGAAGTCGGTTAAGAAAATCGATAAGGCTACAAAGAAAAATGCAAAAGACCCAAAAGCTTTTCATGACAAAATGGACGCAAAGCTAGAAAAGCTTGCTAAAAAGTATAAGGTTTCTATCCGCTTACTTCGTAATAAAACAAAGAAATCTAGCATTGTTGTAGGTAAGCTTCGCAATCGTCCTTACGGTGAAGTAGCAAAGCTGTTTAAGGAAATCTCGAATACATCGCCTGTTCCTCAGAAGATGACAGATAACGGCGCTTCTTTTGCTGTATTTGGTCCTCGTATTATTGCTGCGTCAAATGGATTTGATATGGAAGCTATTAAAGCTCAGTGTGCGGAAGATGCAGCTTTTCGCGAGAAGCTTAAACAAATAGTTGCTGATGAATCTGACGAAAACTCAGAGGCAGATGGTACAAGCACAGAGGATTCTAATGTAGAGGAAGAAGATTTAGGTGATGGAGATGCAGAGGAGGAGGAAGACACTACAGATGAAGATATCGAAGAATTTATAGATTATGTAGATACAAATAACGTTTCACAGGATACTCTAAATTCAATCCTAGACGCAGCTTCTCGTGAGTATATTGAAGGCTTGAAAGACCCTGATAGTAGAGAAGACTTGATTATGTTTGTCTATAACATTCTAGGTTATGACGATCTTAAATCACAGCTTAGTTCACAGGCAAATAAAGCTGTCTTAACTGCTTCAACGCAGTCTAGAAAGCTTTTAGCACCCATGAGGAAGTAAATGGCCTATACAATCCGAAATTCGACTAAAGAATTTTACATATTTAATATACCTCATGATGACAATATTCAGAGGGCTTTTACTTTAAGTCCAGGGCAGTATAAAGTAACAAATCAAATTGGCAGTGAATACTTCGTAACTGATGCAGCAAGAGACAGTTTAATACAAGACATTTTTAACGCTTCCGGCGAAGGTCGCTTGTCGGTAAAAGATGATAGCGGTAACGATGTAACCTATAAACAGTATAAAGATGCAAATCCCTAATCATGGGCATGTATTCAGTCACTAAAATAAGACGTAAGAAAAGCTATCGCGCTAATTGGCTGGAAACTGCAAAAGCTGACCGATCTTTATTGGGTTTAGTCTGTGAAAGATGCGGTAGTACAGATAGAGTAGAGCGTCACCATATTATACATAAAGCAAATAAAGGTAGAGACTGCCCTATAAACCTTATGCTTCTTTGTTATTACTGTCACCGTCGAAAACATAAGCGATAAAGGAAACCATCATGGTTCTCGAAACAGTTCTAATCCAGCTATTGGTAATGGGCCTTGTCTTTTGGTTTATTACCTACGTTGTTAGCGTGTTACCAATTCCCGCCCCGTTCCCTAGGGTAATTCAGGTAGTTCTAGCAGTAATCTTTGTGATTTATCTTATTAGATTACTATTGGGAGGCAGTGGTCTTCATATCGGATTATAAAGATACAAATCTCTTCAAACTTCTAATAGACATTTATTACGCACCTGCTAAAGGATATTTTGGGGATTTATTTTATTACGCAAATGCTGACGATTGGATAGTCTATGCCTATGCTTGTTTTGCGTATGTAGTATTCTTGCTTGTACTATACTACATTTTTAACGGAAGAAAGGGTGGATGAATAGTCCACCCTTTCTTTGTATCTATACTAGTACTTCATTTCGATTGCTATTGCACTAAGAAGCTGCTATAATGGTACAGTTTCGCATTTACGGTTGGAAATCATGAAATCCTATCCGCTCAACCTTTCAAAACTCAAGACTATTCTAAAAACCAAGGAGTTTAAAAACCTTGCTCGCGTTAAAGATAGTCCGCTAAAATCTGTTGTAAAGATTCAAGACAGCTCTTTAAACTATATAGTACTACACCGCTTAAATCCTACAGGAGGGCTTTATCTAATTGCTACTGTTTTGCGTAAACGCCTAGAAACTCGTTTTATGATTGGCGGCGTAGCTCAGAACGACAAATTTTCAATTGGTGACACTCTAGGCGAAGCTTCCTCTTTTGCGGTTAAACAGCTACAATCTGTATTACTAGAAGATGAAAGCGAGCCGGTTTTCACGGAAAATAGAGCAAACGCTTATCTCTCTACGTTTGATGCAGAAATATTCAATGCGTTTTATACTGCAACTCGTATGCCTGCGGCAAACCAAACAGAGCAGAAAACCAATAAATACCTTTTAGAGCTTTATGAAAAATCAAATAATGCTTATAACAACGGTACTGAGGAAAGCACACTCTCGGACTATGCTTTTGATAATCTCCGTCGTTATTTGATCGGTAAAAAACTTGTATCATCTACAAACGTTGGTGCTACACCCGAACCTACAGCTAAAAAAGTAACACTAGAAACTCCGCTTGGATCATTGGAAAATGCTTTTACACCAGAAGAACTAAAGGTATGGTTTAAAAAGTATCCTTCAAATGAAACACTAATTGGCACTCCAAAAATTGATGGTATCTCTGCCCAAGTAAACTACGTTAAGGGTGTATTAAAGGGTGGAAATACAAAAGGTAACGGTTACATCGGTGAAGACATTACCGCTTTACTAAAAGTCATACCTGACGTACCAAAGAAACTAAATAAACCAGAGACCGCTTCTATTCGTTGTGAGTTGTTTATTCCTGATAGTATTTTCAATAAGAAGTATGGGCAAAATAGCGGCAGGACAAAGACCTATAAAACCCCACGTAATATGATGTCAGGGCTGAAAAATCGTAAAAATCCGGACGCCACTATAGCAAAAGACATTCGTATCCTTGGATATTCAATTCTCAACAGCGAGTTGGATAAAGAAACACAGTTAAACAATCTAAAATCTTTGGGCTTTCCTGTTGTGTCTTACTTCAAAGTCACTGTAAAAGAGGCAACAAAGGCTGTAGAAAAGTTTGCGGGCTATCGTAAAACCGAAGACTACGCGATGGATGGTGCCGTACTAGAGTTGAACAGTAACAAACACAGAAACGATTACGTCGGATCGGGTATTAATCCTCGTTTTGCTGTAGCATTTAAACCAGATACGCAGGAGGTAGAGGCTACAATTAAAAAAATTGCCTATACTGTGACTAAGGACCGTATGATTATTCCCGGGGCAGTATTTGATCCTGTTACAATTGGAGGAGTTACAGTTACAGCCTCAAATCTACATCACTATAATAAGGTACGTGATTGGGGATTAGGCCCTGGTGCTGTAGTTATAGTAACAAGACAAGGTGATGCAATTCCTCATGTGGCTAGAGTAATCAAAGCAGTTAAACCTCAATACCCTAAAGATTTAGAATACACTTGGAATGCATCAAATGTGGACCTTGTGCTAAAAGATGGTGTACATTCGGATGAACACGAGATCGAGCGTATAATAAGCTTTTTTACGGCACTAAAGGTTGAGCGTTTTTCCTCTGGCCTAATCAAGTCCTTCTATGAACATGGTATTAAAACAATTCCCGATATTCTGCGTATGTCAAAAGAACAAATTGTAAAAGAAGTATCGCGTCAGGGTGAAACTTCCGCTGCAAATATTGTTCGAGAGTTTCAAAAGCTTAAAAATCCCGGCGTCGCCCTTCCTAGCCTTCTTTACGCTTCCGGTTGCTTTGGTCGTGGGTTAGGCGAATCAAAGTTTAATGACCTTTATAAGGAGTATGGCGATGAATTAGTATCCGGTTGGTCTGGAACCTCTTTAAGAGACGTAGCAACGGCAATAGGGGAGCTTAGAGGTTTCTCTGAAGACACCGGATTGCAATTTGCAAAGGGTCTGAAACCGTACATAGAGTTTTACCGCTCTGTGAAAGGGTTAATTTATGTTAAGAAGCAGGAAGCAAAAACAGTAGGAAAGCTAACCGGCCAGTTGTTTGCGTTCTCTGGATTTAGAAACAAGCAGTGGAAGGAGCGTATTGAAGAATTGGGTGGTGAATATAAAGAATCAGTGTCAGCTAAAACTACAATTCTAGTTTCTGAAACAACCTCGGAAAAGACTAAAAAAGCAGAAAAGAACGGTACTAGAATTATTAGCATAGCTGAATTACAAAAGCTAATAAAATAGAAAATCTGCAACACAGGAGGATAAATTGAATGACTATCAAAGAGAAATGGAAGAGTTAGTAATAAGAAGTAGGGCAAATAAGGACTTCAAATTGCCCTATACGGAGCATACACCTTTTCCTGTAAAAGCAGGACCGGGGCGTATAGTAAAAGGCCAGTTGCGTAGATTACCCGGTGATAGAGCATATGCAGCGGCGGAATCTATAGCCCATAATCCTGATGCTGTGGTTACATTTAACAACGTTACACGATTTGCAAACAATGGTTCTGGTGTAATCATTGGTGGCAAAGCGACAAAAAATACGGCAAACGTGCTAAATGTTGGATTTAGAATTTGGCTTTATCAAAGCCCATTTAATCTTACTGCACAAGGCGAAGACGGTGGAGAGTTTTCAATCCGTTGGGGCCGCAGAGACACACGTATAGGTTATTTAGACTTTGAAAACTTTGTTATGGGTACTCAGTGTGCAGAATCTCAAGGACTAATTGGTTTAGGTCAGTCTCTTTTATTTGGTATGCAGGAAGGAAATTCTCTTTACGGCCTAGTCCAAACAAAGCGACCTTATGAAGCAAAGTCTGAAGAAGAAATAGATTTTTATCTGCACATAAGTCAAGATTAAATAAAAACATAAAAACTATAAGGAGGATTTATTATTATGTATGTACGTTTAGGTGGTATCCGTAGATATGAGTTTATGACGGTACTTGAAATACTACGGCAGATGCGAACAAGAGAAGAGATACTAGAGTTTATCAATGAGCATAATCTAGGGGATTACAGCGATATAGATTTAGAAGCTTTAGAAGACCTTATAATAGAATATCAATTAAAAAGTACGGTAAACATAGACCTTAGTATTATTGAAATGCTACAGCAGACTTTTATTTTGAAAGATACTGTAAATACAGAGGTTCAAATAACAGAACACCTGTTATTTGAACCATACTTAGTTGATAAATCTTGTATTGCTGTAACAGCAGAGGATTATTTATATATTGAATACAATCTACAAGATGAAAGTGATATAGTATTAAACACTGAAGAAGCGTTTAATCTCGTACACTTGTTAGGAGAAGATAGCGTAGATATTAGTGTAAACGTAGAAGAAGAATTGCGTGTTGCCGCTTTATTGAGAGACTGTTCCTCGCTAGAGATAATTAGCGAAGAAACTTTAGCCGTAAACTACGTATTAAACGACACTGCAACATTGAGTGTAGAATGCGAAGAAAGCTTACTGATTGGCTTAAATCTAAACGATAAGTCTTGTATAGTGGTTGAGTGTGAGGAACATTTAAACCTATCAGTTTTATTCGAAGAGATGGTTTCCGATATAACGGTTACGTTAGACGAAAGTATATCTGTACAGTATAACCTCCTAGACGAAGTATCAATAGATGTAAATATAATAGAAGCTTTTGGCATAGGGTATTATTTACATGATACCTCAGACATAATGCTTTATGCGCAAGAGTCTTTACAGGTTTCTTATTATCTAGAAGACTCTCAAGATATAAGCGTAAATATTTTTGAATCTATAGCAGTCTCATACAATTTGGTAGACATAGTAGCAATAGACCTACTGTCTAAGGAAATGCTTGATTGCCAAATAATACTAAAAGACATTGCCAGCATTGACTTGGTAGTTTCAGAAAAACTAGTACAGGGTATGATATTAAACGACGTTACAGCTATTGATCTTGTTATTGTAGAAAAAATAGCACACAGCCTTTTCCTACAAGATACTTCTACTTTGTCGGTTGTAATAGACGAAAAAATACAGCATACGCTAGTCTTGCATGACGTTAGCAATATAAGTGTTGATGCTGTAGAAAAAATAGGTACAGGCTTTTTACTCCAAGATATAGTAGATATAAGTGTAAATTCGACCGAAAAATTGGCAGCAAGCTTTGTTTTAAAAGACACTTCAGTTATAAGCATAGAAAACAATGCTAAATATCCTCAGATTGTTTATTCCTTATCTGATATTATCAATATAAGTGTAGTAGCAACGGATAAGCTTTATTATACTATAGAAATGAAAGATACTGGGACTATAAGTGTTGATATAATAGAAGCTTTAAATACATTTACACTGTACGAACCGGAGACATTAGCAATATTTGATAGAATGACTGTAAGACCAATTTACGCAATTCGTGAGTCTATGAATACCTATATAAAAGAGTTAAAAGCAGCGGGTATTTGGTCACGACTTGACTTGTTACAAGTGTTAGCCACAGACACTACGCAAAATGCCGTTATAAATTGGGTACAAAACAAGTACAATTCAACAGTTATAGGCTCTCCTACATTTACACCACTTAAAGGTTTTGCAGGGAACGGTAAAGGCTACCTAGAAACAGGTATGAATCCTTCCGCTTCTACTAATTTATATAAACAAAACGATTCCTTTATGCATGTACGTACGATAAATGCTGTATCGGATTCTATTTTAGACTTTGGTATAGGTAATGCTTTAATCAACAGTCGTATTACTGTGCTACTTTTGCCAAATCTGAGTATAAACGCAAACGATGGTGGTAGTTTAATTGCTTTAACAAATAGTGGGTCGGGTGGATTTAGTTGGTCGCGTTCTGGTGCTGCATCTTTAGGTATTTACGCAAATGGTGTCCCCGCTACGTTAACTGTAAACTTGGGAAGCCAAACACCAACAAACGGAACATTTAAGATTTGTGGTATGGGTACTACAGCTGCAACAAGTTCAACTACTCAAATATCTGTAGTTGCTGCTGGGTCTTCTTTAACAGCGGATCAGGTAAAAACATTCAACACTTCTACAGATTCCCACTTGCAGCGCATAGGCGCAATTTAAGGAGATATTCTAATGCCCGGCGTGTCTACTTATCTCGGAAACCTCTGGTTAAATAGTGCTCGCGGTGTAGCTTTTACGCCGCCCCAAAAACTATACTTGGCTCTATTTAACGGTGATCCTGAAACCACAGGCACTGAAGTAACAACGACTATTCGTACTACAGGAAGACCTGAAATCCCATTTACTGCTTCTACCGCAAAATCTATACAAAACTCTGCAGACGTTGACTTTGGTGCTTCTGCAGGCTCTGCAACAATTACCCACTTTGGCGTTTACGATGCGCCTACCGGAGGAAATCTTTGGTTTCCTAAACAGATTTCTGCGCAGCGTCAGGTTGCTCAAGGCGATCCTGTTAAATACCCGTCGGGTAATCTAAAGTTCAATATATAAACCCATTGCTAAATCAGTAATTAATAACATGCTGATTTAATAAAATCCGAGGTACTCTATGAATATTTATCGAGAATTTATCTTGGAAGCCAGAGGTTCTGCACAAGGAACCTCTGGCTTTGGTCGTCCACAGCGTGTAAATAATAGAAAACCTACAAAAGAGCAATTAGCTAATTGGCGCGGTAGAAGTGAAGCGTGGCAAAAATCGTATTTAGAAAAATATCCAAATTCTATGTTTAGGGATCAACCAAAACGCGGTAGCATTTTAACTAGGTCTAAAAAGTTATCACAGTCAATTGACGCAAAAGAAATGGTATCAAAAACTACTGATTACTTACGATCTATTGGAGTAAAAAATAAAGGGAACAATATACAACACGCAAAAACTGCAATTAAAAATATCCGAAATTTTTTAAATACAGGAAATCGTAACGACTATATTTCTAGTGCTACAGAAAAGTTTAAAAGCTTTATGTCAAAGCTTAGTAAAAAAGATCAGCTTGAGGCAGAAGATGAAACAAAGGCAATACTTGCTGCCCCTTCAGTAAAACCATCCAAGACTTTAAGTAAGCGCGGTAAGAAAGGTATTATTATCGGGCTTGTAGGTCTGGCGGTAGGTGCTGCTGTTTTTGGTGGAGTAGCTACAGGATTTTTACCACCGGACGTTATAGCTTTTATGGGGGTTAAAGCTCTAGACGCGGCTGTTGAATCTATTAGAGGTTTAGTAGGTGATGGCGGAGGAATAACAGCTTTACTTGCGGGTTCGGTAATATCTGACTTTTTCCGTTCAAAAGATTCAGATGATTACGTACGCGGCGTAGAAGACGGGTTGAGGAAAAAGGTAGGAGACGTAGACGATGAAGAGGAAGAAACAGAGAAAACAAATAATAATGCTTCGAGTTCAACAAATAATGTTGAGAAAAAACCATGAGTAGTAATCCTGAAGCTGGTGTCTACTCTTGTTTGTATTTTTCAAAACGTACGAATGAAAGACTTCGAAAATGGTGTATAGACACAGGGATACCGAAGGATAAAATTAAAAAAGATTTTCACATTACCATTTCCTACAGTGTAAAGCCCGTATTTTATACTGCCCTTGGTTTACTTCCTCCGCTTCCAGTCAAACCTAAAAATTTAAGCTTATTTGGTAAAAAGAATGATTATCTTGTTTTAGAAGTCGATTCAGCTTTAGCAAGAAATCGTTTTGAGTATGGTCAACTATTAGGGGCAGTTACAGATTTTCCGGACTACAAACCGCATGTCTCCTTAGCTCAAGATGTAAACATTGACGTAAGTAAACTAAAGCCTCCAGATTTTACATTATTTCTTTATAAAGAAGAAGTAACCGAATTAAATCCTGATTTTAGCTCTGATAAGGCTGTCACTGATCCCAAGATTGTTAAAAGGATCATGCAGTACTACAAGGATTTAAATAAGGCAAAATAAAGAACTAAATAGGTAAAACGCAAAGTTGGGAATTTCACATAACCGTAATTTTAAATGATCCATAAATCCCTATTAGTTTACTAGACAATAGGAGCTAGATACCAGGAATTTTTAAACATGAAATTCCCTAGTCTAAATGAAATTGTTGACATAGTTCGTGAAATCCTAACAATAACCTCCGAAGGAGGACAAAAAGCAGTACTTTTGCTTTTTATAATATGCTTCTTTGGTATAATAATTGGTGCTTTTCTACTAGTTCGATTTATATTAAATTTCGTTAAACAAAGCACAGAGGCTAAAGAAAAAGCTTTAGCTGCCAAAGATGATCTATTAGAAAAAGCTAGAATACGTCAAGATGCAGTAATTGAACAATATGCAAAGTATGTAGCTCAATCAATCGAGAAGGATCAAGCTTATATACAAGAAGTACGAGAGCTTCGGACACTAATTACAGTGTTCTTAACTAACAGAAACTAGAGGTAAAAAAATGGAATCTCTATGCTTGCTCTATCTGCATATCTAATCTATTCTATCCCTCTTACAGCTTATGTAAAACCAGAACATCGTAGTAAAAAGAAGTTGGCTATGATTCAGGCTTTAGTACAGCAAATAAGCAGAGATCGAATAATAGATAAAGAAGCTGAACTAAAGATTTGCAAACAAATCGAAGAAGAAACCAAGCGAGAGATTGAGTTTAATAAAATAATTCTAGGTCTGGATAAGCAACTAAAATCGGTAAGGGAAGAGGCTTTCACATGTAGGAAACGTCTCGTATCTGATTTGCATAGGGCACAAACAATTGTGGG
>Ga0182231_1000291_pt1 | contig 11539 bp, 12 predicted proteins | sample G6R1MG_29_FD_129667 | JGI IMG/M metagenome (GOLD analysis project Ga0182231, IMG submission 129667) | Miscanthus phyllosphere microbial communities from Michigan, USA - G6R2_NF_07NOV2016_LD1 MG | ecosystem: Host-associated > Plants > Phyllosphere > Phylloplane/Leaf | place: USA: Michigan...
CGCTGCAGCCGCCGCGCGCCTCCGAAACGGTTCGGGCTCGCGACGTGGCCGCTCCCGCCGCGGCCCCTGCCGCCAAGCCGCTCGCGCCGACGCCAGCCGCGTCGTCCGAGAAGACCGCCCACAAGGCGGTGGCCGCGAACAAGCCGACCCTGGCGAAGAAGACCGCGGAGGCCGCCAATCCCGGCGCTGCCGCCGCGACCGTCGCGCAGGCGGAGCCGGCCGACGAGGAGACAGAGGTGCTCGGCATCAAGCTGCCGTCCCTGGCGCCCGCCGGACGGAAGCTGAAGGAAAGCGTCGACGCATTGGGTGACGCCGTCAAAAACGTCTTCTGAGATGATCACCCCGGGGATGTCACGGATATCCCCGGAGACGATTCCAGACGATCAGCTGCGGCCGGTGTTCCGGCCGGGCTTGGCATCGGGCCGGGGTCCGGACCGTTCTGCATGGCGCTGATGCTTGCCGGCCCGCGGGCTGGCGAACCCCTTCGGGCCGCCCGGCCCACTCTTGCGCTCGGCCGGCCCCGCATCCCCGGCAATCGCCTCGACCTGGATCTCCGGTGAGCCGTTGCGGGCAAAGGACTCGGCGAAGCGCGCCGCCGCGTTGCCGCGGATCTCGAACTTGGTTTCCCGGTCGAAGATCCGGATCGCCCCGATCTCCTGGCGGCCGATGCCGCCCCGGCGCGTGAGCATCGGCAGCAGGCGGCGCGGATCGGCGTTGTCGCGCCGACCGAGATTGAGCCGGAACCACACCGCCGGCCCGAGGGCGGCGATCTGCTCGGGATTCATCGGATCGTAGGGCGGCCGCTCGCTGGTGCCGCGGGGCGCACGGCCCTCGCCGGGATCGCTGACCTCTTCGGGCGCCGGCAGGCGGGTGCGGTAGACCCGGGCCAGCAGGGCGGCGAGCTCCTCCGGCGTCTTGCCAGCGAGCAGGGCGCCGGCCAGCGCAACATCCTCCTCGGCCGGGGGCTCGGAGAAGAGCGGGTCGGAGAGCATGCGCTCACCGTCGAGCTTCCGGATGTCGTCGGCCGAGGGCGGGCCGGACCAGTCCGGGCTGACCTTGGCGATAGCGAACATCTGCTCGGCGCGGCGGCGCCGGGAATTCGGGATCAGAAGCACCGAGGTGCCCTTGCGGCCGGCGCGGCCGGTGCGGCCGCTGCGGTGCTGGAGCACCTCGGCGTCGTGCGGCAGGTCGGCGTGGATGACCAGGCTCAAGCCGGGCAGGTCGATACCGCGGGCGGCGACGTCCGTGGCGACGCAGACCCGGGCCCGGCCGTCGCGCAGCGCCTGGAGGGCGGCATTGCGCTCGCCCTGTCCGAGCTCGCCCGAGAGGGCGACCACCGAGAAGCCGCGCTCGGTGAGGCTCGCCTGGAGATGGCGCACCGCGTTGCGGGTGTTGCAGAACACGATCGCGGTCGGGGCATCCGCCTCGCGCAGGAGGTTGAGCACCACGTGCTCGGTCTCCCGGGGCATGATCCGCACCGCCCGGTAGGCGATGTCGGCGTGGCCCTTGCTCTCGCCCTTGATCGCCAACCGCAGGGCATTGCGCTGGTAGCGCTCAGCCAGCGACTCGATCGCCTTCGGCAGGGTCGCGGAGAACAGGTAGGTCGCCCGCTCCGGGGGCGTCCCCGAGAGAATGAACTCGATATCCTCGCGGAAGCCGAGATCGAGCATCTCGTCGGCCTCGTCGAGCACGACGGCGCGCAGGGCCGTCGGGTCGAGGTTGCGGCGCTCCAGATGATCGCGCAGGCGGCCCGGGGTGCCGACCACGATATGGGTGCCGTCAGCCAGCATCCGGGCCTCGCGGCGGGGATCCATGCCGCCGACGCAGGCGGTGACGCGCCCGCCGGCCGGGGCGTAGAGCCACAACAGTTCGCGCTGGACCTGGAGCGCCAGCTCCCGGGTCGGAGCGATTACCAGGGCGAGCGGCGCACCGGGCGGCGGAAGCGTCTCGCCCTCGCCTGCGCCGTCATCGGCACCCTTGCCGAAGAACATGTCGGCCATGGCGAGACCGTAGGCCACGGTCTTGCCGGAGCCGGTCTGGGCAGAGACAAGAAGATCGCGAGCGCCGGCGGCCGCCTCCAGCACCGCGGCCTGGACCGGGGTGGGATCGGCGTAGCCGCGCTCGGACAGGGCCCGCGCGAGGGGGGCGGGCAGGGTCGGGAAGGGCAAGTTACGGAAACTCTCAACGGCCGCGCCGCGCCCGGCAGCGCGCCATCGCGCGGCGGAGGAATCAGGCACCGGACTTTATTCGGGTCCCTAGATGGTAGCGCCAACCGGGCCTTCTGACCACTCCCGCCACGGCATGGGCCGGTTGCGCGTCATCAGACCGATGCGGCTAGGTCGGTCCGGCTGAAATCCTCGCCGACATAGAGCAGCGGGCAGCCGTGCTCCTTGGCGACATCGTAGGCGAAGCAATCTCCGAAGTTCAGACCGGCCGGATGCAGGCCCTTGCCCCAGCGCCGATAGCACGCCGCGAGGCGTCCGGCCGAGGCTACGGTGACCGAAACGATCTCGATGGCGAGCCCGTCGATCAGGCGGCCCATCTCGTCGCCGACGTTCCGGCGCTCGGACACGATCAACGCTTCGGCGACCGTCGCCGCCGACATCACGAGCCTGTCCTCGCGCTCGATGACGGCGATGCAACGCTCCGCCTCCGGCTCATTCTGGAGGATCGCGATGAGAGCGGAGGTGTCGATCGCGATCATCCGGGCAAGCCGTCCGCGTCGTAGAGGAAATCCTGGCTGTGGGCTGCGCGCGGGCCGGGAGTGAGCTTGGCGGCGGCGTCAACCTGAATCGCCTCGATGAGCGCCCGGCGCGCGGTCCGATCCGGCTTCGACGCCATGGCCACCAAGCGGACGACCGGCCGGCCATACCGGGTCAGGATCACCTCGTCGCCGGCCTCGGCGCGGCGGACGAGTTCCGTGAGCTGCGCGTTGGCATCGGACACGGACATGCGCATCACATTCCCCTATCTCGACGCCACCGCTGGTCACGTCCCAGGAATCGCCTATGAGGTAGTCTAACATCTTGCGCTGCACCACCAAAACGATCCGACCGGAGACGACCAAGACCATGACGGGAGCCCTGCGGCTGGCGGTGGCGTGGGCGACGGTGCTCGCCTTCGCATGGTTCGGAAAGACCTGGCTGGGCGACCTGGCGCAGCCCTGGTTCGCGGGCGGCCTGTTCGCGTGGCTGCTGGCGGTGATCGTCTGGTCGGCCTTCGGGGTCGTGCACGAAGCGGAGGACCTGGCGCACCGGCTCGGCGAGCCGCTCGGGACCCTGGTGCTGACGCTCGCCATCGTGATCATCGAGGTGGCTTTGATCTCCGCCGTGATGCTCTCGGCCAAGGAGGCGCCGACGCTCGGCCGCGACACGATGTTCGCGGTGCTGATGATCGTGCTGAACGGCGTCGTCGGCCTCGGGCTCCTGGTCGGCGGCCTGCGCCACCACCAGCAGAGCTACAACCTGCAGGGGGCCTCGGCCTTCCTGTCGGTGATCATTCCGCTGACCACGATCGCGCTGATCATCCCGAACTTCACCAGCTCCACCGCCGACGGCACGCTGACCACCCTTCAGGCGGTGGCCTTCTCGGTCTTCACCCTGGCGCTCTACGGCGTGTTCCTGCTGATCCAGACCAGCCGCCACAGCGACTTCTTTAAGGACGCCCAAGAGCAGACGGACAGTGGATCCGACGCGGGCTCGACCTCCGGCGGCGCCATCGCCAAGCATGTCTTTCTGCTGCTCGCCAACGTCGTGCCGATCGTGCTGCTGGCCAAGAGTCTGGCGGCGATCCTCGATCACGGCATCGCGGCGCTCGGCGCGCCCTCGGCGCTGGGCGGCGTGCTGATCGCCGCGATCGTGTTCACCCCGGAGGCGATCTCGGCCTTGAAGGCCATCGCCCGCAACGAACTGCAGCGGGCGATCAACCTGTGCCTGGGGGCCGCCACCTCGACGGTGGGCCTCACCGTCCCGGCGATCCTGACCATCGGCCTGCTCACCGGCCAGACCGTGGTGCTCGGCCTCAAGCCCACAGAGATGACGCTGCTCGCGGTGACGCTGATCCTCAGCATGCAGACCTTCTCGGGCCTGCGCACCACGGTGCTCGAGGGGGCGGTGCACCTCGTGGTGTTCTTCGTCTACCTCGTGCTGATCTTCAGCCCCTGATCAGCTGCCGAACCGCTCGGTGCGGATCACCCCCGCCGGGACGCCCGCTTCCAGGATCAGGTCCGAGGCGGCCCCGACGAAGCGGTTGGAGCCGCACAGGAAGACCTTCTCCGGTCGTCCGACCCGCGCCAGGGCGCCGGCCACCAGGGCGGCGTCGATCCGCCGGCCGCCGTCATCCCGGGTGGTGGTGAGGTGCAGGGAGAAACCCGTGCCGTCGCCGGCGAGGCGCTCCAGCTCGGGCAGCGCGATCGCCTCCGCGCGGGTGCGGGCGGAGTAGATCAGGGCCGCCGGGATCTCCGGCGCGACCCGCGCGCGTCGGCGCAGCATCGCCAGCAGCGGCACGACGCCGGAGCCGCCGGCCCCCAGGAGCAGCGGACCGCCGTCGGGCCCATCCCAGGAGAACGAACCGCCGATCGGCCCGCGCAGCTCGACGCGGTCTCCGATCTCGGCGGCCTGCGAGAACCAGCCCGAGACCTCGCCGTCCGGCAGCGCCTCGACCATCAGCTCCAGGGTGCCGCTGCCGTCGGGCGCCGAGGCGATCGAGTAGCTGCGCTGGGCCTGGTAGCCGTCCTCGGCGGTCAGCCGGACATCGACATGCTGGCCCGGGCGATAGGCGTTCGCCAGATCGCAGCGCAGGCGAAAGCTCTTCACCTGCGGGGTGACGGGTGCGATCGCGGTGATCTCGGCCTGGTGCCAGCGGAAGACGATCGGCTCAGTCACCGGTGTAGCGCTGCTCACGCCAGGGATCCCCGTACATGTGGTAGCCGCGCAGCTCCCAGAAGCCGGCCGTATCGGTCTGGGTGAAGCGCAAGCCCTTCACCCATTTGGCACTCTTCCAGAAATACAGGTGCGGCACGAGCAGCCGAGCCGGGCCGCCATGGTCCGGATGGATCGGCTGGCCGGCATAGCGGGTCGCCACCATGGCGCGGCCGTTCACGAGATCGGCCACCGGCACGTTGGTGGTGTAATCGTCGTAGGATTCCGCCAGCAGGAAGCCGGTCGGCGCCGCGATGCCGGCATCGGCCAGCAGGTCGTCGAAGCTCACGCCCTCCCAGGCGGTGTCGAACTTCGACCATTTGGTGACGCAGTGGATGTCCCCCTGCCAGGTGGTGCGGGGCAGCGCCTCGAATTCCTCCCAGCTCCACGCCTTGATCGGCCGGGAGCCCGCACGCAGCGTGAACCGCCACGTGGCGAGATCCACCGTCGGGTTGGGGCCGATCTGCAGGATCGGAAAATCCTCGGTGAGATATTGACCGGGCGGGATGCGCGCGCCGGTCTCGGGCGGCTGCCTGCGCCCGACGAAGCCCCGTGTCACCATGCCGGCCTCCGCTCTCGTTGTTGTCTTGGTGCGTTCGCCCCGGGTTTGGTGCGTCGGAACACCCCACGTCAAGTCGCGAGGTGCGGCCGAACAAACGCCCCAAAGCTGGGGTGTGGTAGCCAACCTATCTCGGTCCGAATCGCATCCTTCAGGGGGAATGTCATGAAGTACCTTCTCGCGACGAGCCTCATCGTCGGGAGCCTCGCCACCCTCGCGCCGGCCGCCCAGGCCCGTGACGGGATCGGCGCCGGCGGCGCGGCGGCCCTCGGCGTGCTCGGCGGCCTCGCCGTCGGCGGCGCCATCGCGTCGTCGGCCAACAATGGCTACTACCCGGGCCGCCCGGTCTACCGCGCTCCCCCGCCGGTCTACGTGGAGGAGGATTACGGTCCGGTCTGCCACTTCGAGCGCCGCCGCACCATCGACCCCTATGGCGACGTCTACATCCGGCGCGTCCGCGTCTGCGAGTAAGCGGCTTCGGGGGTCGCCTCGGCAGCCAGCGCCGGCTTCAGGCGCTCGGCGCAGGCGATCCCCCCGAGCACGAGAGCGAGGGCGACGGCCTGGATCGCCCCGAACGGCTCGCCGACCAGCAGGACGGCGAGGATCGCGCCGAAGATCGGCACAAGATTGACGAACAGGCCGGCCCGGTTCGGGCCGATCAGCTCGACCCCGCGCATGAAGAACAGCTGCGCCAGCAGCGATGGCCCCAAGCCGACGAAGGCAACCATCGCCCACCCCGCCGGCCCGGGCCAGACTGCATGCCCGGTGGCCCACTCCACCGCGAGCGGCGGCAGCGACGTCACGAAGGCGGCGACCGCCATGGCGGCAAAGAACGCCAGGGCCGTGACCTTCGGACGGGTCGGCAGGAAGATCGTGTAGCCCGCGTAGAGCAGGCAGGCCCCGAACACGAGCACGTCGCCCCGGTTGAAATCCAGGCGCGTCAACACGGAGAGGTCACCGTGGGTCGCTGCCAAGCCAGCGCCGATCAGCGTCAGCACGACACCGACCATCTGGCCGAGGGTGACCGGCACCCGATAGGCGAAGCGGTTGAGCAGGATCACCAGGACCGGGATCGCGCCCTGGAACAGGGCCAGGTTGACTGCGCTGGTATAAACGCCGGCGGCATAGAACAGGCAGTTGAAAGCCGTGTAGCCGAGGCCACCCATCAGCAGGATGCGCAGCCAGTGCCGGCGCAGGAGCGGCCATTCCGCGAGGAGCCTGCGGGCCGCGAACGGCGCGAGCACCGCGCAGGCCACCGCCCAGCGCAGGGTCGTGATCACCTGGGGGGAAACATGGCCCGGCGCCCAGCGGCTGCTGACCGCGTTTCCGGCCCAGAGCAGCGCAGTAAGCGTGAGGAGCAGATAGGCCGGCGCGACCGAGGAGACCCGGGTCGCGCGTGCGGGCCTCAACGGCGGCGGAACTGGCCGCCCCGGACCTGGGGCCGCGGGCCTGCAGAACGCTCGTCCTTGTGCCGGAACACGAGGCGGCCCTTCTCGAGATCGTAGGGCGACATCTCGACCGTGACCCGGTCACCCGCCAGCGTCTTGATGCGGTTCTTCTTCATCTTGCCGGCCGTGTAGGCCACGATCTCGTGGCCCTGGTCGAGCTGCACGCGGTAGCGCGCGTCCGGCAAGATCTCGATCACGAGACCGTCGAACTGCATCAATTCTTCTTTCGCCATGCACCTTCTCCAGTCGGACCGTCCGGCAGCAGGCGTTCCGGCAAAACTTCTACGGCTGTCATCAAGCTCGGGAAACGCCGCAGGGCGCGGATCCGATCCGACGGACGGTCCGCGCCTGCTGTGCGACGCCGCCCGCATGTAGTCGTCACACGATCCCGCGGCAAGTCATGCCCGGCCATGAGGCAGGAGTCATGGACATGAATGTCCGGCGATTCATGGCCCCGGGACCTCGTTGCCCGCGTAATCGAGGCGCCCATCCGGCGTCCGGCGCCAGACCCGCAGGGCGACGGTGCCGCCGGACCGGTCGCCGCGGGCGTCGAACCCGACCGGGCCGAGGATCGTGCGCAGCGGTGGGGCGCTGCGCAGGGCCTCGGCGATCTTGCGGCCCTCCGGGATCCGGCCCGATTTCGCATCCATGGCGCGGGCGCGCTCCAGGGCCTGGGCCAGCAGCTCCACCGCCGCGTAGCCCGAGGCCGCCACGCTTTCGGCGTCGGGTGCCCGCGCCGCGACCTTGCCGGCTTTCGGATCCGGGAGGCGCGGTGGATCGGGCGGCAGGGTCATCACGGTCCCCTCCCCGAGGGTACCCAGGGCGGCGAAGGCCGGATCGAGGATGCCGTCGCTGGCGATCAGCGCGGCGCCGACATTGGCCTCGCGCAGAGCGCGGACCAGGGCGGCCGCCTCTGGCGCCAAGCCTCCGAAATACACCGCCTCGACCCGAGCCGCCTTCAGACGGCCGATGAGGTCGCCGAAGTCGCGGGTCCCGCGCGGAAAGCCGTCGAACAGCACCTCCGGGGCGCCAGCCTCCTTCAGCTGCGCCGCCACCGCCTCGGCGAGGCCGCGCCCATAGGTCGAGCGGTCGTTGAGAATGGCGACCCGCCGCCCTGCGAACGCCTTGGCGAGATAAACCCCCGCGGCCCGGCCCTGTTGGGCCTCGCTCGGGGCCAGCCGGAACAGGTTCCAGAAACTGCGGCTGGTCAGCGGCGTGTAGGTCGCCCCCGGCGTGACCAGCACCGCCCCGGCTTCCTCGTAGACCGGCGTCGCGGCGGCGACCGCGACGGATTCGAATGGCCCGACCACGAGGCGGACCCCGTCGGCGGCGAATTTCCTGGCGGTTGCGGCAGCCTGCCTGGCGTCGCCGGCATCGTCGGCCGGCACGAGGACGAATTTCGGCCGCCCACCCCCGGCCCGGTTCAGGTCGGCGACGGCCTGATCGGCACCCTGTCGGAGACCCTGGCCGAACCCGGCATCCGGCCCCGAGAGCGGTGCCGACAGACCGATCCGCACCGGCGCCTGAGCGACGGCCGGTGCCGCGACGAGGAGACCGGCGACGATCAGGGCGAGGCTCTGCTTCATCGCTTTACAATATGGGCAGACACGCCGTGCGGGAAGCGTACATCACCAGACTCGCAAATGGATTGCGAGCCCAAAAACCGGTTCATCCCTGAGCGGATCGGGACGCTGCCGCGCGCAGAAGCGCTGGCGGGCGGACGCGATGTGGGAAATAAGGGCGTCGGCCGGCCCGCGACTTTGGATAGAACCGCCCGCTCGCGCCGCATCGAAGACCCTCTGGGACGATTGACGATCATGACCTCGCTGTTCGCCGGCATCCAGGACGCGCCGCTCGACCCGATCATGCGCCTGTTCGAGGCCTTCAACGCCGACACGAGCACGAAAAAGCTCAACCTCGTGGTCGGGGTCTACACGGATGCCGACGGCAAGGTGCCGCGCCTGCGCGCCGTCCAGACCGCCGAGAAGCGCTGGATCGAGAAGGGCCTGCCGAAGACCTACCGGCCGATCGAGGGCACCAAGCCGTTCCGCGACGCGGTCCAGGCCCTGCTGTTCGGCGCGGGCGCCCCGATCCTGACGCAGAACCGCACCGCGACGCTCCAGAGCATCGGCGGCACCGGCGCGCTCAAGACCGGTGCGGACGTGCTGGCCCGGCTCAATCCCGGCGCCACCGTGGCGGTGAGCAACCCGAGCTGGGAGAACCACAAGGCGCTGTTCAGCCAGGCCGGCTTCACGGTCGTCGACTATCCCTATTTCTCGGCCGAGACCGGCGGCGTCGATTACCCGGCCATGCGCGCCTACTTGCAGGACCTGCCGAAGGGCTCGATCGTGGTGCTGCACGCCTGCTGCCACAACCCGACCGGCGCCGACCTGACGCCCGACGCGTGGAGCGACCTCGCGCCCCTGCTGGCCGAGCGCGGCCTGATCCCGTTCCTCGACATCGCCTACCAGGGCTTCGGCGACGGCCTCGACGCCGATGCCGCGCCGGTGCGGCTGTTCGCCGAATCCGGCCAGGAATTCTTCGTCGCCTCGTCGTTCTCGAAGTCGTTCTCGCTCTACGGCGAGCGCGTCGGCGCGCTGACGATCGTGGCCGAGAATCCGGCCATGAAGACCAAGGTGGAGTCCCTGGCCAAGCGTCTGGTGCGGGCGAGCTACTCGAACCCGGTGACCCACGGCGCCGCCATCGTCGAGATGGTGCTGACCGATCCGGAGCTGCGCGCCGACTGGGAGCGGGAGCTCGCCGAGATGCGCGAGCGGATCCGCTCCATGCGGGTGCGCATGGCCGACAGCCTGCAGCAGCGCCACCCGGAGCGTGGCTTCGACGCGATCAAGGCGCAGAAGGGCATGTTCTCCTACACGGGCCTGACCCCCGCGGAGGCCACGCGCCTGCGCGAGGAGCACGAGGTCTACGCGCTGGAGACCGGCCGGATCTGCGTGGCGGCGGTCAACACCCACAACATCGACCACGTGGTCGACGCCATCGACGCGGTGGTGAAGGGCTGACCCAGTGGCCCTCAAGCGCGTCTGCCGGTTCAATCTCTGGATCAACCCGGTCTTCGACGCGCGGCTGAGGGCCGAGCCCGACATCGACCTGCAGGTCGGCGACCTGCAGGGCCCGACGGAGACGCTCGAGGCCCTGCTGGCGCAGGCACACGTCTTCCACGTCTCACCGGCCCGGGACGAGCTGCCCCGCCGCTGGCACGTGACGGACGAACTGCTGGCCGGCTGCCCGAACCTGCTCGCGGTCTCCTCGGGCGGGGCAGGCTTCGACACGGTGGACGCGGACGCCTGCACGCGAGCCGGCGTCGCGGTGGTCAATCAGGTCGGCGGCAATGCCCGCTCGGTGGCGGAACTGGCGATCGGCCTGATGCTGGCCGTCTCCCGCAAGATCTGCGTCTCGGACCGGTTGCTGCGGACCGCGCGCGGCTTCTCGCGGGAATCGCTGATGGGCCACGAGATCGGCGGCTCGACGCTGGGTCTCGTCGGCATCGGCCATACCGGCCGGGAGGTCGCCAAGCTCGCCCGCGGCTTCGACATGCGGGTCCTGGCCTACGATCCGCTGCTCTCTCCGGATGAGATCCGGGCGCGGGGCGCCGAGCCGGTGGACCGGGCGCAGCTGCTCGCCGAGTCCGACATCGTGTCCCTGCACTGCCCACTCGATGCCACGACCCGCGGCAGCTTCGACGCCAACGCCTTCGCGGCGATGAAGCCCGGCGCGCTCTTCATCACCACGGCCCGGGGCGGCGTGCACGACGAAGCCGCCCTCGCCGAAGCCCTGGCTTCCGGCCATCTCGCCGGGGCCGGCCTCGACGTCTGGGCGCCGGAGCCGCCGCCCTTGGATTCGGCGCTGCTCAAGCTCGACACGGTGGTGGCGACCTACCACACCGCCGGCGTCACCCACGAGGCGCGCCGCAACGTGGCCTCCTGGGGCGCCGACCAGATCATCGGCCTTCTGCGGGGCGAGACCCCGCCCCGCCTGGTCAACCCGGAAGTCTGGCCGGCAGTGCTGGCGCGCCGGACGCGCCTGCTCGGCCCCGCGTAGCGAAGCCAGGCCGGTAAGCCCTCAGGCAAACCGGCCCGCCGCGATGTTGCGCGACAGCAACACGCCGGGTCCGCCTTCAAGCAGCTTCGACTCTTCGTAAGCTGCCCCGCACTCAGATCGAAGTCATTCCAAGCTTTCCGCCGCGCCTCCGCCGGCGATCAGGCTTGACCGCGTCGGTTCGCCTCGAACATCTCGGCGGCCTGGACGCAGCTTGGCTTGAGAACGTGGCGTACAATCTTACCAAACCTGGACCGAATACGCTCCGTCTGAGAGCAAGAATCACCGCTTCCACCATCATTATTGGCGTTTCTGCCATCGCCGATCCGAATTGGGCTTTTGCGGAACCTGCTTTCGAAGCGAATCACGAAGTCCAGCTGGAGGAGCTCTCGGTCACCGGCCAGGGCGGTCCGTCCCGGCCCCCGGAGGGCTACGCCCCCGCGACCACGATCAGCGCCACCCGCACCGACACGCCCCTGCGCGATGTCCCGCAGACGGTGGTGCCGGTGACCCGACAGGTGCTGGAGGACGCCGCCGCCACGCGGATCGACACC
>Ga0182231_1000293_pt1 | contig 11501 bp, 12 predicted proteins | sample G6R1MG_29_FD_129667 | JGI IMG/M metagenome (GOLD analysis project Ga0182231, IMG submission 129667) | Miscanthus phyllosphere microbial communities from Michigan, USA - G6R2_NF_07NOV2016_LD1 MG | ecosystem: Host-associated > Plants > Phyllosphere > Phylloplane/Leaf | place: USA: Michigan...
GCCGGGCCGGCGCGCCAGCGCGGTGCGGGGCTGGCCGGGGCCGAAGCCTGCGCGTCAGCCGGTTCGTCGAGCCGGTGGCGGACACGTTCTTCCTGCTCGGCCTCATGGGCATCACCGGCGTGGCGTTCCTGTTCGCCGACGAGGTGATCTGACGCCCTGCGGCTCACGGCGTGCAGGCGAGGTCGCCCCCCGGGCATGTGATCTGTGCGGTCAGGTCCTGGATGCGCTGGCGGGTCAGCTGCGTCTTGCAGGTTCCGACGAGCAGCGGCGCGATCGTACCGTTGGCCTCCGGCGTGGTGGCGTCGTAGCCGGTGCGCAGGTTGCACTCGAGGTCGCGGAAGGCGATCCAGGCCCGCTGGGCGGCCACGAGATTGTGCCGGCCGTTGCTGTCGAGCTTGTCGCGCAGGGCGGCGTACCGCCGGTTCAGCTCGGCATCGGCCAGGGCGAAATTGTGGGCCGCACAGATATTGGCCTCCGTCTGGTTGGGCGCCTGGGTGCAATCCGCCTCCGCGGCGGAGACGGCGACTGGAACGCCGACCAGGAGACCGAGGACGGCAGGGCGTAGCATCTTAGTCTCCGCGAGTGGGCTACGGCTCGTCGGCCACCGGAAGATCGCGCCGGTCGCGGAAAGCGTAGAAGCCACCCTCGGCGTCGTACAGGACGTCGAAGCCATTGAGCAGGCGCAGCCCCGTATTCGCGAATGGAAGCGGGCGGGTGGTGTTGAGGACGATGCGCCCGGGCGCCAGGGGGGAGTTGGCCTCGCCGCTCGCGATCGCGTAGCCGGCCGCGTCGCCGAACCGGAAGCTCAGGCGCGTTCCAGGCAGGAGCGCGCCATGCCCGTCGAGGCTGCCGGCAACCTGCTCGGGCGGGAGCGTCAGGAACATGCCGGTCACGCCGGTATCGATCAGCGCCCGCCCGCAGGTTCCCGGTGCCCGGTCGTTCACCGTGATGCAGACCGGAACGCCGAGCCAGTCCCCGGCGACCCGCGGATGCGGATCGAGCTTCACGAAGCGGAAGCGCCCCCGCGTGTTGGCGCGCGTCAGCCCGACATGCACGCCCCGCCGTGTCACCACGTAGCCGCGATGGACCGCACCGGGGCCGGGCGGCTCGGCATGGAGCAGCGGATTGGTGTCCGGCGTGCTCTCAGCCTGGCTGTCATCCTCGCGCCCGAAGCCGATGCCCATCATGGCCACGTGGTCCGGCGCCTCCTCGGCGGTGCAGTGGCGGGCCTTGTCGGTGCAGGCGATCCGCTCGACCGCGAGCACGGGGATCGGCCGCGTCGGCAGGCTGGCGCCGTCCCCGCCCCACAGGGTCACCGGCACCGTCACCCAGCGGCCGATCATGATTCGCCCGGAACTCGAATAGGTCAGGCGTCCGGGGCGGCCCGGCAGGGTCTCGACATGCGGGATGCGGGCTGCCGACACGACGATGCCGGTCGAACCGGTATCCACCAGCACCGGACGGGGCTCGCCGCCAAAGGACAGGCCGAGGCGCGGGGATTGCGTCATCGCCGAGCCGGGCCTCGGTGCGTTGAGGAACGACAGGAAGACGCCCCGCTGGTCGTTCTGGTAGCTCGGGCGCTCTGCGGCCGCGGCGGCGGGGGACAGGCCGATCAGCCCGGCACCGAGCAGCATGGTCCGGGTAAGGTGGTGTGGTTTGGCCGGTTTTGTGGTGGCGCAACGCATCGTCGGACTCGGGATCGACCCCGGGAGGATATCATCCGGCACGACCCGAGCCGAGTATCAGGGCCCGGAATCCGCGTGTTCCTGCAATCCTCCCAGCAGAGCCAGGATGCGTCCCAGCAGCACCCGGGCATGAAGCGCGACACCACCACCGGTCCGTTCGGCAGCCTGGTTCGCACACGCCTCGTAGGCTGCGCGTAGGGCGGCAAGCTGGCGCGCGCGCAGCACGGGATCGTCGGAGCCCATGGGCGACCTCCCCGACAGGCTGGTGTCTGCGGTGCGTCCCCGCGGACATGCCTCCTCAACCACCCTTAGTCGGGGAGTTGGAAAACCGTGTTTGAACGGTCCCTACGACCTTTAGTGCCGGAACACCTGGACATGCGCCGCAGGCTCCCCGACCGCGCGGTCAAGGATACAGGTGCCCTCGCGGTCGGCACCAAACCGTCAAACAAGAGGTTTCCACGCCCCAGAGCGGCACGTACCGCCCCGGGCAGGCGGTTAGCCCATTCTAGGAAGCAAATCCAGGCCGACGCCAGCGCCGAGCCAAGATCGTCTGGGGATAGTCCGGAAACGTACGGATGGCCGGTCAGTGAATAAATTGCCGGAATTTGTGTTAAAAACCATTAACCCTGACGCGGTAGGCCGCTGAACAAGCCTGGCACCTCCGACTTATGCTTTCGTGCATCACGGCGTCTGAGGTGCAATAACGATGAACTCTTATTTGATCTTTCTTCGCGACCGCGCGCAGGCCCACGAAGACCATCCGCGGCTCCTGGCCTACGAGATCCCGGATCAGCTCGCGGCGCAGACATTGGTCTCGGGGATCGCCGCCTCTTACCGGGAGCACGGCTTCAATCCGGCCACACGGGTGCACTGGTTTCGTGACGGCGACAGCATCCACGAGATCTACGCGTGGCCGCACCCGTGACGGCCGGCTCAGGTGCCGCAGAACGTCCGGTAGCCAACGCCGCCACCCTCGGGCGCCTCGGCATAGCGCGCCATGGCGGGCTGATCGTCGTAAGGGCGGGACAGCACCGTCAGGAGTTCCTCGAACGGCGCGAAGTCGTCGCGCTCCACCGCCGCCGCAATCATCGCCTCGACGCGATGGTTGCGCGGAATGAAGGCCGGATTGACCCGCCGCATCGCGGCTTCCGTCGCGGCGGAATCGCGGGCCTCCTGGGCGAGGCGCGGGCGCCAGCTTTGGGCCCAGGCATCGTAGGCGGTCGGATCGACGAACAGGTCGCGGACGGCTGCGTCGGCTTCTGGGTGCGCAGACGCGGCGCATAGGGTCCGGAAGGTGCGGGTGAAGTCGGCTTGGTTCTCGGCCATCCGCTTCAGGAGGTCGCCCGCCAGCGCCGGGTCTCCGTCCCGGACCTCGGTGAGGCCGAGCTTGGCGTTGAGGCCCGCGTGGTAGGCGGTCTCGAAGCGTGGCCCGTAGCCGGCGAGCGCCGCCTCGGCCTCGGCGACCGCCTCGGTCTCGTCGGCGGCCAGCAACGGCAGCAGGGTCTCGGCGAGGCGCGTCAGGTTCCACAGCGCGATGCGCGGCTGCTCGCCGTAGGCGTAGCGTCCGTGCTGGTCGATGGAGCTGAAGACCGTCCGGGGATCGTAGACGTCCAGGAAGGCGCAGGGGCCGTAATCGATCGTCTCGCCGGCGACCGACATGTTGTCGGTGTTCATCACCCCGTGGACGAACCCGACCAGCAGCCAACGCGCCACCAGCTCGGACTGGCGGGCGACGACGCCTTCGAGCAGTGCCCGGTAGGGCTTCTCCACGCCGACCGCCTCGGGATAGTGCCGGGCGATCACGTGATCGGCGAGCGCCCGCAGGCCCTCGACATCGCCCCGTACGGCGAAGAACTGGAAGGTGCCGACTCGGATATGGCTCGACGCCACGCGGGCCAGCACGGCGCCGGGCAGAAGGGTTTCGCGCACCACCGGCTCGCCCGTCGCGACGGCGGCGAGCGCCCGGGTGGTCGGGATGCCGAGGGCCGCCATGGCCTCGCTGACGAGGTACTCGCGGAGCACAGGCCCGAGCGCGGCGCGGCCGTCTCCCCGCCGGGAGAACGGCGTCGGGCCGGATCCTTTGAGCTGGATGTCGCGGCGCTGTCCCGTCCGGTCGATGACCTCGCCGAGCAGGATCGCCCGACCGTCGCCGAGTTGCGGCACGAATTGGCCGAACTGGTGCCCGGCATAGGCCGCCGCCAGCGGGGTCGCCCCCGCGGGAACCTGGTTTCCAGCCAGCGCCGCCACCCCATCCGGGTCGGCGAGCCAGTCCGGATCGAGGCCGAGGCTCTCGGCGAGCGACCGGTTCAGCCGGATCAGGCGGGGCGCTGCCACGGGCGTGGGCGCGCGCGGGGCGTAGAAACGCTCCGGCAGGCGGGCATAGCTGTTGTCGAAGGGGATCGGGCTCATCGACGGCATCTATGAACGCGCTCGGCGGCCAGCAAGCGCGGCTGCCGCTGATCGAAGACGGTTCAGGCCGCGCGGCGTTCCACCGGGTGCCATCAGGCCCGCGCAGTCATGGCACCGAACATCCGGCCGGTTTTGCGACCGAACGGCCGGCGCGCGCGTTCGCTCCAGGCATCCGGCGGTCTGCACCCCGTCCGGCCCCGTCGATCCGCACTGTGGCAGGCAGGTCTCAGAATGGCTCTTCTGGACGAAAACATCCGGGTACGGCCGACCGCATGCTTGTAAGACTTGTCCTCACGGGCGATGCCGCTTCCATGGCTCTGCGCGGACCCGTATCGATCTTGCCGAGGCCCGTATCGCGGGCGGTGCCGCACGGCCGCAAGACCCGCGACCGGGTGCACGCGGTCGATCGTCAGCCCTGTCTGGCCCCGCAGGGGGCCTTCGCGCGGTCACGCGAGCCGGGCAAGCCATGAGGGCCGCGGCGGCAATCCTCCCCGGGGGCGGCGAGCTCGGCGCGATCGTCCGGGCTTATGACTGGGCGACCACGCCGCTCGGCCCGATCACCGGCTGGTCTCAGAGCCTGCGCTCCGCCGTCAGCACCGTGCTGCTGTCGCCGGTGCCGATCGTGCTGCTCTGGGGGCCGGACGGCATCATGATCTACAACGATGCCTACTCGGCCTTTGCGGGCGGGCGGCACCCGCAACTGCTCGGCTCGAAGGTCCGCGAGGGCTGGCCAGAGGTGGCCGATTTCAACGACAACGTCATGCGGGTGGGGCTCGCCGGCAGCACGTTGTCCTACAAGGACCAGGAACTTACCCTGCACCGCTACGGCCGGCCCGAGCAGGTCTGGATGAACCTCGATTACTCGCCGGTGCTCGACGAGTCCGGGCAGCCGGCCGGAGTCATCGCGGTCGTGGTCGAGACTACCGAGCGGGTGCTGGCCGAGCAGCAACTGAAGGCGAGCCAGGCGCTCGCGCAGCTCTATGCCGACCGCATCCAGCTCGCTTTGTCGGCGGGTGCGATCATCGGCACCTGGGTGTGGGATCTGCCTGCCGACGAATTCACCGTGGACGAGGGGTTCGCCCGCAGCTTCGGACTCGATCCGGCCCTCGGGCGGGTCGGGCTCAGCCTGGAGCAGGTGATCGGCACGGTCCATCCCGAGGATCGCCAGGGGCTGATCGCGGCGATCAACGAGGTGATCGCCCGCGGCGGCGCCTACGCGCACCAGTACCGGGTGCGGCGCATCGACGGGAAGTATTACTGGATCGAGGCGAACGGCCGGGTCGATCTCGGGCCGGATGGGACGCCGCTGAGCTTCCCGGGGGTGCTGATCGACGTCGAGGATCGCCGGGCCGTCGAGGCCGAGCGCGACCGCGCCATCATGATGCTGCGTACCCTGACCGACACGCTGGAGCAGCGGGTCGCCGAGCGGACCAGCGAGCTGATGCGGACGGAGGACGCCCTGCGCCAGTCGCAGAAGATGGAGGCGGTCGGCCAGCTCACGGGCGGCGTGGCGCACGATTTCAACAACCTGCTGACGATCATCCGGTCGTCCGTGGACTTCCTGCGCCGGCCCGACCTGCCGGAGGCGCGCAAGGCCCGCTACCTCGATGCCGTCTCCGACACCGTGGACCGGGCCGCCAAGCTCACCGGCCAGCTCCTCGCCTTCGCCCGACGCCAGGCGCTGAAGCCCGAGGTGTTCCATGTCGGCCAGAAGGTCCGCGGGATCGCCGATATGCTCGACACGGTGATCGGCGCCCGGGTCCGGGTGATCGCCGAGGTGCCCGACGCGCCCTGCTACATCCGGGCCGATGTCAGCCAGTTCGAGACCGCCCTGGTCAACATGGCGGTCAACGCCCGGGACGCCATGAACGGGGAAGGCACGCTGACCCTGCGGCTGGCCAGCGGGCGCACCATGCCGGCGATCCGCGGCCATGCCGGGGCGGATACCGCCTTCGCGGCGGTGTCGCTCACCGATACCGGCGCGGGGATCTCGGAGGCCGACCTCGGCCGCCTGTTCGAGCCGTTCTTCACCACGAAGGAGGTCGGCAAGGGGACCGGCCTCGGCCTGTCCCAGGTGTTCGGCTTCGCCAAGCAATCGGGCGGCAACGTCGACGTGACCAGTGCCCCGGGGCAGGGGGCGACCTTCACCCTGTATCTCCCGCAGGTCGAGGTCGATCGCGGGATCGACGAGGCCGACGGCACCCCGGCGCCGCTCTCGCCGCTCGGTGCGGGGCAGCGGGTGCTGGTGGTCGAGGACAATGTCGAGGTCGGCCGGTTCGCCACCCAGATCCTGCAGGATCTCGGCTACGAGACCGTCTGGGCGGTCAATGCCGAAGCGGCGCTCGACCGGCTCGGCCAGGATGGCGGCGGCTTCGAGGTGGTGTTCTCGGACGTGGTCATGCCCGGGATGGGCGGCCTGGCGCTGGCCCAGGAGCTGGCGCGCCGTCTACCTGACCTGCCGGTGCTGCTGACCTCGGGCTACAGCCACGTCCTGGCCCAGGAGGGCACCCACGGTTTCGAACTGCTGCACAAGCCCTATTCCGCCGACCAGCTCGGGCGCGTGCTGAGCCGGGTCGTCGGACGGCCGGCGCCGGCTTCGGTCGAGTGAGGGCTCGGTCCTACGCCGCCGGCTGGACCATGCCGGCGCCCGGGGTGCCGCAGGCGTGGCAGAATCGCTCGAAGGTGCTCTTGCGCTGCGTGCAGGCCGGGCAATCCTCGAACAGGCCGAGCCCGCAATGGGGGCAGAAATTCGTGTTCGGATCGCCGAGCGCGACCGGCCGCTCGCAGCCGGGGCAGACCTTCTTGGCGAGCCGCGCCAGGGCCTGGTCGGTGGCGATCTCGGTGCGCCGCTCCTCGTTGGGCCGCGCCTCGACCTGTGCCTGCCGCGCCCGGTAGGCGTGCAGGGCGTTGATCGCCGCCCGCCCGCCGACCAGCGTAACGAGCACGCCGACGCCGTACTGCACGTAGCCGCCGTAGCTCGGCATGTACGGGACCAGCTCGACGAAGAACGCGAAGGCGGCGGCGAACGCGAAGCCCCAGACGAACGGCCAGTTGCGCGTGTGCCGCCGCTTCAGCAGCAGCCATCCGGCCAGGACGAGCAGCGGCAGGGTCAGGGCGAGTCGGTAGCCGAACACCCGCAGCTCCTGGCCGCGCTCGGCCGCGTCGAGTTTCTGCTGAGCATCCGCGCGCAGGGCGCTGTCCGTGCGGCCCTGCTCCTGCTCGCGCTCGGATAGCGCGGCCTGCGCCTGGGCCTGCGCGGTCAGCCGGTCCTCGACCGCCCGTTCGGCATCCTTGAGCGCGTCGAGCTGCTTCGTGCGCGCGATCAGGCCGGGATCCTGGTCGACCCGCTGGGTCGCGTCCCGCGTCTTCAGCCAATTGGCAAACGTCTCCCGGGCGCCCTCGGTCGCCCCCTGGGCTGCTTCGAGCGCGAGCTGGTCCTGCTCGATCCGGCGTCTCGTGTCGTCCATCTCCCGGCGGATCTGTTTGAGCGTCTCGGTCGAGGCCCGGGCCTGGTCGGATTCGAGGAACTGCTCGAGGGTGTAGCGCTGCTCGACCTGCGGCAGGTCGCCGACGACCAGAGAGCCAAGCCCGATCAGGAACCACGCGAACAGCAGCGCGACGAGCCAGAGGGCGGCGTTGAACCAGCGCTCGGACAAACGGGACCCTGCACGCACGCCATCGACTCCACAGACCCGGTGATCGCAAGCTCTAGCATAAGCCGGTCATCGCCAAACGGGATCAAGGGGGGTAGCCGCCTCAGCGGGCCGGTGCGGCCCTCGGCGCGGACGCCACGGCGCGCGCCCGGCCCGGCACGAGCGACAGCCCGGCCGAGATCAGGGCGAACAGGATCAGCGGCGTGAGGGCCAGGGTGAAGCTGCCGGTTGCGTCCTTGATCGCACCGATCAGGTAGGGGCCGAGGAAGCCGCCGAGATTGCCGACCGCGTTGATCGCCGCGATGCTGGCGGCGGCCGCGGCCGGCGGCAGTTCCTCGGTGGCCAGGGCCCAGAACGGTCCCTTCAGCATGTAGACGCCCACCGCCGCCACGGTCAGCGCGCCGACCAGCGGCAGGATGCCGGACAGGACCGTTCCCCCGGCGAGGCCGGCCGCTAGGACGAGGAACGGGATCGCCAGGTGCCAGCGCCGTTCGCCGACCTTGTCGCTGTGCCGGCCCCACAGGATCATCGCCACGGAGGCGACCCCGTAGGGGACGCTGTTCAGCAGGCCGGTCTCGAAGTTCGTCAGGCCGTAGCTCTTGACGATCTGCGGCGTCCAGAAAGTCAGGCCGTAGCTGCTGGCGGTCGAACCGAAATAGATCGCCGCGAACAGGATCAGCCGCCGGTCGCGCAGCATGGTCCCGAGCGAGGGCGAGCCCGTCCCGCCGGTGCGGGCGGCATTGCGGGCCGATTCTTCCCGCAGGCGCCCCTTCAGCCAGTTTCGCTCGGCTTCGGGCAGCCACGCCGCGTGCCGCGGCCCATCGGGCAGGAACCACAGCACGGCGCCGGCCATCAGGACGGCGGGCAGGCCCTCCAGGATGAACAGCCATTGCCAGCCGGCGAGCCCCCATCCGTTGAGGCTGAGCAGCGCCCCGGAGATCGGCGAGCCCAGGAATGACGAGATCGGGATCGAGATCATGAAGATGCCGACGATCCGGGCCCGGTAGGCCGAGGGAAACCAATAGGTCAGGTACAGGATCACGCCGGGGAAGAACCCGGCCTCGGCCACCCCCAGCAGGAAGCGCAGGGCGATGAACGACCATGGCCCCTGCACCAGCGCCATGGCCATGGAGATGACGCCCCAGGTCGCCATGATCCGGGCGATCCAGAGCCGCGCCCCGAAGCGCTCCAGCATCAGGTTGCTGGGCACCTCCATCAGGAAGTAGCCGAGGAAGAAGATGCCGGCGCCCCAACCGAACAGCGTCGCGGTCAGCCCGACATCGTGGTTCATCTGGATGGCGGCGAAGCCGACATTCACCCGGTCCAGGAAGGACACGAAGTAGGCGAGGATCAGGAACGGTACGAGCCGCAACCCGATGCGGCGCATCGCCGACCGTTCGATCTCAGACTCGGCCATGGTGATCCTCCTCGTCGGCGGCCGTCTCCGGGCCGCTCACGGGTGCGAGCGCAGGCTCCGGGCACGCCGGTTCGGCGATCCGGCGACGACGGTTTCGATGTCGGAGAGGCAGGCGGCTGCGCGGATCGGGCCGAACATGGCGGCGCGGTCAACCGTGCCGGGATCGGTTCCGGACGGCATCAGAGGGTCGCCGCGGCGCATCGCGTGCGGTTCATCTCGGGTTTCCTCGCGGCCGGTCGGTTCGAATGCCGATCCTGGCCAGCCGATCTACCGCGAAAGCCCGATGATCGGAAGTCTTCACCCGGTGAGGACTTCCGATTTGTCGCTCGTTTCTGGACCGCGTGTGATCCTACGCGGGCTTGCGGGCTCGGGCGGGCTTTGCCGATGCCTCAACGGGCCCGGCGGCCTTCTGAGCCGGCTTCCGGCGCTTGTGGCCGAGCCCCGCGGTCCGGGCGAATTCGGCGCGCATGGCCGAGTAGTTGGCTGCTGTCGTCGGGTAGTCGTGCGGCAGCCCGAAGCGCTCCCGGTACGTCTCGATGGTCAGGCCGTGCCCGGTGAGGTGCCGCTTCAGCGTCTTGTACGGCTTGCCGTCGATGAAGCTGATCAGCGCATCCGGGGTGATCGATTTCCGGACCTGGCCGGGGGTGAGCTTCTTGGCTTCCGGCTCGACTGGCGCGCCGGCCTGGCCCAGGCCGGTCAGCGCCTCGTGAACACGCGACAGCAGGGTCGGCAGTTCGAGTGTCGGTACGGAGTTGTTGGAGACGTAAGCGGACACGATGTCGGCGGTCAGAGCGATGACATCGACTTGGTCGTCTTGAGGAAACGCGGTGTCGTCTTCCATGGTCGGCTCTCGATGGACAATTGCGCGATCAACGTCGCTCTATCTGCCACCAGTCAAGCGCCTATTCGAGCAAAAACAAGTGATCGCATCTGTTGTTGGCCGAGGTATCTGTTGAATACCAGCATAAAGTGATGATCTTGCCACATCGGTTGCGGCGGGGCGGAGTTCGGCGCCCATACGCGGAACGCTTGCCTCCGGCCCCTGCGGGAAGTGGCAGTCCCGGCATGCGAGGAGCCTGGGGCCGAATGCGGGGTGACGCTGTTCAGAGAGTCTTAACCGTCCCGTGGTCTCTCGAAGCGTCGCTCCGGCTTCGAGGGGTAGGAAGCCGAACGGCAGGCGGGCCGAGCCTTGCCCTTCAAGCTCGGCCCGCGCCTTCACGCTCAGGCGCTGGCAGCCCGCCCGATCGGCGTCGGGATCGCACCACGCTTGACCGGCGGTGCAACCGCCTGCGGCGTTGCGCCGGACGCGTAGTCCGCCCGGTAGGTCCGCTCCAGGGTCATCAGTGCGCGCAACGGCACCTCGGCCAGATCGAGCAACCGTGCATCGCGCCAGCGGGATTTGGTCAGCGTCCCGCGGCCGAACCACCGTGGCTTCTCTTCCTCGACGAGCAGGATCAGCTTGCCCGTCCACGTCCTGCGGAACCAGAACCGTCCCGTGAGCTTGCCCGCGCTGAACATGTCAGCACCTCGCATGAGAGCCCCGCACGACAACGTCGCGGAAACTCGACGGTTTCCCCGTCAGTCGCTTGCGCGAGCTTGACGGGGGCGGGCCGCCCGGGAGGCGATCGCGAGCCCCACGATCCCGCCGACGAGGGCGGCGGCGGCCTTCACGAGGAAATCATCAACCCGGCCGTGGCGCGAGCCGGTCAAGGTCTGACCAGCCTCCAGGCCGCCGGCCAGGAGGACGGCGCCGATCAGGATCCAGGGCCAGCGCCGCGGGTAGCCCCATGTCAGGAGCAGCCCGGCCAACGCGTAAGCGGCGGCCCGCTCGAAGCTCGGGTTGGCCGTCACCACCGGGCGGAGACCGATCGGCACCAACGTGATGGCGATGATCGCCGCGACGATTATCCAGGCCGCGAGTCGCACCAGGCTCAGCACCCACTTGTCCATGTTGAGCCCCGCGTCCCGCACCACCGCGCCGACCGTTCCCGCATACAGGGCCTACCGGCCGGAAGCTGTTGCAGTTCGGCGGCCAAGACGCAGAAAGCCGACGGGCCATCGCCCGTCCGCCGAGCCGGCGCAACCGCAAGTGGTTGGTGCCGCGCCCGATCGGACACAGTCCGGATCACGCGACTGTTGCTCGTTCGTTCTAGGCAAAGAACCGGCGAATCGGGCATAAGGGCGACATGCGCATGCCCGTGCTCAGCTTCTGTGCGATGCTCGTTCTGATCGATATCGGTTCGGTTGCGCTGGCGGCCGCACCGGCCGATCCACGTGCGCTCGAATTGGCCTGGCACCGCTGCCTGCGGGATTCCTACGCCCACCAGCCGCCCGGCC
>Ga0182231_1000296_pt1 | contig 11439 bp, 11 predicted proteins | sample G6R1MG_29_FD_129667 | JGI IMG/M metagenome (GOLD analysis project Ga0182231, IMG submission 129667) | Miscanthus phyllosphere microbial communities from Michigan, USA - G6R2_NF_07NOV2016_LD1 MG | ecosystem: Host-associated > Plants > Phyllosphere > Phylloplane/Leaf | place: USA: Michigan...
ATGCTTGTTCATCTCGAACATGGTGCACTTGTCCTTGCCGAAGACCTTCTTGAGCTTGTCGTCGGCCAGGATCTCGCGCTTGTTCTCCGGGTTCTGAAGCTCGTGCTTCTTGATGTACTCCCACACCTTGCTGACGACCTCGCCGCGGGGAAGGTTGCCCTCGCCGACCACGGCCGCGAGTTCGGGCGACGGCTTGAGCGGCTGCTGCAGGGCGTTCGGCTTGGCGCCCTCGCCCTTGGGGGCGGCGACCTTCTTGCCCTTGGGGGCGGTCTTCTCGGCGGCGGGCTTCTCATCGCCCTTCTCCGCGCTCTTGGCGGCACTCTTGGTCGTGGTCTTGGCCATGGATTCCCTCCGGAGGTTCGGCTGCGAGCGCCGGTACGCCCATGGCACGGGGCCTCGGAGCGCATAGCTGCAACAACTAAGCAGTGTTGCGACCGTTCCAAGAGAAATCCGCCCTGTGCTTGAGGTCCGTCCACAGGGAGGGCGTCCTATGAACAGGATCACCCATTCGGCCAGGGAAGACGGTCCGGGCTCGCACGCGAAATCTAAGGCCTCGACGGCATTGTACTTCATGTGGCCGGAACGCTTGGCCGCCGCCGCCGTCGAGCGGCAACGCCCTGCGTAGGACGGGGCCAAGTGGCTGAAGAATGGGTATTTTCCAGATTTCAGGGCCTCCCTTCGCAGGCGGCTGCGTCCCCCGGGCGATGCCCGGATGCGTGGACGCCCCTTCCGATCCGGCGCCCCAGGCCGTGGCGACGGGCGACCGGGTGGCGCGTTTCATCCACAGGGAAGGCGGCGCGGGAAAACTTCGCGATCGCGGGGTCGCGCGGTGCGAAACGCGCTTTCGCATCGCCCGGAAACGGACGGTTAAAGTTCCGCCACGAGGGTCGGGGCATGATCTTGTCCGTCTTCGCCCTCGCCCTCGGTGCGGCCATCGCTCTCATCGGCGGTCTTGGGGCGATGGTCGCCTCCGAGGTGCCTGCCGTCTCGGATGAGCCGCGTGGGGCGGGCTACCTCTGAGGCGCTCGGCCGCCGAGGCGCGGCCCGGGAACCGGAGCGGGGCGCTCGTGCGTTTGCCGTTCCAGACACCCTGGAGCGCGCGATGCCGACCGATCTGCCCAACGAACGCCCGATCCGACCGGCGGGAACCCTCGAACTCGACCCCACGGGTGAGGGCATGGCCATCGACGAGACGCCGCGCCTCATCGCCTCGGACAAGGTCGAGGGAACGGCGGCCTACGATGCGGACGGCGCGCATCTCGGCACGGTGCACAACTTCATGGTGGACAAGGTGTCGGGCCAGGTCGCCTACGCGGTCCTGTCGTTCGGCGGATTTCTCGGTCTCGGCGAGAGCTATCACCCGCTGCCGTGGCGCTCCCTGCGCTACAGCGTGGAGCTCGGCGGCTACATCGTCGACATCGACAAGGACACCCTCGCCCGGGCGCCGACCCACGGCGCAGGCGAGGATCCCTTCGGCGATCCGGCCTTCGGTGGACGCCTCGACGATTATTACGGCGGCCGCCGCCTCGCGGTCTGAGTCCGTCACGGTTCCCGAACCCGGCATCCGTGCGCCCAGGGCTGGCCTGTCGGCGGCCGGCCCTGGGTGTGCGGGGCCTCGTGGGCTCTCAGAACTTGCCGCCCACGCCGACGCCGCCGGACCCCAGGCTCGGCGTCATGCCCCCGCCAGAGCCCGAGCGACCTTCCGTATTGCCTTCGATATCCTCACGGCGGATGCGCCGCTCTTCCGACGCGGACGCGCGTGCGACGCCGCCGGCCGAGCGCGGCAGATCGAGCCGCCGTGTCGGCGTAGTCTGAATCTGGTTTCCGTCGGCATCGACGCGGGCGGAACGCGGACCCGATGCGTTTGGAACCGAGCCGCGCAGGGAAGGCGGCGGGCCGACATCGCTCTCCGGCATCACGCCGCCGCCGCCGCCGAGCGCCTGACATCCCGTGAGGGCGGCGGCGAAGAGCGCCGCGGCGCTGGCGTTTCGAAGGAAGGGCATCTGCATAAGTCCTCGGTCGATCCGGCCCTCGCTCGCGGCGGGGGAGGGGTGTTTCGCGTGTGTACGATGCACGTCGAACGAAAACCAGACGAGGCGGAACGATCCCGGCAGCGTCGGACGGGACCTTTGCACTCTGCGAGGAACGGGATCGATACCCTGGCCCCGTGCGTGCGGAACGACAAAGCCCACAGGAGCAATTGCGAACCATGGGACGGAATGGCAGAGCTGTGGGCGGGACCGGGCCGACCCGCGGTGTCGGCCCGGCTCTTGCTCCAGGGTACGGGTCGTCTTTTCGGTCCTTGCCGGGGCTCGGCTCCTTGCCGGATCCCGCCTTCACAACTTCGCCTTGGTCGTTGCCCAGTGACAGGGAACTTCGGATAGGGACCCGCCGCGATGCGGGAACCTGCCGGACGGGCCCACGTCTCGCGCAAGGGCTGGCATGATCATCGCACGGGGAACGCACGTGTTCAGATTTGTCCGGATGATCGCAGCGACGACGATCAGCCTTGGGGCGGTGTCTGCTTTCGCCGAGGATGCGCCGTCCGGCGGCAAGCCCGTCGAAATGCCTGCCGCGTCCACGGCCCCGGGGGCCGCCGCTCCCTCGGCGCCGCTGTCCCCCCCGGCCGGATCGGCGCCCACACCCGCCCCATCCACGCCCGCCCAGCCCGCGCCCGCCCCGACGGGGGCCGCGAGCCCCGCTCCCGCACAGGTTCCGGTCCTCCCCACGGGCACGCCCGCCACCGTCCTCGACACGGCGGATTACGAGGGCGTCCTCGGCAAGGCCGTGCGCAGCGCCACCGGCGAGGACATGGGCCGGATCATCGACATCATCCTCGACAAGGACGGCCGTCCCCGCGCCGCCATCATCGATTTCGGCGGCTTCCTCGGCGTCGGGTCCCGCAAGATCGCGGTCGATTGGCGGTCCATGCGCTTCACCTCCGACGGCAAGCCGACCCGTCTCGTCCTGCAATTGTCGCGCAATCAGGTTCGGGTCTCGCCGGAATACAAGGCGGGCGAGCCCATCGTGGTCCTGGGCCCCGCCAGTCCGGCGGCATCCGAGGGCGAGCAGCAGGTGACGACCGCCGGATCGCCGGCCCCGGCTGCCCCTCCCGTCGCCGCGCCGGCTCCGGCCACGCCTGCCGTTGCCCCTCCGGGGCCCGCCGCCGAGAAGACCCTCGAGAAACCGGCCGAGAGAACGCCGGACAAATGACGGCTCCCCTCCCGAAGGACCGGCGCCCCCTCAAGCCGAGGGAGGTCGCACGGTCCGAATTCCGGCCGCGCCCGATGCCTCGGCGCGAGGCTTCGGCCGATGCCTCGGAGGGCCCCGCCGACATGAAGGCGATCTCGCGCACCAGCAGCCGGGGCCTCGACGGCTTCGCGTTCTTCGTCGCCAACCTTCAGACGGGGTTCGGGCCGTTCCTGGCCGTCTATTTCACCCAGGCGAAGTGGACTCAATCGGACATCGGCTTCGCGCTCACCATCGGAAGCCTCGTCAGCCTGCTAGGCCAAGTGCCGGGTGGGGCCTTCGTCGATGCCATGCGGTCGCTGCGCTTCGCCGCCGGCTTCTCGGTGGTGGCCATCGCGCTCAGTGCCTTCGCCCTGGCCATGTGGCCGAACTTCCTCATCGTGCTCCTCGCAATGGCCGCCCATTCGGCGGCGAGCTGCATCCTGACGCCAGCCATCGCCGCCATCAGCATCGGCCTCGTCGGGCATGCCCGGGCCGGCGAACGGCTCGGGCGCAACGCCAGCTTCTCGGCGCTGGGGAATGCCGTCGCCGCCGCCGGCATGGGGGCCTGTGGCTACTACCTCTCCAACGACGCGGTGTTCTACCTCACCGCCTTCCTGATGATCCCGACGCTGGTGGCCCTGTCGTTCATCCGCGCCGACGAGATCGGTCCCGTGACCGTCTCGAAGCCACCGAGCTCCGTTTCCGGCGGCGCCGAGCCCCGGCGGGAGGGGGCCGTGCGCGCGCTCCTCACCAACCGGGCGCTCCTCTGCTTCGGCGGCTGCATGATGCTGTTCTTCCTCGCCAACGCCGCGATGCTGCCCCTGGTGGGCAGCATGCTGACCCTGCGCGCCAGCGAGACCGCGACCGCTCTCATCGCTGCCTGCATCGTCGTCCCCCAGGTGGTGCTGGCCGTCTCGGGGCCCGCCGTCGGCCGCGCCGCCGAGCGCTGGGGGCGCCGCCCGCTTCTTCTCATCGGATTCGCCGCCCTGCCGGTCCGTGGTCTCCTGTTCGCCTATACCAGCAGCCCGGAGCTCCTCGTGGCGATCCAGGTGTTCGACGGGATCTCGGCCGCCGTGTTCGGTGTGATGGTGCCCCTCGTGGTATCCGACGTGACCCGGGGCACCGGACGCTTCAACATCGCCCTGGGCGCCGTCGGCACGGCCATGGGAATCGGGGCCGCCCTGTCCACGTCGCTCGCCGGTATCATGGCGGATCGCCTGGGCAGCCATTCGGCCTTCCTCGGCCTCGCCGCGGTCGGCTTCCTGGGCTTCGTGATGATCGCCCTGATCATGCCGGAGACCCGCCGCCCCACCGCTGCATAGGGCATCGGACGGGGAGCGGCTTTCGCACAGGCCCCTGCGACACCGGGACTCTCCGGCATCTTTCTGGATACGTCTCCAGCCGTCGCCGACGGCCGCCGCGGGAAACTTCCTCGTCGCGACGGTCCCCACCTCGTGCCTTCCGGTGCGGCCGGCGTTTCGAGGGAGACACCGAAATCCCCGAGGGGAGGGCTGAGCGGCATCGAATTCGCTTGCCGCTCAAGCTGCGTTCAGGTTTCTTGCCTAGAACGGACGTAGCTGGACGTGAGCGTGCAACGCTCGACCGAGCTTCGCGTTGCGATCCTTGGGGGCATTGGGTGTTTCACGCAGGATTTCCGCTGCACCGGGGCGCATGGAGCGAAAGCCGGCCGTGGCCGGGGGCCTTGTGAGGCATTCTTGAGTCGCGTGCGTGCCGCGCGCGGACTTCGTTCGAAGGACAGTGGGCGCGAAGTCTGCTGGAAAACGGGATTGTCACCGCGATGGAAGACCTGTGCGTCTATGCAGACAGGCCGTTCGCCTTCGTCGCGCGCTACCTGCGCCGCCGGGCACTGCCGCATTTCGTGATCCTGTGCGCCGTGCTCGGCGCCGTCGCCTTCTCCGTCAGCACCGATTACGCCCTCAAGGGCGTCGTCGATGCCCTGAGCAAGGGACCTGACGCGGGTCTGATCTGGGGGGCGCTGGCCCTCCTCGTCGGCTTCATCGCCGCCGACAACATGCTCTGGCGGGTGGCGAGCCTCACGGGTTCCTTCACCTTCGTGGGCGTGACCGGCGACATCCGCCGGGATCTCTTCCGTCACATGACCGGGCACTCGCCCTCGTTCTTCGCCGACCGCCAGCCCGGCACCCTGGCCTCCCGCATCACCGCGACCTCGAACGCGATCTTCACCGTCGAGAACATGTTCGTGTTCAACGTGATGCCGCCCTGCGTGGCCGCGTTCCTGTCGATCGTCTACATCGGCACCGTAAGCCTCACCATGGCCCTGGTGCTGGCCGGCATCTTCGCCGCCGTCGTGGTGCTGATGTTCAAGATGGCCGCGGCCGGCAAGCCGCTCCACCACGACTTCGCCGCCAAGGCCGCGAGCGTCGATGGCGAGATGGTCGATCTCGTCGGCAACATGCCCCTGGTGCGCGCCTTCTCGGCGTTCAAGCGCGAGTACAGCCGCTTCGACGGCACCATCGGCGTCGAGATGCGCTCACGACGCTCCTCCTTGCTCTATCTCGAGAAGCTGCGCATCGTACACGCGATCCTGACCGTGCTGGCCGTGCTCGGACTGCTCTATTGGGCCATCACCCTGTGGGAGGCGGGGGCGGCCTCGAACGGGCAGGTGGTCCTCGTCTGCACCCTCGGCATCCGGATTCTGGCCGCCACCCGCGACCTCGCCGTCGCCCTGGTGGACGCGACCCAGCACACCGCCCGCCTGTCGGAGGCCCTGCACACCCTGCTGCAGCCACACGACCTCACCGACCACCCCGAAGCCGTGCCGCTCTCGGGCACCGGCGCCGAGATCACCTTCGACCACGTCGCTTTCGCGTATCCCGACGGGCGCACCGTGTTCACGGATTTCGACCTCGCCATCCAGCCGGGCCAGCGTGTCGGCCTCGTGGGCAAGTCGGGCGGCGGCAAGTCCACCCTGTTCTCCCTGCTGCAGCGCTTCTACGACGCCCAGGGCGGACGCATCCTTCTCAACGGACAGGACATTCACCGGGTGACGCAGGATTCCCTGCGCGAGGCGATCACGGTGGTGCCGCAGGACGTGTCGATGTTCCACCGGACCCTACGGGAGAACATCCGCTACGGCCGGCCCGACGCCTCGGACGAGGATGTGTGGAAGGCCGCCGCCGCGGCGCACTGCACCGATTTCATCGAGGCGCTGCCGGAAGGCTTCGACACCATCGTGGGCGACCGGGGCGTGAAGCTCTCGGGCGGCCAGCGCCAGCGCATCGCCATCGCCCGGGCCATTCTCAAGGACTCTCCGATCCTACTCCTCGACGAGGCGACCTCGGCGCTGGACGCCGAATCCGAGGAGGCGATCCGCCATGCGCTTGCCAACCTCATGAAGGGCCGGACCGTCATCGCCATCGCCCACCGGCTCTCGACCCTGAAGGACTTCGACCGGATCGTGGTGCTGGAGGGGGGGCGCATCATTCAGGACGGTTCGCCCGACAAGCTGACCCATCTCGACGGCTTCTACCGCGAGCTGATGAAGAAGGAATCCATGTCGCTGTCGCTGGCCGCCGCCTGAGAGCGGCGGCCGACGATCGGACCCGGGAAAGACCTACGGCGTACCGCCGCCGAGCGTGCGGATCGCGGAGATGATCGCGTTGGCGCGGTAGGGCTTGGTGAAGAAGACGCTGCCGTCCGCGAGGCGCGGCGGTGTCTGCGTGAAGCCCGTGGCGTAGATGATCGGAAGGCCCGGTCGCAGGCTGCGCGCGGCTTCGGCGAGCTGCCAGCCGTCCATGGCACCCGGCAGGCGGATATCCGTGAACAGGATGTCGATGGCCGCGTCGCTCCGGAGGGCATCGAGGGCGATCTCGGCGGTGGTCGCCTGCGAAACGGTGAAGCCCGCGTCCTCGAGTTCTGCGGCGACCACTTCGAGGAGCATGATCTCGTCCTCGACGATGAGGACCCGTGGGGCGATGGCGGTCATGGGCGTGTCGCGGCTCCGGTCAGGCGAAGCGAGGAGAGGTCAGGGCGGCCGGCAGCAGGGTCGGCTCCCCGGAGATCCGGTTCACCGACCGCGCCGCCTCTTCGTGGTGGCGCGGCAGGTAAACCTCCACGGTGGTGCCATAACCGGGCCGGCTGTCGATGGCGATGTGGCCGCCCGACTGCTTGGCGAACCCGAAAGCCTGGCTCAACCCGAGGCCGGTGCCCTCGCCCACGGCCTTGGTGGTGAAGAACGGCTCGAACGCGCGGGCGGCCACCTCCGGGCTCATGCCGCAGCCCCTGTCGGTGACGCTGATGAGGACGTGATCGGCCGCCGGTAATCCGGCGAGGCCACCTGCCTCGACGGCGGGCACGTTGCGGGTGCGGATCGTCGCCCGCCCGCCCTCCGGCATGGCGTCACGGGCATTGACGGCGAGGTTCAGGAGCACGTTCTCGAGCTGGTTGGCGTCGACGCGCACGGGCCAGAGGTCGGGCGCCAGAACCGTCTCCGGCGGCTCGACGGTGTTCAGGGCACCGCGCAGGAGTTCGGACAGATCGCCGATCAGTCCGTTGACGTCGAACCGGGTCGGTTGCAGCGGCTGGCGTCGGGCGAAGGCCAGCATCTTCTGCACGAGACCCGCGGCCCGTTCCGCGCCCCTGAGAGCGTTGGCGCGCGCGCGTTCGGCGCCGCCCTCGAGGGGAGAACGTCCGAGGCGGTCGAGGTTGGCGATCACCACGCCGAGCAGGTTGTTGAAGTCATGGGCGACGCCGCCCGTGAGGGCGCCGATGGCCTCCATCTTCTGGGTCTGGCGCAGCATCGCCTCGGCCTGCTCGCGCTCGTGGATCGCGGTCTGGAGGGCGGCGAGGGCGGCATCGCGCTCCGTCACGCGCGCCAGAAGCTCGGCATTGGCGCGGCGCAGGGTCTCGGGGGACGGGAGCGCGAGGGCGCGCGGCAGCAGAACCCAGAGCAGGATGGCGGTCACGAGGGAGATCACCGCCGTGAATGCCTTGACCAGCGCTTCGGCGGCGTAATCCGGCACCCACAGGGTCCAGATCGCGAAGAAATGCGTGGTGCCGCAGGCGAGGATGAAGCTGGCGAAGGCCCAGGCCATCCAGCCGAACGCGACGTCCCGACGCTTGGTGACGAACACCCCCAACGCCACCGGAATCGTGAAGTAGGCAAGCCCAGTCACGAAGTCGGAGACGACGTGCGTCCAGATCAGTTCCGGCCGCCACAGCAGGCAGATACCGTGGGGCGAGAGATCGCTGCGGTCGAGGAAACTCCTAAGGGCATCGAACATGGCACGGTCTCAGGATCGCGTTGGGATGGCGTGCGACGCACGATGCGGATTCGAGCGGCCACGATGGCGCGTTTTCGCGATCCGCGAAACCGGATCGACGAGGGCGGGCCCCCGCATCGCGGTACGGGTCTACTCGACGACGACCTTGTAGCCCTGGCCGGCGCGGAGGGTCGCCCCGCGTTCGAGGCCGTTGAGGACGAGGAAGCGGTCGGCGGCCCGATCCGGCACCACCATGCGCTGGGCGAGGGCGTCCACGGTGTCGGCGGCCGTGGCCGTCACCACTTGGACTCGCAGGGCGCGCAGGGACTGGGTCTCCGCCGCCCCCACGGCCACGAGGCTTTCCGTCCAGCGTCGGAAGGCGGCGTCGGGGTCCGTCGCCCCCTTGGCGGCCATGATCATGCGGAAGGTGGTCTCGCCCATGCGGATGGCGGCGAGACGGAAGGTCCAGTCCTTCCCCCGCGACAGGGCCGTGACCGCCGCGTTTCCACCGATGGTCCGGTTCTCGAGGGAGCCCGCCTCGATCGCGTCGTTCCAGGTGGCTTTGAGCACCTCCTCGAGGCTCTGTCCGGCCGGGTTCTCCACCTGGTCGAACAGGAGGCGACGGCTGCCTTCGGCGGTGGTGCCGAGGACGGCGTTGCGCGTGTTCTCGATGGTAAAGCCATCCGGCACCTCGAAGGCGATGCCGAGGCCTGGATGCAGGAAGCGGCGGCCGCGCACGAGGCCGTCACCCGGATTGTCGCCGTAGGCGATACCGTCGATGGCCGCGAGGTAACGTGCGCGTTCGTCGACCCCGAGGCCCGGTGCGCCGATGATGCGCGCGGCCCGGGTGACGAGGGTGATGCGCTCCTGCGTTCCCGGATGGGTCGCCAGCATGTCGGGCTCGCCCGCCTGCCCCGTTCCGGTCTTCATGCCCGTGGTCCGGCTGAGCGAGCGCAGGAAGTGCCCGGCCCCGAACGGGTCGTAGCCCGCGCGTGCCAGGGTCTTCACCCCGACGCCGTCCGCTTCGAGTTCCTGATCGCGGGAGAACCGCGCCAGGGTGAATTTCGATTGGTTCTGGAGCTGGGCGCCCGTCGCCGGATCGTTGAGGACGTCGGCCACCACCTTGCTCACGAGCTGCGAGCGCAGCGCCAGTTCCGTGCGGGCCGTCGCATGGCGCAGGGTGACGTGGGCGATCTCGTGGGAGAGGACGGCGGCGATCTCGGACGTGTCGCTGGCGAGCGCCAGAAGCCCACGGGTGACGTAGAGCCGCCCGTTCGGCAACGCGAAGGCGTTGATCACCGGCGAATCGAGCAGGGTGACGGCATAGGTTTCCTCCGGCCGGTCCGTGGCCCGCACCAGCCGGTCGGTGATCTCCGTGAGGAGTTTCAGGGCGGCGGGCGCACGGTACTCGCCGCCGAAGGAGGCCACCAGCTTCGCATGGTCCGCGTCCGCCGCGTTGCGCTCGCGCCCGGTGACACGCGGCGCCCCCGCCGGCACCGCGACGGCGGCCGGTTGCAGGCTCGCGCCGGTCTGATCGCCGATGCAGCCCGACACGAGGGCCGAGAGGAGGAGAACCGCCGCGCCTGCGCCGGCCGCGCGACCCATGGGTCCCGCCGATCCGTTCTTGATACCGTGCGCCCGCGTCATGTCGTTCAGCGCCCCTGCGCCGTGTCCAGGATTTCGATCATGTCCGCACTCGCCATGTCGAGGGTCGGACCGCGCCAGACCTCGACGATGCCCCGGACCCGGACGAGGCGTCCGCGTAGGTTCGCCGCACTCAGACCACGTTCCTGCAAAAGGCGCCAAGTGCGTTTCGACACGGTTACGGTCAGTCCGTCCTCGCCCCGACGGGCGAAGTCGAGGTAGGTTCGCCGCGCCCGTTCACCGACCCACAGGACGCGTCCGCGCGCCACCACGAAGCGGCCGAGTCGCGTCCGCAGGGCGGCGCCGTCCTGCGCGTCCTGCTCCGTTTCCCACCACAGGCCGCGCCCGGCCCGGCGGGCGCCCGCTTCGACGGCGAGGAGGCCGGGGCGGCACAGGCTGTCGCGCTCGCCCGCATCGACGGTCGCGAGACCCGCCTCCACCAGGCCGCCGGCGAGATCCACGGTGCCGTCGGCCGCGCTCGCATCGACATGGAAGCGACCCCAGCGGTCGGTCTCCCCGCGCGCCACGAGGATGAGGGGAACGCCGCGCTGCGCCTCGAGCCACGCGGCGGCGGCCCCGGCGAACTCGGAAGCCTCCGGCCAGCGCAGGCCGTCGAGGACGCCGCGCGCACCGGATGCGAAGACGAGTTCGCCCCTCGGGCCGACGGTGGTGAGGGCGGTCGTGGGGAGGGGATTGGTCCGGCATTCGGGCGCGACGGCCATGGCGGGCATGACCGCGCAGAACACCCAGGTGGAGAGTGCCAGGATCTGCCTGCCGAACGCGCCGCCGCGCCGCCGCTCCGTCATGGTGAGACGATCCCTCCTGGCTCCGGAGGCATTGTGGGTGACGACCGTGGCAGGACAAGCGTGGCGCGGTCCGGCGATGCCGTTTCGACCGGTCTGCGGCAGCCCCGCAACAGAACCCGCGCGGCGCGGTTGGCCTGCTCCGGCGTTGATGCTACGAAGGCGGCGGTGAGTCTCCGTAGCTCAGCTGGACAGAGCACAGGTTTCCTAGACAAAATTGGGCGTCGCGAGGGGAAACCGCGCGGCGGATCCGCTCAAATTCGGGGAAAGCCCGGGAGTCTGCCGATGGGGTGGGCTCCGCCGATCCCGAGCCAAGCCCATCGTTCTCCGAAAGGTGAGCGGCGGGAAGGTGTAGAGACTAGACGGGCGGCACCTAACGGCTTCCTCGGGAGCCCATGGTGAAGGGATAGTCCAGGCCACGAACGCGTCCGCGAGGGCGCGGCGGCGGAAGCCGAAGTGGTATGAAACCTGGGGTCGCAGGTTCGAGCCCTGCCGGGGACGCCACCATTCGCCCGACC
>Ga0182231_1000297_pt1 | contig 11418 bp, 11 predicted proteins | sample G6R1MG_29_FD_129667 | JGI IMG/M metagenome (GOLD analysis project Ga0182231, IMG submission 129667) | Miscanthus phyllosphere microbial communities from Michigan, USA - G6R2_NF_07NOV2016_LD1 MG | ecosystem: Host-associated > Plants > Phyllosphere > Phylloplane/Leaf | place: USA: Michigan...
AGGGGCAATGCTGCACGCCGTCGCACCAGCCGCTTGCGGAGTCCAGTTGCATGAATGCTCCTTGAACGGGGGTAAATAAGTAGCGCTGATTATGCCCGTGACAGCAGCTGACGTGGGGGTTGGGGTACGGATCCGCGATGTAGGAAAGACGCCGTAGATGCAGGGATCTGTGACGGAGCGTCACTGGCACGTGCCGACGCGAGGCGTCGGCACGCTGGTCAATCGGCTGCCTGACGATCAGCAGCGCAGACGAACGATAGCTTTAATCAGTCAATCAGGCGCCCTTGAGGTTGCGCAGGTTGCTGATGACGGACTCCAGAGCCCGATCGAAGAGTAGCGCGTCGTCGAGAATACGCACCGCACCGCGACGAAATTCGACGGCAAGGCCGGTGCGGGTCTTTTCCAGAACCTTCATGCCGGTACGATTGACGAACACATAACGTCCGGTAGGCTCGACAATCGCGGTCAACTTGCAACGCAGCTTGTGCTCTTCATCTTCCTGAATCTCGACCCAGCAACCGACCCGCAACTTGTCGACCATCTGCAGACCTGCATCGTCGTCGGGTAGCTGAACCACCGGTTCATTGAGCATCTGCTCTTCAGGAGTAATCAGAACGATTTCCTCGACCACCGCCATCATCGGCGGGCCTTCGACGGCCAGGCCGTCTGCCTGAACGGTATCGCCCTCGCCTTCCTGCAAGCGCGAGAAGTGCTGGAAAGCCTGGACATGCAGCGACTCCAGCTGGCTGAAGAATTCACTGGTGGCAAAGGGGTCAAACGCGGCGCTGGTCAAGCCATCACGCAGCGACTTGAGCAGTCCCGGAACCAGCTCCAGCAAGCGCTGCAGAGCCTGCGGGTCGTCGTGCAGCTCGACGCTCCAGATCAACTCGTCCATGGTCTCCAGCCCGGCCTGCCACTCGCTGGACTCTTCGCCATGCTTGAGACAGGTCAACAGCAGGACCTTGCTCCAGGCCTCCTGCAACAGCCGCACAACCACCTCGGGCAAGGTTTTGCCCAATAGGCGCTGATTCAGCTCATGCTGCACCTGCTGCCTGGCCAATTCGGCTCGGGCGCGCCCTTCTTCGGCATCGCGGGTGCGCTGCTCGAGCAACTCGCTGCGGCGACGCTCGTCACTGGTGAAGGCCAGAAAATCCGCCAGCAATTCGGAAAAAATTGCCGGGTCATCGACAAAATCATTGAGCAGGCGCTGCACGATCTGCTCGACACGCTGATACAGCGAGTCGCGCTGATAGTCGTCACGACCGCCCCAGCCCAATGCGGCAGTGGCAATTTCGTTAAGCAGGCGACGGGCAGGATGACTGCCGCGACTGAAGAAGCTCTTGTCGATGACCGCCACTTTGAGCATCGGAATCTGCAGGCGCCCGATCAAAGCACGCAATGAAGGCGTCAGGTTGCGGTCATCGAGAATGAACTCGAACAGCATGGCGATCAGGTTGATGACGTCCTCGTCACCGACACCGACGATTCTGGATTTGCCGGTCTTGACGTTGACTCGCGTCAGCAGTTGTTCCAACTGATTGCGCAGGTCGAAATCGTCTGAAGTGTCCTGCGACGGCACATATTGCTGCAAGTGAGACAGCAGGCGCAGCAGGTCCCGGCTGGAAATCGGACGCACTTCGGCGTTGGGCTCATGACGCGGCGCGAGATTACCGCGCACGTGCAGCAGCAGTTCCTGCAAGGCCGAGAAGACCTCCTGCACACCCTTGTCGAGTTTGTCGGCGGCTTCGTTCAGGGCAGGGTCGGACATCTCGGAGACACGACTTCTGGGCGCCGCCCTGTCGGATGAACGACGGGCCGGCAATGCTTTCATGTTCGGTAATACACCTGTGGCAATCAGCAACTGATTGGCTTCGCTGTACAGGTCGTCCGTATTGGCCAGGACATACTTCTCGAACAGTTTGAGAATGATCAGTTTGACCTTGATCTCGACGCCAAGGCTACGCCCGGCGTCCAGAAAGAACCTGCACAGCATCGCCGGCCCCAGGGGGTTGGAGTCTTCGGCAATGGCTTGCGGAATGAGCACGTTCAGGCGTGCAGTGAGCTGCCCCAGAGCGAGGGCGTCACGGCTCATGACCTTGCTGACCATAGCGTCCACGGCCACGGTCTTCTCGAGATCGTCGTTGTGCACCAGCGACAGCTTGTCGAAGGACACAGGGGCCGGAAGCACAGGCTCCTGAATCTGATACTGGCCCAGGACCAGAAAGGACTCGTAGAACTTGTCGAGGAAGCCACGTTCTATGCTTTTGCGCTTGAGGCGCAGGTCACGCATGGCTTCAAAAAAGATGTTCTGCTCAGTGTTGCTGCGGGCGCGGTCAGCCATTTCGAACAGCGTATCGTCGGCGTTATCGAACAACGCCTGCAATGCATCCTTGAGCTGCTGGGCCGCCTTGTCGCGAACCTGCAACAACACAACGGGTAATCGGGCCAACGGAGTACCCGCCCCCTGCAAAGGGAACGATTTGCTCAACGGCACTACTTTTTCGTCGTTTGGCATTACACCCCCTGACAGGAAACAACCTGAACCCCATCACAAACGTGGCTTGTTACCCTCGCACTGTGAAGCGACCCCCTTGGCCTTGCACAACGTCAAACTCATGGCGTCAATTACAAGTCGGATTATCTTTCAAAACTTGTCATCAACGCCAGTGAGACTTTTCTTTCACTCTCGCGAATGAAGCGGCAAGGCATTCATGTGCAGCGATAGACCGCGATATTCGCTTTCCATCGCAAACGAATTTGCCAAACCGACCAACTGCACGTTTCCAGGGGTAACACCCTGGCATGGCGCAGGTGGGTAAGCGGGATGCGGTGCCTTATACTCGAACGACTTTGCTACTGGAGCCCGCTATGCCGAATTTACGAATTGCCGACCTGACCGCCGAGATCGAGGCCAATGTGCGTCGCGCATTGCTGGAGGATGTCGGCAGCGGCGATATCACCGCCCAATTGATTCCGGCAGAACGGCTGGCCAAGGCCACTATCATTTCCCGCGATGCAGCGGTGATCGCCGGTACTGCCTGGGTCGATGCGGTCTTCCGGCAACTGGACCCGCGCGTCGCCGTGCACTGGCAAGTGACCGATGGCGACCGTGTCAGTCCCAATCAGGCGCTGTTTCACCTTGAAGGCCCGGCCCGCTCGCTGTTGACCGGCGAACGCAGCGCGCTCAATTTTCTGCAGATGCTCTCGGGAGTGGCCACCCGGGCGCAGTACTTCGCGGACATGGTCGCGGGCACTCAGGTCAAACTGCTGGATACCCGCAAGACCCTGCCGGGCCTGCGCCTGGCGCAGAAATACGCGGTCACCTGCGGCGGCTGTCATAACCATCGCATCGGGCTGTACGACGCGTTTCTGATCAAGGAAAACCATATCGCAGCCTGTGGCGGCATCGCTCAGGCAATAGAAGCGGCGCACCGAATAGCCCCCGGCAAGCCTGTGGAAGTCGAGGTGGAAAGCCTGAGTGAGCTCAGGCAGGCGCTGGACGCAGGCGCCGACATCATCATGCTCGATGAATTGAGCCTTGATGACATGCGCGAGGCTGTGCGCCTTACCGCAGGCCGTGCCAGCCTTGAAGCCAGCGGCGGCATCAATGACGACACCCTGCGGGTGATTGCAGAAACGGGTGTCGATTACATTTCCATCGGTGCGATGACCAAGGACGTGAAAGCCGTGGACCTGTCCATGCGCCTGAGCCTCTGACGCATCGCGCACAGCCAACTGTCACTATTCGCTCGGGAGTAGACGCTTTGGAACAATGGTTTGTGATGAACGCGGGCAAGCAACTCGGCCCGATGGACGCGGATGCTGCGCGGCTGATTGCCCGTGAGTCGCCCGGCGCGTGGTGCTGGAAGCAGGGCATGCCGGACTGGCAGCCGATCTATCAGGTGCCGCAGGTGCGCGCCATGAAGAAGGACGGGGTGACGCCTTTTCCTGATCCGACGCCGGACATGATCCAGCCCAGGCCGTCCGCGCTGCCGGCGCAGGCAGCCCCGACACCCGCGCCGGCCTCTGTGCCCGCCAGACGCCCTTCGTTTACGCCCGACCCGAACGCCTCGGGCGGCTATGGCCTGGCGCAGACCACCGATGGCGTGGACTTCAAGCTGTACGGCACGGAAACCCAGTTCATCGAACTGGAGCTTGACCCTGGCGAAAGCGCCGTCGCCGAAGCCGGAGCGATGATGTACAAGACCTGCGACGTGCAGATGGAGACCATCTTCGGCGACGGCAGCAATCAATCGTCCGGGCTGCTGGGTTCGCTGTTCGGTGCAGGCAAGCGCATGCTGACCGGCGAGAGCCTGTTCACTACGGTGTTTTCGCAACAGGGTTCAGGCAAGGGCCGCGTGGCGTTTGCAGCGCCCTACCCCGGCACGATACTGCCGCTCAACCTGCGCGACTTCGGCGGCAGGCTGATCTGTCAGAAAGACAGTTTTCTGGCTGGCGCCAAGGGCGTCTCCATCGGTATCCAGTTCCAGAAGAAAATCCTCACCGGTCTGTTCGGGGGCGAAGGTTTCATCCTGCAAAAGCTGGAAGGTGACGGCTGGGTGTTCGTGCACATGGGCGGCACGGTGCGCAAGATCGAACTGGCGGCAGGCGAAGCGCTGGACGTCGATACAGGATGCCTGGCAGCCATGACCCAGACCGTCGATTACGATATCCGCACGGTCGGTGGCGGCATCAAGTCGATGCTGTTCGGCGGCGAAGGGGTTTTCTTCGCCAGACTGACCGGCCCCGGCACAGTATGGCTGCAAAGCCTGCCCTTCTCCCGACTGGCCGGGCGCATGCTGGCCGCAGGACCATCGGGTGTGGGCAGAAGCGAACGTTAACTTCAGCACTACGTTATTGGACCGAAGACTGTGCTGCGCACTTGCAACTATCGTGCGGCGCTCTGCGTCGCATGCCTTTCCGGACGCTCCGCGTCCTCTTGACGACGCAGAGCGACGCGACATGCATTCCCACGCTGGAGCGTGAGGCACGATAGCTATGATCAGCACCCAATAAAAACCCCCCGCCATCGCTGGCGGGGGTTTTTATTGGGCGCTGCTCGGGTTTAGCCGATTGCCACGCCGTGAGCTTCTGCCAACGGCTTCAGACCGCCGGCAAAGCCCTGGCCAATGGCCTTGAACTTGAACTCTTCGCCATTGCGATACAACTCGCCGAAGATCATCGCGGTTTCGGTCGATGCATCTTCCGACAGGTCGTAACGAGCAACTTCCTTGCCGTCAGCCTTGTTCACAACGCGGATGTAAGCGTTGGAAACCTGGCCAAAGCTTTGCTTGCGCTCTTCAGCGGAATGGATGGTGACCGCGAAAACCAGCTTCTTCACTGCCGCTGCCAGGCCAGTGAGCTTGACCGTTACCGACTCGTCATCGCCTTCGCCAGCGCCTGAACGGTTATCGCCCAGGTGCTCGACCGAACCATCAGCCGACTTCTTGTTGTTGTAGAAAATGAAACTGCTGTCATCCAGCACTTTGCCATTTTCGCCAACGATGAAGATCGAAGCATCCAGGTCGAACTCGGTGCCATCGGTCACACGCGGATCCCAGCCCAGGCCCACGGTTATTTCTGTCAGGCCAGGAGCCTCTTTGGACAGGGAAACGTTGCCGCCTTTACTCAGACTTACTGCCATGTTCTTGATCCTTTCCAGAAAAGTGGTTGGGCGTGAATCAGAAATTCATGCCGAAAGAGTTGGCCACGGCTTTCAGTCCACCGGCAAAACCGCTACCCACGGCGCGGAACTTCCACTCGCCATTGTTGCGGTACAGTTCAGCGAAAATCATCGCGGTTTCAGTGGAAGCGTCTTCTGCCAGGTCATAGCGAACAACTTCAGAACCTGACTGCTCATTCAATACGCGAATGAACGAGCCACCCACCTGACCGAAGTTCTGCTTGCGGCTGTCTGCGTCGTGAATGGTCACGACGAAAACAACTTTCTCCACATCGGCAGGGACACGGGCCAGATCGACCTTGAGGACTTCGTCATCGCCGTCGCCAGCACCGGTACGGTTGTCACCGGTGTGCTCGACAGAACCGTCGGCGCTCTTGAGCTGGTTGTAGAAAATGAAGTCAGCTTCACTGCGGACCTTGCCATTGGCGGCCAACAGGAATGCGCTGGCGTCCAGGTCGAAATCCTGTCCGTCAGTGGCTCGCGGATCCCAGCCCAGACCGATCAATACGTTGGTCAGGGTAGGGTCGGTTTTCGACAGCGAAAGGTTGCCACCTTTTTGCAGAGTCAAAGCCATGATTCGTTTATCTCCTTTATCCAGTGTTTACGCTTTTTCTTCCGCGGATTCGTCTTTGCCCGGGAAGAGCAGGCTTGCAACGATACCGATGATCAATACGACGACCACAACCAGCAGGCTGGTGTTGGCGCTGATCTCGTAACCGTGATGGAACAGGTGGTTGGTTGCATTCAGGCCCAGTTTGACGGCGATGAAGAACAGCAAGGCGATAACCGCTTTCTCCAGGTGCACCAGGTAGCGCTTGAGGGCTTCCAGAACGAAGTACAGGGTACGCAGACCTAGAATCGCGAACAGCATGGCCGAGAATACGATCAGCGGCTCGCGGCTCACGGCGATGATTGCAGGCACGGAGTCGAACGCGAACAGCACGTCGGAGATTTCCGCCACAACCAGACACAGGAACAGCGGGGTCGCGAACAGAGCGCCTTTGGCCGCCAGCGTGATACCGGCGTTTTCAGGCTTTTTGACTTCCTGCTCGAGAACCGAGCGACGAACGAAGAAGTTGCTGCCGTGCAGTTTTGGCCACACCGGGAACAGCTTCTTGGCGAAGCGATAAGCCATGTGTTGCGAGTAGTCGACTTCTTCGTCGTCGTCATCGCCCGCCCTGAGCATCATGATGGCTGTCCAGGCAACGATGACCGCAAACACCACTTCGACCCATGGACCCAGCGCCAGAAGGCCGGTACCGATGGCGACGAAGATGCCGCGGAAGACGATGGCGCCGATGATGCCCCAGTACAGAACGCGGTGGCGCAGGCCATCCGGAATCTTGAACCAGGAGAACAACGCCATGAACACGAACAGGTTGTCGACGCTCAACACTTTTTCCAGCGCGTAACCGGTCACGAACAGCGTGGCGACTTCAGAGCCGTGCTGGACATACAGGAAACCGGCGAAGGCCAGCGAAATGGCGACCCAGAAAATCGACCACGCCGAGGCTTGCGCGAGGGTGATTGGCTTGTTTCCACGGTGGGAGAACATGTCGATAGCCATGGCCGTAACGGCCAGACCGACGAAAACCGCCATCGTGAGTGGAGGGAAGCCTAGAGAGGTGCTTTCCATTTAACTGCGTTCCTTAGGGTAAAAAATTACAGGTCGAAATCGGACGGGTTGAGGCCAAGCTCTCGACAGATCGTGCGGCAGACTTCCCGCTCTTTCTCATCGAAGCTGCCATCGGCGCCGCCGATAGCACAGCAGACGCGCACCAGCAAACGGCCTGCATCTTCTTTCTTTTTGATCTTGCCGATGGTTTTCAAGGCCTCGGCACGACCAATTTCAAAATCGAACTCGAACTTTGAGCAGGCTTCCTGGAAGCCCTGGATGACGTCCTTCATGTCGAAAACTTTCAGTTCCTGAGAGTTCTGAATGAAGCCGGCCATTTTCTGCTTTTCACTGGAGCTGATATCACCGTCTGCGGCCGATACCAGAGCACAGCCGGAAACCACAGCCTCCATGAATTCGCGATTCTTGAACTTCGAGACTTCCGAAGCCAGCTTGTCGCGAGCAGCTGTTGCGTTTGTTTTCAACCAGTCCAGCATGTCTATCTCCCATGAGGCGGCACAGCCAGCCCAGAAATACCACGGTATGTTTACTTGGAACCTGCAGCCCAGCGCATGCCCCATCCGTAGGCTTTATCCATGTTGCTGTGGCCGTTATGGAAATCCACACGACGCGTCACCTTGACCGCACCGTTGTCATTTTCCAGCAGGGCAATGGCACACATGCCCTGGCGACCGCCCTCTTCATTGAGGCGAACCTCGATGGGCGGCTGGCCCGGCGCGTGAATGGTGACGACCCCGTCGGTTTCCTTCCAGTTCGGCGCACCTTCATAGATGAACGCGTAGACCAGAATGCGACGGATCTTGCTCCAGTGCGCGCCATTGATATGCAGCCACTCACCGTCGCTGATCGAGCCGGTACGGTCATCGCCCATCAACTTGATGAACGGCTCGGTGTTGAGCGAACCGAACGAGTTGCCCAGCGCCTGAACAGCGCCTTTGAGACCGTCCTGCATTTCGAAGAGGCAGCCTACATCAAGGTCGATGGCATTGCTCTTCTTCATAGAGAAGAAGCCACCGCCCTTGCTGTCGTTACGACGGTTCCAGTTCAGGTTGACCCGAATCTCACCGAAACCGGCACTGGATTTTTCCAGACTGATCGAAGCACGGGTCTTGTCGAGCGTAATCTTGCTCAGACTGACGGTCGACTTGGGCACAGGCGCTGGAACAGGTGCAGGTGCAGGTGCAGGTGCAGGTGCAGGTGCAGGTGCAGGTGCAGGTGCAGGCTGATCCTGCGGCGCGGCGACTTCAACGCCGAAGTTTTTTGCCAATGGCTCAAGGCCGCCAGCAAACCCCTGGGCCACGCAACGGAACTTCCATGCCCCCTGACGCAGGTAGAACTCGCCCAGAATCAACGCGGTTTCTTTCATGCCGCTGGTAGGGATATCGGCTTCGATACCACCGGTGATGTTCAAGGCCAGGCGCGACACGCTGCCAAAACTGGCCTTGTTCTCATAGATGGTCGCCGTCAGGGCCACCTTCTCGATGACCGAGTCCAGACGGCTCGGGTCAAGACTGAACACTGCGCGTCCGGCTGACGCTTCCGTCTGCTGCAGCGCACCGCCGTTCACGCTTTTCTGGCCGTAGAAACACATGTCCTGATCGCCACGGACCTTGCCGGAACCGGTCAGCAGGAACGCAGACACATCGATATCCGCATCCGCGAGCGGAGAGTAAATAACTTCCACCGTCAGCGGGTCGGCAGCGACCGGCGCATTGGCGCCCGGGACAAGTTGGGTCATGCGCGTACAGCCCCGATCGCCAGCTCGACCAGATCATCTGCAGTACGGCCATTGGTGACCTGCCCTACTGCGGTGAAATCCCAACCTGCAGGGGTGCGCGCCAGATAGGACATCACCACGCCGGTGTGCTGACCTTTTTCGGACAGATCAAAGCGGCCCAGTTCGTTACGGCTGCCCAGGTCGACAATACGGCAGTAGGCGTTGGCGACTTTTTCGAAATTCTGACCGGTGAACGAATTGACGGTGAACACCAGGTATTTGACCGTGGCAGGCAGTTTTTCCAGATCGACGCTGATGGTTTCATCGTCGCCCGCGCCTTCGCCGGTACGGTTGTCACCCGAATGCTGAATGGCACCGTCACGCGATTGCAACTGGCGGAACCAGACCAGATCGAGGGGCTTTTTGTCGGCGTCGAGCATGATGCACGAGGCATCCAGGTCGATATCGCCGCCGCCACCACCGAGCAATTTACCGAAGAAACCGCTGGCTTTTTCAGGGTCCCATCCAAGTCCCATGCTGACTTTCTTGAGGCCTGTACCAGCAGTTTTCTCGAGTGAGATCGTCTGGTTCTTTGCCAAAGTGAGTGCCATTTTTCGCTCCATGTGACGTTGGATTTCGGATAAAAGTGTTACAGCCTTACCGTGTTGGCCCGTCTTTGCCATCAGGATTGTGTAACTTGGCGTTAACGGGGCCTTTATAGCGGCCTCGACGCCACGTCGGATGGAACAAACGCCAGTGCGCATCCTGAGCAGCGGCGAGCAATTCGTGGTCACCTCGGGTGTCGCCCCAGGCGCGAACCCGGAACTGGGTCAATGGCCCGTAAACGCTCTCCAGGCGTGCAACTTTCGAGTCGCAACGGCAGTTGCTGCCTTCGATCAAGCCGGTCAGCTTGCCGTCGATCACTTCCAGATTGGTACCGATCAGCTCTACTTTCAGGCGATCAGCAAAAGGTTGCAGGACCATAGCAGGCGATGCTGAACAAAGCGTGACAATGGCACCCTTCTCGATTTCAGCGGCAATGGACTCCAGCGCGGCAGGACGCATCAGGCGTTTCCAGTGCGACTGGCAGAACGCTTCCGCCTTCTGCTGCAGCCACTGCACTTCGACGCCACTGAGGAAGGCCTTGATCAGGCGCCCTTTCAGTTCGTCGCGGGTCACGCGCTTGGCAAGAAAGCCGATGCTCGGCAATACCAGCCGGGCCATACGCACAGAGAAGGCTCGTTGCCCAAAGGCGAACTTGAGAAACGGCACGAAGCTGTCGTGTCGGGTGATGGTCCCGTCAAAATCGAAAACCGCCAACAGGCGTTGTTCAACTTCGATTTCAAGGTCGGGTCCTGCTGGTTCAAGATCGGGTTCTACGGTTTCAAGGTCAGGTTCTATCATCTAGCTAACTGCCTCAGCGAGTCGAATGCTGGCATCCATGATCGAAGCGGGTGCGGATAACACTCCATGCCATTTGGCGCGCTCCATGATGTGGGTTGCCCATTTATAGTGGGTAGCCGGTTCACACATCGCGTCGTTGTACTTGAACACTGCGGGGGCCACAGAGTTCAAAATCATCCGGGCGGAGTTGATGTCCTCCAGACTGACGCGTAGCGCATTCTGAATGATATTGACCTGCGAGGGGTGAATTGCCGTTTTACCGACCAATCCATTGGCAATATCCAGCGCCAGCTCATGCTCCAGAATGTCCGGAGTAGCCAGTTGCTCGAACACCGGAGCGGTAAGCGCAAAGCCCTGCGAACCCATGACACCCGCCAGCATGGGGATGACATACCCCATCGGCGTCGAGTACAGGGTCATGGCCGGATTGCGGCGCAGCCCCAGGCAGCCCATCAGGTCATTGCCCCCGATGCGCAGCGCAATGATCCGCTCGCACAGACTGGCCTTCAAGGCTTCCCCCAACTCGACCATCGCTGTCGGATTGAACACTTCAGGGGTTTCCAGTGTAGGCATCAACGCCAGCGCCGGGTTGGTGACGGCCTGCTCCCAGTTCGTCAGACTTTTCAGCGAGAGCTTGGGAACAACGAAACCGTCGACGTGCGCCATCAGCGGCCAGTCGTTGAGAATTCGCGCCATCGCAGCGTCTCTTGGACGCACGAAAAGCAGCGGACCGTCGGCCGGACGACCGCCACGATCGCGGATACGGGTGAGTACCTGACGAAGATTGAGTAACGCCGTGTCGACATCGGTCAGTGCTACGGCGTCTTCCAGACAGACGACCAGCGAACGCAGCTCGGGAATCTTTTCACCGAACACCACATCGACGATGTCGTCCCGGGTCGCGGGCATGTACAGCGTTGCCCCCAGCGCATAAGGCGAGAATAAGGCCATTAGCTCAGACTCCGAATGATGGTCACA
>Ga0182231_1000298_pt1 | contig 11366 bp, 10 predicted proteins | sample G6R1MG_29_FD_129667 | JGI IMG/M metagenome (GOLD analysis project Ga0182231, IMG submission 129667) | Miscanthus phyllosphere microbial communities from Michigan, USA - G6R2_NF_07NOV2016_LD1 MG | ecosystem: Host-associated > Plants > Phyllosphere > Phylloplane/Leaf | place: USA: Michigan...
AGCTGCATCTGGTGCGCCTCTCGCCGATGGCGCCGGAAAAGCCGAACCCGTCTTCTGACCTCGCTTCATGTTGAACTCCTTCGGTCCTGGCTGATTCTCTCAATCAGCCCGGTCCAAAGCCAGCCGGTCAGGTCAATACAATCCAGTAGATAGATAGAATTAAATTCCCTCGCAAGATGGACGCGCCCTATCAGATTATTAACCTAAAAATAACATATGATACTCAATCAGAGCGGGAGTTGTGAAGACATGATTTGAGGAGGGATGAATGACTGTCGGCTTACCCTTGAAGCGTCCGCTGGCGCTTCACCGGAGAACCACGCGAGGCGGATGGGGCAGTTTGGTGCGAGCCGGGGCGCTTCTAGTTAATTCTCTGCTGCTCTTTACAAGCGTTACGCCGGGTTGGGTGCAGGCGGAAGAACTGATCCAGGGCCCGTCGGGCGCCCCCCTAGGTCCCGAACCGCCGAAACCTTCCTCGCCCTTCTTCCGGTTCAGCGATACGCAGGTGACCTACACATACCTGAACGATCTCCGGCAGCCGGGCGTCACCGGTGGCCGAGCCGGACGCTCCATCGAAGGCCGCAGCGCTCCGGGCAACATGCTGAGCCTCACCCATCTCCATGGCTGGGAATACGGCACCAATTTCCTCAACATCGACCTGCGGCGCTACGGTTCGCAGATCCCGGCCGGCAGACCGCCCTATCCCGGACTGGCCACGACCTTCGATTACGGCCAGACCACCTTATTCCTGAGCTATCGCGGCACCTTAAGCGGCAACACCATGGCGGGAACTCCGCTCTTCATCCTGCCCGGCATCATCAAGGACGTGTCGCTGGCCTACGGCGTCGATCATCAGAGTGACAACACGCGGCTGTCGCTGCTGCGGACCCGGGCGATGGGCGGCCTCAGCTTCTCGTTCGATGTCCCAATCGGCTTCTTCAACCTCGCGGTGTTTGCCCAGAAGGACTGGTTCCGCTTTGCCGATTTGCTGCCGCCCCTTCGCCAGACTGGGACGGACATCGTGCCCCGCGTCGAAGCGACCTATCTGGTGCCACTGACGTTCACGGGCCTGCCGCTGTCGCTGACGGGCTTCGCCTCCTACAACCCGCCCCGCGGCGACGACCCGAAGGGCGGACGGCTGAAGGCCGAGGTTCTGATGCGCAGCAACCTCGTCCTCGACCTCGGCGAACTCCTCTACCAAAAGCCCAATCGCATGAAGGCCTTCATCGGCGTCCTGCATCAGAAGAATCTGCTCGGCGCCAATTCTCGCGTCGTTCCCGGGGCGCAATTCACCTCGTTCCTCGCTGGCCTGAGCTTCTCCGTGTTCTGAAGCCCTCGCGCCTCGGCCCGCCGCAACGGTGGGCAGCTCAAGCGGAACTCCATCCCTAATCAACACCCCGTTCCGAAGCCGAGGTCGACTCTGCCTCGACGTCGGCACGCGCCTGGCTACCCTACTGTTAGACGGAGAGCAGCTTACTCACCCCCCTGTCGATGTTATAAATAAAACCATCCAGCAATATCAATATATGTTAACCAATCCCAACCAATACCCCGCAAAACATGAATCTCAACATCGAGTTATGCAATATGCACGATAAATCTATTTCCGTTCGAACGTGCCTGTTCGCCGTTGTCGGCTTGCTCAGTATTGTTCTAATCGGCAGCGTCGGCAATCACCTTCTTGAAGCCTTGGCTGTCGTCAGGACATCGGAGGCGTCCAGGCATAGCGCGGTGGCAGACAAGGCCATCCTCCAGACGATGCAGGCGCTGAGATTGGAGCGGGGGATCGGTGCTCAAGCGCTTCAGGTCGGGCCGGATCAAGCGGGAGCGCTTCGCGAGAGAATCGGCAAGGCGCGGTCCGATATCGAGAAGCATCTAAAATCGATCGCGGCGCAGGCGCGCTACCTGGACGATGGCGCCTTCGATGCGCTCCTGATCGAAGCGCGCGCCGAGTATCATCGGCTGACCCTGCTTAGGTCGCCGGTCGATGAAGCGCTAACAAAGGAGGTTGGCGCGCGGGATGCCCTCCTCGCCGGAACCCTGACGGCGCAGGCGGACAAGACCCTCGGGAGCTTCGGGCAGCTCTCCGGGCACGTGGGCGAGAACATCAAGCGGATGACGCCAGCCGCCGCCTACCTTGTGAACATCAAGGCGGCGGCTTGGCACACCCGTTCCGCCGTCGGAGGCGTCTACGCGACCATCATCCGGGTCATCGCAGGGGGCAAGCCGCTGGCACCGGCCGAAGCGGCGTTCGTCGCCACCGAACTCGGCAGGACCGAGGCGCATTGGGGATATGTCAGGGCTCTGATGAGCCGTCCGGGCGTTCCGGACGAACTCCGGCAAGTCTACACAACGGCGCAGACGAGCATGTTCTCGCCGGAGAGCGCCGCGTTGCGCCAAGCCATGGGCGACGGCCTCGTTACCGGCACGTTCCCAATGCCGCTTAAAGACTTCCAGCGCGACACCGATGCGCGTCATCTCACCGTGCTCGCGGTCGCGACGACGGCCATGGACGCGGTGATCGCCGTGACCGAGGGGGCGGCGGCGAGTGCCGAGCGCGCGGTGCTGTTCGCCGTCGCCAGCATCGTGGCGGTGCTGATCGTCGCGCTCGGCGGCCTGGCCATCACGCAGTTCCGCGTGGTCAAGCCCCTGCTGGCGATGCAGGATACGATGGAAAGGCTCAGCCACAATCAGCTCGACGTGAGCGTTCCGTTCCTGCAGCGACGCGACGAGATCGGCGCGATGGCCGAGGCCGTGGCGGTCTTCAAAAAGAACCTAGTCCAGAACCGCAGCCTTGAGGAAGAGGCAGCCCTGGCCAGGGTCGGTGCCGAGGCGCAGCGCAAGCACGCCATGCGGCAGATGGCCGATTCCTTCGAGCAGGGTGTGAGCGGGATCATCGGCATGGTCGCGGCCGCCGCGGCGCAGCTCCAGGAGACGGCGCAGACTATGGCCGGAACCGCGACGCAGACGGCCAGCCGGTCCATCGACGTCGCCACGGCCGCCGAGCAGGCCTCGACGAACGTTAACACCGTCGCGGCGGCGGCCGAGGAACTCGGATCGTCGGTACTGGAGATCGGGCGGCAGGCCGACGGATCGATGCAACTGGCGCAGACGGCGGTCGGCGAAGCCGCGCAGACCGGCGCGCTGGTGCAGGATCTGAGCACGACGGCGGCGCGGATCGGAGACGTAATCGCCACGATCTCCGCCATCGCAGCGCAGACCAATCTGCTCGCGCTCAACGCCACGATCGAGGCCGCGCGGGCCGGCGAGGTGGGAAGGGGCTTCGCCGTGGTGGCCGCCGAGGTGAAGGAACTGGCGAACCAGACCGCACGGGCGACTGATGAGATCTCGGCTCAGATCACGCAGATCCGGGGCTCGACGGATGGGGCCGTGGGCGCGATCAGCGGGATCGCGATGCGCATCCGGGAGATCAGCGGCGTTGCGACATCGATCTCCGCCGCGGTGGAGGAGCAGGGCGCAGCCACGCAGGAGATCGTGCGCAACGTCGCCCAGGCGGCCGTCGGCACGCAGGAGGTGACGGGCCACATCACCGGCGTGGCCCAGGCTGCCGAGGCGACCGGTACGGCAGCCGACCAAGTGCTCGGTGCGGCCTCTGACCTCACGCGCCAGTCAAAGCAGCTCTCCGATCAGGTTACGAGGTTCTTGGAGAGCCTGCGCGCCGCATAGCGCAACATTCCGAAAGGCCGATCGCGGCTTTCGGGAACAGTCATGTAAGATCGGGAGCTTGGCGCCCTCGGACGTGTCAGGCGGAAAGACGTGCGTAGCGCAGTCCGTTGGACACCTCGCGCAAGCTGTACTCACGCTGCCCCGCATCCTCGCGGAGCAGCATCAGGTAAGGGGCGACCCGCGCCCATTCGTCATTGGAAACGTCGGACGGGTAGGCAGCGAGCGAGAAGGTCATGCCTCCTAATCTTGAGGCCTACACTCTCAGGCTCATACCAGACTCTAGCTAAATTGGTGATCAGGCAGATCGATATTTGCATTTGAAGAGATATTGCTTTATGGGCATAGCGTTCGTTCAATAAAGCGAATAAATTCTACAAATTACACACTACAGCACTCAATTTAGCTGTGATAAGATGGGAAAATACTGATGTCAAACGATCTTGGTCTTGACTTACCAAACGACTTGTCTGCTTTCGTTGGAACTCATTTTATCTATACATATGCCAATGGCTGGAAATATGAATGGTATGCTCGCAACGAGAAGACCTGCGATTACCGAATACACCAAGGCTTGGTCGGTGGCCGCTGGGTGACCAACCAAGCGATCGATCTCGTCCAACTCGCGCCGGACATGTATAAAATCGATTGGCACGAGCCCACCGGCACCTGCGTCAGCCTGTATTTTGATACGAAGCGCCGGCTGGTGCACGGCACCATCTTCTTCCCGCAGTGGATCGCGGGTGAAGGAGCACATCCCGAGAAGACGATCTGCTACCAGAATGACTTCATGGAAGATATGCGCCGCTTCCGAGACGAAGGCCCGGCATACCCATACGTGGTCATCGGCGAGTTCGCCAAGATCACATTTATGGAGCGGCGTGGCCGCGACAACGACGAGGTCATCAACGCGGCCCCCGGCCAACTTCCTGCGGGCTATCTCGAACGCACGAACTGATCACGCCAAAGCGGATGACGGCATTCATTTGACCGAATGCCGTCGTCACACGATGAATCGTCAGTAGAGCATGTTACCGGAACGATATAGACACAGATGAATTTGCGCCAGTTTGTACCCTATACAACACACCTGGGTCGCATATTGAATGCCCGCTTCTGGTCAAATGGTCGGGGTCCGCTCACTGCCGCCAGCCTGAGTTGCTGGACGACTGACGACTGACCGCTCTCGGGATGCGCCAACGGCGGTCTTCATGGCTGGATCGGTCGCAAGCTGAAAGAGTACCGTACGATTTCTAAGACAGGCGTGCCGGCCTCGGCCTTCCAGGCCGCGGTTCGGATCGCTGGAAACGCGATGGCCTTCACATCCTGGTAAATCTCGCTTCAGCTTTGGGCGTGGTGTTGCTCAATCTGATTGTTGATGGGAACGTCCGGAAACCGGGGCTGCCATCGCGCGTTGCTCGCGACTGCGGCAAGGGATTCTTGCACGTTCGGCGAGAGCCCGGACCGGGGCCGCCGGGCAAGAGCCCTCGGTCCGTTGGGCGAAGTCTTCGTCGGCGCCGCCGTTGAGCGGCCGATGGGATCACGGGGCCGGCTAATTGCGGACCGGCGCCCGTCCGGGGCGCGCAGATGGGCCTCGCAGGCGCTGGACGAGGCCGTGAAGCGCGCCCGTGGCGAGGCTTCCCGGCCCTCCGACCGGGTGCCCCATCGCGCAATCCAGGGCGCGACGCCTCTGGAGAGTGCGGCGCCGCTGGTGATATTCTAGCCGAGCGCGGGGGGTAGTCAGCCTGCCCGTGCGCGGACGCCTCGAAGGGACTGGCGCGCCCGGTCGAGGAGCGTCGCGGCATCGAAGCCGGCGAGCCGGCCGTCGCGCTTCACGAAGCGGCCCTCGACCATGACGGCGACGACGTCCTCGGGCCGGGCCGAATAGACCAGCAGGGCCGACGGGTCGCCCCCGTCGAAGCCCGCGAGGTTCAGGGAGTCGAGTCGGACGAGTTGCAGGTCGGCGGCGCGGCCCGGCACGAGCGAACCGGTCTGTGCGTCGAGCCCGAGGGCCCGAGCACCGCCGACCGTCGCCCATTCGAGGAGGTGGCGGGGCCGGACGGCGGTCTCGTCGCGCGCCGCGCCGGCCTGCGTGAGCGCTGCGAGGCGCATGAGGGCGAACATGTCCGTGGCGCCGGCAAGCGCGCTGCCGTCGATGCCGAAGCCGCGACGCCGGACGCCATCGAAGCGGTCGATCCGGGTCGGGCCGTAACCGACCCGGTGCTCCGTCAGCGGCGTCACCACCAGGCCGGCGCCGGCCTCCTCCAACGCGGCGAGCTGGTCGTCGCGCGCATCGGTTCCGTGGACGACCTGCAGCCCGGCATGCAGCATCCGCCGGGCGATCAGGGCATCGAACATCGCCGTCGCCCGGCCCGGGACGGTGCCGCTGACATGGACCTGCATCGGCAGGTCGAGGCGGCGGGCCGTTTCCCATTCCCTGGCCTTGATCACCCAGGCCGCCGCATCGTCGAGGTCCTGCGGCAGGCGCCACGCCAGGCCCAGCGACAGGCGGCCGCCGGCGGAGCGCTCGGCCCATCCCTGCTGCCACTCCGCGACATGGGCGAGATCGATGGGGTCCGCGTCGGTCTTGCTCTTCATGCCATAGAGCAGTCTGGCCCGGACGGGCGCATCCTGGAGCGCCCGAAGGCCGGCCTCGGCATGGGCGCGGTCGCGCACGTTGTCGAAGAAGTCCGCCGTGGTGGTGATGCCGGAGGCGGCGCTCTCCACCGCGCTCAGCAGCATGCCGATATAGGTGTCCTCCGGCGTATAGTGAGCCAGGAGGCGGTTGGTGACGGTGAAGAAGGCGGTCTCGCGCGTGTTGCCGTACAGGCCCCGCATCTGGCTGATCGCGCCGTGGGTATGGGCATCGACGAAGCCCGGAAGCACGACCATGCCGCCGGCCTCGACCACCGCGGCGCCTTCCGGCACCGCCAGGCCCCGCCCGATCCCGGCGATCCGTCCGTCGCGCACCAGGATGTCGGCGCCGGGCAGATCGCCCCGCCCGGCATCCATGGTCATGACGTAGCCGCCCCGGATCAGCGTGACGCCGCCCGGCGGACCGTCGGCCGCCCGCGCATCGCTCGCCGCGCCCACGAGCACGACGCCGCCGAGAGCCTTCCCCAGGTCGCGCCGACTGATGTCCATCGCCTCGACATGCCCCGTTCCGAACCGCTGCCGTACCCGACATAGGGCGTCGGCCCAACGATCATCGTCGCCGGATCGCGGAGGGTGTCTTTCCGTTCCGGCCAGTTCGCCAGGCCCTCGACGCGCGTTGAGGGCGTTGAAGCTCGAAGCGCGGGCACGACGACGGCGAACGGTTCTCGGACCGTACCGTGCGGAAGCGGCCGGCCCCCTCGATCCTTCGACAGACACCACGGGACCACGTTCGCGATGACCCTCGCCCACCCCCAGCCGACCTGTCAGGCCCCCGCTGCCGGCACGCCGGACCGCCGCGACGGCGGCACCGAGTGCTTCGTGCGCTGGCTCGGCTAGATCGCGACCGTCACCGGCGTGCTGATGTTCGTTTCCTATCTCGACCAGATCCAGCTCAACCTCGCCGGTCAGAAGGGCTCGGTGCTCCAACCGCTCGCCACGGTGGTGAATTGCGGGCTGTGGACGACCTATGGCGCGCTGCGTCGGGACTGGCCGGTTTCCTTCGCCAACGCCCCGGGCGTCGTGCTCGGCGCGCTCGCCTTGATCACCGCGCTCTGAGCGCCGGGTCGGTCGAGTCCCGCGGGCCAAGCGCCCGCTGCGTCGGCACTTTCTATGCGCACGCGATCTGTTCGCTTATCAAATGTGAATGAAGGAGTTGGCCCGGACGGCGCCTTGCAGTCCGTTCCGCCCGCGCTCTAATGCGGCTATGGGCCGGCTGGACAGCATCGACGACCTCCGCGTGTTCGACGCCATCGTGCGGGCGGGCAGCCTGTCCGGGGCCGCGCTTGACCTCGACGTCTCCCTCACCCTCGTCTCCAAGCGCCTCAAGCGCCTCGAGGGGCGGCTCGGTGTCCGTCTGCTCCAGCGGACTACGCGCCAGCTCGGCCTGACCGAGGAGGGCGGAGAATTCCTCGTGCGGTGCCGGACCGCCCTGGAGGCCATTTGGGCGGCGGAGGACGTCGCCGGCGACGGGGCCAGCGGCGTCGTGCGCGTGACCGCGACCGCGGCCTTCGCGCAGCGCCAGATCGCGCCGCGCCTGCCGCGCTTCCTCGCCCGCCATCCCGGCATCTCGGTCCAGGTCCTGACCAGCGACGACGTCCTCGACCTGGTCGAGCGCCGCATCGACGTGGCGATGCGGCAGGCCCCCCTCGTCGACAGCCGCCTGATCGCCCGGCCCCTGGTGCCGGACGCGCGCATCCTGTGCGCCTCCCCGGCCTATCTGGCCCGCGCCGGAACGCCCCGCGACCCACTCGACCTCGCCGACCATGCCTGCCTGACGGTGGGCGATCCCCGGCCGACGCACTGGCGCCTGTGCCGCGGCGGGGAGTCGGTGGACGTGTCGATCCGCTCGGCGGTCGGCGGCATCGACGGCGAGATCTGCCACGCCGCCGCGCTGGCGGACGGCGGCATCGCCATGAAGGCCGCCTGGGACGTGGTCGAGGACGTGCGCGCCGGGCGCCTCGTCCGCATCCTGCCGGATTGGTGGGGCGGGCGCGACCGGTGGGTCCGCCTCGTCTATCCGGCCCGCCTGCATCAGGCCGGGCGGGTACGCGCGTTCATCGCCTTCATGGAGGCCGAGATGACGCAGGCGCTGGCCGCATGCGCCACGCTGGACCTGTTCGAGGCCCCGGAGCCGGCCAAGCCGAGCGGCCGGCCCCGGACCGCCCGCAATCGGGCCGAGCCGACCCCCACCGAGTCCGGACCCGGCTGACCGTGGCATGTGGTTTGTTCCGCGCAACCTCCTGGCTGGTACCGTGCGAGTCTGCCTTCCCTGCCGATTCAAGAGGTGTGCACCGGGGATGCTGCGCGGAACGGTGCGTTGTGGTTGTCTTGGTATCAACGGGCGATCGCGGCAGGCTCGTTAAGGGGATCAGCATATCCGAAGCCTTGGCAGATCTTCAACGTGCCGATGACGAAGGGCTTGGCGTAATCGAATGGTGGCGGCACGGGCGCCTGACATTCCGGACCGGTAGGCGGGCCAGCCTCTCGCCAATGGTCGGCTTCGTAGCGAGCGCGAATGAATTCGTAGAGTCGGGTGCGGAACGTCCGCTCGCGGATAAGATAAAAGTGGGAGGCCCACACCGCTTCATCACAACATCGCCCAGGGTGCGAACCTATTGGTCCCAGACACTAAGCGTGATGCACCTCCGTTTTAGCACAGCTCCGCAACAATCTCTTTAGTTTTATGCTTCTTCCGTTCCATGATGACATCTTCCACACGGCTTGAAGCCGTACCTCTGGAAGGACTATTTTAGGAGACAGGCCAGCAAACGTAACCAGAGTACAGTATTTCTGCATCAACAATCGTGCACAGTCTGAAATTGCTGTCATTGGATTTCATTACATTTTTTATTCACATTAGGAATGTTTATATTAGGGAGAGCTTGATTTTCAATCGAAGGATTTGAAAATTCTACGAGATCAAATGCTACTCGCTGGCGACACAACCGTCCGGATCGCGAAGCTGGATTGCAGCCGTGAGACACCGGGAAGCCGAGAGAGCACCTCCTTGTGCAAGCGCTCGTAATCGGCCGCATCTTTCACTTTGAGCTTGACCAGATAATCGGCGATTCCGGTCATCAGATAACAATCCTGAACCTCCGGGCAGCGGCGCACCGCGGCCTCAAATTGGTTGAGAAACTCCTCGGTCTGCCGGTCGAGGGTGAACTGCGTGAGCACGACCAGTCCGCCCTCCTCGGACGGAGCCTCGATCAGCGCCGTGTATCCGCGGATGACCCCCGAACTTTCCAGCAAGCCCATCCGTCGATGGCAAGCGGATGCCGATAGACCCACGGCATCTGCGAGGTCCGCGTTGCTGATGCGGCCGTTCGCCCTGAGCATGCGGATGATCCGCCGATCGATGTCGTCCATGACCTCATCACAGAATGTCCGATATCGTCGAAGTATATACCCTTTTTCCGTCAAATCGCAAATCTTATTCGACGGATTGATGAGAAATTCGATGAATCATGCAGTAGCGTAGCCGTACCGATAACCCGTTCCGGACGGACGCTTTGCCTGCCCTTGCCCGCACCGCTCCCATCGCATCCGCTGGATCTCCCGTACCGGCGACGACCAGCGCCGTCCTGACGGTCGACCTCGCGGTGCTCGCCGCCAACTACCGCGCCCTGCAGGCCATGGCTGCGCGGGCGGCGTGCGCCGCCGTCGTCAAGGCGGATGCCTACGGTCTGGGGATCGAACGCGTCGCCCCCGCCCTGGCGCGGGCGGGCTGCCGCTCCTTCTTCGTGGCCCATGCCGAGGAGGGCCTCGCGTTGCGCAAGATACTCGGACCGGCCGCCGGGATCTCGGTTCTGCACGGCCTTCCGTCCGGCACCGAGGCGGAGTGCCATGCGCACGATCTCACGCCGGTCCTGAACGACGACGGGCAGCGAGCCGCCTGGTGTGCCCTCGCGTCCCGGCTCGAACGACGCCTACCGGCGATCCTGCAGATCGACAGCGGCATGGCCCGGTTCGGCTTCTCCCCGGACGAGGCCGCCGCCTGCCTCGACACGGGCGGGTTCGACGGCCTCGACCTGCGCCTCGTGATGAGCCATCTCGCCTGCGCCGACCAACCGGACGATCCGGCGAATGCCGCGCAACGGATGGTGTTCGACGCCTTCCAAGCCCGCCTGTCGGGGGTTCCTGCGAGCCTCGCGGCTTCCTCCGGCACATTTCTGAGCGCGGACTTCCATTACGACCTCATCCGGCCGGGAGCCGCACTCTACGGGATCGCCCCCCAGCCCGGACGCCCCAACCCCATGCGGCCCGTTGTCGGTCTCGCGGCTCGCGTGATGCAGGTCCGGCAGGTGCCGGCCGGGACCGCGGTGGGCTACGGCCACACGGCGCGCGTCGCGCGCGACAGCCGTTTGGCTACGGTGGCCATCGGCTATGCGGACGGTTTTCTGCGCAGCGCATCGGGCCGCGGCGAGGTCTGGCAGGACGGCCACCGCCTGCCCATTCTGGGCCGCGTCTCGATGGACAGCATCGTGATCGACGCGACGGATGCCCCCCCCGGCGCCGTCGCCCCGGGAAGCTGGATCGAGGTCGTCGGCCCGGCGCGCAGCCTCGATGCCGTGGCCGACGCCGCTGGTACGATCGGGTACGAGGTTCTCACGAGCCTCGGCCATCGCTTCCACCGTCACTATCTCGACGCCTGAGGGCATCTTCCATGCACGTCATGATCCTCGGAGGCGGCGTCGTCGGCGTCACCTCGGCCTATTACCTCGCCCGCGCCGGCCATCAGGTGACGGTTCTGGATCGCCAGCCCGGTGCCGGCCTGGAGACCAGCTTCGCCAATGCGGGCCAAGTCTCCCCGGGCTACTCGGCGCCCTGGGCCGCGCCCGGCATCCCGGTGAAGGCGCTGAAATGGCTGATGATGCGGCATCGCCCCCTGGTGATGTGGCCCCGGGTGGAGCCGCGGCTCTACGGCTGGCTCGCGCGGATGCTGGCGAACTGCACGGAGGAGGCCTACGCCCGCAACAAGGGCCGGATGGTCCGCCTCGCCGAGTTCAGCCGCGATGCCTTGCGCG
>Ga0182231_1000300_pt1 | contig 11354 bp, 13 predicted proteins | sample G6R1MG_29_FD_129667 | JGI IMG/M metagenome (GOLD analysis project Ga0182231, IMG submission 129667) | Miscanthus phyllosphere microbial communities from Michigan, USA - G6R2_NF_07NOV2016_LD1 MG | ecosystem: Host-associated > Plants > Phyllosphere > Phylloplane/Leaf | place: USA: Michigan...
CGGGCCGAGTCGGCGCCGGCCGCCGCGTCGGCGCCGCCGTCGACCCCGGTGGCATCCGCCGAGATCCGAGGCGTGCCCGAGGTGATCGATACCGGAACCCTCTCGCTGCGCGGGCGGACCGTACGCCTGCTCGGCGTCGTCGGCGAGCGCGGCCACCTCGCCCGCCAGCTTGCGAACTACCTGCGCCGCCGCGAGGTGGTCTGTACCGTCTCGGACGGCGCCACGGGCCGCTGCCGGATCGAGGGCGACGACCTCGCCGCCTTGATCCTCACGGCGGGCGGCGCGCGTGCCGCAGAGGATGCGCCCCCGGACCTGCTCGGCGCCGAGGAGCAGGCTCGGGCCGAGCGCGTCGGCCTGTGGGGGCGGTGACCCTCTAGCTCGCGCCGAGCTTGGCGAGCGTCAGCGGATCGGGCTCGCCGTCGAAATATCGCACCATCGCCGCGGCGAAGAGCGGCTCCTCCGGCGCGGCGCGCGTGAACAGCGTCATGCTCGAGCGGAATTTTACGTCGTCGGGCGAACCGAAGAGCGCGTGCGCCGAGCGGCCGGTGACGCCGTTCACCGCCGCCGTACAGGCGCGCAGGCGGTCGCCGAGCACGGGATGAGCGAGGTATGCCCTGGCCTCGTCGAGGGAACCGATGGCATAGCGCTGCGCCATCGGGCTGAAGCCCAGGCCGGCGATCTGCGGGAAGATGAACCACATCCAGTGACTGCGTTTCTCTCCGGCCCGAAGCTCGGCAAGCGCCCGCTCATGAACACCCTCCTGCGCAGCGACGAAACGCTCGAGATTGTACGGTTCAGCCATGGTCCTGCTCCGCTCTGCACGGAACCAACCCAGAGGCGGTCGATCGGATGCGTACAGCGCCGAGGCCGGATCGAGTAAGCGCTCGCGATGCTCGACGCGCTTCTCGACTTCATGATCGCCAACCCCGCGGTGAGCCACGCCCTCACAGCCCTGCCAGAGACCGCCGGGGTCGCCACCGCCATGCGCTGGCTGCGCATCCCCCGGCCCGAGGCGACCGCGGCCTTGGTGGTCTCGACCTACTATTTTGGCCGCGAGGCCGGACAGCGCGAGCATGACATCGAGCATGCCGGCTGGGACGCTGTTCAAGCGCATCTGGGTGCCGAGTTCCTGTATGGCTGGTCGCTGCCGAACCTCCAGCAATGGCTGGCGCCGACCCTCACCGCCTGGGCTGTCGCGGCCGCGATCTGTCTGATTCGCCGTCACTTCGCGCGGCGGCGCTGATCAGACGGTCCATCCGGACCTATCTGCGAAGATGAATCGCACAGCCGAACACGGAGACGCTTGATGCCGCAGATCGCCGTCCGGGGGCTTGAACTCCGCTACCGCCTCGAAGGCCCGGAGGGCGCCCCCGTAGTGGCCTTCTCGAACTCGCTGGGCGCGACGCTGGAGATGTGGGACGCGGTTTTGCCGATGTTGGCCGGACGCTTTCGGACCCTTCGCTACGACACGCGCGGTCATGGCGGCTCGGAAACGCGCGACCGGCCCATGGAGATCGCGGATCTGGCGGGCGACCTCACCGGACTGCTCGACGCCCTCGGGATCGACCGTGCCCATCTGGTCGGGCTCTCGTTGGGCGGCATGACTGTGCAGGCCTTGGCGAGCGCCGAACCGGAGCGAGTCCCGAGCGTGACCCTGATGGCGACGGCGGCTCATCTGCCGAGCCCGCAGATGTGGAACGAGCGCGCGGCCACGGCACGGTCGCAAGGAACCGGGGCTCTCGCGGACGCGACCCTGGCGCGCTGGTTCACGCCGGCTTTCGCGGAGTGCGCACCCGAGGCCATGCAGATCGTGCGCGAGCGCTTCGTCACCTGCGACCGGATCGGCTACGCAGTTTGTTGCGAGGCGATCGGCCGAATGGACCTGCGGCCGGCTTTGTCGCGCATCACGGCACCGACCCTGGTCATGGCTGGACGCGACGACCCATCGACACCTCCGGCCATGGCGGAAGAGATTTGCGCCGGTATCGCCCAAGCCGAGCTGGTGGTGCTCCCCCGGGCAGCGCATCTCCTCGCCATCGAGCGCGCTGATGCAGTCGGCAGCTACCTGCGCGCCTTCCTGGACCGCTGCGAGGCGGCCCATGCCTGAGCGTTCAGGCCCCCGCGGACAATCACCGCTCCGAACGTGATCCTAGTGGCAGGGAATGCCGACATCGGCCGGCGACATCCCGCTCGCAAGCCGACGCCCGACGTGGAACAAGACCTTCTCGATCAGCGCCAAGGTCGTCGGATCGCCATCGTGCTTGGCGAGGTGATAGGCGATGAGCAGGTTGTCGCTGATATCTCCGAGCAGGTCCGACGACTCGATCTGGAGGTCCACGGCGTGCGGCTCCTGAAGAGCCGCCTCTTCGCCGGCGGGCCGAGCGCATGCCGTCTGCGAGACTTCGATGACGTGACGCGCGGCGTCGATCATCGCCCGCATCTCCGCGAGCAATTCCAAACTTGTTGCGTCTTCGGGCGTGTCGTTACGCATGGTCCGGTCCCCCAACCATCCCCAAACTGCACCTACAGGTTGCGGTCCGTCAACCACTTACCTGCACATCTTCGAGGCATGAGGGAATTATATCGCGCTTGCGCCGGGTTTTTCCCTGCGACGCTGAGCCAGACATTACCTTTGAGACAAACGAGCTACAACCAAAGGGTGCAGAAACATATCGAGCCGTATCGCGCCGCCAGGCCCGGCATTCGGTCCTAAAACGCAAGAACGCCCCCGCGATGATATCCACGAGGGCGTCGATATTCTCAGTCCGTGCGACGAGCGCTAACGAACCGTTACTTGATCAGGGCAAGCAGCGCCTTGCCGGCCTTGGAGTTCAGCTCCTTGGCGTCGAGGGTGCCGTCACCATCCGGGTCGGCCGCCTTGAAGCGGTCGGCGACGGCAGCGAGGTATTCCTTCTTGTCGATGGTGCCGTCGCTATCCGGATCGGCCTGCTTCAGGCCAGCCTTGCTCAGACGGCCCTTCAGTTCCTTGGCGTCGAGGGTGCCGTCGGAATCCTTCTCCAGACGATCGAAAGTTGCCGAGGCGACGGCCTCCACTTCCTTGAGGTCGACGGTGCCGTCGTTGTCGGTGTCGATCATCTTGACGGCGCTGGCGCCGCTCACCGGCTTGGCCAAGGCGGCGGGGACGGCGAGACCGGAGACGGCGAACGCGACCGCCGCGAAACCACTGATGAAACGAAGTGCCATTGCCAAATGCTCCCGAAACATGATGCGTGATCTTCCTAGTCTCGCCCTGGCTTTGCCGCAAGTGCGAAATTGGCTGGGCAACGCTGCACCCCGAGAAGCACAAACGTGAAAAAGGGGCCGGCAAAGGCCGACCCCTCTTACGATCATCAGATCACACTACGTTGTCGGCAGGACGGCTCAGTAACCATAGCCGCGACGGACGGCCGGGCGATCATCCTCGAAGCGTTGGCGGCGATACATCCGGTCATCGTCGTCGGCGCGATCGCGGTCCCGGCGATATTCCTCGCGCCGGAAGTCACGCTCCCGCTGACCGCGGGAGCGAAGATCGACGCTGGGGCCGTCGGGTCCGATATCGATGCGCTGGGCCGAGGCCGGAACGACGGTCGCGAGGGAGGCGGCCAAGATGGCGCCGGCGAGCAGGGTCTTCATGGGACACTCCTTCGTGCGTTGGAGGCCCAACACAGTCTCTTGAGGATCGTTCCCGATTCGCCGCAGGCTTTCCCCAACGCACAGCGTGGATCAGACCGGTCTCAGGCCAGGGTCGACAAGTCCTGAAACCAGTGCTGTGCCTGGACATAGTTCTTTACCCGCGGCGACAATGCGTGCGGATTGGTATCGTGCACCACCCAGACCTGCACCGCGTCATCGACGACGATTTCGTGGATGCGGGCGAGGAGCTTGTTCTGCTCATCCGGGTCCAGGCTCGCCTTCACCTTGTCGCAGAGGGCATCCACCTCGGGATTGCGGTAGTGGCTCCAGTTCACGCCGCCCGGGGCGATCTGCTTCGAATCGTAGAAGCGGAGGATCGCGTAGAACGGGTCCGAGGTGACGTAGGCGATGTTGCCGGCGGTGATGCCCTTGAGGCTCGGATCGGCCGCGCCCTGGCGCCAGGCCGTGTAGGCGACCTCCAGTTCCACTGTCTTGAACTCGACCTGGATGCCGATCTCGGCCCAGCTCTGCTGGATGAACTCGTTGATCGGCAGCGACAGCATCTGCCCGGTGCCGCCGGTGGGGATCATGATCGTGGCCTTCACCGGGTTCTGGACCGAGAAGCCGGCCTCCTGGACGAGCTTGCGGGCCTGATCGACGTCGGTCTTGATCTGGAAGCTGGGCTTGCCGAACCACGGGCTCGACGTCTGCATCTGGCCGACCGCCGGCTGGGCGAGGCCGCCGAGCAACTGGACGACGCCCTCGCGGTCGATGGCGAGGTTGGCGGCCTTGCGCAGGCGCAGATCGCGCCAGGGCGAGCCCTCCAGCATCGACAGGTGGTAGTTCCAGACATGCGGCGTGTCGTTGCCGACGACGCGCATGCCGGATGCCTTGAGGCGCGGAACCGCATCGGGGGCCGGCGCCTCGATCAGGTCGACATTGCCCGAGAGCAGGGCGTTCACCCGGGCGAGGTCCTCGGGCACGCAGGTCAGCGTCAGCTTGGAGAGCTTCGGCACGCGCTTCGGGTTCCAGTAGCCGGCATTCGGCAGCAGCTCGAGGCGGACCCGAGGGACCAGTTGGCCCATCTTGAACGGCCCGGTGCCCGAGGGCTGGAACGCGAACTTGGCCCAGTCGCGCCCGACCGCCTCGTACTGCGCGGGCGAAGAGATCAGGAACCACAGCATCTGGTAGGGGAACAGGCTGTCGGGGTTCTTGGTGGTCACCTGGACCGTCTTGGCGTCGAGCTTCCGGTAGCTCGCGACACCCGGCAGCCGCGGACGGACCTGAGCGGCCTGCCGCTGGTCGAAATGCGGCGCCTCCTTGTTGAGGACCTTGTCGAAGTTCCAGATCACCGCATCGGCATCGAAGGCCGAGCCGTCATGGAATGTCACACCCTCGCGCAGGTGGAAGATCCAGACCTTGGGATCGGCCTTGTCGACCTCCCAGGCGGTGGCGAGGCCGGGGATCATCGTGCCGGGCCGATCAGCGATCCCGAGATCCCAGGCCACCAGGGGATCGTAGAGCGTCAGGCCGGTGAACTGGTAGCCGCCGGCGCCCCGGTCAGGCTGGCCGGTGGTGAGCGGCAAGTCGGTCATCGAGATGCCGTAGGTCAGGCTGCCGGCGGCTGCACCCTGCGCGCCGGCCCGGCTCGCCGTACCCAACGCCGCCAGGGCGGCGCCCCCGGCCATGAGCGCGCGGCGTGTCGGCTTGATCGGATCCATCGTGTCTCTCGGCAGAAGGGGACGCGCGGCCAATCGGCGTCGCCCCCTCCGTCGAGAGCACCGCTTGCGGGCCGCATACGGTATCTTGCATGCATCGTGCCCGACGCGGCTGCCACCGGTATTCCGACCCTCAGGCCGCCCAGACCTGCCCGGGCCGCAGGGCCAGGAACCGCTCGGAGGCGATGCCTTGTGCCTCCAGCGCCGCGGCCAGCGCCTCGGCGGGCCGCTCGACCCCTTCGTCGGTGAGCTGGAAGGTGCCCCAATGGTGGCCGAGCGCCTGCTCGGCCCCGAGGAGCGCGAACGCCTCCACGGCCTCGGCCGGATTCACGTGCTGCGCCTGCATGAACCAGCGCGGCTCGTAGGCGCCGATCGGCAGGGTCGCCAGGCGCGGCGCCCCGAACCGGGCGCGGATGTCGCGAAACAGGCCGCCGTCGCCGAAGCCGGTATCGCCGACATGGTAGTGGACCCCCTGGGCCGCGGTGAGCACGAAGGCGCACCACAGGGCCATGCGCCGGTCCTGCACGCCGCGGGCGGACCAGTGGTTGGCGGGGGTCAGGTGGACGGCCAGTCCGTCGCCGAGATCGACCGATTCGCCCCAGTCGCGGGTCTCGACATGCATCGTGTCGTCGAAGTTGCGCAGGATCATGTCGTTCCCCAGCGGCGCCACGATCAGCGGCTGGTGGGCCTGCCAGATCCGGGCGAGGCTCGGCCCATCGAGATGGTCGTAATGGTTGTGGGTGATCAGGACCACGTCGATCGGGGGCAGATCACCGAACGCGATCCCCGGCGGATTGACCCGCTTCGGCCCGGCGAAGCGCAGCGGGCTGGCGCGCTTGGCGAAGACCGGATCGATCAGGATGTTGCGGCCAGCGACCTGCACGAGATAGCTCGCATGGCCGATCAGCACGACGCGCAGCGATCCGCTGCGTTCGGGCGGACGGTCCGCGGGGAACGGGCTGGGGTAGCTCTTGGGCCAGGGCTCGCGCTGCCGCTTGGCCTGCCAGCGCAGCACGTCCGGCAGCGACTTGTCGGAGGCCTGGTCCGGCAGGAAGAACCGCAGCCCATCGAAATGATCGGATTTCGGTCCGCGATAATACGGGTTCTTGCCCCGCCGGTGAGCGGCATAGCCCACGCCGCCGAGCGTCATGACCGTGGCCGCACTCGCGACCGTGAGCAGGCTGCGCCGTTTCATGGAGGGGACATGGCCGGCAAGGCGCCGTGGTCAAGCTCCTTCGGCCGCGACGGGGAGCCTCAGGGTCGTCTTTGCCTCACTCGACGGCTTCCGCGGCGAGCGACAGGCGCGCGCGGAACACCACCTTGCCGACCGCGTCGCGCACGCAGGCGACATAATCCTGGCGCTCGACGTCGGGCAGCATGTCGCGGGCGATCGCCGACATGATCCGGGTCACCTTGGCGCGGGCGGCGGGCAGATCCGGCAGGTCGAAGCCGACCTCGTCGCGGACCGGCTGGGAGCCGTCATGGAGGTCGATGAAGAAGCGAGGCATCGGCGCGCAGCGTCTCGAGGGAAATAATTCCATAACATGAGTGCGCAATTATAGTTAATGATGCGTTAATCGCCTCGAATAGTTATCTATAACTGTCCTACAAATCAGGAGCGCCAGCGAAGCTCGCGCTGTTCCAGCGGGTTCACGAACGCACGACCGGCCCGAGCCGATTCCAGGGCCTCGCGCTTGAGGCGGAAATACCATTGCGAGGGCAGGTCGCCCTGGCCGAACAGCACCATGGTCGGCTTGCGGTCCAGGCCGTCCTGGGCGTGCTGGAGCACCTGCTGATCCTGGGTCAGGAACTGCCGCATCAGCGGCCGGGCGACGGGCTTGAGCAGATTCAGCGCCGGCATGCTCCAATAGAGGGCGTTGGTGAGCAGCGTGCGGTCCGGCGTGAGCGGCGTCGCGAAGGTGTAGTTGGCCACGCGCTTCTCGCCGGCGCGGATGCGCTCCAGGCGCACGCCGGGGAGCCGGAATTCGATCTCGACCTCCGGCACGCCGCCGAGCAGCCGGTAGACCGGCGAGCTGGTCGTGGTGGCGTGGCTGGTCATGACGAAGCCGTGCGGCACCGGCTGAAACGTCTTCACCTTCTCGCGCAGCTGCTTCGACGGGCGGAACCACCAGCTGTCATGCACGAAGGCGACATGCCCGGGATCGACCAGGCTCAAGGTGGTGAGATCGTAGGAGGCCTCGACCACGAGTTCGACGACCAGGGACCCAGCCGGCTCGAAATCCAGTTCCGGCACCGCAGGCACCGGGCCGGCGGCGGGACCCAGATGCGGGTTCACCCACAGGAACCCGGCACTCTCGCAGACCGGGAAGCGCTGGACCTGGATGCGCGAGAAATCGGCGGCATCATGCTCGGAGAGCGTCGGCACATCGCGGCAGCGCCCATCCGTGCCGAAGCGCCAGCCATGGAACGGGCACATCAGCGTGTCGCCGTCGAAGCGGCCCTTCGACAGGGCCATGCCGCGATGCGGGCAGCGGTCGCGCAGGGCGAACGGCGTCCCATCCGGGGCGCGGCCCAGCACGATCTGCTCGCCGTTCAGCTCCACGGCGCGAAGCCCGGTGCGACCGAGGCTGTGGGATTGGCCGACACAGTACCACGCGTTGCCGAGCGGCTGGCGCATGGCCTCGGGATCGAGGGCGGCGTCTTCGGCGGGACGCGGCAGGGACGTGACGGGAGCGGTCAAGGGGTTTCGGGCTGGCCTCGGAGCGCCCGTCATACGCCCGCTGAACCGGAGGCGGAAGCGGTGTCCCGGGGAGGACAAACGGGCGCAGCCGCGGGGCTTCACAAGCGGCGGTGAGCCACCTACCTTGGCATCACCCGCAACGAACGAAAGGAGGTGATCCAGTGTCTCATTGTCATCAGCCGTCAGTCTCGGCTTACCGGACCTGGACCGTCGCCTCCGGCGCGTCGCTCTAAGACGCGTCTGAGCCCCGATTTCGGGACAGTTCCGCCGGACATGTCGGTTCGGCAATGCGAAGGGCCATCCTCACGGGTGGCCCTTCGGCTTTTCAAAGCTTGAATGTTCAGCGCTTCGGAGCCTGGAACAGTGGCTGGGCCAGGGCCTCGGTTCGCGCCCGCCATAGGTCCCGCTCCTCGCGCAGGGCATCGCGCTCGGCCGCGATCGCGTGACGCTCGACCCGCAGCGCGTCGCGCTCGGCAACGGCCCGGTCGCGCTCGACACGCATGTGCTCGCGCTCCTGGCGGAACCGCTCGCGCTCGCTGCGGAACTCCTCGCGCTCGGCGCGGACCTCCTCCTGCTCGGCGCGCAGATCCTCGATCGAGCCGATCTCCTCGCGGATATGCTCGCGCAGCGTCCGAATCTCCTCCGCCAGGATCGCCTGCAGCTCGTCCTGACGCTCGGCTTCCAGCCGTAGCTTGGCCTTGAGCATCAGGTTTTCGGCCATCAGCTCGGACACGTCCGCGTCCTCGGCGGCCGACAGCGGCCCTTCGGGCTGCGCCACGAGCCGGGGCGACCACGCCGTCCCCGCACCGCGCGGCGCCTTGGCCTCCGACTTGGTTTCCTGCAGAGCTTCGTCCGGCCGATCGTGGCCGCGCAGCTCGGCCGGGCTGTGGGTCTTCATCGTCGCGAGCCAATCCCGCAGGGGACCGGGGGCAATGCGGCTGCCGGTCTCGTGCGGCGGTAAGGTGCGGGCGGGTTCCGACATCGGCGGTCGTCCTGAACGGGTGCTGCCCGATCAGAGTCCCAACATGCTTAACGATCCGTAAAAGTTAATGGACGGGTTCAACCCTGAGGTGGTTTGCGGCCGAGGACACCGAAAATTGACTTTTGCGGCCGCGGCCGCTAACCCCCGCGCTTCCGATCCGTAGTTGATCGCCACGACACGAAGCCGACCGGCCCCTGAGGCCGGAGGTCAACGCCCGACAGCGCGTCCGCGCCCTCGGGCGCGATCTGTGTTGGGCCGATCTGCTTCGCCGGATTCCGCCGGTCGAGGCCTTCGCATGCCCCAAGTCGCCGTGACCCAAGCCGCATTGAACATTGCGGACGCGATCAACGAGACCTGCCCCTGGTCGGGCAAGCCGATTTCGGCCGACTCGCTGACGCTCTATAACGGCGCCGTCGTCGGCTTCTGCAATCCGGACTGCCGGGACAAATTCGCGAGCGCCGTGCGCAGCTTCGAGGCCGCCCTCCAGGCGCGCCGCGTCGAGCGCGCCGGCCTCGAACAGTAAGCGCGGGTCCGAAAAACCATGTTCGAAGGCCTGTCCGATCGCCTCTCCGGAATCCTCTCGGGGCTCACCCGCCGGGGTGCCCTGACGGAAGCCGACGTCACCGCAGCGATGCGCGAGGTCCGCCGCGCCCTGCTGGAGGCCGACGTGGCCCTGGAGGTTGTGCGCGGCTTCACCGACCGGGTGAAGGAGAAGGCGGTCGGCGCCGTCGTGCTCAAGTCGGTCACCCCCGGTCAGATGGTCGTCAAGATCGTCAACGACGAGCTGGTGGCGATGCTCGGCACCGATGCCGAGGTGATCGATCTCAACGCCCCCGCCCCGGTGCCGATCCTGATGGTCGGCCTCCAAGGCTCGGGCAAAACCACCACCACCGCCAAGATCGCCCGGCGTCTGTCCGAGCGCGAGAAGCGGAAGGTGCTGCTCGCCTCGCTCGATACCCGGCGCCCGGCCGCCATGGAGCAGCTCGCGGTGCTGGCCAAGCAGGTCGGCGTCGAGAGCCTGCCGATCGTGGCCGGCCAGTCGGCGGTGCAGATCGCCAAGCGCGCCATGGAGGCGGCCCGGCTGGGCGGCTTCGACGTGGTGATGCTCGACACCGCCGGCCGTACCACGGTCGACGAGGCCCTGATGGTCGAGGCGGCTGAAGTGAAGGCCGCGACCCGGCCCCACGAGGTGCTGCTGGTCGCCGACGCGCTCACCGGCCAGGACGCGGTCAACACCGCCCGTGCCTTCGACGAACGTCTCGGCGTCTCCGGCATCGTGCTCACCCGCATGGACGGTGATTCCCGAGGCGGCGCGGCGCTTTCGATGCGCGCCGTCACCGGCAAGCCGATCAAGCTCGTCGGCACCGGCGAGAAGGTCGATGCCCTTGAGGAGTTCCACCCGGCCCGCGTCGCCAACCGCATCCTCGGCATGGGCGACATCGTCTCCCTGGTCGAGAAGGCCGCCGAGACCATCGACCACGAGCAGGCGCTCCGCACCGCGGAGAAGATGCGCAAGGGCAAGTTCGACCTGGAGGATCTTTCCATGCAGCTCGCCCAGATGGAGAAGATGGGCGGCATCGGCGGCCTGATGGGCATGCTGCCCGGCATGGGCGCGATGAAGAAGCAGGTCGAGGGCGCCAATCTCGACGAGAAGATGTTCAAGCGCCAGCGCGCGATCATCTCGTCGATGACCCCGCACGAGCGCAAGAACCCCGATCTGCTGAAGAACTCCCGCAAGAAGCGCATCGCGGCGGGCTCGGGCGTCGATGTCTCGGAGATCAACAAGCTCCTGAAGATGCACCGGACCATGGCCGACATGATGAAGGCGATGGGCTCGGGCAAGCGTGGGATCGGGCAGGCGCTCGGCTCGATGTTCGGGCTCGGCGGCGGCGGCATGGGTGGTGGAATGGGTGGCGGCATGCCCGGCCTGCCCCCCGGCATGCCCGAGCCGACGCCCGAGCAGATCGCGCAGATCGAGAAGCAGTTCGGCGGCAAGCTGCCGCCGATGCCGCCGGGCCTGGGCGGAGGCGGTTTGGGCGGGATGCCGAAGATGCCAGGGCTTCCCGGCCTCGGCGGCGCGAAGCTGCCCGGCCTCGGTGGTTTCATGCCGGGGAAGAAGAAATGAGCGTCCTCGCCGCCCAAGCGGTCGATCCCGAGCTCGCGCGCCTGCGCGACAGCATCGACAATTTCGATGCGGCGCTGATCCATCTGCTCGCCGAGCGCTTCCGCTGCACGCAGCGGGTCGGCGAGCTCAAGGCCCGAAAGGGGATCCCCCCTTCCGATCCGGACCGGGAGGCGCGTCAGGTCGCCCGGCTCCGCA
>Ga0182231_1000301_pt1 | contig 11343 bp, 12 predicted proteins | sample G6R1MG_29_FD_129667 | JGI IMG/M metagenome (GOLD analysis project Ga0182231, IMG submission 129667) | Miscanthus phyllosphere microbial communities from Michigan, USA - G6R2_NF_07NOV2016_LD1 MG | ecosystem: Host-associated > Plants > Phyllosphere > Phylloplane/Leaf | place: USA: Michigan...
AGGATCGCGGAGTAGATTGTCATGCCGCCGCGCGTCTCGTCGATGCCCCAGCCCTGGCCGTCCGTGTCCCCCGACCAGCAGAACGAGACCGAGCGTTTGTCCGCCGGCGCGGTACGGAACCGGCCGACCTGCGCGGGGCCGACAATGGTCGGTGCGGCGACATCCTGGAGCCGGACCCGGTAGAACACGTCCTGCCCCGGCGGCAGCCCGGTCAGCGCCACCTTCACGGTGCCGTCGCTCTCGGGCAGCGCGTCCGCGAAGACGCCGCCGCGGATCTCGGAGAAGCTCTCGGTAGTCGCCCACTCGATGATCGCCCGAGCCGGCCGGTCCGAGCGCGCCCAGACCACGGCCGAATCCGTGCCGACATCGCCGGACTGGAGGCCGTGGCTCAGGAGTGGCCGGTCGGCGGCCCGGCTCAGGCCGGGACGGGCCAGGCCGGTGGCCATCCCGACGAGGCTCGCGCCTCCGGACAGGAGGATCTGACGGCGGCTCGTATACATTGGAAGCCCTCTAGGTCGATGAGGGCCCATCGCAACCGGCGGCGACAACCGCATGACGATCCTGGCGCGACGCCGATCGACAGGACGTCGAGGGCGCGCGCCGCCGACGGGGATACCGGTTCGGCGCAAGCGAGCGCGTCGAACCCCGAATCTAGGCCCGCGCGGCGGCGCCGTTCACGACGGCGCGGATCCGGGGCAGGGCCGCCCGCGCCGCCCGGTAGCCGATATCGATCCCCTCGGCGGCCTTGTGGAAGTCGAACAGTCCGAAGCGGGCCACGTCCGGGCCGATGGCCACGTCCGGCGGGTCGCGCTCCAGCCGCGCCCGGGAGATCCGGTCCTGGGTGATGTTGAAGGCGCCGAGCACCACCCGGGCGATGCCCGGGACCGGGATCTCGGGCTCCTGGGGCTCGAAGCCCGGCAGGCGCTCGCGGATCACCTGGAGGAAGCGGCGGCGCGGGGCCGGCGTCGGCACCTCGTGCACCACCGGGCCGCCGGTATCGCCGTTGAGGTTGACGCAGATCACGAGGTCGGCCCCGAGCGTGCGGGCAAGCGCCACCGGCACCGGGTTGACCAGGGTCCCGTCCATCAGCACGCGGCCCTCGTGGGTCACCGGCGGGAACAAGCCCGGGATCGCGTAGGAGGCCCGCACGGCCTCCACGGTCGAGCCTTGGGTCAGGCTCACCTCCAGGCCGCTGCCGAACTCGGTAGCGACGCAGCCGAAGCGGATCGGCAGGCTCTCGATCGGGCGCGAGCCGAGATCGGCGAACAGCCGCCGACGCAGGCGGTTGCCGGCGATCAGCCCGGATCCGGGAAAGCGCGGATCGATCAACCGGACCACCCGGCGCCGGGTGAGTTCCCGCGCGAAGCTCTCCAGGCGGTCGAGGCGCCCTGCAGCGTAGCAGGCGCCGACCACGGCTCCGATCGAGCAGCCCGCCACCACGGTGGGATGGATGCCGCCTTCCTCGAGGGCGCGGATCACCCCGATATGGGCCCAGCCGCGGGCCGACCCGCCGCCGAGGGCCAGCCCGATCCGGGGGCCGGCGCTGGGAAGGGTCCGGATCGGCTCGACGGTGCCGGGGAGGATATACGGGATGGCCGGACAGACTTGCCACTGCAAGGCAAGGGACGAGCTCATGCCCCGGCAGCCTCCAGGGTGACGGCGCCATCCGCCCCGCGGACGACGCGGCGGTAGAAGCAAGCCCGGCGGCCCGTGTGGCAGCAGCCGCCGTCGCCGCCGACCTCCACGCGAATCAGGAGCGCGTCCTGGTCGCAATCGACCCGCATCTCGACCACGCGCTGGATCTGCCCGCTGGTCGCGCCCTTGTGCCAGAGTTCCTGCCGGGACCGCGACCAGTACCAGGCCTCCCCGGTGGCGATGGTCCGCGCCAGCGATTCGGCATTCATGTGGGCGAGCATCAGCACCCGCCCGTCCTGGGCGTCGACCGCGATGCAGGCGACCAGGCCGTCCCGGTCGAAGCGCGGGGTGAAGCCCGTGCCTTCCTCGACTTCGGCCCGGGTGCCGGGGGGATCGAACGCAGTGTCGCTTGCGGTCATGGCGGCAAACGCTAGTCCGGTGAAGCTTGAGTCGAGGCTATGGGGTGTAGGCTCATCGATGAAAGCCGCGTGACGGTCGCGGCCTGATCGGGCCATCCGGCCTGCAGTTACTTCGTGCCGCCGCGCACCAAGGTGAGGAAGCGCACCTGCTCGCTGGCGTCGTCCTTGAACACGCCGCGGAACTGGCTGGTGATGGTCGAGACGCCGGCCTTCTGCACGCCGCGCATCGCCATGCAGAGATGCTCGGCCTCCACCATCACGGCGACGCCGCGGGGCTTGAGGATGCTCTCGATCACGTCGGCGATCTGGGCGGTCATCGTCTCCTGCGTCTGCAGGCGGCGCGCGAAGGTGTCGACCACGCGGGCGAGCTTCGACAGCCCGACGACGCCGCGGGTCGGATAATAGGCGATGTGGGCGAGCCCCATGAACGGCACCATGTGGTGCTCGCAATGGGAGTAGAACGGGATGTCGCGCACCAGCACGATATCCGAATAGCCCTCGACCTCCTCGAAGACGCGCGCCAGCAGGGCCTCGGCGTCCATCTCGTAGCCGCCGAACAGCTGTCCGAACGCCTTGGTAACCCGGGCCGGGGTGTCGCGCAGGCCCTCGCGGGTCGGATCGTCGCCGGCCCAGCGCAGGAGCGTGCGCACGGCGGCCTCGGCCTCGGCGCGGCTGGGACGGCCGGTCTCGATGCCCTCGGGCACGCGGGTGGCGGAGGCGGGCTCCGGCGCAATCTCGACCGCTGCGGGGCGGCCGTCATCGACCGGTCGGTTATCGTTGCGCATGCCCGTCAGACTCTGTCCCAGATCTCGCCCATCGACGCCGCCACGGTCCAGACCGTTGCCCTCGCCCCGGTAGGACAATGATTTAAGCGCGGCATCCATGGCATCTCCGGCCCGCGCCACACGGGACTTCATCGTGGTGCTATCAGGCTTGGCATACATCGTCGGATCGCGTCGGGCTGAGAGGGAGATCCCGGGCTCGAAGCAGGTTCGAGCCGGCGCCCCGGTTGGACTTGAGCCGTGGGAACTACCTTGGCCGTGGGCGCGACCCTGGTCGACGAACCGCCTCCTCGCGAAGCGACCGCTCGCGGCCTATATCATTGTTCGCGCGGCAACACGCAATGCACACGTCGCGCGGCAGAATCCCGATGGGCAAAAGCCGATCGGATGACGCACCCGGCCGAGGCCCCGATGCTCGACGACATCTATAACCGCCGTATCCTTGAACTGGCCGCCGACATCCCGCGGCTGGGACGCCTGGAGCAGCCCGACGCCAGCGCCACCGCGCATTCGCGCCTGTGCGGCTCCACCGTGACCGTCGACCTGGTGCTCGGCGCGGATGGCCGTGTGGCCGATTTCGCCCAGGAAGTCCGGGCCTGCGCCCTGGGTCAGGCCTCCTCGTCGCTGATGGGCCGGCACGTGGTCGGCGCCACCGAGGATGAATTGCGCAGCGTCCGGGAGACCATGCGGGCGATGCTCAAGGCCAACGGCCCGGCCCCCGACGGGGCCTGGGCGGATCTCGCGGTCCTGGAGCCGGTGCGGGAGTTCAAGGCGCGCCACGCCTCGACGCTGCTGACCTTCGACGCGGTGGTCGATGCCCTCGACCAGATCGCGGCCAAGCGCCAAGTCCCTGCCAAGACGGCTGCCGCGTAGGGACCGATGGTCCGGCGCGCGGCGCATTGGGCGATTCGCGCCTACCAGCTCACCCTGTCGGGCCTGATCGGCCGTCAGTGCCGCCATTGGCCGAGTTGCTCCGCGTATACCGACCAGGCCATCGCCCAACACGGGCTCTGGCCGGGCGGCTGGATGGGCTTTGCCCGGATCTGCCGCTGCGGCCCGTTCGGCACACACGGCATCGATCTCGTGCCGGACCGGCTGCCGGCGGACGCCGCCTGGTACCGACCCTGGGCCTATGCCCGCTGGCGCGGTGTCGAGGCACCGCCATCGCCCTTCGAGTGCGAGGCCGTGGGGTCGGAGGATGCCGGGCCCGGGCGCTCGGCTTAGGGAGGCGGGACGCAGCGTTCCGACGCTCCTGACGACCGTGCGCGGCAGTCTCACAGGCCGCCTCCGATCGGACGCGCTCTGGCAACCGATCACGCCCATTCCGGTTGTCCTTCCAGACAGCCCGGCACGATCGCGGCTGAGCGGCAATGCAGAGCGTGCGAACCATGTCCACCGAGTTCAAAGGCAAGACGCATATCGACATCTTCGACCGGGTGATGCGCGAAGAGTGGGCGCAGCGTTTCGGCGTCAGCGAGGAGCGGCTGCGCAAGGCCGTGACTATGGTGGGAAGCCGGATCACCAGCGTCGCCGCCTATCTCGACAAGCCGGCGTCCTGATGAAAGCCGAGGCGTCGGAATCCGGACCCGACGTACGGTCTTCCCTGGAGCCTGGCGCTCCGGGGAGCGGCCCGCGTCCGCCCCCGCATCGGTCCGAGGACAAGGTGGCGCCGGACGCGATCCCCTTCGAGCAAATCCGGGAACGGGCCTACGAATTATGGGAGCGCAACCACCGGCCCGAAGGGTTCGAGATCGAGTTCTGGCTGCTTGCCGAGCGGGAGCTGCGCAAGGAGCGCGACCGCAAGAGGGCCGATGAGACACAGGCAAACCCGGCTACCGATCCAGGCAAGCCCTGAAGGTCCTGACGGCTGGCTCAGCCCTTGCGTGATCCTGCGGCACGAAGGTGTCGACAGCACGAGGGCCGTGCAAGATGAGGCCAAGATCCGTTTCACACCGGTTTCGCCGTCCGGCGTGGCTGAAACGCCTTCCGCGTCCGGGAACGAACGGGAGCCTGGTGTGGATCCTCTCGCTCTGACCCGCCGGAGCCTCGCCGGGCTCGGACTCGGTGGAGCCGCCGCCGCGGCGAATGCGGGCGGTACACGGGCGCAGGCCGGGTCGAGCGGCACGAGCCCTGACGGTCGCCCCGGAGCGCTCGCCGTGGCCCCGACCTCGCAGGCCGGGCTCGGGCCCCGTCTGACCCTGCACGCGATCGACAATGCTCATGGCACCCCGGGCGCCGGTCTCGTCTGCGACCTGTCGATCCGCGAGGGCGATGTTTACCGGCCGATCAAGACGGTCATCACCCAGGCCAACGGCCGCCCGGCCGAACCGCTCTTGGTCGACGATGCGCTGAAGCCCGGCCGTTACGAAGTGTTGCTGCATGTCGCAGCGTATTTCGCGGCGCTCGGCGTGACGCTTCCGAGTCCGAATTTCCTGGATCGCGTGCCGATCCGCTTCCAGATCCGCGATGCGCGCCAGCGCTACCATCTGCCGGTGCTGTTCACGCCCTGGGGCTATTCCTACTATCGCGGCAGCTGAGCCCACCCTCCCGGGATATCGCATCCATGGCCGGCATCTCGACCCATGTCCTCGATACCGATCGCGGCCGTCCCGCCGCCGGGGTGCGCATCGACCTCTCGGTCCTCGATGGCGAGACCTGGCGGCCGGTCAGGAGCGTGGTCACCAACGCGGATGGGCGCACGGACGCGCCGATTCTGCCGGCCGGCGAGGCCAGGACCGGCCATTACGAGCTGGTCTTCCACGTCGGCGCGTATTTCCGGCAGCGCCCGGGTACCGACGAGGCCGACATCTTCATCGACGACCCGGTGGTGCGCTTTGCGATCTTCGACGCCAAGCAGCATTACCATGTGCCGATGCTGTGCGCGCCGGCGAGCTTCACTACCTATCGCGGCAGCTGAGGCATGCCCGATCTCGCTGCGGTCAACCGGATGGAGCCGGAGGCCTTCGTGGCGCTGCTCGGCGGGGTGTTCGAGCATGCGCCCTGGATTGCCGAGGCGGCCTGCCCGCACCGGCCCTTCGCCAGCGTCGGCGCCCTGCACGCCGCGATGATGCAGGCGGTGCGCGTCGCCCCGGCGGAGCGGCGCCGCGCCTTCCTCAACAACCACCCGGACCTCGCCGGCCCGGAGGCGCGGGCCCGCACCCTGACGTCGGATTCGGCCAGCGAGCAGGGCAGCGCCGGCCTCGACCGCATCACGGCGGACGAAGCCGCGGCTTTCGACCACCTGAACGCGGCCTATCGGGCGCGGTTCGGCTTTCCGTTCATCATCGCGGTGCGCGGGCGTGGGCGCGCCGAAATCCTGGCCGCCTTCGAAACGCGGCTCACCCGGGACCCGGCCGTCGAGGAGGCGACCGCCCTGGAGGAGGTCGCCCAGATCACCCGCATGCGCCTGGACGGGCTGGTCTCGGACTGAGCGTCAGGCGCCGGCTGCAGCCTTGGCCTCGACCAGGGCCGCCTCGAAGCTGGTGAAGGCCGTGGTCGCCTCATCCCAGGCCTGGGCGCGAACGTGCCGTGCCAGGGAAGCGGCGAGTTCCCGGGCCCGGGTCAGAGCCGATTCCACGGCGGCCGGGCGGCTCGGATCGGCCGGGATGCCCACCGGCGGCGTGTCCGCCGGTCGCATCCCCACCAGGGTCGCCGCCATGGCCCGGCGCCAGGCGGCGCAATCGGCCGGGATGCGGGCGAGCCGCATCGTCGCGTCGTCCCCGGCCTGCCGGTCGAGCAGGGTGCGGCCGAGATCCTCGATCCGGTCGAGCTGGCCTAGGGCGTCACCGATCTCCCGGCGGCCCTTGTCGGTGCCTTCTGCGATCCGACCGACGCTCCGGGCGATCTCCCCGGTGGCCTGGATCTGCTGGCTCATGATCTCGGAGGCTTCGCGCATCTGCGCCGCCACCGTGGCGACGGCGCCGCTCTCCGCCTCGACCCGGACATTGGCCCGAACCATGGCGGCGGCGCCGGTTTCGACGGCGCTGCGGCTGCGCGTGACGGCGGCCTGCATCGCGGCCATCTCTTCGCGTAATCCGCCGAGCCGGGCGCGGATCTCGTCGGTTGCCTTCGCAGTCTGTGCGGAGAGCATCTTCACTTCCGCCGCAACGACGGCGAAGCCGCGTCCGGCTTCGCCGGCCCGCGCGGCCTCGATCGTGGCGTTGAGCGCCAGCAGGTTGGTCTGGGCCGAGATCGCCGCGATGGTCCCGGCCATCTCCTCGATCCGCAGGGCGGCCGCGGAGAAGCTGTCGAGCCGGCTGCCGATCTCCTCGGTGCCCTGCTCGATCCCACGCATGCCGTCGCTGGCGCGCTGGAGGTCGTCGACGCAGGTGGCGATGCCGGAGCGGGCGGTCTCGGCGGTCTCGGCCGCCGAGGAGGAGCGGGCCGCGATCTCGCTGGTGCTGGCGGCGAGTTCCTCGCTGGCGGCGGCGATCAGCCGGGCCTGCTCGGCGGTGCCGGAGGCGTCATGCGTCATCCAGCCGATCGAGGTGCCGGCATCCGAGGCCGCGGCCGACAGGCGCGCCAGGAGCGCCATCAATTCCCGATCGGGGGCGGCAACAGCCTGCGGGACGGCATCCTGAACGGGCGTCGCGACGGGCGCTGACGCCTGGGCCTCGGCCGTCACCGCGGTCCCGGCCAGATCCTGGACCGGGCGCTTGCGGCGCAAACTCAACATGCGAAGGCTCCTGCGAAGATCGATTCGGAGCCCATAATTGCACGCAACCTTCAACCGAAGATGAAGGATAAATGTCCCTTACTGGATTTGGACAACGGTATCCGTTCCCGGTCGGCGCCCCCGGACCGGTCCGTCCGGGGGCGCCAGCTCAGCTCATTCGCCGGTCAGTGCGGCCTTGGTGCGGGACCACCAGCCGGCGCGCTTGGGCCGATCCGGATCGCTGGGCTGGGTCAGCACCACCGCCACCGGCTCACGCGGCGGCGCAGGCTCTGCCGGCGCCACCTCGGGCTGGGGCTCCGCGGCCGGGATCTCCGCGCGCGTCGCAGGCTCCGGCGCCGCGGCGACCGGCAGGTCGACGGCGATTTCGTCGTGGACGGGGGCCGGCGCAGCCTCGACCGCCTCGGCCACCGCCTCAGCGCTCACCGGCTCCTCGGCCGACAGGGCGACCGCATCGGACTCCATCTCGGCGGAGCCCTCCGCATCGCTGCCCTCACGGGTGCGGCCCTCGGCGCGGCCGCGGCCACCCCGGCGGCCGCGGCGGCGGCGGCGCGTGCCATCCTCCTCGGTCCGAGCACCCTCCTCCGAGCCGGCGACGGTCTCGTCGGATTCGCCACTCTCGGGCGCCACGGCAGCAATCGCGGCCTCGGCGAAGTCGGGCGCCTCCTCGGTGCCGCGCTCCTCGTCCTGGTCGTCCTCGTCCTGACGCTCGCCCTCGGCTTGGCCCTCCTCGGACCGGCCGTCCTGGCGGCCACCGCGCCGGCGGCGCCGACGCCGGCGGCGGCGGCCGTCGCCCTCGTCACGCGTCCCGTCTTCGCGGGCGCCCTCGTCACGCGACTCGTCGGCGCGTTCCTCGGTCCGGCCCTCCTCGGACTCGCCCTCGGCATCCGCCTCGGCCTCGTCGGTCTCCTCGACGTCGTCCTCGTCCTCGAACTCCATGGCGGGCGAGATCGCCTGCGCACGCACACCCGTCACCGGGCCTTCCGCCCGCTGGGCCGGCTCGCCGCGGTCGAGCTGGAACGCCGTGGTCACAGCCAGCCGCTCGTCGGCCGCGATCGTGATCGTGACGCCGAAGCGGATTTCCAGCTCGCGCAGGTGGCCGCGCTTCTGATTGAGGATGTACAGCGCCACCTCGGTCCGGGTGCGCAGGATCAGGTTGTGGGAGGCCGACTTGAGCAGCGCCTCCTCGATGGAGCGCAGGATGTGCAGCGCCACCGAGGCGGTGGCCCGCACGTAGCCCGAGCCGCCGCAATGCACGCACGGGATCGAGGACGATTCGAGCACGCCGGTGCGGATGCGCTGGCGGCTCATCTCCATCAGGCCGAAGGGCGAGATCCGGCCGACCTGGATGCGGGCGCGGTCGTTCTTCAGGCAGTCGTTGAGCTTCTTTTCGACCGCGCGGTTGTTGCGCTTCTCCTCCATGTCGATGAAGTCGATGACGATCAGGCCCGCGAGGTCGCGCAGGCGCAGCTGGCGAGCGACCTCCTCGGCCGCCTCCAGGTTCGTCCGCAGCGCGGTGTCCTCGATGTCGTGCTCGCGGGTCGAGCGGCCCGAGTTCACGTCGATCGAGACCAGCGCCTCGGTCGGGTTGATGACGAGGTAGCCGCCGGATTTCAGCGAGACGTGGGTCGAGAACATCGCGTCGAGCTGCTGCTCGACCCCGAAGCGGGCGAAGATCGGCGTCGAGTCGCGGTAGGGCTTCACGACCTTGGACTGGCCGGGCATCAGCATCCGCATGAAGTCCTTGGCCTCGGCATAGGCCTCCTCGCCGGAGACCAGAACCTCGTCCAGGTCCTTGTTGTACAGGTCGCGGATCGCCCGCTTGATCAGCGAGCCCTCCTCGTAGACCAGGGCCGGCGCCATCGAGGTCAGGGTCAGCTCGCGGACCGACTCCCACAGGCGCATCAGATACTCGAAGTCGCGGGCGATCTCGGGCTTGGAGCGCGAGGCGCCGGCGGTGCGCAGGATCACGCCCATGCCGTCCGGCACCTCCAGGTCGGCCACGACCTCCTTGAGGCGCTTGCGGTCGGCCGCCGAGGTGATCTTCCGGGAGATGCCGCCGCCGCGACCGGTATTGGGCATCAGCACCGAGTAGCGGCCGGCGAGCGACAGGTAGGTGGTGAGCGCCGCGCCCTTGGTGCCGCGCTCCTCCTTGACCACCTGCACCAGGATGATCTGGCGGCGCTTGATCACCTCCTGGATCTTGTAGTGGCGGCGATAGTGGCGAGGCCGCTCTGGGATCTCCGCCAGCGCATCGCCGTTGCCGCCGACCTGGGCGATCCGGGGCTCGGCATCGGGATCGTCGGAATCCTCGTCCGACTCCTCGTCGGACTCGTCCTCGTCCTCATCGTCCGAGTCATCCTCGTCCGAGTCGTCTTCGTCGTCCTCGGACTCCTCGTCCTCCAGGTCGGCCTCGTCGTCGGCCTCGCCCGTCACGGATGCGCTCCGCACGGAGGACGCCTCGGCGGCATCCTCGGCAATCGTCTCGGCCGGCGCGTCGGCGACGGTCAGGGCCTCGGCCACGGCGACCACGGCCTCGGGCTCGACCGTCTCGTCCCGGTCGGCTGCCGGCTGCTCGGGCTGGGCCTCGGTCTCAGCGGTGGACTCGGTCGCCGGCACGGCCTCGGCGGCCTGCGCGGGAATGTCCCCGGCGGCGGTTTCGGAGGCGATGGCCTCCTGCACGGCTTCCGGGTTCTCGGCGAGGGTGTCGGGGAGCCCGGCCTGGGCAGCCTGGGGCTCATGCTCCGCCGCGCGATCCTCGGCCTGCGCGGCCTCGATCTCCGAAGCCTCGGCGGCCTGCGGCGACTCCGAGCCCGATGCGAACTGCGAATCCTGCTGGACCTCCAGATCCTGCGGGGTCTCGGATGCGTCCTCGGCGCTCACCGTCTCGTCGGTGCGGGAGCGGGCCTCGGCGCGACGGCCGCGGGACCGGCGGGGCGAGCGGCGACGGCGCTCCTCGCGCTCGCGATGCTCCTCGGCGTCGCGGGCCTCGTCCTCGAGCAGCGCCTGCCGGTCGGCCAGCGGGATCTGGTAATAGTCGGGATGGATCTCGTTGAAGGCGAGGAAGCCGTGGCGGTTGCCGCCGTACTCGACGAAGGCCGCCTGGAGCGACGGCTCCACCCGGGTGACCTTGGCGAGGTAGATATTGCCGCGCAGCTGGCGCCGGTTGGCGGCTTCGAAGTCGAACTCTTCGACCCTAGACCCGTGGACCGTGACGACCCGGGTCTCCTCCGGGTGCATCGCGTCGATCAGCATTTTGTTGGCCATGTCGGACTCTCGGCATGGCGGCCGACGTCGTTCTCCGTGCCCGTGGTCCCGGCGGCGCCTCGCCCGACCTGCTTGTGGCCTGGCATGGAGCCGGCCTCGTCACCGAGGCGGCTGGGTTCGAGGGGAAATTGCCGTCAACCGCCGTTCGGCGCCCTGGGCGCCTGGGGTTGAACTTGGCCGGTAGGCGGAACGGGCCGGTGCGACGCAGGTCCTGCGCCTCCGGGGCACGCGCAGCGCCATGCTGGGCCGTGCGTCCGTCCATCCTGGTTCCGACCTCGCGAAACAATCTCGGCCGGGTGAGACCGGCCGTGAATTCCTGGATGCGGCGAAGGAGCTCCACCGCGTCGTGCGACACCTGTCCGATCGGGAAAACACCCGTCGCCGCAAGGTGAGCCGAAAAAGCCCGCCGCGACGCCGCGTCCGTTTTCTCAGAGGAATTCGGCCGCGTCCGCAAACCGTTACGACGGCCGGCGGGACCGGAGAAGGGTCAGTATCATTACAGACGGCCGCGGGGATTTGGCAAGGGTCAAGCGCGGGACGATGTCACGGTATCGTCATGGCGCGGGGG
>Ga0182231_1000302_pt1 | contig 11320 bp, 7 predicted proteins | sample G6R1MG_29_FD_129667 | JGI IMG/M metagenome (GOLD analysis project Ga0182231, IMG submission 129667) | Miscanthus phyllosphere microbial communities from Michigan, USA - G6R2_NF_07NOV2016_LD1 MG | ecosystem: Host-associated > Plants > Phyllosphere > Phylloplane/Leaf | place: USA: Michigan...
CATGTCCGGCGCCTCAATCGTCGTGGCCGGCTTCGGCCTTGCCGAGCTCGGCCTTCAGCAGGAAGGTATTGCCCACCGCGATGGCCTCGCCGGGCGCGAGCCCGGCGGTGACCGCGTAGGATTCATCGTCGGCGCGCCCGAGCTCGACCGCGCGCATTGCGAAGCCATCGGAATTGCGCACGAAGACCACCCGCGTGCCCGCCACGGTTTGGAGGGCCGCCTTGGGTACCCGGACCGGCACATCCTCCCGGGCGATCTCGAGTTCGGCAGTCACGAAGGTACCGGGCCGCCAAGCCAAGTCGGCATTGGGCAGGGCGACCACGACCCGGGCCGAGCGCGTCTCCGGGTTGAGGAACGGGCTCACGAAGATCACCCGCCCCTCCGCGCGGCGATCGCCCCCCTCCCGGCTCGGGGTGACGGTGACCCGCGCCCCCTCCTGCACCTGGGCGAGGTCGAGGGTCGGCACCGACAGCTCGATCCAGACCGTAGAGAGGTCGGCCACGAGATAAACATCGGCCGGGTCGCCCTCCTTGCCCACCGCCGAGCCGACATCGACCCGGCGCTCGACCACGCGGCCGGCGAGCGGCGCCCGAAGCTCGTAGCGGCGCAGGGTCGAGAGGGTCGGGGTCGCCTCGTCGCGCTTCTGCGCGGCCGCGACCGCGGCGGCGTCGAGCCCGAGCGCCGACAGCTTCTGGCGGGCCAGGTCGGCGCGCAGCTGCGTCTCCAGGAACGCCGCCCGGGCGCTCTGGAACGCCGATTCCGAGGCCGAGCGCGAGGCCAGCAGCTTCTGCTGGCGCTCGAAGTTGATGGTCTGGAGTTCGACCTGGACCAGGGCGGTGAGGTACTCGCTCTTGGCGTCGGCGACCTCGCGGCTGTCGAGCACGGCGACGACCTCGTTCGTCTTGACGGAATCGCCCAGGCGCTTGCGCATCTCCGCGACGGTCCCGACCACCCGGGCCGGGACCCGGGCGATCCGGTCGGTATCGGGGGTGATCGTGCCGGGGACGAGGAGGTGGCGCGCCAGGGTCCCGCCCGTCACCGGCGCGACCGTGATGTCCTGGGACGCCACCTGCTCCGGGCTCATCCGGATCACGCCGGCCTCGGCATGCTCCCCGTGCCCGTGACCGTCAGGGCCATGATCGCCGGGTCCTTCGGACGCCGCGGCCCGCGGCGGGGCGTGATCGTGCCCGGCCGGTGCGGGGCCGGGTTTGCCGGCTGGCCCGGCCAGGCCGATCGCCGCGACGCTGTCCCGGACGAAGCCGGACACGGTGGGAACCGTCGCGCCGACGACGATGCCGGCGGCCAGGAGGAGGGCGGAGACGAGAATGCGCATGGGGCCTGCCCAGCCGGGACCGCAGACAGCCGCACGGCGGCTCCGATGGCTCCCGTTCAGAGGACGCGTGAGGGCGAGCCGGGCGCCTGCAAGGCCGCCCGGACAGGACGCGCGCCGACGAGCGGCGGCGTCAGCTCAGGCGCGGGGAGGCCGGGGCAGTCGGTCGGGGATGATGGAGGGCAGGGCGCAGGCGATGCGGTCCGTAACGGGCCGGCCTGGCACCGCCGGCGGGGCAACAAGTCCGGTCTCCAGGGGTGCGACCTGATGGCAACCGCAATGGAGATGTGCGGTCACGCCGGGATCGACGGCGCCGCCGGCATCCGCGATGGACGGCCCCACGCTCCGGCCGTGCTCGCCGCCCGCGTGGAACGCCAGGTCCGCTGCGAGGCTGACGCCCGGTCCGGCCAGAGACAGCGCCAGGACGAGCGCGAGCATGCGGGCGGCGATCGCCCACCAGCCGCGCACCGAGCGCCCATGCCGAACCCGAGATTCCATCGCGGCTCTTATGGGCGATCCGGCCCCGGACGCACAAGGGCCGCTCTCGACCGGGGGTTGGGGCTCGACTGAGGGCGACAGGTCTTGGATCGGCCCCAGGCTCGACGAAAGCGCGGGCCCAGCAAGGCACGTGCGTCTTCCTCCTCCCGCTGCGGGCTAGCGGATACACACGTCTTCGAACACGGCTCAGGCCCCATCGCCCGCACGGGCTATGATGTTCACGCATCGTCTTCGGTGTGGCACGACGCGCTCTCCTCCCCTTGTGGGGAGGGGAGCGCGTTGCGTTTCAGAAGCCTGTTAAAGAACGAAGCCGATCTGTGAATCTGCTAGCCCGCACGGGAGAGGGGGCACGTTGCGGACTTCACAGGCGATTGTCCCTCTCCGAAACGAGCGGCAAAGCCCCGCCATCGCCTGCGGGCTACCCCAGCTGATACACCGCTGCCAGTTCCGGATCCTTCGCGGCGACCAGCTTGGCCAGGTCCACGATGACCTTGGCCTGCTTCCAGGTGGCGTCGTCCTGCATCTTGCCGTCGAGCATCACGGCGCCGGTGCCGTCGGGCATCGCCGCGACGATGCGGGCCGCGAAGGCGACCTCGGCGGGGTCGGGGGCGAAGACGCGTTTGGCGATCGCCACCTGGCTCGGATGCAGCGTCCAGGCGCCGGCGCAGCCCATCAGGAAGGCGTTGCGGAACTGCGCCTCGCAGGCATCGCCGTCGGAGAAATCGCCGAACGGGCCGTAGAACGCCTTGAGGCCGTTGGCCATGCAGGCATCGACCATCTTGGCGATGGTGTAGTGCCACAGGTCCTGCTGGGCGGTGGCCCGGGGGGCGTCGCCCGCGGGATCGCTGAGCACCCGGTAATCCGGGTGGCCGCCGCCGACCCGGGTGGTCTTCATGCCGCGCGACGCCGCGAGATCCGCCGGCCCGAGGCTCATGCCGTGCATCCGCGGCGAGGCCGACGCGATGGCGTCGACATTGGCCACGCCCTCGGCGGTCTCCAGGATCGCGTGGATCAGGATCGGCTTGGTCACCCCGTGCCGGGCCTCGAGCTGGGCGAGCAGCTGATCGACGTAGTGGATGTCCCACGGTCCCTCGACCTTGGGCACCATCACGACGTCGAGCTTGTCCCCGACCTCGGCGACGATGGTGAACAGGTCGTCCAAGATCCAGGGCGAGTTGAGGGCGTTGATCCGGGTCCAGAGGCCGGTGCCGGTGGCGGCGAAATCGGTCGCCTGCGCTAGGGCGACGAAGCCCTTGCGGGCCGCCTCCTTCTGGTCCGCGGGGACCGCATCCTCCAGGTTGCCCAGCACCACGTCGACGGTGCCGGCGAGCTCGGGCACCCGGGCGCGGACCTTGTCGTTGTGGGGCGGGACGAAATGGATCATCCGCTCCAGCCGCACCGGCAGCTCGCGGAACGGGGCCGGCGCGCCGGTGGCCAGCGGCTGGAAGAAGCGGCGGGGCAGTTTCATCGGGTGCCTCTTGTTAGGGCTTGGCGTCTGGCCCCGTTAAGGCAGGCTTGGGCGGGCACGTAAAGGCGTGCCGTGCCGAACGCCCCTCCGACTTTCGGCGCAGATCAGCCCCGCCGGCCCGGCCGGTCGACCATGCCGACCCGGCCGCCGAAGAAGTCGCCCCGGCTGCCGGCCACCACCACGAGGCGCCGGACCTCGCCCCGCAGGAACGCCTGCAGGAAGCGGTTGTAGTCGCGGAACGAGACGCAGCCGTTCGAAGCACCGGGCTGGCGCAGCATGTAGGTGTGGGCGAGCAGGCCGTCGCGGCCATGGATCGCGCCGCTGCCGCCCACCGGGTTGAGGCGGATCGCCCGCACGCCGTGGAACAGGCGCTCGCGCTCGGTCAGGTCGTAGGTGGCGGGGGGCGTCGAGCCGCGCATGCGCAGATGGACGTAGCGCGGATCGTCCATGGCCTCGCCGAGGCCGGAATGAGCCTCCAGCACCTCGCCGGAGGGCAGGGTCACGGTCCGGGCGCTGATGTCGTAGACGGCGGTGCCGGCGACCGATTCCGGGGCGGCGCTGATCCGGGTGCGCGGGGCCTCCTGGGGCAGGGCGTCCGGGCTGGCATAGGCCAGCGCCTGGCGCGGCTCGGAACGGGGCGCGGCGGCGCCGACGCCGAACAGCTTCTCGAGGAAGGACGGCTCCTCCGCCATGGCGGCGCGGAACACGTCGCGGGTGCGGGGCAGGGTGCGGGCGGCGACCCGAGGGGCCGGAGCCACGGCCGGGCGCCGCAGCTCGGACGGCCGGGCGACCGGGAGCGGAACGACGCTCGGCGCGAGGGCCGCGGGCGTCGGCTCTACGGCGGCGATCCGGACCGGCGCGGCTGTCTTGGCGGGCACGGCAGCGGCCTGAACGACAGGAGCCTGCGCGATCGGTGCTCGTACAACGGGGGCCTGCACGACGGGAGCCAGGGCCGGCTCGACCGACGCCATCCTGGCCTGGACCACCTTGCGGGCGACCCGCTGGGCGATCTCTCGGACCGCCGGCGACGGCTCGGCCACTGCGACCTGGAAGGACGCGGCCGGGGGCGGCGCCCCGAAGGCCGTGGCGGCGCCCGAGCCCAAAGCCGGGCTCGGATCGAGGATCCAGGCGATGCTCGGCCGCGGCGCGGGCCGGGCTTCGGGGACGGGCTGCACCTCGGCCACCGGAGCGGGCTCGCTCCCGAAAGTCGGCAGGGTGATCGGCAGGCCGTGCGGCAGGGTCAGCACGGTCCAGCCGGCCATGGACAGGGTGGCCAGCGAGATCAGCGCTGTGAGCCGGGCGCGGCGGCGGGCGCGCCGCATGGCGCTCGGGTAGGGGGCCCGGGTCGGGGGCGCGTCGGGCGTCTCGTAGGCGAGGCGCGGGTACGGCGCCGGGGCAAAGGCCTGGGCAAGCGCCGGGATCGGGGCCGCGTCGCGGTACGCGGGTCGGGAATACGCAACCTGGGCCATGCGGGAACTCGCGTACGCGCTTCCCCACTTGGCAGCCGCCGCCGTTCGCCCGCGGAGGCTTTTTCCGCGCACGTGGCCTGGGTTGCCCGTCTGGGGAGGACATCAACCGTCCAGCCCATTAGGCATCCCCATGGTTAATCTTGGCTAAAGACTCGGATGCCTCGCGCGGGCCGACATGGAACACCCGTCGAAGCGGCGCGGAACACCAGAGTATCGACCCGAACATCGGTCGCCGCCCTCCCGAAGACTGACGCCCGCGGAAAGCGGCCTGCCGCCCGTCAGGCCGCCGGCGCCTCCATGGGCCCGTGGCGACGCGCCACGAGGAGACACAGCAGGGCCACCGGCACGCCGATCAGGGCGGTGCCGACGAAGAACCACGCGAACCCGGTCTGCTCGATGACGAAGCCCGAGAACCCGGCGAGCACGCTCCCCGGCAGGGCGCAGAGCGAGGTCAGCAGGGCGTATTGGCTGGCCGCGTGCTCGGTGGCCGCGAGCCGGGACATGTAGGTGATCAGCACGATCGACGCGAAGGCGTAGGCGAAGCCGTCGATCCCGACCGTGACCGCGAAGGTCCAGAAGGCCGCCCCGCCATGGCCGCCGTGCCAGGCGAGATAGGCCAGCGCGAGATGCGAGGCCGAGGCCACCACGGTGCCGATCAGCAGGCTCGCCATCATGCCGATCCGCGGGATGATGGCGCTCGCCAGGAAGGTGCCGCCGAGCGCGATCCAGAAGCCGAACAGCTTCGTCACCGTGGCGATGTCGGTGTTGGTGTAGCCCAAGGTCTTGAACAGCGGGATCGCCATGGCGTTCGAGACGTAGCCGGGCATCCGGAAGCCCGCCACCAGCGCCAGGACCGGCACCGCCAGGGGCCCGAGGCGGGCGAGCAGGTCGCGGATCGGCGCCCAGACCGTCCCGACGAAACCGCCCTCCTGCGGCGGCGCGGGGGGCGGCTCCGGGGCCAGCAGCGCCGCGATCGTGCCGGGGGCGAGCAGCACGGCCATGCACAGGTAGGCGACGCGCCAGCCGTAGGCATCGGACAGGTAGAGGGCGCCGGCCCCGGCCGCGAGGTTGCCGATCCGGAAGCCGATCTCGGCCCAGGACGACATCAGTGCCTGGCGCTCGGGCGGCGCGACGGTGATGCGCCAGCCGTCGATCACCACATCCTGGGTCGCGCCCGCCACCCCGAGCGCCAGCGAGAAGGCCACCGTCCAGGCGAGCCAGTTGGCCGGATCGCCGAAGGCCACCCCGGCCAGCGCCAGCGCCACCAGGATCTGCGAGGCCACGATCCAGCCCCGCCGCCGCCCGAGCCAGCGCCCGAGCAGGGGCGCGTCGTACCGGTCGAGGAACGGCGCCCAGAGGAACTTGAGCTTGTACGCGATGGTCAGCTCGCTCATCAGCCCGATCGTCGCCAGCGGCACCTTGGCCTGGACGAGCCAGGCGGATTGCGTCGCGTAGACGAGCAGGAACGGGATGCCCTGGGCGAAGCCGAGCCCGAGCACCGCGGCGACGCGCCTGTCGGTGAACAGGGGCGTGAGGAAGGCGCCTGTGGCGGCCTTCACCGGCTCGGGCGCGCCGGTGGCCTGCGCCGGGTTTGCCATTCATGCGTCTCCTGAGCCTCGGGAAGAGAGAGCAGAGATGGGCCGGGTGCGCAACGACCGCGCGACCGTCCCCCGGGTCGCGGCTGGAGGGTTCACCGCCAGGAGGAGCCGGGTGGGCAGGAGAGGTCCTGCCGGACCGGGGACCGACCGCCAGGCCCAACGCCCCCGCGGGCCGACCGTGTCGCAGACAGTAGACTTTCGATCTTCTTCGCTTACGCTACCGATACACCAAGCAAATTCCGAGATGATTCGCGCCGCTCAGCGCCGCTTACATCTCATCAAGACTGACGACACATGGGCTATGAACTTGCCATCAAGGTCATCGAATGCGTCCTTCCGGTCATATGCGTCGGGCTGACCGGATATCTCTGGGTCATTTCTGGTCGGAAGCTGGACGGCGCGATCCTGACGCCCATCGCCACGGACATCGCCACACCCTGCCTGATCGTATCGACACTCCTGAAGACGCAGCTTGAGCCGGAGATCTTCGTCTCGACGGCTGCCGCCTCGGTCGTCGCGCTGGCTCTCTTCGCGCTGCTCGGTGCGCCGCTGATCATGGCCCTCGGCCTGCGGGTGACGACGTTTTTGCCCGCGATCGCCTTCCCCAACGCGGGCAATCTCGGACTGCCGATCGCCCTCTACGCCTTCGGCCCGCCGGGCTTGGCGCACGCCGTGATCTTCTTCGCCCTTTCTTCGATCGCGAACTACACGATCGGCCAAGCGATCATCTCGGGACGATCGAACTGGCGGGCGATCCTGCGGATGCCATTGATCTATGCGGTCATCGTCGGCGCCGCGGCGGCCTATTGTCGAGTCCCTGTCCCGAAGGCTCTTGTCGACACCCTGACCCTCGTCGGCGGCATGGCCGTCCCGCTGATGCTGCTCCTGCTCGGCGCGTCGTTGGCGAAGCTGTCGGTTTCGGCGATCAACCACGCCCTGGCGGCATCCGCACTGCGCATCGGATTGGGTTTGGTGATCGGACTGCTCGTCGCGTTCGTGTTCGGGATGCGGGGGATCCAGAGACCAGCCTTCATCCTGCAGTGCTCGATGCCATCGGCCGTCTACACGTTCCTCTTTGCCCAGAGATGGAACAATCAGCCCGAAGAGGTTGCCGGTGTCGTCTTCGTCTCGACGATCCTATCGATCGCTTCGACACCGATCATCTTGATGAGCCTGCTGAATCAGGCTTGAAGTGGGAGGATCCAGCCATGGAACGCGCGACGAACGACAGAGCTTCGGGGCTTCCCGGACACTCGGACGGTCCGGACGCCGCCGCAGCGAGGCAGGCCGAGGCGACCCTGTTCCCGATGCACCTGAGCACCTGCTGCCGAAGCCTCGCCGAGGCGCGCCATTTCTACGACACGCTCCTCGGCTGCCGCGAGCGCCGGTGCACGCCGACATCGGTGCATTTCGACTTCTTCGGCAGCCAGCTCACGCTGCACGAGGTCGCGGGCTACAACGCCGGGAATCTCCACCGCGAGGTCGACGCCGAGGATGTGCCGGTCCCCCATTTCGGGGCGGCCCTCGACGTGGAGGCCTTCCACGCCGCTGCCAAGCGCCTCGTCGAGGCCGGCACCGCGTTCGTCCTGGAGCCGCACAAGCGTTTTCTTGAGAAAGGCCACGAACAGTGGGTGCTGTTCGTGCTCGACCCCTCGGGCAACGCCATCGAACTCAAGAGCTTCACCAAGGTGCCGACGGGCACTTGGTGTTGAACCGAACCGGCGGCGCAGGCTGCCGGATCGCCGCATGGGTCAAGGTCACCATCAGCTGAACGCGCGGAACGGGACGCCCTGCGCGAGACTACCTACCACACCTCGCGCCCGCCTGTGAGGCTGGCGGTGCAACCAACGGTCCGCCGATCCAGGCCACTTCATCCTGAGCTGCCGCGTAGCAGCTTCGAAGGCGGCCTCCAGGGATCGCGCGGCTGGCCAGAGCCCTCCTTTGAGGCCTGCGCTGCGCTCCGGCGCCCAGGATGAGGAGGTGGGTGGGAGGAATGTTGCTCGCCCCCCCCCTCACGCCGCCTTCTTCACCCGTTCGGCGATCTTCACCAGGCTGCGCAGCACCTCGGTGGCGGTCTTGAGCCGGGCCGGGATCGTGGTCAGCTCGCGCACGAACACGACGCTCATGTCGGGCCGCACCTTGGCGAAGGAGGCCTGCTCGGCGACGTACGCCACCAGGCCCTGCGGGTTGGCGTAGGACTTGTCCCGGAAGTGGACGACCACGCCCTTCGGGCCGGCCTCGACCTTCTCGACGTTGGCCTTGAGGCACAGGATCTTGATCGTGCCGATCTTGAGGAGCTGCTCCACCTCCGGCGGCAGGGGCCCGAACCGGTCGATCATCTCGGCTCCGAAGCTCTCCATCTCGGCATCGTCCTGGAGGGTGGCGAGCCGCCGGTAGAGGGACAGCCGCGCGCCGAGATCCTCGACATAGGTCTCCGGGATGGTCACCGGGGCGCCGAGCGCGATGGTCGGCGACCACGCCTCCTCGGGCACGTCCTCGATGCCGGCCTTGAGCGCCGTGACCGCGTCCTCCAGCATCTGCTGGTAGAGTTCGTAGCCGACCTCCTTGATGTGGCCGGACTGGGCGTCGCCCAGGAGGTTGCCGGCGCCGCGGATGTCGAGGTCGTGGCTGGCGAGCTGGAAGCCCGCGCCCAGGGTGTCGAGGGTCTGCAACACTTTGAGCCGCTGCTCGGCCTGGGTCGTGAGCTGGCGGTTGGCCGGGGTCGTGAACAGCGCGTAGGCGCGGGCCTTCGAACGGCCGACGCGGCCGCGCAGCTGGTAGAGCTGGGCCAGGCCGAACATGTCGGCCCGGTGCACGATCAGCGTGTTGGCGGTGGGGATGTCGAGGCCGGATTCCACGATGGTGGTCGAGAGCAGCACGTCGAACTTGCCCTCGTAGAACGCGGTCATCACGTCTTCGAGCTGGCCCGCCGCCATCTGGCCGTGGGCGATCGCAACCTTGATCTCCGGCATCTCGGCATCGAGGAATTTCTTGACCTCCGCCAAGTCCTCAATGCGCGGCACGACGTAGAACGACTGCCCGCCGCGGTAGCGCTCGCGCAGCAGTGCCTCCCGGATGGTCAGCGGATCGAACGGCGTCACGAAGGTGCGCACCACCAGCCGGTCCACCGGGGGCGTGGCGATGATCGAGAGCTCGCGCACGCCGGTCATGGCGAGCTGGAGCGTGCGCGGGATCGGGGTCGCCGAGAGCGTCAGCACGTGGACATCCGCCTGGAGCGCCTTCAGCCGCTCCTTGTGGGCGACGCCGAAATGCTGCTCCTCGTCGACGATGATCAGGCCGAGATCCTTGAACGCGATGTTTTTTGCCAGCAGCGCGTGGGTGCCGACCACGATGTCCACCGTGCCGGCGATCAGGCCCGCGCGGGTCTGCTTCATGTCCCCGGCCGAGACGAACCGGGACAGCTGCGCGACCTCGATCGGCAGGCCCTTGAAGCGCTCGGAGAAGGTCCGGAAATGCTGGCGGGCGAGCAGGGTGGTCGGCACGATCACCGCCACCTGCTTGCCGGCGATCGCCGCCGCGAAGGCGCCGCGCAGAGCCACCTCGGTCTTGCCGAAGCCGACATCGCCGCAGACCAGCCGGTCCATCGGCCGGCCGGCATTGAGGTCGTCCAGCACCGCGTCGATGGCGTTGGCCTGGTCCTCGGTCTCCTCGAACGGGAAGCGGGCGGCGAACTCGCCGTAGAGCCCCTCGGGCGCCTTGAGCACCGGCGCCTTCCGGACGAAGCGCTGGGCCGCGACCTTGATCAGCTCGCCCGCCATCTCGAGGATGCGGCGCTTCATCTTGGCCTTGCGGGCCTGCCAGGCGCCGCCGCCGAGCCGGTCGAGGGCGACCTCCGAATCCTCCGAGCCGTACCGGGTCAGGAGCTCGATATTCTCCACCGGCAGTAGCAGCAGGCCGCCGGTATAGCTCAGCTCCAGGCAATCGTGCGGGGCGCCGGCGGCGTGGATCGTCTTGAGGCCGGAGAACCGGCCGATGCCGTGGTCGGCATGGACGACGAGGTCGCCGGGCTGGAGCGCCTGCACCTCCAGGATCACGTCCTGGGGTCGCTTGGCCTTGCGCTTCTGGCGCACCAGCCGGTCGCCCAGGATGTCGCCCTCGGACACGACGGCGAGCTCGCCCACCGTGAAGCCCGCCTCGAGGCCCCAGACCGCCACGGCGGCGTCCGAGCCGCGCTTGAGCGCGTAGACGTCCGACAGGCGGGTGATCGCCACCGGCTTCTTCAGGCCGTGGTCGGTGAGCACGCCGCAGAGCCGGTCGCGGGAGCCGTCGGACCAGGATCCCAGGATCACGTGATGCCCGGATCCCTGGAGGTCGCGGATATGGGCCACCGCCGCGTCGAACACGCTGGCGCTCTCGTTCGCGCGCTCCGGGGCGAAGGTGCGGCCGGCCTTGGCACCGCAATCGATGACCGCGCGCTCGGGCGAGTCCGGCTGGGCGAAGGGCGTCAGCCGCGCCACCGTGGCGGTCGCGATCCGCTCCTTCAGCTCGTTCGGTGTCAGGTAGAGAGCGCGCGGCGGCAGCGGCTTGTAGGGGGCGACGCCGGCCTGCGGCGTCTTCATCGCCCCCTCGCGAGCCTGGTAGTAGTCCTGCACGAGGCTGATCCGCTCGGCGGCGGCGTCCTCGACCTGCGGGTCGAACACCAGCGGCACGCCGCCGAGATAGTCGAACAGCGTGTCGAGGCGATCGTAGAACAGCGGCATCCAGTGCTCGAGGCCGGCATAGCGGCGGCCCTCGCTCACGGTCTCGTAGAGCCGGTCGTCCCGGGTCGCGGCGCCGAAGCTCTGGATGTAGCCCTGGCGGAAGCGCCGGATCGTCTCGGTGGTGAGCTGGACCTCGCTCATCGGCATCAGGTCGAGCGAGCGCAATTGGCCGGTGGTGCGCTGGGTCTCCGGATCGAAGGCGCGGATCGATTCGAGGGTGTCGCCGAAGAAGTCGA
>Ga0182231_1000303_pt1 | contig 11307 bp, 7 predicted proteins | sample G6R1MG_29_FD_129667 | JGI IMG/M metagenome (GOLD analysis project Ga0182231, IMG submission 129667) | Miscanthus phyllosphere microbial communities from Michigan, USA - G6R2_NF_07NOV2016_LD1 MG | ecosystem: Host-associated > Plants > Phyllosphere > Phylloplane/Leaf | place: USA: Michigan...
AGCCAGGTGCCGCGGTTGTAGTGCTGAGCGTAGGCAGCGCGCACACCGGCTTCGGTGGCGTAGGTCACGTCGGCCGGCTGGCTGCCCCAGCTGTTGTTGATGGCGCGCACGCCGGCATCCGCCAAGGCGCCGTACACCGCCTTGAAATACTGCGGGTCGGGGTTGGGGCCGAACAGGAAGCTGTCATTCTGGTTGGTGTTGCCGACGTAGATCTGAGCGTTATACGCCACGCCGTGCATGCCGACGCCATCGCGCGCCGCGCCCATGGTGCCGGTGACGTGCGTGCCGTGGGTGTCGTTGTTCGGGTTGATGGCACCGGTGATGCTGAACGGCGAGCCGTCAACGTAAGTACCCGTAGCGGTGACTGCGTGGTAGCGGGATGGCGTGGCTTCCGGGTGGGACGGGTCGAAACCCGAGTCCAGCGCACCGATCTTGACGCCGGCCCCGGTGATGCCAGCGGCGTAAGCCTGATCAGCCTGGATACGGCCCAGCCCCCAATCGCTCTGGAATTCTGCCGACCGCCAACTGGCAGCGTCACCCGGCTTGCCCTGTTCGACATAGTCAGCATAAGCCGAGCAGCCAAACGTAAAAGACAGCGCACAAAGCGCGCCTGTTGCTACAGGCTTGAACGAATAACGGACAACACCCACGCACTTCGACTTTTGCATCCCTGCACACCTGATACTGGTTGGCTCTTGATTGAGCGATTCCAGAACATAGTCTGCAGTTATGCACTTGGCAACAGATTTATTTCAATTCTGATACAAGCTTAAGTACATAAGGATAATGCATTACTGGATATATAGTTCAGTGATATCCGTTTGAATGTATTGAGTTTTTTTTGATATGGAGGTAATTGAATTGAGTAGTGGCAATTTAATTGCACGCTCTCCACTTTTTCTAGTTTTCCAGCCCATATCTTCAACAACTTCAGTTAAGCGCCTTATTTATTCGGATATACCAATAATTGTCCGACAATAATTGATAATCACCCAAATGGAGTCTGCGTTACGGCAAACAGATGACGCGGAGCGTCATGAACTGCATGCCCACGCGGAGCGATGGGCACGATAGGTGGTGGGGTTGGGTTTTGCGTAAACGCACGCAGCCGCAATACCCCCGACTCTCGTTACCAGGCTGCGCGTGGTAATGCCGCTCAGGACGCTCTGTGTCCAATCCAGAGAGTGCGGAACAGCGCAAGATTCCGGGGTCTGCGATCAGCGTACATGGCCAAATCCAACGCAGATCATCGTTACCACGCTCCGCGTGGTAATGCCGTTCCGGACGCTCTGCGTCCTCTGCGCATGCTTAGCGACTGAACCGCTCGGCCAGGCTGTGCAGGTAATGCGCCATTTCTTCCAGCTCGCTGCTGATCTGCGAGCCTTGCTGCGCCTGGCTGGCACTTTCATCGCAGAGTTGCGCGATGCGGGTGATTTGCTGGCTGATGGTTTCCGCAACGTGGCTCTGTTCTTCAGACGCCGACGCCATCTGCTGGCTCATGCCGGTAATGCGGGTCACCGACTGGCTGATGCCATCCAGCGCCTTCTGCACGGCTTCAACACTGGCGACACTCTCCTGAGAGATCTGCTCGCCCTTGCTGGCGGTCTGTACCGCTCGATCGGCGCCATCGCGCAGCGAGGTGATGATTTGCTGGATCTGCTCGGTCGACGACTGCGTGCGAGACGCCAGTGAGCGCACCTCATCAGCTACCACTGCAAAACCACGTCCCTGTTCACCGGCACGCGCCGCTTCGATGGCCGCGTTGAGCGCCAGTAAATTGGTTTGCTGAGCGATCGAGGTGATCACATCGACCACACTGCCGATCGATTGGGTCGCGTCAGCCAGTTCCCCCACAGCGTTGCCAATGTCGGTCACCGAGGTGGCCATGTGTCGAATCGCCAACAGGCTTTCATCGGCCAGACCACGCCCCTGCTGTGCCAGCTTGTCGGCTTCTTCGGCAGCATGGGCAGTGTTCTGCACGTTGTGGGTGACTTCCTGAATGGTCGCCGCCATCTGATTGATGGCCGTGGCTGACTGATCGGCCTCACTGCGCTGCTGATCCAGCGACTCGGCCTGGCGCAGGGACAATTGCGCTGACCGCCCGGCATGCTGGCGCACGCTTTCCCCGGTATCCGCCAGACGCGTCAGGGCCGTTTGCAGGCGCGCCTCTTCGCTGAGCATGGCCAGGTCGAGCTGCGCCTGCGGGCCGCGATTGTCGCTGTAGGTCAACGCAATCAGTGCACTGGTGAAGGCCTTGGGGTGTTCTTCAAGGGTTTTGCGGATGCTGCTGCGCTGGCGCACTTCAAGAAAAACGCCCAGCACAACCATCACAATCGGGATCATGATGATCGACGGCAAATCGTCGAGCAGGTAGACACCCACAGCCAGCGCAAGCGCGCAGAGGATCATCGGTAACTGACGAATCAGGTGATAGGTCGCTGAGCTGCTGGCGGAAACTGCCGACTTGCCCGCCCGCAAGCGCGCATACAGCGCTTCGGCGCGCCGCACCTGATCGCGGGTCGGCAGCGAGCGCACCGACTCGTACCCGATGATCCGGCCGTTTTCGTACACCGCCGTCACATAAGCGCTGACCCAGTAGTAATCGCCCTGCTTGGAGCGGTTCTTGACCACGCCCATCCACGGCTTGCCCTGCTTGATGGTTTCCCACATATGCGCAAACACCGAGGCTGGCATGTCCGGGTGGCGCACGAGGTTATGCGGCTGCCCGACCAGCTCTTCGCGAGTGAAGCCGCTCAGCGTGACGAAGGCGTCGTTGCAATAAGTAATGTGGCTGTTGAGGTCGGTGGTGGAAATGAGGCGTTCAGAGGCAGGGAAAGTCCGTTCAGTCTGCGTGATAGGCATGTTGACGCGCATTGATAATCGCTCCGTGATGATGCTGATACTCCGGGCAGCTGTTGAAGGTGTAGCACTGCCTTTCAAAGTGACAACCGATCGTCATGATGCACTGTTATCGCCCACACGACTCAGGGATTTAACAGCTAGCGGGAATACGCTGTTCAAGAAACGTCAGGCATGGTGGCGAAATCAAGTGTTTGCGCCACGACGAGGATGCCTGCACCATGCTGCCCTGATCGCGACCCGACCCAAGGCACTCCAATGGCACGCAACGCAGCCTCTGCGCTGAACGCACTGATCAAGACACTGCGCGGGTTATTGAGCCGGGTTGCAGGAGGCACGCCGCAGCGACAGCACCCGGAGCCCGCTGCGCCTGAAGCGCTCCCGCCTGAACCGCAAGTGCCTGTCAAAACCCGCCGTGCCAAACCCGGCAAACAGCCCCGCACACCTGCGCCGCCAACACCCACGGCAAAGCCGGCGGCGCCTGCGTGTCCGCATTGCCGGAAAACCATGGTGATCAAGGTGGCCCGCACCGGCAAGAACGCCGGAGAATTCTGGGGTTGTGTGGCCTATCCGAAATGTCGGGGGATCCGACCGATCTTTCGCTAAACGCCAGACCGGTCGCGCCTCGACAGCGTCGCTCAGGTAATGCTGGCCAGCAGCTCGCGCGCCATGCGCTGATGCTCTTCGTCGGACTCGTCAATGACTTGCTGGAGGATTTCACGGGCCGATTCGAGATCGCCGTCCTCAATCAGCACCTGCGCCTGATTGATCTGGCTGAGGGGCGGTTCTTCCAGATCCAGCAGGTCGAAATCGGCGTCATCGTTCATGAAGCTGTCGAGGAAATCGTCGCTCAGGCCGTCGGCGGCAGAAGGCGCAATGACCTCGACAGGCTCCACGATTTCGGGCTCGGAAAAATCACTGAGGAACTGTTCGTCCGAGAGCTCGAAGACTTCCGGCAGTTGGGTCAGGTCCGATGAAAAACCGGGGTCGACTTCAGCGGGCGCTGACGCAGCGGCAGGCTTGGCACGCGGCGGCGGGCTGTCGAACGGGTCGACCAGATCCCAGTCGGCGTCCATCGACAGGTCATCCAGGTTCAACTGAAACTCGTCGGTATGCTGTGGATTCAGCGCCGCAGCGGCGCTTTCATCCAGCTGCGCGGCGGGTTTTGGCTCAGGCTCGGGCTGCAGGTAGAGCGCAGGCTCGGGTTCGGATTTGTCGAACGACAATGTGCTGGCCGCCACTGTGACAGCCGGGACGACCGCCGCCACGGGAGCGACCTCGGCAGCCTTGAGCTGTGGGAAGCGATCACGAATATCCTGAATGGTCTGCGGGTCGACACCATGCTCCAGCGCGGCCTGTTCTTCGCGAACGAAACCGCTGCCATCGCCCTGCTCCGCCAGCAACTCCAGCAGGCGGATGCGAATGTCATCACGCTCGGGCTGGGTTTCCAGGGCGCTGCGCAGAATACCCATCGCCTCGGTGAAGCGTCCGTAGGCGATGTAAATGCTCACGCCATCCAGCGCATCCGGAGCAGAGCCTGGCGAGCGTTGCGCTGGCGACGGTTTGGCCGGTGCCGGTGACGGGGTCTGCACCACGGGTTGCGGCGCCACCGCAGGAACTTCGAACACAGGAAGCATGGCGGCCTGCGCGGGCTTGATCAATGGGTCGTCCGGGGTAACGGCGGGCGCTGCTGAGTCCTTGCGCTGCTGACGTCGTTTCGAATAAGCAAACGCCACCAGCAGAAGCACGATCAATACGGCAGCGAGCAGTATCGGCAGGCTCAGGAATGAGTCGTCACCCGATGCAGCAACAGGCTGAGCAGGAGTGGCCGGCGCAGCCGCAGGTGTTGCAGGTGCAGGCGTGGCTGTTGCAGGTGCAGATGGCGTGGCAGCGGATTGCGCGGCGGCCAGATCGCTGCGCAAGGCGATGATCTGTTTGTCCTTGCCGCTCATCTGCTCTTGCAGTTCCTGAGTCTGAGCCTTGAGCGCCTCCAGCGACTGAGCCAATTGCTGGTTTTCGATGGCCGCAGCCGACAACTGCTCGGCGGTACGCTGCAATTCAGCAGGTTTTGGCGACGGCGCCGCAGCGCTTGCGGCAGGCGCTGCGGCGCTTGGCAATACGGCTGCGTCCGGCAGCAACAGGTCCTGACCGACTTTAAGCGCAGAACCGGCGCCTGCGGCAAATACCTGTGGGTTGAGCGAACGAATACCGTCGGCCAGCTGGCTTGCCGACACCTTATTGCCCGGCCCCTGCAAGCGGCTGGCGATACCATTGAGCGTGTCGCCACTGGCGACCGTATAGTGTTTGCCCTGCACGGCTGCCGGTGGCGCGACCGGCATGCGGCTTTCCGAAGCGGAGGTGGCCGAGCGCTGCTGGTTGCGACTGCGCGTGGCGGCCAGACCTTGTGCCGAAGTGGCAGGATCAAGCAACACCGTATATTCGTGCAGCAAATCGCCATTCGGCCGCGCCAACTGGACGAGAAAACTCAAGTAGGGTTCGGTAACCGGCTTGCTGGAAACCACCCGGATCACGCCGCGGTCACCGCGCAGTACCGGCGTGAAGCGCAGGTCATTGAGAAAGAACACACGTTCTATACCCGCCTTGGCGAACGCTTCAGGCGATGCGAGCCGGGCGATCACGTCTTCATTGCTCAGACCGCCGGTTTCCAGCAACTGGATCTCGGCATTCAATGGCTGGTTGAGCGCCGAGTGCAAGGTGATTTCACCCAGGCCCAACGCAGACGCCAGCGTAGAGCAGGTCAGCAACGAGACCGCCAGCACGCCCTTGCCCAACGCCATGCGCGCCCTGCGACCTGCACCTTCGACAGCAGCCAGTGAACTCTTCAGCATGCGAACCCTTATGGAAACCACGGCAGGCTTCTCACGTAATCAGATGGACGTCAGTATCCGTTGAACGATTATGGTTGAGAATGCGCAGCTTCGTCTCAGGATCTTTCCAGATTGGCGAGAATCTGCGAATGCACGCGCATGCTGACGCGCAAATCCTCTTCGCTCACACCCTCGAACAGCTCGATGCGCAAGACATTGGCGATGTTTTCAATTTTTTCGATCAGGGGCAATGCCGTGTCACTGAGCAGGATCTTCTTCGCACGTCGATCCTCGAGCACCGCCTGACGCTGAACCAGGCCCTGTTTTTCAAGACTGTCGAGCAAACGCGCCAGGGTGGGGCCTTCTACGCCCACGCTCTGCGCCAGCTCGCGCTGGGTAGGCGGTTCGGTGAAGCGCGCGAGGTGCAGCAGGACCAGCCAGCGAGCCTGAGACAGGCCAAGATCGGCCAGCCTGCGATCCAGCTCGGCACGCCAGCCTCGCGTGAGGTGTCCGAGTTGCATCCCGAAACGATGTTCATCAGTCATTGGCATAAGGAAACTCGTGATTCAAACTAATTATTAGCGAGCTAAGCATGGTCCTTATGTTCAAGCAAGCACGGGACGGTGACGCTCCGCCGCACGCTGTTATACCTCAAACTCCGATTGCAGCGCTGCACGCACGCAATACAGCACGCCCTCAGGCACCCGCCCGGCGAACTGCTCAGCAATCGCCGACACCGGCGGCAGTTCTCCTTCGCCATCGAGAAAAGCGTCCTGCACCTCACCCAGCAGGTCCTCCGGCAAGTCCAGCGCCTGCTCGATGGATAACTGCTGCTTGCCGATGGCCTCGGCCAGCAGGGTGTAGACATTCTTTTCCGAGCACTGCAACTGCCCGGCGATCTGCGTCGGGGTCATGCCCGCGCGCGCCAGGCTGATCAGTTCGTGACGCACATCGGCGACCACGCGTGGAGCCTCGGCCTTGCCACTGAGCACTTCAAGAAAGGCTTCGCCATAACGCTCCAGCTTGCGCGCGCCGACGCCGCTGACCTTGGCCATCTCGGCCATTGATCCGGGCTTGCTGCGCAGCATTTCCAGCAGGGTCGAGTCCGGGAAAATAACGTAAGGCGGGACGCCGTGCTCTTCGGCCAGCTTGCGGCGCAAGGCACGCAGGGCTTCCCACTGCTCGCGCTCTTCGCCACGCACCAGTTGACTGGCCGGGCTGCCGGAGCTGCTTCGCGACGTGGTTTGTGGTTTGAGGTCCTTGCGCAGTTCCAGAGAAACTTCGCCACGTAGCAGAGGGCGGCACGTCTCGCTGAGGCGCAGACCGCCATAGCCTTCAAGGTCGATGTCCGCCAGACCACGCGCAACCAGCTGGCGGAACAGCGAGCGCCACTCGGCCTCGGTGCGCGCCTTGCCCACCCCGAATACCGACAGGTGCTGATGGCCGAAGCTCTCTACCTTGTCGTTGGACTTGCCGAGCAGCACGTCGACCAGATGACCGACGCCATAACGCTGGCCGGTCCGGTAGATGGCCGACAGCGCCTGACGCGCAGGTTCGGTAGCATCCCAGGTCTGCACGCCATCGACGCAGTTGTCGCAATGGCCGCACGGGTTGGGCATGTCTTCGTCGAAATAGGCCAGCAGGGTCTGCCGACGGCAACGGGTTTCTTCGCACAGGGCCAGCATGGCATCGAGCTTGTGCTGCTCCAATCGCTTGTGGCGCTCGTCGCCTTCGGAGTTCTGCAGCATCTGCTTGAGCATCAGCACGTCTTGCAGACCGTAGGCCATCCAGGCATCGGCGGGCAGACCGTCACGCCCTGCCCGGCCGGTTTCCTGGTAATAAGCCTCAAGCGATTTGGGCAGGTCCATGTGCGCCACGAAGCGCACGTTGGGCTTGTCGATGCCCATGCCGAACGCGATGGTGGCGACCATGATCAGCCCTTCCTCGTTAAGGAAGCGCTTCTGGTTGGCCGCCCGGGTTTCGGACGGCAGACCGGCGTGATAAGGCAACGCCGGGTAGCCGTTTTCACTGAGGAAGACGGCGACCTCATCGACTTTCTTGCGCGACAGGCAATAGACGATACCGGCATCGCTGCGGCGCTCGGAAAGGAAAGCCAGCAGCTGTTTGCGCGGCTGTTCCTTGGGCACGATGCGATAGAAGATGTTGGGCCGGTCGAAGCTGGACAGAAAGCGCTCGGCGTTCTGCAGGTGCAGACGCGTGACGATTTCCTCCCGGGTGCGCTTGTCGGCGGTGGCGGTCAGCGCGATGCGCGGTACATCCGGAAACAGCTCGGCCAGTTGCCCCAGTTGCAGGTACTCAGGGCGGAAGTCATGGCCCCATTGCGACACGCAGTGCGCTTCGTCGATGGCAAACAGGGCGATCTTGAGGTTTTGCAGGAATGACAGCATGCGTGGCTGGACCAGACGCTCCGGGGCGAGGTACAGCATTTTGACTTCGCCCAGACGAATGCGATTGGCCAGGTCACGCTGCTGCTCGGCGCTGAGGGTCGAGTTGAGTGCAGCGGCCGACACGCCCAGTTCATCCAGCGTCGCAACCTGGTCGTCCATCAGCGCGATGAGTGGCGACACAACCACGCACAGCCCGTCACGCAACAGCCCCGGCACCTGAAAACACAGGGACTTGCCGCCACCGGTGGGCATCAGCACCAGCGCATCACCACCGCTGGCTACACGCTCAATAATGGCACCCTGGCGACCACGAAAGCTGTCGTAACCGAAGATGTCTTTAAGTACGCGTTGTGCCTGCTCAAGCATAAAAAACCCCGGAATATCCTGCTGCACTGCAAAACGGAGGAGTATACCCGAGCGCTCGGGAGCAATGGATGACTGGGACATGAGCGGTCGAAATTAACTGCAATTGGCCTGCGCGCTGGCGCCACGGACGCTCAGGGCCTAGAATCCAGCATCGTTTATTTTCAAGGTAGCGCTTCCATGTCCTTCGCTGAGCAATTAACCCGCCTGCAAGTCTTCCTCGATGCAGATGAACTGCACGAAGAAGCACTGGACTACGTGGCCGCGCATGGCTACCTGACCGCCTTGTCCATCTGCGCTGAAGAGGTGCCGGAGCGCGAGTGGATCGACGCACTGTTCTCCGAGCCGCCGCAGTACTCCAGCGAAGCGCAACAGACAGAAGTCGAAGCGACGCTGATTGCCCTCAAGGCTCACATTGCCCGCCAATTGGCCTCGGACGAAGAGTTCGAGCTGCCGTGCGATCTGGACCTGGGCGACGACCCGGATGATTCCGATCTGCGCGGCTGGTGCATCGGCTTCATGGAAGGCGTTTTCCTGCGTGAAAACGCCTGGTTCGAAAGTGCTGAAGAAGAAGTCAGCGAAATGCTCCTGCCGATCATGGTCGGTTCGGGTCTGTTCGACGAGCAGCCGGAGTTCGCCGACATCGCCCAGGACGCCAACCTGATGGACGACATGATCGTGCAGATCCCCGAAGCGCTGACCGCCCTGTACCTGCTCTGCCAGGCACCCGACGAAAAGCCGGCGATCCTCAAGCCCCGCCATCACTGAGTCGGCGCCTATGGCGCAAGGCTCACCGCGCACCAGCCGTCACAGAGCGGTGCGCTATCTGCTTGTAGCGGTAGGCTGGCTGAGCGTGGTACTGGGCGTCGTCGGTATTTTCCTGCCGGTGCTGCCCACCACGCCCTTTCTGCTGCTGGCCGCTGCCTGCTTCGCGCGCAGCTCTCCCCGCTTCTACGACTGGCTGGTCAACCACCCGCAGCTCGGTCCGTGGATTCGTGATTACCTCGAAGGCAACGGCATCCCGCTCAAGGGCAAGGTGTACGCCATCGGTCTGATGTGGCTCAGCATCAGCCTGTCCTGCTACCTGGTTCCATCACCCTGGGCACGAGTCTTCATGCTGACCAGCGCAGTGCTGGTGACGATCTATATCCTCAGGCAGAAGACGCGAGCACCGGGCAGTTGCAAGAGGTAGCGCCGAGCAACGCCGACGCCACCGCAACACTCAGGCCATCACTTCTTCTTGTCCTTGTCGAAGGCCGCTTCCAGCGCTTCGTTGAGGGTGCGCAACACCTTGACCCTGGCCCAGCGCTTGTCGTTGGCCTCAATCAATGTCCACGGCGCGATTTCGGTGCTGGTGCGATCCACCATGTCGCCGACTGCCTGGCGGTAGTCAGGCCATTTCTTGCGGTTGCGCCAGTCGTCCTCGGTGATCTTGTAGCGCTTGAAAGGGATCTTTTCGCGCTCCTTGAAGCGTTCCAGCTGGGTCTGCTGATCGATGGCCAACCAGAACTTGACCACCACAACGCCTGCGTCGGTGAGCTGCTCTTCGAAGTCATTGATTTCCGAGTAGGCGCGCTTCCAGTCCGACTCGCTGCAAAAGCCCTCGACCCGCTCGACCAGCACACGGCCGTACCATGAACGGTCGAAAATAGTGAATTTGCCGCGCGCCGGTATCTGCCGCCAGAAACGCCACAGATACGGTTGCGCGCGCTCGTCCTGGGTCGGCGCGGCGATCGGTACGATGGCGTATTGGCGCGGGTCCAGTGCCGCCGCAACGCGACGGATCGCACCGCCCTTGCCTGCCGCATCGTTGCCTTCGAACACTGCCAGCAGCGCGTGGCTTTTCATGCGCTTGTCGCGCATGTTGCCGGACAGCCGCGCCTGCTCGGCAATCAACTGCTGCTGATAGTCGTCCTTGCTCAGGTTCAGGCTCAGGTCGAGGCTGTCGAGCAGCGTCAGCTCGTTACTGTGAATCGCCAGCGGCCCGACCGTCAGCGCAGCGGTCTCGGGCTCGGCCTTGTTCAGCGCGGCCTGCATGCCTTCCAGCAACAGGCGGCCGACGGTCAGGCTACGGTAGTTGGCGTCCACACCCTCGATCACATGCCAAGGGGCGTATTCGCGGCTGGTGCGACGCAGGACCCGTTCGCCGAAGCGCACGAACTTGTCGTAGGTCTTGGACTGCTGCCAGTCCAGCGGGCTGATGCGCCAGCTGTGCAGCGGATCATCCTTGAGGGTCTTGAGGCGCAGCTTCATCTGTTTTTTGGACAGGTGAAACCAGAACTTGAAGATCAGCGCGCCTTCATCGCAGAGCATCTTTTCCAATCGCTCGGCACCGCTGATGGCCTGATCGAGTACCGCGTCCTTGAAGCGACCGTGAACCCGGTCCTGGAGCATCTGGCTGTACCAGTTGCCGAAGAAAATACCCATGCGGCCCTTGGCCGGCAATTGCCGCCAGTAACGCCAGACGGGCGGGTGAGCGAGTTCTTCGTCGGTCTGCTGATCGAAGGTGCGCACCTCGATCAGGCGCGGGTCCATCCATTCGCTGAGCAGTTTGACGGTCTCGCCCTTGCCTGCGCCCTCTATGCCGTTGATCAATACGATGATCTGTCGACCGGCCTGCTCGTGCAGGTCTATCTGAGCTTCCAGCAAGGCTTCGCGCAACTCGGGCAAAGCAGCTTCGTAGGTCTCGTCGTCAATGGCATGACCGATTTCAGCGGATTCAAACATGCACAACTCCTGATTGATGTTGGCTCAGAGAACGCCTGATGGAGATTGTGACCATTGATTGCAGGCATCGGTCAATCCGCACGTCCTTGATAGCACTTTTCTCTGCGCAGACGGCTAAAATG
>Ga0182231_1000309_pt1 | contig 11095 bp, 8 predicted proteins | sample G6R1MG_29_FD_129667 | JGI IMG/M metagenome (GOLD analysis project Ga0182231, IMG submission 129667) | Miscanthus phyllosphere microbial communities from Michigan, USA - G6R2_NF_07NOV2016_LD1 MG | ecosystem: Host-associated > Plants > Phyllosphere > Phylloplane/Leaf | place: USA: Michigan...
CCCGTGAACAGGCCGGATCGGTTGGCTACACTCTGGCCATGCCGGACCAGCACGAGACGTCTCGTGACCGGGGCTTTGCAATCGTGAATCACGCTGTCTCCCGAGGCAGAGCACTTTCGCGCCGGTTGCATCGCCTCTGATGAAGTCGGCATCCGGTTTTAACGAAATTCGACTCTGAGATGAGTTGGACCGACCATCCGGAGACGGTGATTCATCCTTGGTCCGCTTTAGAACGTCTTGCGACTGAAAGCAGCCAAGCTGCTTGCCACCCCATGTCGGTCGTAGAGCGAACTTCCGGGCCCCAACCGGCATCGGACGTTGATTTAATGGGCCACAACATGCTTGCCTATTGGCCGCCTTAGCGCCTCTCATGCCGACTTGACGTGTGTTACCGAAAGGTGGCGATTCAAATTAGAACCTGTTAATCCGCAGGTGTGGTATATTTATTTGCATTGCACGGTCGTTCGTAAGCATCTATTTTGATATATACACATGCTAACTATTTGTCTGCGTTAATTTGATTGAGGCTATAGGTACTTGAGCCAGGCGATGTCGCGTCGCGATGCCTTCAAGCGCGAGAACCAGGCCGTCGGCCAGTACAGGGGCACGATCAACCCGACGTACCAGACCAGCACCCAGCCGTAGTTCGCCACGCCGAACACGGTGCCCTGCGTAGGACCCCAGATGGCAGCGGCACCATGGTACAGCAGCCGCAGCACAGTCAGGTGAAGCAGGTAGAAAAACAGCGGCGCCGCCCCGAACACCGCCAGGGCCGCAACGACCGAAGCGTCACGCATCCGTTCGAGAGTGACCAGGAGCAGCGCCCCGATACCGAGCGTCAGCAGCAGGAACAGCAGCGAGGGGGGATACTTCGTCAGCGAGAGAAAGCCCAGCGTAGTCCGAAGCGTGTCGCCCTCGATGACGGACCAGGGCTTGTCACCGTACCCGTTCGCCAAACGTAGAATCACGAAGGCGACGAGCAGCCCGACGCCGAGCGCCAGGAACCGGCGCTCCCGGGTGCGCGTGGCGACCGTTGGCAGGAACCAGGGGCCGGCCGCGTAACCGAGCAGGATCACACCGATCCACGGAAGCACCGGATAGGTCGTCTTTGCGACCAGACCGAAGGGGAGCGCGATGACGTCGCGCTGGTGCAGCATCGCCCAGACCTGGAAGAACGGTTCGTCCGGCCGAAGGTGGATCGGGTCGAGGAGGTTGTGACCGCAGACGATCATCAGCCCGACAGCGAATAGGACCGGACCCGGCAGGCCGATCAGGGCCGCCATGACGATCATGCACACGCCGATGCACCAGATGACCTGCAGCCACAGCGTCGGAGATGCCACGCCCCAGTAGAGCTCCGACAGGTAGAAGACCTCCAGGGCCATCAGTACGAGACCGCGCTTGACCAGATAGGCGCGCGTCTCCGCCCGCGTGTGCCGGGTACCGAACAGGAACGCCGCCACACCGGTCAGCGCGACGAAGATGGGTGCGCACAGGCTGACGACGAGCCGGGCCAGGGCTACGGTTGGCAGGGTGGTCCGGGCATCGACCGGATCGGCCACGGGCACGTGCAGGAACCAGGTCTCACGTAGGTGGTCGAGGAGCATCAGCACCATCACCAGCCCGCGTAGGGCGTCGATGGAGGCGATGCGCGCGGTCGTGGCCGATCCCTTTGTCGACGCCCCCGGCGTTCCCGGATGCACGTCCATCAGAACCGCGCCGTCATGCTGACGGTGACCCGACGCGGCTCGCCGACGCCGACCCAGAAGGTGTTGTAGGAGCGCTCGTAGTAAGTCTCGTCGAAGATGTTGTCGACGTTGATCCCGAAGCGCAGGTTCTCGTAGCGATAGTAGGCGAGCGCGTCCGTTAGGACGTAGCCCGGCAGACGGAAGCGCTCATTGCCGCTGTCACCGAGGCGCGATCCGACCGCTCGGAAGCCTCCCCCGATCCCAAAACCTTTCCAGTCGCCGGCCTGGACCTCGTAGATCCCGAGGAGGGAGCCGCTGTGGCGCGGGATGTTGAGCAGCAGCGAGCCGACCCGCAGGACCTCGTCGCGGGTGACCGCCGCGTCGATGAAGGCGTAGCCGCCGATCACCCGGAACTCCGGCGTGACCTGCCCGACCAGGCTGACGTCGAAGCCCTCGCTGCGCACGGCCCCGGCGGCGATCTGGAAGAAGAAGTCCGCCGGGTCGGTCGTCAGCACGTTCTGCTTCTCGATGTGGAAGGCGGCCGCCGTGACGCTGAGGCCGTCGAACAGGTCGAGCTTGGCCCCGACCTCGTAGGCGAACCCGGTCTCGGGCGCGAAGGGCCGGGAGGCGCTGTCGAAGCCGGTGTTGGGGCGGAACGAGGCGGCAACGTTGCCGTAGAGGGCCAGGAACGACAGCGGCTGGTAGACAAGCCCGGCGCGGGGCGAGAACCCGGTGCGGTCCTGCTCGGTGCGTTCGTTCGCGACCTTGTCCCGGAAGGTCTGGTTGTAAAAGTCGGTCCGGTTGCCGATGAGCAGCTTCCACTCCGGGCTCAGCGCGATCTGGTCCTGAAGGTAGACGGCGGTGTTCTCGACGTTCTCGCTGGCGCTGTAGCGACGCGTGAAGGGGGGCTTGGCCTGCCCGTAGACGGGGTTGAACAGGTCGAGGGCGAACGGGTCGTGGCGCGGGGTCGAGCGCAGGAGGTTCTCGGTGCTGTTGTAGCGCTCGTGCTCCAGGCCGAGCAGCAGGGTGTGGGCGATAGGCCCGGTCTCGAAGCGGCCGACGAGTTCGGCCTGGCCGATGGCGACGCCCCAGGTGAAGTCGTGCCGGCGGAACTCCCGCAGGAGCGTGCGCCCGTCGTCGAGGATGCCGGTCGCGCCGGTCTGCAGGCCGGTGAGGCTGCCGGTGTTGAGATGGGTGGCGACCCGCAGCTGCCAGTCGGCGTTGAAGGCGTGCTCCAACCGGACCTGCAGGATGCCGGCCTCCGATACGGAGTCGTCGCCCGGCTCGCCGAAGAAGCGCGAGCGCGGAACGAGACCGAGGCGATTGTTCACCGCGACCGTGCCCCGGTCGAAGGTCTGACGGTTGCGCAGGTACTGCGCCTCGAACGTGATCTTGGTGTCGGGCGTGACCTGCCAACTCACCACGGGCGCCAGGAGCACCCGGTCGCCGTCGACGAAGTCGCGAAAGCTGTCCTGGCGGGCGAGCGCGCCGTTGAAGCGGTAGAGGACGCTGCCGTCCTCGCTCAGCGCGCCGCCGGCATCGACCGTGGTCCTGGCGGTGCCGAAGCTGCCGAACAGGGTGCCCATCTCGACGAAGGGTCGCGCCACGGGCTGCTTGGTGAGGATGTTGACGGTCCCGCCCGGGTCGCTGCGGCCGTAGAGGGCTCCGGCCGGGCCCTTCAGGACCTCGATGGACTGGACGTTCTGGGTGTCGGGGGCGCCGTTGTAGCCGCGGGCGATGTTGAACCCGTTGAAGAAGATGTCCTGGGTGGCGAAGCCGCGCACCGAGTACAGGGCGAGGTTCTGGGCGCCGAAGTCGTTCTGCTTGCCGACACCGGGCACGTAGTCGAGGGCGCGCTCGACCCGAGTCGCGGCAGTGTCGACCAGGACCTCCCGGGGCACCACGTCGACCTGCTGCGGCAGGTCGCGGCGCGGCGTCACCGTCTTGGTGCCGCTGTAGAGCTCAGGCACCCGGTAGGTCGGCATGGCGGTGAGGGTCCCCTCGACCGAGAGCGCGTCGAGCACCACGGCGGTCTCGCCCGAGAGCGCCCCCTGGGCTGCGACGGCGGTGGGGAGCGCGCAGGACAGGGCCAGCACGGACATCAGCGGGATAGTTGGTGAACGGGACACGTTGATGGGCCTCGGGCGACGGCAGTGGCACGTCACCGCGAACGAGGCCGAACCACGCGCAACGCGCATGCTTCCGCACCCGCCGGGGCACCCCGCCCAGCGTGTCTCGCGTGTGACCACGACTGACGGCAGGTCTCCTGGCTCGCGGGTCATCGCCCTTCACCGTCTTCCCGAGCGAGGCCGCTCAGTGACGTCGGTGGCGAAGGGCTCGCCGCTTACAGTTGCGGGGGCAGCCGCGGCGTTGGGGCTACCCCCGCACCGCGTTCCCTTTTGATCCTCCGGGGAGGAACCGTCACGGCCGGGCTAACATGCCGACGCCCATCCCCGTCAACGGACCAAGTGCAATGCACGAAGGGTTATGCCCTGCCGGCAACACCTGGGGAGACGGATCGCCCGCTGTGTCCGTCAGGTTAGGACCTCGACCTGCTGCGGCGGCAAGCTACGCCACCAAGCGTCCTGGGATTGGAAAACCTCGTAGGTGAACCGGAGGACCTCATCCGGCTGGCGATGCGACGGGTCAACCCGACCACGCTCCGCATTGCGGGCTTTCAGGACCTCCCACGGCACGTCGAACACCTTCTACTCCACGGTGAGCCCGTGTCGGGCGACGATCCCGAGCTCGCGCTCGAACACGGGTCTGGTGAGGTGGGTGTCCGCCATCACCACGCTGAAGCCGCTCGTCAGGGCGGCATCCAAGGCTGCTTCCTTGACCCGGTGCAGGACGTCCCGGGCCGCATCGTCATGAGAGCCCAGCCTGAGTTGCCAATAGACCTGCCGGTGCGGTGGCCAGAGTGTCTGACGGAAGTCGTCGAGGGTGAGGTGGACCCAGCCGTCGAGGGGGTCGAAGCGTCGGGCATAGGTCGTCTTCCCCGCGCCCGGGCAGCCGATCAGGCCGACCACCCTCTGGGGCGCCCCCGGACGATTCCTGCCGGGCACCATCCGGGTCACGGTCAGGCCATCGCTTCCGCATCCTCGTCGTCGCTCGCCGAGCCCTCGATGATCTCGCCGCGCAGGTAACGAGCCTGGGCCTCGGCGACGCGGCGTGCGCCCTGGGCGTGGCGGGTCGACACCGCGCCGCCGGGCGCCTCGGGCCCGCCGCGCTTGATCGCCACGAGCTCCGGATCACCCCACTGGTCGAGCATCTCCTGGAACGCTTCGTAGCGGCCGGTATCGAAGGCGATGCGTTCGCCCATCATGTCCTTGTAGGGGTGGGCCGGGTGCAGGCCGGCGCAGGGGACCCAGCCCGCCGGGATCGGGGTCGTGGCGGCATGGGTCCGACCGCTGCGCAGGAGCTTGGGCAGCACATGCGTGTGCGGCCCCTCGGGACTTTTGCCGCCGGGGCCGGGGATCGGGGCAAAGACCTCGACGCGCCCGACCCGCGCCAGGAACACCCGGTGCGGGCTCATGGCGACGAGATGCGGCCCGATGGGGTTGGCGTGGTCGAACAGGGGCATGCCGTCGCCGGCCCGCAGCCGTTCGACGGCCTCCGGATCGCGTACCCGCACGCAGGCATCGACGGCGAGCAGGCCGAGGCCGAGGTCGAACAGGATGCCGTCGCGATCCTCGACTCGGGCGGCGTTCCGGTCGGGCCCGAGCTCCGTCACCACAGTCCTGCGGTTCATCGTGCAGGTCGCCTCCGGCAGGCAGAGGGCGACCGCGTGGTTCCAGCCGGACGATACGGCCGTCTCGTAGGCAACGGGACGCAGGTCGGAGCTCGGGGTCAGGGCGATGGCCCCGCGCGCCGTGGCCATGCCAAGGCGGTCGTCAGGGAGGGCAAGGGCAGGCTCGTCCGAATCGCGCATGAACTCGGCGATGGCGCCGAAGCTGCCGAGGCTCCAGGCCGTGCCCGGATCGGCCAGCGCCTCGCGCAGGAGGGCCACGACAGCATCAGGGCTGGTGGGGGAAGGCTGCATCGATGTCCTCCGGATGTGGCCCCGAACGGCTCCAGGGCAGGATATAGGCGGTTCCGTCCGGTCCGGCCCCACGGCACGCCGTGACGCCGAACGCGTCGGCGAGCAGCCGGTCCGTCAGGGCGACGTCCGGGCGTCCATCGGCGACGAGGCGTCCCGCACCCAGGACCACGATCCGGTCGCAGAACCGCGCGGCGAGGGTGATATCGTGCAGGACGGCGACGACGCCGGTGCCGGCCAGGGCCACGCTCCGCAACATCGTCATGGCGTCGAGCTGGTGGGCCGGGTCGAGGGCGGTGATGGGTTCATCGGCCAAAAGCCATTCGGCTTCGACGGCGAGCGCCCGCGCCAGCAGCACGCGCATCCGCTCGCCCGTGGACAGGGTCGGCTCGGTCCGCTCGGCGAAGCGCGTGACGTCGGTCCGTGCCATCGCTCGGTCGATGGCGGCGTGATCGGCCCCGTCGAGGCCACCGAACGCGCGTCGATGCGGCAGCCGCCCGAGGGCGACGATGTCACGCACCCGCATCGGCCAACCGGCCCCCGCGCCCTGGAAAAAGACCGCGATGCGCTTGGCGCGCGTGTCGCGGGAGATGCCCTTGAGCGGCATACCGTCGAGATCCACGCGGCCCTTAGACGGGGCGACCGAGCCCGCGAGGGTACGCAGGAGGGTGGTCTTGCCGGCGCCGTTCGGACCGACCAGGCCGACGAGGGTCCCACGTTCGAGGGACAGGGTGATATCCGAGAGGATGGCACGCCCGCCGAGGCGGACATCGAGGGCTGCGATCGTGAGGCTCATGCGCCGCGTCCCCGCTCACGCAGGAGGAGTACGATCAGGAACGGTGCCCCGACGAGCGCAGTCACCACGCCGAGCTTAAGTTCCGGGCGCATCGCCAGGAGACGAACGCCCAAGTCCGCTGCAAGCATCAGGGCGGCCCCGGCGAGGCCACTCGGCCACAGGCTGGCGCCGGGACGCGCGCCGACCATCGGTCGTACGAGGTGGGGCACCACGAGGCCGACGAAGCCGATCGCGCCGCTCACGGCGACGCCGCTGCCCACCGCCAGGGCCGCGCCGGTCACCAGGCGCAGGCGGACCGAAACCAGATGGAAGCCGAGGCTCGTCGCCGTGTCCTCGCCCAGCGTCAGAGCATCAAGCGCGCGAGCCGTGGACAGCATCAGGCCCCAGCCCAATGCCATCAACGGCAGGCAGAGCCAGACATGGTCCATGCTGCGGTCCGCGAGCGACCCCATCACCCAGAACACGATCTCCAGGGCCGCGTAGGGATTGGGCGAGAGGTTGAGCGCCAGCGCCGTCATGGCGCCGGCGAGGCTCGACAGGGCGACGCCGGCGAGGATCAGCCCAAGCGTGGTGCCGCCCCTTGCGGCGACGAGGTTCAGGGCGAGCGCCGCTACCGCGGCGCCGGCGATCCCGCCGAGCGGGAGGGCGAGGCTGAGGGAGGCCGCGAACCCGCCGTAGAACACTCCCACAGCCCCGAGGGCCGCAGCCGAGGAGATGCCGAGGATGCCGGGATCGGCGAGCGGGTTGCGCAGGTAGCCCTGCATCGCCGCCCCGGTCAGCCCGAGGCTGAAGCCGACGAGGCCACCGAGCAGGGCACGAGGTAGGCGCAGCTCCCAGAGCACCAGCGCCGGGAGGGTCGTCCGTCCGGCGATGAGGTCGCCAGCCGCCGCCGGGACGTCGAAGGGGGCATACCCGACCGCGATAGACGCGACCGTCAGGACGAGCACAAGCAGGCCGAGTATCCAGACGACCGCGCGGGGTCCGACGACCGCCCGGTCGACCCGCATGGGAGGCGGGAGGGGAGCGTTCATCGTGCCGCCCGTTGGTGTGCAGCCGCAGCGAGCAAGGCCACGACCTCGGCGACCTGCGGACCTGGACAGGTCCAGAGCCGGTTCGGGATCGAGACGGTGCGACCCTGCCGGCGTAGCGCGTCGAGGACGGGATGATGCAGCAGGGCATCGGCCAGCGACGGCGCGCCGGGCTCCCCCTCGTCGAGGACGATGAGGTCGGCGTCGGCCAAGGCCGCCGCTTCCAGCGGAACCTGCCCGAACCGGTCGCGACCGAGTTCAGCGGCGACGTTGGCGAGGCCGGCGGCACGGATCACCGCGTCGCCGAGGCTGCCGGGTGCCACTGTGAAGGCGTTCGGACGCATCACGAGGGCCCGCAAGGGTTTGGCCGCCGGCATCACCCGAGCCAGCCGCGCGTCGAGGTCCGCGACCATCGCCTCGCCGCGCGCCGGGTGCCCGAGGGCCGCGGCGACGGTCCGGATCTGGGCCCGCACCCCCTCGAAGTCGTTGGGTACGCCGAGTTCGAGAAGGGGGAAGCCGACGCGCTTGAGCAGGCCCACCGTGGTCCGTGTCGTGAAGGCACCGGCAACGACGAGGTCGGGCCGGAGGGCGACGATCTCCTCCGACAGGCCGCGTGTCACCGCGATGCCCATGGCCTCTCGCGCGACGGTCGAGCCGCGTGGGTCATGGGCGAGGTAGGTCACGGCGGCGACCTGATCGCGGTCGGCAAGCCGAAGTACGAGCTCGTCGGCGCAGAGGTTCATCGAGACGACGTGCCGGGGTCCCCCGGATGCCGGGGCGGCCATTCCAGCGGCAATCGACCAGATTTGGCTGACCGCCAGCATCATCGTTAGGACCGCGAAGCCGGACCGTCGTGCCATCGGCGGTCTCAAAACGCGGTCAGGCGGACGCCGCCGTACACGGCGAGGCCTGCCCCGAGGAAGCCGGTGGGGTTCTCGTAGCGGCGGTCGAACAGGTTATCGACCCGCCCAAACACGCTCACCGTCTCGCTGACGTCGTAGTTTACCGCGAGGTTGACCAGGATAAAGCCCGGGTTCTTGAGCCGCGCCACCGAGAAGTCGCGGTTGCCGTCGACGAAGTGGCCGAGCACGATCACGGTCCCGCTGACGGTCAGACCCGGGAGGGGTGTCCAGAAGGCCGTCGCGCTGCCCTTGTGGCGGGGCCGGCGCAGGAGCTCCTGGTTGGTGATCTCGTTCTTGGTCACCGTGTTGGTGTAGTCGACCCGGCCCGTAAGGGTATCGGAGAACCGGACAGCGACGAAGGCTTCCGCCCCGTACGATTCGGCCCGGCCGACGTTTTCGTTCGAGGTGAACGTTGCGTTTGAGGTGATGAGATTCTTGAAGTCGTTGGCGTAGTAGGTCGCGCCGACGAGGACGCGGTCCCCTAGGGGCTGCTCAATGCCGGCGTCGTAGCCGAGGCTCTCCTCAGGCCTGAGGTTCGGGTTGGCGAAGAAGTTCGAGGCGGGGAAACTCTGGAACAGCTGGCTCAGGGTCGGCGCCTTGAAGCCGGTGCCGACGCTGCCTTTGATCCGGGTCTCGGTGAGGGGCAGGACGTAGCTCGGGGCGACGCGGAACGTAGTGGCCGGCCCGAAGGCGTCGTTCTCGTCGTGGCGGATGTTGGCCACGAAAGACGCTCGCTCGAAGGGCGTCAGCTGAACCTCCCCGTAGCCGGCCGTGTTGCCGTTCCTCGCCCGCAGGTTGCCGGCCCCGAACGGGCTCGGGTCGGTGGTCGACAGGCTCTCGTCATCGCGCTGCGCCCCGAACAGGACGAGGTTGCCGGGCGAGAGCTCGTAGTCGCCGCGGTACTCGTAGCGCGTGCGCTCGCCCAAGCCCGTCGTTGCGTCCGGCGTGGCAAGGGGGTCGAGGGGGCCCTGCTGTCTGTTGAACAGGTTCGAGTAGTTGATCGCGAAGAGGTTGTGGAACCCAGCGAACGGCGTCCACTCGGCCTCGTTACGGGTGAAGACCTGCTGCACGTCGGCGGCACTCCGGAACGCCGCCGGGAAGGCCGGGAAGGTGCTGTAGTCGGTGCCGGTGAACAGGAGGCGGGAATTGATGAATCGCGTCACCGAGTTCATGCGGAAGGTGTCGGTGAACTGGTAGCCGAACTTCGCCGAGACGGTCTCGTTGTCGTAAAAATTCGGATGGATCGCGCGGCCGAACGGGACGAGGTTCGGCGGCGTCACCGGCGTCGCGGCCGCACGGAAGTGCTGGATCGACACGGAGTAGTCGAAGCTATTCTCCGACCCGCTGACCCGGCCGCTCTGGTTGAAGGTCCCGAACGAGCCGCCCTCGATCCGCGCGGTTGCCCTGGCCGGTCCCTCGCCACGCTTCGTCGTGAAGGAGATCGCGCCGCCGATGGCGTCGCTGCCGTAGAGCCCGCTCTGGGGGCCCCTGAGCACCTCGATGCGGGAGAGGTCGTCGGTCAGGAGCTGCCCGAAGTCGAAGGAGCCGTTCGGGTTCGACGGGTCGGTCGCGTCGATGCCGTCGATGAGCACCTTCACGTGGTTCGAGTTCGAGCCGCGGATGAACACCGAGGTCTGACCGCCCGGGCCGCCGGTCTGCACGACGTTGAGGCCCGGTACCTGCTGGAGGGCATCCGGGACGGTGCGGCGCTGCTGGGCCTCCAGCGTGGCGGCGGTGAGCACGGTGACGCTCGATCCGATCCGGTCGACCGGGGTCGGAACGCCGGTGGCGGAGACGGAGAGCTCAGAGAGCGTGACGGCCGCCTCGGCCCCGCGCGGGACATCGGCGAAGGGGGCGGCGGCCTGTTGCGCCAGGGCGGATACGGGAAGGGAGGCGCAGGCGAGCGCGAGCGTGCGCAAGCACGCGGATCGGGAGGGGAGGGACACGGGACAAGCCTCGGGCGACGTCTGTGGCACGTCACCGCGAACGAGGCCTGGGCGCTCGCCTGCCGTTAGGACAGCCGGACGCCTCGACACCCATCAGGACACCCCGCCCGATGCGTTTCGCGTGTGACCACGACTGACGGCAGGTCTCCTGGCTCGCGGGTCATCGCCCTCTCATCGTCTTCCCAGGTTCCGGGTCCTCACGGACCGTTCACCCAGTGACGTGTTGATGATGGGCTCGCCGCTTACAGTTGCGGGGGCAGCCGCGGCTTCGGGAAGGCCTTTTCGGACCTCATCCTCACCGCGTTCCCTTTTGATCCTCCGGGGAGGAACCGTCGGGGACAAGGAGCGCGATCAAAGCGTCCGCCGTCAATGGCACGCATTGGCTTTCCGACGATGTGTGCCTGAGAGGTTACAGGTCCAGACTTACGAAGGTGTGCCTCGGTGCTATTCAGCGTCCTGTGTGGATGGCTCCCGCATTGCAAGGGGCGAATTGAGGTTCTGACGCGCTGGTCGGGTGCAGTCTTGTGTCCGGCCTATTGATGCAGTCGTTCATGTGACCGCTGGCCCTGATGGTATCCGCGAGCTGGGTCCCACTCTGCTTTGCGGGCTATGACGCCCTGGACGTTCGGCGGGGTGTCCCGGCTCCCGGTCTGACCGGTTCGCCATCAACTCTCATCGTCCTCGCAACCTGGAAAA
>Ga0182231_1000312_pt1 | contig 11049 bp, 11 predicted proteins | sample G6R1MG_29_FD_129667 | JGI IMG/M metagenome (GOLD analysis project Ga0182231, IMG submission 129667) | Miscanthus phyllosphere microbial communities from Michigan, USA - G6R2_NF_07NOV2016_LD1 MG | ecosystem: Host-associated > Plants > Phyllosphere > Phylloplane/Leaf | place: USA: Michigan...
ATTCGAGGTTGCCCGGCCCGACGATCAGCTCGCCCCGGGACGGGACCCGGCCAGCCAGGGTGACGATCATGCCGCCGAGGGTATCGATCTCCTCGGCCATGTCGCCGACCGCCGCCACGAGGTCGACGCCGGTGGCCTCGGAGACCTCGGCGAGCGGCGTGCGGGCATCGGCGACGAACACTTCGTCCTCGCCGTCGACCCGCTGGACCTGTTTGGCCTCGGCGACGTCGTGCTCGTCCTCGATGTCGCCGACCACCACCTCGATCAGATCCTCGATCGAGATCAGCCCGTCGGTGCCACCATACTCGTCGATGACAAGCGCCATGTGGGTCCGCGTCGCCTGCATCCGCACCAGCAGGTCGATGGCCGGCATGGACGGGGGCACGAACAGGACCGGCCGCTGGATGCGGGCCGCGGCGAGCGTCGTGGTGAGGTCGACCTTGCCGAGATCGAGCGCCCGGGGCAGCCGCACGGGCGCCCGACGGGCGGGCCGCGGCGCGACGGTTGCGTCGGCCTCACCCTCGGCGGCGACGGCGGGCCGGACAGCCGCGGCGGCGCTGGGGCTGCGCCGGGTCGGCTCGGCCTTTGCGGCGATGTGATCGACGAGGTCGCGGATGTGGACCATGCCGCGAGGATCATCCAGCGTCTCGCCATAGACCGGCAGGCGGGAATGACCGGCGTTGCGGAACAGCTTGAGCAGGTCGCCCAGATTGGTGTCGTTCGAGACCGCGACGATGTCGGCCCGGGGGACCATCACATCGTCGACCCGGACCTTGTGCAGGCCGAGCACATTCTTGAGCATCACCCGCTCGAGGGGGGTGAGACCGCTCTCGCCGGCATCGGGCTCGGCGAGCGCCTCCTCAAGCCCCTCGCGCAGGGAATCACGCGGCTTGAGGTGGAGCGCCTGCAGGAGGCGGTCGTACCAGGGCTCCCGGGACTGGGACTCGCCCTCGGTGGAACTGGGCGCGGCCAGGGCCGCGCCGCGACTTCGATCGTTGCTCATGTCTCTCGGATCTGGGGGCGGTTGGGTATCGGCCGCTCAGGCATAGGGATCCGGAATGCCCAGCGTCGCAAGGGCTGCGACTTCGAGCGATTCCATGGCCTCGGCCTCGGCCTCGCCGATCTCGTGGTCCTGACCGAGACAATGCAGGGTGCCATGGACGAGGAGGTGCGCGAGGTGATTCTGGAGCGGCTTCGACTGCTCGGCACTCTCGCGCACAAGGGTCTCGTAGGCAAGGACCACATCGCCGAGGGGCAGCGCCACACCCGCATGCCGGGGCTGCGGGGCGGCCGGGAAGGACAAGACGTTGGTGGGCTTGTCCTTGCTGCGCCAGGTGCGGTTGAGTTCCTGGACGGTGGCGTCGTCGGTCAGCATGACACTGACCTCCACGGGGCCATCCGGCGGCTCCGGTGCCGCCGCGAGCCCGGCCTCGACGGCACGGACGACCAGCGATTCGAGGTCCGGAATCGCGGCTTCCCAGCGGTCGTCTTCGACGGCCAGATCAATGGCGTGGGACGTGCTCACGCCAAGGGCCGGCGCCGGGGGTTGGGATTGCGGTCGGCGTCACCGTCACCGTGGGAGGCGCGCTCGTAGGCCGTGACGATCCGGCGCACAAGGTCGTGGCGGACCACGTCCACGTCCTTGAACGTCACCCGGCCGATCCCCTCGACGCCGTCGAGCACGTTCACCGCCTCCACGAGGCCGGACTTCTGGCCCGGCGGCAGGTCGATCTGGCTCGGGTCGCCGGTGATGATCATGCGCGAGCCCTCGCCGAGCCGGGTCAGGAACATCTTCATCTGCATCGAGGTCGTGTTCTGCGCCTCGTCGAGGAGCACCACGGCGTTGGTGAGCGTCCGTCCGCGCATGAAGGCCAGCGGGGCAATCTCGATGATCCCGGTCTGCAGGCCGCGATCGACGTGGCGCGCCTCCATGAAGTCGTAGAGGGCGTCGTAGATCGGGCGCAGGTAGGGATCGACCTTGTCGCGCATGTCGCCGGGCAGGAAGCCCAATCGCTCGCCGGCCTCCACCGCCGGGCGCGACAGGATCAGCCGCTCGGCATGGCCCTGCTCCAGCAGCGACACGGCGTGTCCGACCGCGAGCCAGGTCTTGCCGGTGCCGGCCGGGCCTTCCGCGAAGACCAGCTCGTTGGTCCGTAGCAGCTTGATGTACTGGTCCTGCGCGGAGTTGCGCGCCCGCACGGCGCCACGCTTGCGGGTGGCGATCTGCTCGAAATGGGGCTTGTCGGCCTCGGCGGCGATGGCTTCGGCGGGGAACAGCGTCGCCTGGGCGGTGGATTCCCGAATCGCCCCGTCGACGTCGCCGAGGGTCAGGGTACTGCCCCCGGTGCGGACCCGGGCGTAGAGTTTCTGGAACACCCGCCGGGCCTTCTCGGCGGCGTCGGGTGACCCCTTGATGACGAGGTGGTTGCCGAGCGCTGTCGCAGTGACGTCGAGACGGCGCTCGATATGGGCGACGTTCTGGTCGTACTGACCGAAGACGAGGCTCGCGAGGCGGTTGTCGTCGAAGGTGAGCGGCACCTCGACCGTCTCGTCCGCTCCCGCCGGCCTGGCCGCCGGCCCGCGGCCCCGGAGGGCGCCGCGCATGCCAGACCCGTCCGACGCGCTCAACCTGTGATCCTCACCGGCATCCCCATCACTCGATCCTCACGCCGCCACGGCTTCGGTCGCCAACTGGCCGAACAGGCTATTGGTGCCCGCCTCGACGATCCGGACCGGCACGATCGTCCCGATATGGTGGGGCGCGGCGTCGAACTGCACGGCCAGCAGGTGCGGCGTCTTGCCCGCAACCTGACCCGGGCGCCGGCCCGCCTTCTCGACCAGCACGTCGAAGACTTGGCCGACCGCCGCCCGCTGGTAGGCGTAGCGCTGGCCATCCAGCAGCCCCTGCAGCTCGGCGAGCCGTTCCGCCATCACCGGCTCGGGAACCATGTCGCTTCTATCGGCTGCGGGTGTGCCGGGGCGGGGGCTGTACTTGAACGAGAATGCGCTCTCGAACCCGATGTCGCGCACGAGTTGCAGGGTGTCGGTGAAATCGGCATCGGTCTCGCCGGGGAAGCCGACGATGAAATCCGAGGACAGGGCGGTGTCGGGCCGGGCGGCGCGCACCCGGTCGATCAGGCAGCGATACTGATCGCGGGTGTGCTTGCGGTTCATGGCGGCGAGGATCCGGTCCGAGCCCGACTGCACCGGCAGGTGCAGGTAGGGCATCAGGGCCGGCACCTCGGCATGGGCGCGGACCAGGGACTCGTCGAAATCGTTCGGATGGCTGGTGGTGTAGCGGATCCGGGCGAGGCCCGGAATCTTCGCGACCGCCCGGATCAGCTCGGCGAGCCCGACCGGGGCGCCGTCGGGGCCCAGGCCGTGATAGCCGTTGACGTTCTGGCCGATCAGCGTGACCTCGCGGGCCCCGCCCTCGGCGAGCCTCTGGGCCTCGGCCAGCACCGCCGCCACGGGGCGCGAGACCTCGGCGCCGCGGGTATAGGGCACCACGCAGAAGGCGCAGAACTTGTCGCAGCCCTCCTGCACGGTGAGGAAGGCCGTCGGCCCGGAGGTCCGGCGCCGGGGCAGGTGCGTGAACTTGTCCTCGACCGGGAATTCGGTGTCGACCACCCGGCGCTCGCGGGAGCTGGCCAAGAGGTCCGGCAGGCGGTGGTAGCTCTGCGGGCCCACGACCACGTCGACCGCGGGCTGGCGGACCTGGATCTCGGCCCCCTCGGCCTGGGCGACGCAGCCGGCCACCACGATGCGGGTGTCCAGGCCCCGGGCCTGCCGCTCGCCCTTGAGGACGCGCAGGCGGCCGAGTTCGGAATAGACCTTCTCGGCGGCCTTCTCGCGGATATGGCAGGTGTTGAGGACGACGACGTCGGCCTCCTCCACCGAATCGGTCGCCGTATACCCTTCAGCGCCCAGCACGTCGGCCATGCGGGCCGCGTCGTAGGCGTTCATCTGGCAGCCGTAGGATTTGACGAAGGCCTTCTTCAACGCGTGCCGCCCTAAAACCGTCCGCTTCCCCATGGGCCCGCTCCGATCCTGCGCGGATCGGCGGGCGGGAGCCTTTAGCACGGATCGTTCGGGCCGTCGCGACGCCCGACGACAAACGCCGGACCGCCCGGGGGTTCGGGCGATCCGGCGTCGGGTGGTGCAGGGAGGCGGCGGGGCGCGCCCGCCGCCCCGTCGTCAGTGGGCTACGGCCGCAGCCGGGACGTCGATGACCATCTGCTGGAAGAACGGCACGTAGGCCTGGAGCATCACGAACATGCCGACCAAACAGGCTAGGGCGATCGAGTGCCAGAACACGAATCGCAGGATCGTGCCTTCCTGGCCGAAATAGCCGGTGGCCGTGGAGGCGACGACGATCGACTGGGCATCGACCATCTTGCCCATCACGCCGCCCGACGAGTTCGCCGCCGCCATCAGCACGCCGGACAGCCCGAGCTGCTCGGCGGTGATGCGCTGGAGGCCGCCGAACAGGACGTTCGAGGCCGTGTCCGACCCGGTCAAGGCCACGCCGAGCCAGCCCAGCAACGTCCCGAAGAACGGGTACAGGATACCGGTGCCCGCGAAGGCGAGACCGAGGGTGGCGTCGACGCCCGCGTAGCGGGTGAGTACGCCCAGCGCCAGCATCGCCGCGATGGTGATCAGCGAGTAGCGCAGGGCCCAGATGGTCTCGACATAGGCCGTCACCAGCCGCACCGGCGAGAAGCGCATGATGATGCCGGAGATGATCGCGGCGATCAGCACCCCGGTGCCGGTGTAGGACATGTAGGTGAACAGGAAGACCGCGCCCTCAGGGACCGGCTTGGCCACCACCGGCGGCACCTTCAGGATTACGTTATGCAGGCCCGGCACCTCGTATCGCCAGGTGAAGAGCGGGTTCACGATACCCTTGAACCAGCCGGTGCCCCAGATCGCCACGATCACCGAGAGGACGATCCACGGCACCCAGGCCATCAGGATCTCGCCCTGCGAGGCGGTGCGTGCGCCGGTATGGACCGGGGGGGTGCCGGGGACGCCGGCGCCGAGCGCCACGGGGCGCTGGGTGGCGAGCGCCAGGGACGGATCGTGGCCGCGCAGGGCCGGCGAGGTCCAGATCTCCCGGGGCTGCCAGACCTTGAGGAAGAGGACGAGGGCGAGCATCGAGGCCAGCGAAGCGCCGATATCGACGATCCACGGATTGACGTAGTTCGAGATCAGGAACTGCGCGATCGCGAAGGATCCGCCGCAGATCAGGATCGGCGGCCACACCCGGATCATGCCGCGGAAGCCCGCGAACACCCAGATCAGCCAGAACGGCACGATCAGCGAGAACAGAGGCAGCTGCCGGCCGATCATCGCGCCGAGGATCTCGGGCGGATAGCCGGTCACCGAGGCCAGCCCCTGGATCGGCGCGCCGAGCGCTCCGAAGGCCACCGGAGCGGTGTTGGCGATCAGCGACAGGCCCGAAGCGGCGAGCGGCGAGAAGCCCAGCCCGATCAGGATGGCGCCGGTGACGGCGACCGGGGTGCCGAAGCCGCCCGCGCCCTCGAAGAAGGCCCCGAACGCGAAGGCGACCAGGAGCAGCTGCAACCGCCGATCGGCGGTGATGCCGGCCACGGATTGCTGCAGGATGGCGAACCAGCCTTTCTCGACCGTCAGCCGGTAGAGGAAGATGACGTTGAGGATGATCCAGCCGATCGGGAAGAAGCCCGTGACCATTCCGAGGATCGCGGCCCGGGAGGCGAGTTCGGTCGGCATGCCGAAGCCGACGATCGCCACCAGCATGGCGAGGCCGAGGGCGATGACGGCGGCGATGTGCGCCTTGACGCGGCCGCTCGCGATCATGGCGAGGAGGGCGATGACCGGCACGGAGGCGGCCAGGGTCGAGAGCCAGGGGCTCCCGAACGGATCATAGACCTGGTTCCAGGTTTGCAACGGTCGTCCTCCCACGATCCCGACTTCACGGGTTTCGGCCTAGCTAGCAGAGGGACAGCGCCCGCTCAACAGACATGAATCATGTATTCATGGGGTGTTTTACCGGGACATCCCCCTGGATGGACCGATCCGTCCAGGCTGTCATCGCGCGCTCAGACAAGCAACCCAGTGGACCGCCTCGTCCGGGGACCGCGCGCTGCCCGCGGTTGCTTCATTGCGCCGACGATGACGCGACGTCTGTGGCGCGCCGGCCGCATCCGGCCGTCCACAAAACCTCACACCGTCGCGATCCCGGAACCGCCCAGGTCGACCCCGGGCGAGGCCGAACGGGTGCCGGCGGTGGGCGGGGCCGCACCGCGGCCGGTGGCGAGGCCCTGCAGGGCGGCCCGCACCTCGGCCTCGGCAGCGGCCGTCGCGACCTTCCGGTCGGTCGACGCTTCGAAAACGATCGGCTTGCCCCAGACCACTTGGACGTCGATCGGGCCACCATTCACGAAGGCGGTGAGGTGCGGCGCCAGCTCCATGTCGCCGTACCACGCGATCTCGGAGCGCTCGGAGCGCACCACCGGCAGGCCATTGCGCCGGGGATAGGCGATCGCCAGCGGCTGAAGGCGGACGCGCCCCTGTCCAGCCTCGGCCTGCAGGGCGGCGCGCGCGGCGCCCACCAGCGCGGAGCGGAACGGCAGCAGCCGGTTGCCGTCACCGGTGGTCCCTTCCGCGAACAGCACCACCAGCTCGCCCCCGGCCAAGCGGTGGCCCATCGCGGTGCTGACCGTGGCGGTGGCACCCCGGCGCTGCCGGTCGATGTAGATCGTGCGCTGCAGGGCCGCCAACGCGCTGATCACCGGCCATCCGGCGATCTCCGACTTCGCCACGAAGGACAGGGGGCGCAGCGACCCGATCACCACGATGTCGAGCCACGACACGTGGTTGGCCAGGACCAGGGCCGCCTCTCCGAAGTCCGGCGGCGTGCCGGATTGCATCACCCGGATGGAGAACAGCCACAGGAAGGTGCGGTGGAACAGAATCGGCGCCACGGTCGAGCGGCGGCCGAAGACCCGCAGGGCGACCCAGTGGGGCGGCGCCAGCACCAGGAAGGCGAGGACCAGGGCCGCGGCCCGCCAAAGGACGCCGAAGCGGCTCACGCCGTTACAGGTCGGCGCTCATGGTCAGCGCGGTCGCCCGGCTGCCGTCGGCCTTGAGATAGTAGCCGGTGCGCTCGCCGACCTTGCGGAAGCCGTTGCGGGCATAGAGCTTGAGCGCGGGGGCGTTGCCCTCGTCGACCTCCAGATGGACCCGGGCGATCCCGGAATGCGCCAGGCTCGACAGGTGCTCGCGCAGCAGCCGACGGCTATGGCCGCCGCCGCGCAGCGCCGGGGACAGCACGACGGTCAGGATCTCGGCTTCGTCGGCGGCACGGCGCGACAGGACGAAGCCCTGGAGCGTCCCGGTCCGCCATAGGGCATGCGCCTGTGTCGAGCGTTCGCACAGCATGCGCTCGAATTCGTGGGCCTCCCAGGGCCGTACGAACGCGGTGGCGTGCAGCCGAGCCAGAGCCGGCGCCTGCGCGGCGTCGGCAAGCGGCGTGACATAGGGCTCCGGCGTGAGGGCATCCCACCAGGCAGCCCACCAGTCGAGAGGCCAGAACGGAAGGGGACGCGTCATTGCCGCGCGATCCTGGCATGGTCCTGGGGCCGCGCATCGGGCCCGCGGAGGTAGAGCGGCCGGGGCAGGGCCTGGGCCGGATCGGCCACGAGACCGAGCGATGCTACGGCCGTGATCTCAGGCGCACCGAGGCCGGCGACGCGGGCGCTCACACCGCGCGCGGCCAGGGCGGCGGCCACCAGCGAGGCCCCCGAGCCGATCAGCACAACAGGCCCGGATCCCAGCCGTTCCGCAGCGGTCTCGACCGGGAGATGGGCCGGGGCGAGACCGTCGCTCGGGCCGAGCGCCTGGACGTAGACCGCACCATGCCGGGCATCGACCGCCGCGGCGATCACGCTTTCGCCGGACTCAGCCAGCAAGGGCGCCAGCAGTGCCGAAAGGGTGCCCACACCGACCACCGGCTTGCCGGTGGCGAGCCCGATGGCGCGGGCCGCCGAGAGGCCGACCCGAAGGCCGGTATAGCTGCCGGGACCGACCGTGACGGCGATCCGGTCGATCGCCTCGAAGCCGCCCTCGATCCGGGCGATCACCCGTTCGATCAGCGGCAGCAGCGCCTCGGCGTGGCCCCGCACCATGGGCAGCGACTCGGCCGCGAGCGGCGCGTCGGCATCGTCTGCGGCGACGCAGGCGGCGCAGACGTCCAGCGCTGTGTCGATGGCAAGGATACGCACGCCCACTCCCGCATGCCGGTCCGGACCGGCGACCGCTCCCATTCTGCCCCGAAGGACATGAAGACCCTAGCGTTAGAACAAAACCGCCGCCCCGTCAGCGCAGGGCTGTGGCGGAAACCGTGTTGGCGGTGAAGTGTTGCCGGCTTGCGCCGGTTGGCAGGCCTGAGTGCCCTCAGGCCACCCGGACGACCGTGAGGAACGCGCGGACCTCCGCGTTCAGCTGCTCGGATTGCCGGGAAAGTTCGGAGGCCGAGGCCAGCACGAGATGGGCCACCGCACCGGTCGCCTCGGAGGCCTTCACCACCCGGACGATGTTGTGCGTCACCTCGCCGGTGCCGTGCGCTGCCTGCGCCACGTTACGGATGATCTCCTGGGCGGCCGCGCCATGCTCGTCGACCGCAGCGGCGATGCCGGTCGCCGCGCCGTTGATCTGACGGATCAACCTGTCGATCGTGGTGATCGCCGAGGCTGCCTGGCCGGTCGAACCCTGGACCCGGCCGATCGTGCGGCGATCTCGTCGGTGACCCTGGCGGTCTGCTCGGCCAGTTCCTTCACCTCGGCCGCCACCACCGCGCAGCCGCGTCCCTCGGGCATCCAGTCGCAATCGACACCCGCGCCAACGGGCCCAGGGTCGAGCGGGTCTCTTGAAAACAAAGCGCCGGCTGTCTTGCGACCGCCGGCGCCCTTCAGATCGGTGTCCAGTGCACAGCGCGAGCGCTTAGACCGCCTGAACCTCACGGATCTCCGGCAGGAAGTGCCGGAAAAGGTTCTGTACGCCGTGCCGCAGGGTGGCGGTGGAGGAGGGGCAGCCCGAGCAGGCGCCCTTCATCTCCAGATAGACCACACCCTCCTTATAACCGCGGAAGGTGATGTCACCGCCATCGCCAGCCACAGCGGGACGGACCCGGGTCTCGAGCAGATCTTTAATGGTCACGACGGTGTCGTGATCGGCTTCGTCGTAGAACTCGTCCTCACCGTCCTGGTCGTCGAGACCGCCTTCCGCCATCACCGGGGCGCCGGACTGGAAATGCTCCATGATCGCGCCGAGCACGGCGGGCTTCACCTGCGCCCATTCCGAGCCGTCCTCCGCCTTGGTGACGGAGACGAAATCGTGGCCGAAATAGACGCCGGCGACACCTGGGACGGCGAACAACGCGGAGGCGAGGGGGGAGCGGTTGGCCGTCTCGGCATCCCGCGCCTCGAAGGTGGCTTCGGGCAGGACGACGCGGCCGGGAAGGAACTTGAGGGTCGCCGGGTTCGGCGTGGCTTCGGTCTGGATGAACATGATCGGCGAACTCCGCTGCGCCGGTTCAAGGCCGGCCGGGACAGGCACCGTAGGGTGCTCTCTCCCATGTGGACCGGCGGGTGGATTTTCTCAACCGGGCCCGGGCGCCTGGAAGGTGGACATTCGCGCTACGCCCCTTCAGGACGAGCGAAACGGGATGCTGACGGAGCCGGCGGTGGATGTAACCGGGGATGGGATGCTCGCTCAGGAGTTGCTGAACGATCTGCGGGCGGCACAGGCCAAGCTGGAGGCCGCGCGCGAGGACGCGGCGTCGCTCAAGGTGCTGCTCGCCCTGCGCACGCACCAGCATGACCTGGCCTGGCAGGACGCACAGCGTCTCGCGGCCGAGTTGGAGGCAACCCGCGCCCGGGCGGTCGCCCTGGAAGTGGAACTGGCCGAGGCGCGGACCAACGCCGCCTCCGCGGACGCCGCCGCCGAGGCCGACGAGCGCACCGAGGCGGTCCGGACCGTGCTCGGTGCCGTGCTCGACAGCATCGGCAGCCGCGCCCTCGACCGGCGCCGGTTCCAGGAGATCATCGCCCGGGCCGGGCGCGAGGCGCCGACCGACGGTCCCGGTGCAGCTCGGCACGCGGTGTTGCTGACCGAGGCGCGGCGGGTTCTGGGCATCCCCGGATAGGGCGGAGATCCGACCGCGTCCGCGACGGCCGGCAGGGTTAACCGCGCTTTAACCCTCCGCTCGCATCGTCGATCCCAGGACGGACAGGAGATCGAACGCATGCAGATCAGCGAGCAGCACGTGCGCGAATGCGCCTATTACATCTGGGAGAAGGCAGGCCGGATTCACGGTCATGCCGTCGCTCATTGGATGCGCGCCGAAGCCGAGCTGCGCGCCGGCGTGGTGCTGGCCGACGGCCAGACCGTCGAGGCCAAGCCGGCCGCCGTGAAAGCTGCCCCGAAGGTTTCGGCGTCGAAGTCTGCGCCTGCCAAGACTGCCACCACGAAGACTGTCGCCGCCAAGACCGCGTCCCCCAAGGCCCCGGTTAAGGCCGCTGCCCCCAAGACCGTGACGCCCAAGGTCGCGCTGGCCAAGCCGGTCGCCGCGAAGACCGCCAAGGCCTCGAAGGCGGCGGTCACCGCCGGCCTCGCCGCCAAGGCCAAGCCGGCCCGCGCCCCGGCGTCGATGCACTGAGGCGAAGGCGCCTCCCGGCGCCATCACGCCGCCCTTTCAGGAGCCCGCCCCTTCACCGAGGGGCGGGCTCCTGCCGTTGGTACCCCTTGCGGCAAGCCGGAACAGGCCGCTCCGGCCATCGTTGTTCGGCCGGATGCGTACGCCGTGCGCCGCAACAGGGGCCGATAATGCGCGCCGTGATCTTCGACATCGATGGGACGCTGCTCGACAGCGTCGATCTGCATGCCCGCGCCTGGGTCGAAGCCTTCGCGCATTTCGGCGTCGAGACCGACGGAGCCGAGGTTCGCAGCCAGATCGGCAAGGGCGGCGACGAGCTGATGCCGGTGTTCCTGCCGAAAGAGCGCATC
>Ga0182231_1000313_pt1 | contig 11030 bp, 9 predicted proteins | sample G6R1MG_29_FD_129667 | JGI IMG/M metagenome (GOLD analysis project Ga0182231, IMG submission 129667) | Miscanthus phyllosphere microbial communities from Michigan, USA - G6R2_NF_07NOV2016_LD1 MG | ecosystem: Host-associated > Plants > Phyllosphere > Phylloplane/Leaf | place: USA: Michigan...
AGGAAGGTCGGCTTGCGCGCGTCCGGCGGATGCCGGTCGGCCACGAGGTCGGCGATGCGGATCTCGCCGCGCAGGGCCCGCTCGATGGCCGTGGTGATGCGCTTGGCCCGGCGCAGCTCGTCCTCGTCCCGTTCGAAGGCCCGCGACAGCAGGATCGAGTCGAGGGCGAAGCCGTCCGTCGTGGTGAAGATCTGCGCATCGACGATGTTGCCGCCCAGCGCCGCGCAGGCCCCGGTCACGATGGCGAGCAGCCGTGGATGATCGGGCGAGTAGATCGTCAGTTCGGTGATGCCCCGCACGGGATCGGTCTCGTCGGCGGTGGCGACGGTGCGTCCGTCCTCCATCAGGGTCTTGAGGAAGCCGGCGTGCTTGAACTGGCGGGTGGCGTCCACCTTCAGCCAGTAGGCCTGGTTGTGGCGCGCCGCATAGGCGTCGAACGCATCCGAATCCCAATCGGCGAGCTGCTCGCGCAGGCCCATCTGGATCATCCGGACCCGGTCCGTGCGGGCGATCTCGGAATGGCCGCCGGAAAGCACCACCTCGGTCTCGTCGTAGAGGGTACGCAGCAGGGTGCCCTTCCAGGCGGTCCACACGCCCGGTCCCACGGCGCGGATGTCGGCCACGGTGAGGATCATCAGGAGCTTCAGGCGCTCCAGGGTCTGCACGATGCCGGCGAACTTCTCGATGGTCTTCGGGTCCGACAGATCCCGGCTCTGGGCCGTCATCGACATGAGGAGGTGGTGCTCCACCAGCCAGGCCACGGTCTCGGTCTCGGCGGGCTTGAGGCCGAAGCGCGGACCGAGCTTCTCGGCGATGGCCGCTCCGGCGATGGAGTGGTCCTCCGGCCGGCCCTTGGCGATGTCGTGCAGGAGCACGGCCACGAACAGGGCGCGCCGGTTGGAGATCGAATCGATCAGCCGGGTCGCCAGCGGATGGTCCTCCTCCGTGCGGCCGGACTCGATGGCGGTGAGCACGCCGAGCGCGCGCAGGAGGTGCTCGTCCACGGTGAAGTGGTGGTACATGTTGAACTGCATCATCGCGACGATGCGGCCGAAATCCGGGATGAACCGGCCGAGCACCCCGGCCTCGTTCATGAGGCGCAGGATGGTCTCGGGCGAGTTCTTCGAGGTCAGGATGTCGAGGAACAGCCGGTTGGCCTCCTCGTCCGCCCGAAGCGAATGGCCGATGAGGCGCAAGGACCGGTTGGCCGCGCGCGTGGCGTCCGGGTGGATCGGCAGGTTGTGGCGGTCGGCGAGCCAGAACAGCCGGATCAGGTTCACGGGATCGTTCACGAAGGCGTCGGCGTCGCGCAGGTTGATCCGGCCGTTGTCGTCCACGAAATCCTCCGCCTCGATGGCGGTGGCGCGGAAACGATCGCGAAAGCGGCCGATCCAGCGGTCGAGGACCGGCGTGCGCTTGGCGTGGCGCGCCTCGAGGGCCGCGCACACGATGGCGGTGAGGTCGCCCACATCCTTGGCGATGAGGAAGTACGCCTTCATGAAGCGCTCGACGCCGGACAGGCCGCCCCGCGGCTCGTAGCCGAAGCGTTCGGCGACCTTCGGCTGGAGGCCGAAGGACAGGCGCTCCTCCGAGCGGCCGGTGATGAAGTGCATGTGGCAGCGCACCCGCCACAGCAGCTCCTCGCAGCGCTCGAACACCCGGTATTCCTCCGGGGTGAACAGGCCGGCGGGCACGAGCTCGCTCTGGTCGCGGACCCGGTAGGTGTACTTCGCGATCCAGAACAGGGTGTTGAGGTCGCGCAGCCCCCCCTTGCCGTCCTTGACGTTGGGCTCGACGAGGTAGCGCGAGGCCCCCGCCTTGGTGACGCGGGTGTCGCGCTCGCGCAGCTTCGCCTCGACGAATTCGGGCGCCGTCCACATCACGAGTTCGGTGTCGAACCGGGTGACCAGCTCCTCGTAGAGCGCCCGGGTGCCGAACAGGAACCGCGCTTCCAGGAGGGAGGTGCGGATGGTCATGTCGGCGCGGCCCTCGCGCAGGCACTCCTCCACGGAGCGCGTGGCGTGACCGACCTTCAGTTTCAGGTCCCACAGCACGTAGAGCATCGCCTCGACGACGCTCTCGGACCAGGCCGTCTGCTTGTAGGGCAGCAGGAACAGGAGATCGATGTCGGAGCCCGGCGCCATGGTGCCCCGCCCGTAACCGCCGGTGGCGACCACGGCGAGCTGCTCGCCCGTGGACGGGTTGTCGTTGGGATAGAGCCGCCAGACCACGGCGTCGTGGATGGTGCGGATCACCGCGTCCGTAAGGTCGCTCAGGCGCCGGGCGCAGGCGAGGCCATCGCGCTCCTCCGTGAGCCGGGCCTCGGCGTCGGCGCGTCCGAGATCCATCACGCGCCGCAACTCGGGCACGAGGACGGCGCGCAGGCGCGTCGCCTCCCGGGCGTCGCGGTCGAGTTTCTCGAGGACATCGGCGAGGGCGGCAACGGCGTCGAACATAGTCGACCCCGTTAGCATGTTGGCGGATCGGCGCCAGGGGCCTCACCGACGCCGGGCGGCGCAGGCGCACCCGCGCACGGACCGACCGGAGGGCCGCCGCGTCCCGAAACCCGCCTCCCGTCCGCCGCGATCGGAACGAAACCGCGTTCGAGGCCTTCGCGAACGCCGTCTCGCGGGAGGATTCGTCCGATCTGGCCGCGAACCGGGCCTCGCGCTAGGTTCGCCCCCGACATCCATAAAACGAGGGAAACGCCCATGGACTCATCGGCCCTGCGCTCGCTCCAGGCTCCACTCAAGGATCAGTACCGCGCCACACCCGAGTCCGCCGTCGTGACGTTGCGTGCCCGGGGCAGCCTCGACGACACGTCCATCGCTTGCAAGGTCGAGACCGGCCGGGCCCTGGCGGTCGCCGGCCTGCATCCGGCGACCGGGGGTTCCGGTGCCGAGCTCTGCTCGGGCGACATGCTGCTGGAAGCCCTCGTCGCCTGCGCCGGCGTCACCCTCAAGGCGGTGGCCACCGCCCTGGAGATCGACCTGCGGTCCGGCACCGTGAGCGCCGAGGGCGACCTCGATTTTCGCGGGACGCTCGGCGTCGACAAGCAGGCGCCCGTAGGCTTTCGTGCGATCCGCCTGAGTTTCGCCCTCGATACCGACGCGCCCCAGGACAAGCTCGACCAGCTTCTCAAGCTGACGGAGCGCTACTGCGTGGTGTTTCAGACCCTGAACCACAAGCCGGATCTGTCGGTCTCGAATACGCGGGGCTGATTGGCGAAGGGGAGATCTGCGTTTCGGGCGCGCCGGCCCTATCTCCTCTTTCACATGATGATTTTCGAGTGGATCGTCGGCGTCCTGTTCGGCGCCGTCCTGTTGGCCGCCTTCGCCCGGCGCGTGGGAGCACCGTATCCGGTGTTCCTGGCGCTCGGCGGCATCGCGCTGGCCTTCATCCCGGCGGTGCCGAACCTCGTCCTCGATCCGGAACTGGCGCTGGCCCTGTTCCTCGCCCCCGTCCTGCTGGATGCGGGCTACGCCACCTCGCTCCGGGACCTGCGCACCCACTGGCGCCCGATCGCCGGCCTGGCCCTGGGGGCCGTGGTCGCCTCGACCCTGGCCGTGGCCCTGGTGGCCAAGCTCCTCGTGCCCGACATGCCCATCGCGGCGGCCATCGTGCTCGGGGCCATCGTCGCCCCGCCCGACGCCGTCGCGGCCCTCTCGGTGCTGCGCCACGTCGAGTTGCCGCATCGCCTCACCACGATCCTGCGCGGGGAGAGCCTCCTCAACGATGCGGGCTCGCTGCTGATCTACCGCCTCGGCGTCACGGCGGCCGTGACCGGCACCTTCTCCATCGCCGAGATCGGCCCGGCCTTCCTCGTGGGCATTCTGGGAAGCCTCGTCGTCGGCCCCGTCCTGGCCTTCGCCTACACGCGCGCCATGCGGCCGGTCACGGACGCGCCGAGCGTCATCGTCCTGCAGTTCGTCGCGGCCTTCGGCATCTGGATCGGAGCCGAGCACGTCCACCTGTCGGGCGTGCTGACCGTGGTCACCTTCGCCATCACGGCGGCACGGCTCACGGCCGGGCACACGCCGCCGCGCACCCGCATCGTCTCCTACGCCGTCTGGGATACGGCGGTATTCGTCCTCAACGTGCTCGCCTTCGTGCTCATCGGCCTGCAGATCGGCCCGATCCTGGAACGGCTGACCCGGGAGCAGCAGATCTCCTACGCGCTCGTGGGCGGCGCGGTGTTCCTCACGGTGGTGGTGGTCCGCATCGTCTGGGTGCTGTCGGCCAATCACTTCTCCCGGTTGGGGGCCGAGGGCGAAACCAGCGACGACAGCGGCCCGGGGGCCGCGACGGCGGTGGCCTGGGCCGGCATGCGCGGCATCGTCACCATCGCGACGGCGCTGGCGCTGCCCGAGGGCGATCCGGGGTTTCCCTACCGCGATCTCATCGTGCTCACCGCCTTCTGCGTCATCATCGGCACGCTCACGGTCCAGGGCCTGACCCTGCGCCCCCTGCTCGGCCGCCTCGGTCTCCAGGACGACGATCCCGTGGGCCGCGAGATCGGATACGGCCGCACGCAGGCCTACGGCGCGGCGCTCCGCAGCCTCGAGGGCGAGACCGGCGCCCATGTGGAGGCCCTGCGGGAGGAATTCCGCGCGGCCCTCGAACAGGCCAGTCGGCAAGAGGACGGATTCGCCTCCGAGACCCTCCCGGCCGATGCCGCGCGGCGCGGCACCATCGAGGCCGCCCGCGACCGGGTGCTGGCCCTGCGCCGCTCGGGCGAGATCGGCGACGACGCCTACTACGTCCTGGAGGAGGAGTTCGACTGGGCCGAACTCAACGCGACGCCGCGCGCCGAGCGGTGAGGTTCAGGCCGACGGCACCGTGCTCGCCCGCGCCTCGATGGCATCCCATACGGACACCGCGAGATCGGGCCCGCCCAAGCGCTTGATCGCCCGGATGCCAGTGGGAGACGTGACGTTGATTTCGGTGAGGTTGCCGTCGATCACGTCGATACCGACGAGGATGAGACCGCGCCGCCGCAGCTCGGGGCCGATGGTGGCGCAGATCTCCAACTCGCGCGGCGTGAGGTCGGACGCCGCCGCCGCCCCGCCCCGCACCATGTTCGAACGGATGTCGTTGAGCGCCGGCACCCTGTTGATGGCGCCCAAGGGCTCGCCGTCGACGAGGATGATGCGCTTGTCGCCCTCGGTGATGCGGGGCAGGAAGCGCTGCACCACCCACTGCTCGCGGAAGGTGACCGAGAACAGGTCGAACATCGAGCCGAAATTCGCGTCCTCCGGCAGCACCCGGAACACCGCAGCGCCGCCGTGGCCGTGGAGCGGCTTCATCACGATGGCGCCGTGCTCGGCCCGAAACGCCTCGATCTCCGCCTTGTCGCGGGTGATCAGCGTCGGCGGCATCAGGGTTGGGAAGTCGAGGACGAACAGTTTCTCGGGTGCGTTGCGCACCTCGGCCGGGTTGTTCACCACGACGGTCGAGGCCGGCAGCCGCTCCAGCATGTGGGTGGCGGTGATGTAGGCCATGTCGAATGGCGGGTCCTGACGCATGAGCACCACGTCCGCCTCGGACAGGTCCATGCGCTCGGGGCTTCCGAGGGTCGCGTGCGCGCCCTCGACGTCCTGCACGGTCAGGGTTTCCACCCGCGCGGTGACCCGGCCGTTCTGAAGGGACAGCCGGTCGGGCGTGTAATGCAGGAGCCTGTGCCCCCGCGCCTGCGCTTCGAGCAACAGGGCGAAGGTGGTGTCGCCGGCGATTCGGATCGCCCGGATGGAGTCCATCTGGACGGCGACGGTCAGGGCCATGGCTCTCAAGCCTCCACGTTCGAAAAAAGGTCGAGAGCCGGCCGAGGCGCTACTTCTGCGACTTGCCGCCGGTGCGCCGGTCGTAGTCGCCGATGGCGGCCTTGCACTCGGGCGACAGGCGGGCGCGGTTGCGATCCATGCAGGTCTCGGCATCCTTGCTATTGGGATCGACGCCCGCGCAGAGGCGGAAGTAGTCGTTCGCGCAGCCGAGCTGCAAGCCCTGGTCCTCGCGCTGGGCCTGGGCCGGACCGGCCGCCAGCATCAGCAGAGCGAAGGGCGCGATCTTCAGGGCCGTCGAGAGGCTCAAGGGTCGTGACGTAACCACACGCATCCTGCGGTGTCCTTCGTTCGGGGAGAAGTCGAATGGGGCATATCGGGCAGCCCCGGCGCTTAGCAAGCGCGCGAAAGCCCACGCTTGTTCCCGCGATGGCGGAAGAGGTCGGGCGGCCGTTCGCGGAGGACCGGACAAATCGCCCCGCTCGCGCGAACGAGCGGGGCAGAGTCGAAGGGAGGGATCGCCCGCCATGGGCGGAGCCGTCGATGCAATCCACGCGCCAGATATTTCCACCCGCCTGTCGCACGGAAGCAACACACGCGACGGCGATCCGGCGCCTCCATGGGAGATGCCTTCATCGCGGGCGTTCCGGTGGTCTTGCCGTCGCCCTGGCAACAATCCGTTAACCACCCCGTGATGATCTCGGCCCACGACAAAGCCGATCGGACGACCCCGCTGGGCGTCTCCCCCTTCGGTCGCGACGGCACGGGGGAGTCCGTGGCGCACCAGAGCAACGGGACGGGATCGCAGCCGATGAACATCCACAGGTCATCCCATACGGGGGAGCCCGAGCGTCCGACGGCCACCGTCGTGACGTTCCCGGGTGCCGCCCCCCGCCGCTTCCGTCGCAACGGCGCGGCGCAGGATCCGCGCGGGGCGATCCTGCTGTTCACCGGCATCCGCTACGAGCGCATGGCCGAAGCCATTGCCACGACCGGTCCGGAGACCCCGGCCCCCCGCCTGCGCCGGCGCTCCTGAGGCGCGGCCTCGCGATTCCCCGGACGACCGGACCCGACGATGCCGATGCCGGCCGACGCCCCCTTCCGCCGCGCCCGTCGCGTCGCCGCCCTAGCAGCGATCCTGCCGATGGTCGCAGGCTGCGCCCAGAAGGGCGATTTCGGCCGCCCGAAGCCGGGGGCCTGGAACGGCCTGATCGAGACCACGGGCACGCTGGCCGCGCGCGAACGCGGGGAGCCGGCCTCGCCCTTTCCCCTCACGGATGACGAGGCGACCCTGCGCGACCGGGCCTGGCGCTTCCTGATGCCGGCGGCGGGGCACGACGCCTTCACGGACGCCCTCGCCAACCTGACCCGCAGCCGCGTCCTGCCGCGATCCTGGCGCCCGGACGATCCGGCGGCGTACTACGCCACCCTCATGGACGGCCCGTTCCGCTCGCCCGTGTCGCGCTATCACCGCCTGTCGGAGGATATCGGCATCGATGCGCGCCTGCTGCCGGTCTTCGCCGCCACCGCCGCGCGGGTGATCCAGGCCGATGCCCTCCGCCTGCGCAGCCTGCCCTTCGCCCGGTCCCTGGACGACCGCGACCTGCGCCACGCCGCCATGCGGGTGGCCGAGAACCGCTGCCTCGTCGTCTGGGTCGGGGCCGAGACGGATCTGCGGATCGGGCGCTATCGCTACGCCCTCGAACACCTCGTCGCCGCCGTCCCCTCGCCGGAGGCGGCCCTCGTCGAGCGCACCCTGAGGGCCCTGGAGGGCCGTCGCCCCATCCTGGCGCCCCTGGTCCCACCGGGGGCGGAGGAGAACTGCGGCGCGCAGGACGGGCACGCGGTGGAGGCGGCGGCGATCGCCCCGGCCCGGCCCCTCGTCGCCAAGGACTGAACCCACGATCCAGTGTGCGCGCCACCGCGATCGCGCCGTCCCGCGCGGGCACTTCGCGCGATCGATCGAGGCGTGAACACGCACGCAGGGGATCCGACGATTCCCGGGGCGAAAGAGGACAGCATGGGGCGCTTGCAACCTGTCGGGCCGTTCGACGGCACGCCCGGTCTCGGACGGGGTTCGACGCATGCCGGGACGCCGGACGTGGGGAGACGGTGGCGGGCGCTCGCGTGGGTGGCGTTCGCAGGCGTCGCCGCCCTCGTCGTGTTCGGCCACCCCGATCTCAGGATCGACGACGCGTACATCACCCTCCACAACGCCCGAACGCTGCTGGCCGGCGGCGCGGACCCGGCCTATGCCGGCTCCACGGCGCTGACGGGGGCGACGAGCGCCGTCCACCTCGTGGCGATCGGAGGCCTGGGGCTTCTCCTCCCCCTGGAGACCGCGAGCGACCTCGTCGGTCTCCTCGCCATCCTGCTCTACGTGGCCGGCCTCGACCGTATGGCCGTGCAGGCGGGATGCAGCCGCGTGATTCTCGTCTGCCTCGGACTCCTGGCCGGCTACCAGCCGCTGCATCTGGTCAACGGTCTCGAAACCGGGCTCGCGGCGGCGGCCATCGCCTGGAGCCTGGTCCTGCGCGACGCGCGGTGGCTGCCCGTGCTGTGTGGAACCCTGCCCTTCCTCCGGCCTGAACTGGCGCTGCTGGCCGTGCCCCTCCTCGCCCGGCAATGCTGGCTGGCGCGTGCGGCACCGGGAGACGTGCTGCGAATCCCGGCCCTCGCGGCCGCCGCGGCGCTCCCCTGGATGGCGCTCGCTTGGACGATGACCGGCAGTCTCGTCCCGACGACGGGCGGCGCGAAGATCGCGTTCTTCGCCGAAGCGCCCCTCCCCCTCTCCGCCAAGCTCACGATCGCGGCCTCGGCGATCCTCCACTCCGCGCTCCTCATCGTTGTAATCGGCGGCATCGGGTTGTGGCGCAGGCGGGCGGGGTGGTGCGGAGCCATCTTCCTTCTCGGCTGGCTCGGGTCGGCGATCTGGGTTTTCCCCGGCGGTCTGGCGCACAATTACTGCCGGTACCTGGCGGAAGCGGTGCCGATCCTGCTCTTCGGCGTGGCCGGTCTCCTCACCGCCGAGCGGCGACGGGTGGCCGGCGTCGCGCTTCTGTGCCTTCTGGGCCTGCAGGCGAGGACCCTTCAGGCGGCGTGGGACACCCAGCGGATGGCGCAGGCCCGCGACGCGATGGTGGCGACCCTGCGCGCGACGGTCCCGGCGAACGCGCGCGTGGCGGTGCACGACGCGGGTTACGTCGCCTGGCGCCTGCCCGAGCTCCGCCTGACCGATGTCGTCGGCCTGAAGACGCCGTCCAGTGCGCTCGCGTTCGTGCGCCATCCCGTCCGGAACGAGGATCGGGGGCCCGCCCTCGCGGCGATCCTCGGCGCCTCCGGAGCCGAGTATTTCGTCTGCCTGACGGGTGATCCGTTCTGGTCGACCCTCGCCACCGACCTCGTTCGTTCCGGTCAGGCACTGGACCCCATCGGGCCGGGCGGGGCCTATACGGTTTTCCGCCTCGGAGTGCGGCCCGCGGCGCCCCTCTGAAAGGCTTTCAGCCCCCCGCCTTGTCCTCGGCGGGGACGTCGACCGTGCAGGACACCGCCTGCATCGCCGCGTTGGCCGCCGGCCTCTGGCTCGGCAGGGCGGCAATCACCCGGACCACCACGTAGCCCTTGGCGTCGGGCGCGACGATGCGGACGTCACGGCTGACGTCGTTCTCGTCGGCATTGGCGAGGGCCTCGTCGTACTGGGCGCGGGTGAGCACCACGAGGTCGAGGGCGCCCCGCACGGCCGCCTGGTCGGTGACCGCGTAGAAGGCACCGCGCCGGCCATGCACGGCGAGGGACAGCATCAGCGGCCCCGTGCGGGCCGAGACCCGCATGGGACCGTCGGCGAGATCGTAGGCGCAGATGCCGACCGCCACGGCCGGATCGGGGATGGGCAGCCACGCCTCGGGCGGAGACGGGGTGTCGCCGGTGGCGAGCGTGTAGACCGGCAGGGCGTGATCCAGGGTCTCGCCGACGCGCGCCCGCGACAGGGCATCGGCCTCGGCCAGGCGGGGGATGAGCAGCACGGCGCCGATATGCACCAGACCCGCCAGGACGAGGCCCGTGGCGGTGGCGAGGAGGAAGCGCCCCCGGGGCGTCATGCGGCGCATCCCGTGCGGGTGATCGCCGGCAGGGCCGTGCGGTCGAGGGTCCCGGCACTCGCGGCCACGGGCGTGTCGTAGAGGCGCAGAGCGAGGCGGACGGGGCCGTCGGCACGCGGCATCGGCAGCCAGTTGCCCGCCTGGACCTCGGGCGAGAGCCCGATGGCGAAGCGCCCGTCGCGGTCGCGCAGGATCTCCGTCGAGGTGTAGCCCTCGCGCACGATGGTGCGGGCGGGGTCGCGCGGACCGCGCCCGGCGACCGTCACCGTCCAGGCCCGGGCCGGCGGGGTGATGCCCGCGATGATATAGGTGCAGGCGGCATCCAGGGTCTGCCCCTCGTCGTCCTGGGCGGCGGTGAGGAGCATCCCTTCTCCCACCGCCAGGGGAATCTCGCCCCGGCGGGCGTTCACGGCGCGGGCATAGGGATCGGCCCCCACGGACCCGGTGCGGGGCCACGCCGTCCAGGCGCCGACGGCGACGCCGCCGAACGGGTACCCGCCCCGCGTGGCGTAGTCGGCGGTGGCGAGCCCGATCCCCGCCCCGAGGGCCAGGGCGTAGAGAACGAGGCTGACCGTGGAGGCGCGCTGCACGGCTCTGCGCGCCACGGCGGCGAGGCGTGCGCCGGCCCCCTGCACGCCGGCGTTGCCGGTCTCCCCGCGCGCGCGCGCGGCCATGTCGGCGGCTTTCATGGGACCTGAACTCTCACGCTCACGGGGTGGCGACGCGGCCGACCGCCGGGCGCGTCCCGTCGGCGACGCTGCCGGCCGCGCGCGGGGCCGTGCCGCCGGCCTCGACGGTGCGGAACAGGCCGTTCACGCCGCCGATGACCTCGAAGGAGCGCCGCGACAGCTTGCCCGCCGCACTCGCCGCCGGGTTGACCGGGGCGGCGGCCGGTGTCTGGGCCACGGCGCGGCCGACTTCCTTGAGGCCCGGCATGGCTTTGAGTTCGATACCCTGGTGGGCGATCTCCATCACGTCGTGCCAGGCCATGGCGGGGAGCGAGCCGCCCGTCATCTTGTTGGTGGAGGTGTGATCGTCGTTGCCGAACCAGACCGAGCCGACGTAATTGCCGGTGTAGGCGACGAACCACGCGTCGCGGTAGGCGTTCGTGGTGCCGGACTTGCCCGCGACCTTGATGCCTTCGAGCTGGGCCCGC
>Ga0182231_1000314_pt1 | contig 11028 bp, 9 predicted proteins | sample G6R1MG_29_FD_129667 | JGI IMG/M metagenome (GOLD analysis project Ga0182231, IMG submission 129667) | Miscanthus phyllosphere microbial communities from Michigan, USA - G6R2_NF_07NOV2016_LD1 MG | ecosystem: Host-associated > Plants > Phyllosphere > Phylloplane/Leaf | place: USA: Michigan...
CGCCTGTTCGATGATCGTGCGCAAGTCATCCAGCCCGTCGGAACCGGCCACCAGCGCACTGCTCGGCTCAAAACGCACGTCACCAGCCGACAGATGCGGATCGGCGTCGGAGATGTACGGCGGATTGCTGATGATCAGGTCGAACTGTCGACCTTGCAGGCCACTGAACCAGTGACTTTCGAAGACTTCAGCGTTATTCAGTTGCAAGCGCTGCCGGTTGCGTTCGGCCAGGGCGACGGCCTCTGGCACACGGTCAACCGCGGTGACCTTCCATTGCTGGCGTTCGTTGGCCAGCGCCAGCGCAATCGCGCCGGTGCCGGTGCCGAGGTCCAGCACCTGAGCGGGTGCGAAGGCAGGCACCAGTTCCAGAGCGGCCTCGACCAGCATTTCGGTCTCGGGACGCGGGATCAACGTGTGCGGCGCGACTTCCAGATCAAGCTTCCAGAAGCCCTGCTGGCCGAGAATGTAAGCGACCGGCTCGCCCTTGCGGCGGCGCTCCATGTAACCGGCGAATGCCACCGCGGCTTCGGTGCTGACGATGCGCTCGGGCCAGGTGTGCAGAAAACTGCGCGGTTTGCCCAGCGCTGCCGCGAGCAGCAACTCGGCATCAAGGCGTGCAGTCGGTGAATCGGGAAGCTCGGCGCTTCTGAGTACACTTGCGATGATGGTCATTTACTCACCCAGTGCCGCAAGTTGATCAGCCTGATATTCAGCGAGTAGCGGCTCTATCACTGCATCGACCCCGCCCGCCAGAACTTCATCCAGCGAATACAAAGTCAGGTTCACGCGGTGATCCGTCACTCGCCCCTGAGGGAAATTATACGTACGTATGCGCTCGGAACGATCGCCCGAGCCTACCAGCAGCTTGCGTTCGCTGGCGATGGCATTGGCCGCCGCGCTGGTCTGCTGATCATTCAGTTTGGCAGATAGCCAGGACATTGCCCGGGCTCTGTTCTTGTGCTGCGAACGCTCTTCCTGACACTCGACGACAATACCCGACGGCAAGTGGGTAATGCGGATCGCCGAGTCGGTCTTGTTGACGTGCTGACCACCGGCACCCGAAGAACGATAGGTGTCGACCCGCAGGTCGGCAGGGTTGATCTCGATCGCCTGCTGCTCGTCAGGCTCCGGCAACACCGCCACCGTACAGGCAGAGGTATGAATACGGCCCTGGGATTCGGTCTCCGGCACACGCTGCACACGGTGCGCGCCGGACTCGAATTTCAGCTTGCCATAGACGCTGTCACCCTCGACACGCGCGATGACTTCCTTATAGCCGCCATGCTCGCCTTCGTTTTCGGACAGAATCTCGACCCGCCAGCCACGCCGCTCGGCGTAACGCGAATACATGCGGAACAGGTCGCCGGAGAAGATCGCCGCTTCATCGCCGCCGGTGCCCGCGCGGATTTCCAGAAACACGTTACGACCGTCGTTCGGGTCCTTGGGCAACAGCATGCGCTGCAATTGCGCTTCCAGCTCGACCAGTTGCTGCTTGGTTTCGCGAACTTCCTCGACGGCCATTTCACGCATGTCCGGATCGCTGTCCTTGAGCAGCGCCTGTGCGCCCTCCAGGTCACCCTGCACCCTGAGCAACTGCGCGTAGAGCGCAACGACCGGCTCCACTTCAGCGTATTCACGGGAATAGGCGCGAAAGCGTGTCTGATCGCTGATGACTTCCGCGTCGCCGAGCAGCGCGGTCAGTTCCTCGAAACGGTCGCTGAGCACATCCAGCTTATTGAGCAGTGAAGCTTTCATTGCGGGGTTTTATCCGTCGAGCCCTCACCGAGGGCAAATAGTTCCTGGGCCATGGCCAGCGCATCGACGCGACCTTCGGCAGACAGCTTCTTGAGCTGCACGCTCGGTGCATGCAGCAATTTGTTGGTCAGGCCACGCGCCAGCTGGATCAGTACGTCCTCGGCATTGCTGCCGTTGGCCAGCATACGTTGCGCCTTGCTCAGCTCTTCGTCACGCAGCCGTTCGCTTTGCTGACGATAGGCACGCAGCACATCGACTGCGGCCAGTTCGCGCAGGCGCGACATGAAGTCCTCGGCACCCACGCTGACCAGTTGCTCGGCGGCCAGCGCCGCGCCCTGACGGCTCTTGAGGTTCTCTGCCACCACTTCATGCAGGTCATCAACGCTGTACAGGTAAACATCGTCCAGCTCGCCGACTTCAGGCTCGATATCCCGCGGTACGGCGATATCGACCATGAAAATCGGTTTGTGCTTGCGCAGCTTCAGCGCACTTTCCACGGCGCCCTTGCCCAGAATCGGCAACTGACTGGCCGTCGAGCTGATCACGATGTCGCTGTTGACCAGTTCCGCCGGGATGTCCGACAGCAGCACCGCGTGCGCGCCGAACTCGGCGGCGAGCATGCTGGCGCGTTCCAGCGTACGGTTGGCGACCACGATACGCTTGACGCCCAGATCATGCAGATGCCGGGCGACCAGCGTAATGGTCTCGCCTGCACCGATCAACAAGGCCTGGCTGCGTTGCAGGTCACTGAAAATCTGTTTCGCCAGGCTGACTGCGGCAAAGGCCACAGAGACCGGGTTCTCGCCGATGGCGGTGTCGGTACGCACCTGTTTGGCGGCGCTGAACGTCGCCTGGAACAGTCGACCGAGCAATGGCCCGACCGTGCCGGCTTCGCGGGCAACCGCGTACGCGGACTTCATCTGGCCGAGAATCTGCGGCTCGCCGAGCACCAGCGAATCGAGCCCCGAGGCGACACGCATCATGTGCCGCACGGCAGCGTCATCTTCGTGCACGTAAGCACTGGCACGCAGTTCTTCAAGACTGAGGTGATGATAATCGGCGAGCCAGGCAAGAATACTGTCCGCGCCGAGGTGCTCGTGTTCGATGTACAACTCGCTGCGGTTGCAGGTCGAGAGGATCGCAGCCTCGCGGCTTTCCGTCAGTTGGCAGAGCTGCTGCAATGCCTCGACCAGCTGTTCCGGGGTAAATGCCACACGCTCGCGAACGTCGACCGAGGCGGTCTTATGGTTGATACCGAGTGCAAGGAAGGCCATTCAGGGTCGCAGGTGGTGACGTGAAGCCGGTAATTGTCCTACTTCGATAAGCTCAGAACAACCACCACATATTATTGTCCCACTACAATCGCTCGTCGCAGACCGTGCTTTCGGGTCCGCGACACTGCAAACACACGCATTGCATCAGTTTTTCCGACGGCTGTGGGTTTTGCCAACAGCCTTGTGTCATGATGCTCACACCGCAGGTAAGCCGCCCTTCTTATATATGAATAGATCCTCCGCGTTGTTCCTTGCTCTCGCCTTTCTGGGCGGCTGTCAGTCCATGACTCCCGCCTCGTCACAGCCTGTGCCCGCTCAAAAGGACGCCCCGCCCGCGCCTGAAGCCAAGCCGCAGGTCTATGGCTCGTTCACTCAGGACACCCTGGTCAGCCTGTTGAGTGCGGAGCTGGCTGGCCAGCGCAACCGCTTCGACATCGCCCTGGACAACTACGTGACCCAGGCGATCAAGACCCAGGACCCAGGAGTCTCGGAGCGCGCTTATCAGATCGCCGAATACATGGGCGCTGATCAGTCGGCGCTGGATACCGCATTGATCTGGGCGAGGAACGCACCGGGCAATCTTGAAGCGCAACGCGCCGCCGCCATTCAACTGGCGCGCGCCGGGCGTTACGACGATTCGCTGGTGTACATGGAGAGAGTCCTGCAAGGCCAGGGCGACACCCACTTCGATTTCCTGGCCCTGTCGGCGGCCGAAACAGATCCGGACACCCGCAATGGTCTGCTCAAGAGCTTTGACCGATTGCTGGGCAAATACCCGAACAACGGTCAGCTGATTTTCGGCAAGGCGCTGTTGCTGCAACAGAACGGCGATTCCGAACAGTCGCTGAAACTGCTTGAGGACAATCCGCCTAAAGAAGGTGAAATCGCGCCGATTCTGCTGCACGCCCGTTTGCTGCAAAGCATGAACCGAGGCAAGGAAGCGGTGCCCCTGCTGGAAAAAAGCATCAAGAAATACCCCGACGACAAGCGCCTGCGCCTGACCTATGCGCGCATGCTTGTCGAGCAGAACCGCATGGAAGACGCGAAAGTGCAGTTTGCCGCACTCTTGCAGCAGTATCCGGATGACGACGAGCTGCGCTTCTCGCTGGCCCTGGTGTGCCTTGAAGCCAAGGCCTGGGACGAAGCGGCGGGCTATCTGGAAGAACTGATCGCCCGTGGCGCGCATGTCGATTCAGCGCACTTGAATCTGGGCCGCATCCACGAAGAGCGCGATGACCCGCAAAGCGCGCTCAACGAATACGCTCAGGTAGGCCCCGGCCCGGACTTCCTGGCGGCGCAATTGCGCCAGGCCGATATTCTGGTCAGCAACGGCAACGGTGCCGACGCCGCCAAACGGCTGTCCGAAGCCCGCGCCGAAGAGCCCGATTATGCCGTGCAGCTGTACCTGATCGAAGCCGAAACCCTGACCAGCAATGATCAACTGGATCGTGGCTGGCAGGTATTGAATCAGGCGCTCAAGCAATACCCGGATGACGCCAACCTGCTGTATACCCGCGCCATGCTGGCTGAAAAACGCAATGATCTGGCGCAGATGGAAAAAGACCTGCGGACCATCATCAAGCGCGAGCCGGAAAACGCCATGGCGCTGAATGCACTGGGCTACACCCTTTCCGATCGGACCACGCGTTATAGCGAAGCCCGCGAACTGATCGAAAAAGCTCACCAGATCAGCCCTGATGATCCGGCAGTGCTCGACAGCCTTGGCTGGGTGAACTACCGCCTGGGCAATCTGGACGATGCCGAGCGCTACCTGCGTCAGGCACTCGAGCGCTTCCCCGACCACGAAGTCGCCGCTCACCTGGGCGAAGTACTCTGGGCCAAGGGCGAGCAGCGCGAAGCCAAAAAAGTCTGGGCCAAGGCCCTGGAACAACAACCCGACAGCACCGTCCTGCGCAGCACACTGCGACGCTTGACCGGATCAGAGACCCTTTGACGTTATGTTTTTGCGCCATGTAATCGTATTCAGCCTCATCGCCCTGCTCACCGGCTGCGCCGGCCTCACCTCCCGCGAAGCCGTTCAGGGCAAGGGTGACCCCGCGCAATGGCGCGAGCACAAACAACAACTGAGCAGCCTCGATGGCTGGCAGATCAACGGTAAAGTCGGTATCCGCGCGCCGAAAGACTCCGGCAGCGGCACCCTGTTCTGGCTGCAACGCCAGGATTATTACGATATCCGCCTGTCCGGCCCGCTCGGCCGTGGTGCAGCGCGGCTGACCGGCAGGCCCGGCGCCGTGGTGCTCGAAGTCGCCAATCAGGGCCGCTACGAAGCCACCTCGCCAGAATCACTGCTGCAGGATCAACTGGGCTGGAAGCTGCCCGTGTCCCACCTGGTATGGTGGGTACGCGGTCTGCCGGCACCGGACAGCAAAAGCAGCGTGACACTTGATGGCGACAGCCGGCTGGCCAGCCTTGAACAGGATGGCTGGCAGGTGGAATACCTCAGTTACGTCGAGCAGAACGGTTATTGGCTGCCAGAGCGCGTCAAGCTGCACGGGCAGGACCTGGATGTCACGCTGGTCATCAAGGACTGGCAGCCTCGCAAACTGGGGCAATGACCATGAGCACGCCACAACTGGTTTTGCCTGCCCCGGCAAAACTCAATCTCATGCTGCACATTCTGGGACGTCGCCCTGACGGCTATCACGAACTGCAGACGCTGTTTCAGTTTCTCGATTACGGCGACGAACTGGGTTTTACCGTTCGCGAAGATGGCGAGATTCGCCTGCAGACCGATGTTCCCGGCGTTCCGCATGACAGCAACCTGATCGTCAAAGCTGCCCGAGCCCTGCAAAAACAGTCCGGTTGTACACTTGGCATGGATATCTGGCTGGAAAAACGCCTGCCCATGGGTGGCGGTATCGGCGGCGGCAGCTCGGATGCAGCGACCACCCTGCTGGCCCTGAATCATTTGTGGCAGCTCGGTTGGGATGAGGATCGTCTGGCGCAACTGGGGCTGACGCTGGGCGCCGATGTACCGGTTTTTGTGCGTGGACATGCCGCTTTTGCTGAGGGCGTCGGCGAAATTCTCACCCCGGTGGACCCGGAAGAACCGTGGTATTTGGTGCTCGTTCCGCAAGTCGCTGTAAGTACAGCAGAAATTTTTTCAGATCCGTTGTTGACACGCGACACGCCGCCCATTAAAGTGCGCCCCGTTCCCAAGGGAAACAGTCGAAATGACTGTAAGGCGGTTGTAGAGAGGCGTTACCCAGAAGTACGTAACGCTTTGAATTTGTTAGGTAAATTTACCGAAGCAAAATTAACCGGAACTGGAAGTTGTGTGTTTGGGGCCTTCCCAAACAAAGCTGAAGCTGATAAAGTCTCGGCCCTTCTTACAGAGACCCTTACGGGGTTCGTAGCGAAAGGAAGCAACATCTCGATGTTGCATCGTAAGCTGCAAATTCTGTAGCAGGAATTGAGTGCCAGGCACTCGATTGATTCAATACAGGGGCGTCGCCAAGCGGTAAGGCAGCAGGTTTTGATCCTGCCATGCGTTGGTTCGAATCCAGCCGCCCCTGCCATTTTCTATACTCATCCAGGTTACCCTCAGCCTCTAGGTACTGCGCGTGTCCAAGATGATGGTCTTTACGGGGAATGCCAACCCCGATCTCGCTCGGCGTGTAGTACGTCAGCTGCATATCCCACTGGGTGATGTTTCTGTTGGAAAATTTTCCGACGGTGAAATCAGCACTGAGATTAATGAAAACGTCCGCGGTAAAGACGTCTTTATCATTCAGCCGACCTGCGCACCCACGAACGACAACCTGATGGAACTCGTCGTGATGGCTGATGCCTTCCGTCGCTCCTCAGCGTCCCGAATCACTGCTGTGATTCCCTACTTTGGTTATGCCCGCCAGGATCGCCGTCCGCGCTCCGCACGTGTTGCAATCAGCGCAAAAGTTGTCGCTGACATGCTGACCGTGGTGGGAATCGATCGTGTACTCACGGTTGATCTTCATGCTGACCAGATTCAGGGCTTCTTCGACATTCCGGTAGATAACATCTACGGCTCCCCCGTTCTGGTGGATGACATCGAAGATCAGCGCTTTGAAAACCTGATGATCGTTTCCCCGGATATCGGCGGTGTCGTGCGTGCACGTGCTGTCGCCAAATCCCTGGGTGTCGATCTCGGGATCATCGACAAACGCCGTGAGAAAGCCAATCACTCCGAAGTGATGCATATCATTGGTGATGTCGAAGGGCGTACCTGCATTCTGGTTGATGACATGGTCGATACCGCCGGCACGCTGTGCCACGCGGCCAAGGCCCTGAAAGAGCATGGTGCTGCCAAGGTCTTCGCTTACTGCACACACCCTGTGCTGTCGGGTCGGGCGATCGAAAACATTGAAAATTCCGTGCTGGATGAACTGGTGGTGACCAACACCATCCCGTTGTCCGCCGCCGCTCAAGCCTGTGGCCGTATCCGTCAACTGGATATTGCCCCGGTAGTCGCCGAAGCGGTTCGCCGCATCAGCAACGAAGAATCGATCAGCGCGATGTTCCGTTAACTGACATCACGCAGACGAAAAGCGCCCCGCCCTGACATCCGGTCAGGGCGGGGCTTTTTTGCCCATACCATCCGAGCGCTGGTCGCAAACGCAACGGTGGATGTGGTTAATTTGGAGATACAACATGAACGAATTTACCCTGAATGCAGAACAGCGTTCCGACCTGGGGAAAGGTGCGAGCCGCCGCCTGCGTCGTCTCGCTAGCCTGGTTCCAGCTGTCGTCTACGGTGGCGACAAAGCCCCCGAGTCCATCAGCATGCTGGCCAAGGAAGTTGCCAAACTGCTGGAAAACGATGCGGCCTACAGCCACATCATCGAGCTGAACGTTGGTGGCAAGAAGCAAAACGTCATCATCAAGGCGCTGCAACGTCACCCGGCCAAAGGCCACGTGATGCACGCTGACTTCGTGCGCGTTATTGCCGGCCAGAAACTGACCGCAATCGTGCCGATCCACTTCCTGAACGAAGAAGCTCCGGTCAAGAAAGGCGGCGAGATCTCGCACACTACCACTGAACTGGAAGTGACCTGCCTGCCGAAAGACCTGCCAGAGTTCATCGAAGTTGATCTGGGCACGCTGGAAGTAGGTGACAACGTTCACCTGTCCGAACTGAAAGCCCCTAAAGGCGTTGAGTTCGTCGCTTTGGCACACGGTACTGACCTGGCAATCGCCAACGTCCACGCACCGCGTATCGTCAAAGACGAAGAAGAAGGTGAAGCTGAAGAAGGCGCTGCCGAGTAATTCATTACTTGGTAACGTCGGAGTTGCTCAGGAGACATCGCGAGCGATAGCAGGCAAAGCGGGCGAGATCGCTGAGTTTACATCATGGTAAATGAGCAGTTTTCGTCCACATTGCCGCTGTCGTCAGCGGTTCAACCCTCAACTCCAAAGGAAGAGCCCCTGTCGTGACCGCCATACAACTGATCGTGGGCCTGGGAAATCCAGGCGCCGAATACGAACAGACCCGGCATAACGCAGGGGCTTTTTTTGTTGAGCGTATTGCTGCGGCGCAACGAGTCAATCTCGTTCCCGAGCGCAAATTCTTTGGCCTGACCGGGCGCTTCACGCACCAGGGTCAGGATGTTCGTCTGCTGATTCCCACCACTTACATGAACCGCAGCGGCCAGGCTGTCGCGGCACTCGCCGGCTTTTATCGCATCCCGGTCGAGTCGATTCTGGTGGCGCATGACGAACTTGACCTGCCTCCAGGCGTCGCCAAACTCAAAGTAGGCGGCGGCCATGGCGGTCATAACGGGCTGCGCGACATCATTGCGCAGCTCGGCAATCAGAACACATTCCATCGCTTGCGGCTTGGCATTGGCCACCCGGGCGATGCCAGCAAGGTATCCGGCTTTGTCCTGGGTCGAGCGCCACGCGCCGAACAGGAAAAACTGGACGCCAGTATCGACTTTGCCCTCGGCGTGCTGCCGGATATCTTCGCCGGTGAATGGAACCGGGCGATGAAAAACCTGCACAGCCAGAAGGCCTGACATCACTCGAGGGGAAACACCATGGGATTCAATTGCGGCATCGTCGGCCTGCCTAACGTCGGCAAGTCCACCCTGTTCAACGCCCTGACCAAATCTGGTATCGCGGCCGAGAACTTCCCCTTCTGCACCATCGAACCGAACAGCGGCATCGTGGCCATGCCCGACCCGCGTCTGGCGGCCCTGGCAGCCATCGTCAACCCGAAACGCATCCTGCCGACCACCATGGAGTTCGTCGACATCGCAGGCCTTGTGGCAGGCGCTTCGAAGGGCGAAGGCCTGGGCAACAAGTTTCTCGCCAACATCCGCGAGACCGACGCCATCGCCCACGTGGTGCGCTGCTTTGAAGACGAGAACGTGATTCACGTTTCCAACAGCGTCGACCCCAAGCGCGATATCGAGATCATCGACCTGGAACTGATCTTCGCCGACCTCGACAGCTGCGAGAAGCAACTGCAAAAGGTTACCCGCAACGCCAAGGGCGGCGACAAGGACGCAGTGGTCCAGAAAGGCCTGCTCGAGCAGTTGATTGCACACTTCAGCGAAGGCAAGCCTGCACGCAGCCTGATGAAGAGCATGAGCAACGACGAGAAAGCCACCATCCGTGGCTTCCACCTGCTGACCACCAAGCCGGTCATGTACATCGCCAACGTCGCCGAAGACGGTTTCGAGAACAACCCGCTGCTGGACGTGGTCCGCGCCATCGCCGAAGAAGAAGGCGCAATGCTGGTGCCGGTCTGCAACAAGATCGAAGCCGAAATCGCCGAGCTCGATGACGGCGAAGAAAAAGACATGTTCCTCGAAGCCCTGGGCCTCGAAGAACCCGGCCTGAACCGCGTAATTCGCGCTGGCTACGAAATGCTCCACCTGCAGACCTACTTCACCGCAGGCGTCGAAGAAGTCCGCGCCTGGACCGTCCGTGTCGGTGCAACCGCACCACAGGCCGCAGGCGTGATCCACACCGACTTCGAAAAAGGCTTCATCCGCGCCGAAGTGGTGGCGTATGACGACTTCATCCAGTTCAAGGGTGAGTCAGGCGCCAAGGAAGCCGGGAAGTGGCGTCTGGAAGGCAAGGAATACATCGTCAAGGACGGTGATGTGATGCATTTCAGGTTTAACGTCTGATTCGAGTCTTCGGTTTCAGGGGCATCCTGAAACACTTCGAACTGCACACCTCGATAAAACCGCGCCCTGACGCGGTTTTATCGTTTTTGGGCTGCCTGCGAGAAACGCGCCTTGCGCCTGATACGCTCCATTTTTGTGTTGCACTAAAAGCAACAAAGTTTTCAGTTTGTGTTTTTGCTCGCTCTTCGACCCCATGCCCATACTCCCCTACCGACACAGGAGATGGATATGAGCCCTCTTTGGCAGCGTCTTCGCGAACAGGCTCACCAGTTGAGCGAACGCAATCCAGCATTAGGCGAATACGCCAAAAGCCACCTGCTCGACTACGAAACGTTCGAGGCTGCGCTTGCCGCAAACCTCGCGCGTCAGATTCAGGCTCAAGCCAGTAACGTAGCACTGGAGAGCTGGTTCAAGTCGATCATCGACGCCAACCCCGGTATCGCAGAAGCGGCCGCAGCCGATATAAACCACCTGGAAATCGTCAATCCGGCTTGTCCTGACCACCTCACCGCTTTTCTGACCTTCCGCGGTATCCTCGCCGTGCAGGCTTATCGCATCGCCCACGCACTCTGGGCTGAAGGAGACGTGCAAAGCGCGGTGCTCGTACAGAACTGGGCGGCCAATACCTGGAGCATCGACATTCATCCTGCCGCTCGTCTGGGCCGGGCGCTGTTCGTCGATCACGGTATTGGCCTGGTCATTGGCGAGACCGCTGTAGTCGAGGATCAGGTAAGCCTGTGGCACGGCGTCACTCTGGGCAGCACACTCAGCGAGGCAGGCGACAGACATCCCAAGATCCGCCGGGGCGCATTGATTTGCGCCGGTGCAACCGTTCTGGGAAACATTGAGGTGGGAGCGCGTGC
>Ga0182231_1000315_pt1 | contig 11016 bp, 9 predicted proteins | sample G6R1MG_29_FD_129667 | JGI IMG/M metagenome (GOLD analysis project Ga0182231, IMG submission 129667) | Miscanthus phyllosphere microbial communities from Michigan, USA - G6R2_NF_07NOV2016_LD1 MG | ecosystem: Host-associated > Plants > Phyllosphere > Phylloplane/Leaf | place: USA: Michigan...
AGGCCCCGCGACACCGCTGACCGCGACGGCGAATCGTGCACCGCTTTCACGCTGTGCGCCTCGCACCATGGCCTCGACAACCGGCTGACTGACCGCCCCGACCTGTGCGAACAACACCTCGGGCACCCCTAACTGGCGGGTCTTCTGGGCATTCGAATAGGTCACGTAGCCCGCTTCGAACCACGCCGAGCTGCCGGCAATGCGCGTGATCGCTTCGGCTATTCCGCCCCCCGTACAGGATTCGGCAGTGGTCACTTGCGCGCCCATTGCACCCAGAAGCCTGCCAAGCGTATCGGCAAGCCCGGTTATCTCATCCTCGGTGTAATCGTTCATGCTAAAAAGCCTGTAAAGGTGAATCCTGAGGCAGCGCACCTGCCGCGCAACGGGGCTGAGCATGCTGCTTTACTGGTCATTTTTCCTGCGCCCGGGCTTTTTGACCGTTTCCACCGTGGTTTCTCTCGGCCTTTTTCTGGCTTCTTCCAAAGGAATGAAGCGCCCGCTGACAGAGTCCCTTGCTCGTTTGTTCTTCATATAAAAGTCCTTTTTTATAAGTTACCGTCCGGTTATCGGGTGGCAGCGATGAAAGTCTATACGCCAAATCGGGATGCATGGCTGTCTGGAAACGCCCGGTCACCAATACGCGGGAAGCCACGCGGTCACTGCACCACCCGGTCGAGCGTGATAACCTTGCCGCCATCGCACATACCCGGCAGACGCCCCTTGATTCAGACAAGGGCCACCCGTCGCGTCTCAAGGTTGCCTCACTCCTCTCAAGAACTTGCCTAAGCCACTGATGAATAAAGCAATTTCCGACCTCTCCGCACACACTCCGATGATGCAGCAGTACTGGAAACTGAAAAACCAGCACCTGGATCAGCTGATGTTTTATCGCATGGGCGATTTCTACGAGATCTTCTACGAAGACGCGAAGAAAGCCGCCAAGCTGCTGGATATAACCCTGACCGCACGCGGCCAGTCGGCAGGTCAGAGCATTCCCATGTGCGGGATTCCCTACCACGCAGCCGAGGGTTATCTGGCCAAGCTGGTGAAACTGGGCGAATCGGTGGTGATCTGCGAGCAGATCGGCGACCCGGCTACCAGCAAGGGGCCGGTGGATCGTCAGGTGGTGCGGATCATCACGCCAGGGACCATCAGCGATGAGGCCCTGCTCGACGAGCGCCGCGATAACCTGATCGCCGCCGTGCTGGGTGACGAACGTCTGTTCGGCCTCGCGGTACTGGATATCACCAGCGGTAACTTCAGTGTGCTGGAGATCAAGGGCTGGGAGAACCTGCTGGCCGAGCTCGAGCGCATCAACCCGGTCGAGCTGTTGATCCCGGACGATTGGCCACAAGGTCTGCCTGCCGAGAAGCGCCGTGGTTCTCGACGTCGCGCGCCTTGGGATTTCGAGCGCGACTCAGCGCATAAAAGTTTGTGTCAGCAGTTTGCAACCCAGGACCTGAAGGGTTTCGGTTGCGAAAACCTGACGCTGGCCATCGGTGCTGCCGGCTGCCTGCTGAGCTATGCCAAGGAAACCCAGCGTACCGCCCTGCCCCATCTGCGCAGCCTGCGTCACGAACGTCTCGACGATACCGTGATCCTCGATGCCGCCAGTCGCCGTAATCTGGAACTGGACACCAACCTGTCCGGAGGCCGTGACAACACCCTGCAATCGGTCATGGACCGCTGCCAGACCGCAATGGGGACACGGTTACTGACCCGCTGGCTGAACCGGCCATTGCGCGACCTGACCATCCTTCAGGCACGCCAGACGTCGATCACCTGTTTTCTGGAACGCTATCGCTTTGAAAACCTGCAGCCACAGCTCAAGGAAATCGGCGACATCGAGCGGATTCTGGCGCGCATCGGCCTGCGTAACGCGCGGCCACGTGACCTCGCTCGCCTGCGCGACGCCCTGAGCGCCCTGCCCGAGTTGCAACAGGCGATGACCGATCTGGAAGCGCCGCATCTGCAGCAACTTGCGCAGACCGCCAGCACCTATCCCGAGCTGGCCGATCTGCTGCAGCGCGCGATCATCGACAACCCGCCAGCCGTCATTCGTGACGGTGGCGTTTTGAAGACTGGCTACGACGCTGAGCTGGATGATCTGCAGTCGCTGAGCGAAAACGCCGGCCAGTTCCTGATCGACCTGGAAGCCCGCGAAAAAGCCCGCACCGGTCTCGGCAACCTGAAAGTCGGCTACAACCGCGTACATGGCTACTTTATCGAGCTGCCAAGCAAGCAGGCCGAGCAGGCGCCGGCTGATTACATACGCCGCCAGACCCTGAAGGGCGCCGAGCGCTTTATCACGCCCGAGCTCAAGGAGTTCGAAGACAAGGCGTTGTCGGCCAAGAGCCGCGCCTTGGCTCGGGAAAAGATGCTCTACGAAACGCTCCTCGAAGACCTGATCGGTCATCTTGCGCCGCTTCAGGATACGGCGGCGGCGCTGGCCGAACTGGACGTGTTGAGCAACCTTGCGGAGCGCGCGCTGAATCTGGACCTCAATTGCCCACGCTTTGTCGCCGAACCCTGCATGCGCATCGAGCAAGGCCGTCATCCGGTGGTGGAACAGGTTCTGAGCACGCCTTTCGTTGCCAACGACCTGGCGCTGGACGACAGCACTCGCATGCTGGTCATCACCGGCCCGAACATGGGCGGTAAATCGACCTATATGCGTCAGACGGCGCTGATCGTGCTGCTGGCCCATATCGGCAGCTTCGTGCCCGCTGCCAGCTGCGAACTGTCGCTGGTCGACCGGATCTTCACGCGCATCGGCTCCAGCGACGACCTGGCGGGCGGACGCTCGACGTTCATGGTCGAAATGAGCGAAACGGCAAACATCCTGCACAACGCTACCGATAAAAGTCTGGTGCTGATGGACGAAGTCGGGCGCGGCACCAGTACTTTCGACGGCCTTTCGCTGGCTTGGGCGGCAGCCGAGTGCCTCGCGCAGCTGCGCGCCTATACACTGTTCGCCACGCACTATTTCGAACTGACGGTATTGCCGGAAAGCGAACCGCTGGTGACCAATGTGCACCTCAACGCCACCGAGCATAATGAGCGCATCGTGTTCCTGCACCGGGTCCTGCCAGGGCCTGCGAGTCAGAGCTACGGTCTGGCCGTGGCGCAACTGGCCGGCGTGCCGGGCAAGGTCATCAGCCGCGCCAAGGAACACTTGCAGCGTCTGGAAACCACCAGCCTGCCGCACGAGCAGCCGCGCGCCAAACCCGGCAAGCCCGCAGTCCCGCAGCAGAGCGATATGTTCGCAAGTCTGCCGCACCCGGTGCTCGACGAGCTGTCGAAGGTCAAGGTCGACGATATGACCCCGCGGCAGGCGCTGGATTTGCTATACACATTGCAAACTCGCCTATGACGCGAAGCGTTACATACTGTTAGAATCCCGCGCGGTTTGGGACGCTCTCGGCTTTTAGCCTGGTCGAGGCGTTTTTCGAGCCGCGTGAAAATGCAGCGAACCATCGGTAGGTAGCAGGGACAGGTAGCAGACGCCGCAGTCTTACCGCTTCAAGGCCACCCACCAAAAGCACGTGTTTTCATAGGGCCGGGAAACCTCCCGAACCTGGCACCCCTGTCTGGAAGGGCTCTGCCGCAGCCGCCTGAGGAGAAAATTAGAAATGACCTTCGTCGTCACCGACAACTGCATCAAGTGCAAGTACACCGACTGCGTAGAAGTCTGTCCGGTGGACTGCTTTTACGAAGGCCCGAATTTCCTGGTGATCCACCCGGACGAGTGCATCGACTGCGCGCTCTGCGAGCCAGAGTGCCCTGCCGTAGCCATTTACTCGGAAGACGAGATCCCTGCCGGCATGGAAAACTTCATCGAGCTCAACGCCGAGCTTGCCGAAGTCTGGCCCAATATCACCGAAAAGAAAGACGCTATGCCGGATGCGGCAGAGTGGGATGGCAAAACCGGCAAGATCGCTGATCTGGAGCGCTAGATTCCAGACAGACAAAAGGCCCTCGAGAGGGCCTTTTTTATTGAATGCGCTTTTCTGCAGACAAAAAAAGGGGCGGTATGACCCGCCCACGTTTTTCCCTGATCCCTGTATTCCCTTGTCATCATCCTGATGAATCGCATCCCGCGATGTCCTTGACCGTCATCCTTGATGGCCCGTGCCTGTCCGTTGGCACAGCTTCGATATTAGAGATTTAACCCTGGAGAGCAACACCCGAAACGCTCCAGAATATTTCCCGGTCGATTGTCTTACAGGATTAAACCTTTTCAAAAACAAAGCCTTGCAACGAAAAAACCGTGAAATTGGCGACTAGCCTTACTCCGATTACCTGAATGACTTACAGCAAGCGTGCGCAATGACTTACAGGCTTTGAACCTTCCAAGTACACCGACCGCGAGATTGAACAGGCAAAACCGTATTGGCGGGTCCCGTGAGCAGCAATATTGAAATGACGAAAGACATATAAAAAGGCCGATATACACACACTGTGTTATATCGGCCCTGGATGGATGCTGCAGAGGGGGGATTACTGGAAGAGGGATTCGCTGGACAGACCATTTTTCTCGAGGATCTCACGCAGACGCTTGAGTCCTTCAACCTGAATCTGCCTTACACGCTCACGCGTCAGGCCGATCTCAAGCCCTACGTCTTCAAGCGTGCTGCTTTCATGCCCGCGCAAGCCGAAGCGGCGAATCACCACCTCGCGCTGCTTCTCGGTCAGTTCAGACAGCCATTGATCGATACTCTGTGAGAGATCGTCGTCCTGCAGCAACTCGCAGGGGTCTGTCGGACGGTCGTCGGTCAAGGTATCGAGCAGCGTCTTGTCCGAATCCGGGCCCAGCGAAACGTCCACTGACGAAACACGCTCGTTCAGGCCCAGCATGCGCTTGACCTCGCCTACCGGTCTTTCCAGCAGGTTGGCGATCTCTTCAGGAGAAGGTTCGTGATCCAGCTTCTGGGTCAGCTCTCTGGCCGCACGCAGATAAACGTTCAGCTCCTTGACCACATGAATCGGCAGTCGGATGGTCCGCGTCTGATTCATGATCGCGCGTTCAATGGTCTGACGAATCCACCAGGTGGCGTAGGTGGAGAAACGAAAACCGCGCTCCGGGTCGAACTTCTCAACCGCCCTGATCAACCCCAGGTTGCCCTCCTCGATCAGATCAAGCAATGACAGCCCACGATTGACATAGCGTCTGGCAATTTTCACTACCAGCCGCAGATTGCTTTCAATCATGCGTTTGCGCCCGGCCGGATCTCCACTTTGCGACAGACGCGCAAAATGCACTTCTTCTTCCGGGGACAATAGAGGAGAAAAACCGATTTCATTGAGGTACAGCTGGGTAGCATCAAGCGCCCGCGTGTAGTCAATGTACTTGTGTTGTTTGAGCGATGTTGATTGCTTGACCTTGGTACGTCCCGAGACAGCGGCTGGCTGCTTCTCGTTTGACGCTTCCTTCAGGACAATGCCGGCTTCCATAAGGAGCACTTCATCATCGATGTCAAACTCCGGCGCTTCGTTGCCAAGAGCCATTGTTTTAGTCCTTTGGTGAGTTCGACCTCAAGCTCCAGCATCGCCTGGTTCCATGGCAACGCTTGAGCCTGTTCCTATTACGCCTGGAACAGGCTGGCAACTATCAACGACGTGGCAAGAATCCTAACGGATCTACAGGTTTCCCTTGGCGGCGAATCTCAAAATGCAGTTTCACCCGGTCAGTTCCTGTTGACCCCATTTCGGCAATCGTCTGCCCTGCCTTGACCTGTTGTCCTTCCCGTACCAAAAGCCTGCGGTTATGACCGTAGGCACTGACGTAGGTATCGCTGTGTTTGATGATGATCAATTCGCCGTAGCCCCGTAATCCACTTCCGGCGTAAACAACTGAACCATCAGACGCTGCCAAAACAGGCTGTCCCAAATCACCAGCGATATCAATTCCTTTATTCAAACTGCCGTTTGAGGAAAATTTTCCTATCAAAATGCCACTCGAAGGCCAGGTCCAACCTGTCGGGGACTTGCCGGCCGGGCCTGTCCCGGTGGTCGCCGAGGGAGGTATAACCACAGGTACAACCGCAACAGGCTTGGACATGACCGTGGTTTTGACGGATCCGGAACTGCTGGTAGTGGTTGACGTGGACGTCACTGGACGCCCGGCGCCCGACGTTGAAACCACGCTCGGTGTTGAAGAGGAGCGTCCGTCAAAGCGAATTGTCTGACCAGGCTTGATGGTAAACGGCTCCGGGATCTGGTTACGGGCAGCCAGCGCCTTCCAGTCCCAGCCGTAACGAAATGCAATGGAAAAAAGTGTGTCACCGCGCCTGACCACGTATTGGCCAGTGGTCACCGTCGGGCGCTGGGCCACGGCATTGCCGTTGCGATCAACGACGCGAACGCCGCCTGAGGGCGAGCTGGAGCAGCCGACCAAAAGGACACTGAGAGCAATGCCAATCACCAGACGCTGATAACTTCTTGAAGACCTGAGCTGCTGAATGACTGTGAGACTCACCCGCCACTCCCTTTACTGGTGACTGAATTCAAAAAAGATGCCTATTGTGCCGTAATAGCGACGGGCAGCCAGTGATATCCGCTGAAAAACGCTGTTAAGTATCAATCAGCTGCATGGAAATGATGCCATCAGGCCATTCAACATTCCGGGCCGCGCGCTGTAGACAGATGACTGACGCCAGAATTCATTGTTTACCGCAGACAATCTTCAAGCGATGGGTCCATTGAGCAATGGCACGAAGCGCACAGCCCCCAGCACGTGCCGGGAAAAACCGTGTTCTTCACGGATGATCAGCATCAACTGCTGAACCTCCCCCGAGCCCACGGGAATGACCAGACGGCCTCCCGGTGCCAGCTGATCGAGCACTGCCTGCGGTACATCGGTTGCCACGGCCGTGACGATGATGCCGTTATAGGGCGCCAGGGCTGGCCAGCCTTCCCAGCCGTCACCCCAGCGGAACACCACGTTGCGCAGATTGAGCTCGACCAGACGTTCCTTGGCGCGATCCTGAAGCACCTTGATGCGCTCGACCGAGAACACTCGTTCTACCAGCTGCGCCAGCACAGCAGTCTGATAGCCTGACCCCGTACCGATCTCCATGACCTTGTCCAGCGGCCCGGCTGCCAACAGCAGCTCGCTCATCCGCGCGACCATGTAAGGCTGGGAAATGGTCTGGTTGTGACCGATGGGCAATGCGGTGTCTTCGTAGGCGCGATGCGCCAGCGCTTCATCGACAAACAGATGCCGTGGCGTCTTGCGAATGACGTCCAGTACCCGCTGGTTGGAAATGCCCTCTTCACAGAGGCGCTGAATCAGACGCTCGCGGGTACGCTGCGATGTCATTCCGATCCCTCGACGCAATAAATCATCCTGCTCGCGTGACATCAACGAAGTCCCTCCAGCCAGGTGTTCAGGCTGCTGAATCCGTCCTGATAGGTTCTATCCAGCTGCAACGGCGTGATCGATACATAGCCTTGTACGACCGCATGAAAGTCGGTCCCGGCGCCGCCGTCCTCGACATCACCGGCAGCAGCGATCCAGTAGCCAGCGCGGCCACGCGGGTCGACGACCTTGATCGGCGCCGCAGCGCGGGCACGATGCCCCAATCGGGTCAGTTGAATGCCGCGGATGTGCTCGAGCGGCAGGTTGGGAATATTCACGTTCAATACCGTGCGGGGTGGCAGGTCGAGTTGCTCATGGGCCTCGACCAGCAAGCGCGCGTAATGCGCCGCCGTCGCCAGATTATCCGGCTGACGTGACAGAAACGAAAAGGCAAACGACGGGCGCTGCAGAAAACGCCCTTCAAGCGCTGCGGCGACCGTTCCGGAATACAGTACATCGTCGCCCAGATTGGCCCCCAGGTTAATGCCTGAAACCACCATGTCCGGTTGCCGCTCCAGTAGCCCGTGAATGCCCAGATGCACACAATCGGTGGGCGTACCGTTGACACTGATGAAGCCGTTTTCCAGGGTGTGCGGATGCAAGGGCCGGTCGAGTGTCAGAGAACTGCTGGCACCACTTTTGTCCTGATCAGGCGCAATCACCACGCAGTCGGCGTAGTTCGCCAACGCCGCATGGAGCGCGACAAGACCGGGCGCATTCACCCCGTCATCATTTGATATCAGAATACGCATGAGCTGTCCGTCTGCCCAACCGGCACCAGATCGATGAGTTCGCGTACCAAGACGGTCGCAAAGCATCCGGGCGGAAGGACGAATTCCAGTTGCAGAATGTCAGACTCGGGATAATGCCACGTCAGCCGCCCAATGGGCAGTCGCAGGATGCGACGTTCGTGCTCCATGCCCGCTCTGACCAGCCAGTCACGCAACACGGATTCGTCATCGGCAACGGTATTTTCCAGCGCTGCCGTCGCACCGCCAGCTGGCGAAGGGCCTTCACCCCACTGAGGACCGGTGGGGTGCAGATCGAGGATCGCCAGACGAGGATCGCTGCATTCATCCAATCCGGCCGGGAAAAAACTGCGACTGTCGGTGAACGCAAGCAAATCCCCGACCTGAGCCTTCTGCCAGCTGCCATCGGCAACCCGGGCGGCTAACACCCGGTTGAACAGGTAACTGCGCGCCGTGGACAACAGTCGCGAACGCACGGCGCGCTGCTCAGGCAGCGCCTTGCGGGCGGCGTAATCGCGTGCCTCGCCAAGATTTCCGCCCTGATAGCCAAAACGCTGCGTGCCGAAATAATTGGGGATGCCCTGCCGGGCAATGGTTTCAAGGCGCTGATTCAACGCGCCCTGGTCTGCCTCCAGCTGAGTCAGACGCAGGGTGAAGCCATTGGCCGCATGGGCGCCACGCTGCAGCTTGCGTTTGTGACGACCGCTTTTGAGAATCTTCAGCGTGTCGTCCTGCGCAGCAGACAGATCAGGATCGGCCTTGCCCGGCAGTTGAATACTGAACCACTGTCGGGTCAATGCCTGGCGATCCTTGAGACCGGCGTAGCTGACTGTGCGCAACTGAACGCCCGCAGCCCGGGCCAGCCGGCGCGCCGCCTCTTCCGTGTTCAGGCCGCGTTTCTCGACCCATAGCCACAAGTGCTCGCCATCCCCGGAAAGCGGAATGTCCAGCACTTCATCGACCTGAAAGTCTTCGGCAGTCGCCTTGAGCACTGCACGCCCCAGTGCATCGCCGTAAGCTCGCGGGCCCAGCAGTTCAAGTTCATTCATGCGCGCAGCAACAACGCAACGGCATGCACCGCGATGCCTTCTTCACGCCCGGTAAAGCCAAGCTTTTCGGTCGTTTGGCCTTGACGTTGACCTGATCCAGCTCAACATGAAGGTCTTCGGCGATCAATGCACGCATGGCATCGATGTGCGGTGCCATTTTCGGTGCCTGAGCGACGATGGTCGCGTCGACATTACCGACCTTCCAGCCTTTGCCATGGATCAGCGTGAGGACATGACGCAGCAGCACGCGGCTGTCGGCGCCCTTGAACCGCGGGTCGGTGTCAGGAAAGTGCTTGCCGATATCGCCCAGCGCTGCGGCGCCCAGAAGCGCGTCGCTCAAGGCATGCAGCAGGACATCGCCATCGGAATGGGCCAGCAGGCCGAACCCGTGTGCAATCCGCACGCCGCCCAAGGTAATGAAGTCGCCTTCAGCGAAACGGTGCACATCATAGCCATGGCCAATACGCATAAAAAAACGCCCTGAAAAAAGTCAGGGCGTGATTCTACCTGCTTTGGCGCGCGTTAGCTGTTCAAGGCTGCAGCGTGATGCCTGAGATGGTCTTCGATGAAGCTGGCGATGAAGAAATAGCTGTGGTCGTAACCTGGCTGCATGCGCAGGGTCAGCGGGTAATCCGCAGCCTTGGCCGCCTGAACCAGCACCTCGGGTTTGAGCTGGTTGACCAGAAAATCATCACGATCGCCCTGATCGACCAGGGTCGGCAGCTTTTCGGACGCCTGCGCAATCAGCACGCTGGCATCCCACTCGCGCCAGCGAGAACGGTCTTCGCCCAGATAACGGGAGAATGCCTTTTGCCCCCAGGGGCAATCGATCGGATTACTGATCGGCGAAAACGCCGACACCGAGCGATAGCGGCCAGGATTGCGCAATGCGCAGACCAGCGCGCCGTGACCGCCCATCGAGTGGCCGCTGATACTGCGCACCTGCGACGCCGGGAAATGCCCCTCGATCAACGCCGGCAGTTCCTTGACCACGTAATCATGCATTTGGTAATGCCGCGCGTAAGGCTGCTCGATAGCGTTAAGGTAGAAGCCCGCGCCCTGACCGAAGTCCCAGGCGCCGTCAGGGTCATCTGCCACGTCGGCACCGCGCGGACTGGTATCAGGCGCCACGATGATGATGCCCAGCTCGGCCGCCAGTCGATGGGCCGCTGCTTTCTGCATGAAGTTTTCATCCGTGCAGGTCAGGCCGGATAGCCAGTACAACACCGGCAGCTTGCCGCCCTGCTCCGCCTGTGGCGGCAGGTAGACGGCAAACACCATGTCGCAACCGAGCACTTGAGAATGATGCTTGTAGCGCTTGTGCCAGCCGCCGAAACTCTTTTGGCAGGAAATATTTTCCAAAGGCATAGGGTTTCCTCCAGTTGCAGGCGTCAAGCCTCAGGCTGCAGGCATGGACCAGAGCATCCTGCTTGCTGCTTGAAGCCGAGCGCCTGCCGCTGCTCCTTAAAAATGAATGACCGTGCGGATGCTTTTGCCTTCATGCATCAGGTCGAATGCCTTGTTGATGTCTTCCAGGCCCATGGTGTGGGTGATGAACGTATCCAGCGGGATTTCACCGGTCTGCGCCATGTCCACGTAGCTTGGCAATTCGGTACGACCACGCACGCCACCAAATGCCGAACCGCGCCAGACGCGCCCGGTCACCAGCTGGAACGGACGAGTAGCGATTTCCTGACCGGCACCGGCCACGCCGATGATGACCGACTCGCCCCAGCCCTTGTGGCAGGATTCCAGCGCTGCACGCATCAGCTGCACATTACCGATGCACTCAAACGAGAAGTCGACGCCACCATCGGTCATGTCGACAATGACTTCCTGGATCGGACGGTCGAAATCC
>Ga0182231_1000320_pt1 | contig 10860 bp, 7 predicted proteins | sample G6R1MG_29_FD_129667 | JGI IMG/M metagenome (GOLD analysis project Ga0182231, IMG submission 129667) | Miscanthus phyllosphere microbial communities from Michigan, USA - G6R2_NF_07NOV2016_LD1 MG | ecosystem: Host-associated > Plants > Phyllosphere > Phylloplane/Leaf | place: USA: Michigan...
CAACAACCTGAAGGTCTTCTTCATCCGCGACGCGATCAAGTTCCCCGACATGATCCACGCGTTCAAGCCGGACCCGGTGACGAACCGCCAGGAGGCGTGGCGCTTCTTCGACTTCGTGGCCCAGCACCCCGAAGCCATCCACATGGTCACGCACCTGAAGTCGCCCTGGGGCATCCCGGCCAACTATCGCGAGATGGAAGGCTCGGGCGTCAACACCTACAAGCTCGTCAACGACCAGGGCGAGGCGGTGCTGTGCAAGTTCCACTGGGAGCCCAAGCAGGGCATCCGCAACCTGACCTCGGCCCAGGCGTCCGAGATCCAGGCCAAGGACGTCGGCCACGCCACCCGCGACCTCTACGACAACATCAAGGCCGGCAACTTCCCCGAGTGGGAGTTCTGCGTGCAGATCATGCCGGACGGCCCGAACGACCACCTGTCGTTCGATCCCCTCGACGACACGAAGCTGTGGCCCGTCGACCAGTTCCCGCTGCTGCCGGTGGGCCGCATGGTGCTGGACCGCGTGCCGGACAACTTCTTCGCGGAAGTCGAGCAGTCGGCCTTCGGCACGGGCGTGCTCGTGGACGGGATCGACTTCTCGGACGACAAGATGCTCCAGGGGCGCACGCTGTCCTACTCGGACACCCAGCGCTACCGCGTCGGCGCCAACTACCTCCAGCTGCCGATCAACGCGCCGCAGCCCGGCGTGAAGGTCTATTCGAACCAGCGCGACGGCCAGATGACCTTCGGCGTCGACGGCACCGGCCCGAACAAGCACATCAACTACGAGCCCTCGACCCTCGCCGAGGGCCTGCGCGAGGCTCCGAAGCCGGCGCGTGACTATCACCAGCCGGTCCAGGGCCAGCTCGGCCGCTACCAGACCTCGCGCACCGAGGACGACTACACCCAGGCGGGCGTGCGCTACCGCTCGTTCGAAGCCTGGGAGCGCGACGACCTCATCGCCAACCTCGTCGGCGACATGAAGCAGTGCCCCGAGGCGATCCAGCTCCGGATGGTCTGGCACTTCTCGCACGCGGATGCCGATTACGGCCGCCGCGTCGCCGAGGGTGCGGGCATCGATCTCGCCAAGGCCCTGGCCCTGCCGCCGCTCCCCGGCCGCGCCGCGCCGGGCAAGCGCCTCACGCCTGAGACCTACACGGACGGCAGCCAGGCACACCGCGTCGCCGCCGAATAGGCGTTTCGCAGCTTCGACGTTTCAGCCCCGCATGGCCCCCCGGCCGTGCGGGGTTTTTGTCGACGGTGCTCTGCACGCCCGTTGCCGGACGCCAGGAGCGATGCGGAGGGTGACCAGATCCGGCTATTGGTTCAGCCGATCCCGGTGTCGCCGACATGAGAGACCTGGGCGCGGGTCCCCTCTCCTGAAAGGAGAGGGACAGGGTGAGGTGTGTGACCTCTCCGGAAATGGACCACACCTCACCCCAACCCTCTCCTTCCAGGAGAGGGAGCACGTCGCGATCACACGATCCGGTGCGATTTCATGGATGCGTTTCAGTGGGTGGTCAGCGCAGTCCGACGGTCCGGTTCCGCCCGGCGCCGAAGCTGCACCACAGCGCCGCGCCGGCGATGGCGCAGAACAGGCCGACGGAGGCGCCCCAACCGCCGGTGAGGTCGTGGGCGAGGCCGAAGCCGAGGGGTCCGAGGGACGCCAGGGTGTAGCCCACACTCTGCGACATGGCGGCGAGGTCCGCCGCGCCCGCCGCGTCGCGGGCCCGCAGCACGATGAGGGTGAGGCCGAGGCCGAACAGGCCCCCGAGGGCGCCGCCCAGCAGCATCCCGAACGGCAGAACGAGGCCGAGGGGCCCGAAGACGAGCCCCAGGATGGTGGCGACGGCGAGGGCCAGGAGGGCGGCGGCAAAGACGCGCTGGTCCTTCGCCCGCGCGGCGAGGGAGGGGACGAGGAGGGCGAAGGGCGCCTGCCCGATGCTCATGAGGGAGGCGACGTAGCCGGCCTCCATGGCGCTCAAGCCCCGGTCGTGCAGCACCACCGGCAGCCAGCCGAACATGATGTAGGCGAGGGACGATTGCAGGCCCATGAAGCCGGTCACCTGCCAGGCCAAGCGGTCGCGCCACAGGGGTCGCCGCCGCACGGCGGCCCCGGCCGGATCGGGCCCCCGGGCGAAGGGGAGCCACGCCAGGGTGGCGACGGCGGCCGGGATGCCCCAGAGGCCCAGCGCCGTGGACCAGTTGCCGAGGGCCTGCGCCAGGGGAACGCTGAAGCCCGCCCCGGCGGCGGCCCCGAGGCACAGGACCATGGTGTAGAGCCCGGTGACGAGACCGACGCGGGCGGGGAACGCGCGCTTGACGAGCCCCGGCAGCAGGACCCCCGACAGGCCGATCCCGACGGCGGCGAGGCATGCGCCGGCAAAGAGCGGCCCGAGCCCGCCGAGGCCGCGCAACCCCGAGCCGAGGGCGACGGTGGCCACCGCCAGCAGCACGCCCCGGTCGGCGCCGAGGCGGCGGATCACCACGGGCCCCAGGGCGCAGGCGAGGCCGATGCACAGCACCGGCAGGGTGTTGAGGAGGGCCGCCCCCCGGGTGTCGAGCCCCGTCGCCGCCCGGATCGTCTCGATGAGGGGCCCGACCGTGGTGAGGGCCGGGCGCATGTTGAAGGCGACGAGCAGGATGCCGGCGCCGAGGAGGAGGGGATGCGCCTCGGACCGGGACCGGCTCACGCGGGCCGCCGCCGCGCCGCGAGTGCCGCCAGCAGGGTGAGGCCCAGCATCGCCGCGAACGGCGCGTCGCCGAAGCGGGCATAGGGGGTGCGCCCGTCCAGCCGCGCGGGAAGATCGGCGTCGAGGACGCCCTCGACGCCCATGGGCAGGCTCGCGACGATCCGCCCGTGGGCGTCGACCACGGCCGAGATGCCGGTGTTGGCGTCCCGCACCAGGGGAAGCCCCTCCTCGACGGCCCGCAGGCGCGCCTGGGCGAAGTGCTGGCGCGGGCCGGGCGTGTCGCCGAACCAGGCGTCGTTGGTGAGATTGAGGATGAGCCCCGGCACCGGCGGCGGGCCGGCCGGGGTCGCCTCCGGCACGATGGCGCCGGGGAAGATCGCCTCGTAGCAGATGGTGGCCGCGACGGGCGGCAGGCCCGGCACCGTCAGGATGCGCTGGCGTGCCCGGTCCCCGGCGGTGAATCCGCCGGGAATCGCGACGAACTGGCGGATGTGGAGGGCGCGCAAGGCCGCGTCGAGGGGCTCCGGCAGGTATTCGCCGAAGGGGACGAGGTGGACCTTGTCGTAGACCTCGCCGAGCTTCGGACCCGCCGCGAGGGTGAGGATCGCATTGAAGAAGCGTGGGCGTTCCCCCGCCACGGCGGCCTCGGCGCGGGCTGCGCCGGTGATGAGCTGCTTGCCCGGCGGCAGGGCGCCGGCGATGCGCGCCAGGGCCGCCGGATCGCGCTGGATCAGGAACGGGAAGGCCGATTCGGGCCAGATCACGTGGGTGACGTCGGCGAGGCCCGACCGGTCCGGGGCGGCGGCCCGGTCGCTCAGTTCGATGTAGCGGTCGAGGATGTCCTCGCGGTTCTCCGGCCGGAACTTGGCGTCCTGGTTGAGGTTCGGCTGGACGAGGCGCAGGCGGATGCCCGCCACGGTGGGGTCGGGCCCGGCCGGCAGGCGCGCGGCGCCGAGCCCGGCCATGGCGGCGAGGACGAGGCCGGCGGCGAAGGTCGGTCCGAGGCGTGCTCCGACGGTCGCGCCCGTCGCGAGGGTCGCGGGGGCGGCGGCGACCAGCACGGCCAGGAGGGTGAGGCCGTAGAGGCCGATGCCGGCGGCACTCTGCATCAGCCAGAGGTTCTGGCCCAGGGCCATGCCGAGGGTGTTCCACGGGAATCCGGTGAACAGGTGGCCGCGCAGCCATTCGCAGGCGGCGAGCCCGAAGGCGAGGGCGAGGATGCGTCCCGCGCCCGGCGACCAGACGAGGCGCGCGAGCGCGAACCCGACGCCGTAGAAGACGCCCAGCACCGCCGGCAGGCCGACCACCCCGAGCGGCAGGGCCCAGGCGAACTCCTCCGCCTCCACGAGGAAGGCCGAGCCGAGCCACCACAGGCCGGCCGTGAGATATCCGAAGCCCCAGGCCCAGCCGATGATCCCGGCGGTCCGGAGGGTGTGCCAGCCGCGACGGCCCGCCGTGGCGCCGTCGAGGAGCCAGACGGCCACCGAGAGGGCGACGGCGAGGGCCGGCAGGGCCCCGAAGGGCGGCATCGCCAGAGCCCCTGCGGCCCCGGCGCAATAGGCCACGAGCAGGCGGCGCCAGCCCGCGCCGAGCATCACCCATTGGGCGAGGAGGGCGAGGGGGCCCGGCGCCGGCATGGCGTCGGCGCGGCCGTGTCTCATCGGGCGATGGCCGCCGTCACGAGGCGGGGGCTTCGAGGCTCGGACCCGGCGCGGGCGGCGGAAGGGCGAGCGGCACCACCGCCGTGATCCGGGCGTCGCCGCGCTGGAGGCGCAGGCGCTTCACCCGGCGCGGATCGGCGTCGAGGACCTCGAATTCGAGGTCGCCCGGACCGGCGATGAGTTCGCCGCGCGAGGGCACGCGGCCGGCCAGCGTCACGATGAGGCCCCCGATGGTGTCGATCTCCTCGGCCATCTCGCCCACCGCCGCCACGAGATCGACGCCGCTGGCCTCCGACACCTCGGCGAGGCCGGCACGGGCGTCGGCGACGAACACGTCGCCCTCGCCCTCGACGCGCTGCACAAGGCGGCCTTCGGCGACGTCGTGTTCGTCCTCGATGTCGCCCACCACCATCTCGACGAGATCCTCGATGGAGATGAGCCCGTCGGTGCCGCCGTACTCGTCGATGACCAGCGCCATGTGGGTGCGGGTCGCCTGCATCCGCACGAGGAGGTCGATGGCCGGCATGGAGGGCGGCACGAACAGGACCGGGCGCTGGATGCGGGTGGAGGCCAGGGTCGCCGAGAGATCGACGTTGGCGAGGTTGAGGGTGCGCAGCGCGCGGGCGCCCCGGCGGGGGCGCGCGGCCGGCGCCTCGTCCGCGGGCTCGACCGGCGGGCCGCCGACGCGCCGGAAGCCGGCCTCGGCGCGGGCGGCGATGTGGTCGACGAAGTCGCGGATGTGGACCATGCCCTTGGGATCGTCGAGGGTCTCGCCGTAGACGGGCAGGCGCGAATGCCCCGCCGTGCGGAACAGCTTGAGCAGCTCGCCGAGACTCGTGTCCATGGACACGGCGACGATGTCGATGCGCGGGATCATCACGTCGTCGACCCGCACCTTGTGCAGGCCGAGCACGTTCTTGAGCATGGCGCGCTCGATGGGCGAGAACGCGTTCTCCCCGGAATCGGGCTCGGCCAGCCGGTCCTCGATGTCGTCGCGCAACGAATCGCGCGGCCGGAGGTGGAAGACGTGCAGCAGACGGTCGTACCAGGGCTCGCGGGCCTGAGCCTCACCGTCATGCGCGCTGGGCGCGGCCTGGGCCGCGCCGCGACTTCGATCGTTCGTCATGTCTCTCTGATCTGGGATGGCAGGCGTTGCGGCCGCTCAATCGGCGTAGGGATCGGGCACGCCCAGGGTGGCGAGGGCCGCGACTTCGAGCGCCTCCATGGCCTCGGCGTCCGCGTCGCCCGTCTCGTGGTCCTGACCGAGGAGGTGGAGGGTGCCATGGACAAGGAGGTGCGCGAGGTGGTGGCTGAGCGGCTTCGACTGCTCGGCACTCTCGCGCAGCATCGTGTCATACGCAAGAACGACATCGCCGAGGGGGCGCGCCATTCCCGCATGGGGGGGCTGCGGGCCCGCGGGAAACGACAGGACGTTGGTGGGCTTGTCCTTGCCGCGCCACGTCCTGTTCAGCGCCTGCACCGCGTCGTCGGTGGTGAGCAGGATGCTGACTTCCACCGCTCCGGTCGGTGCGTCCGGCGCGATGGCGAGGCCCGCCTCCACGGCGCGGACCACGAAGGCTTCGAGGTCGGGTGTCACGTCTTCCCAACGCGCGTCCTCGACGGCGACATCGATCTCGTTCTCGGGATTCATGCGTTGGGCCGCCGGCGCGGGATCGGGTTGCGGTCCGAATCGTGCTCGCCGTGGGCGGCCGATTCGTATGCGGTGACGATGCGGCGCACGAGGTCGTGGCGCACCACGTCGACATCGCGGAAGGTGACGCGGCCGATGCCCTCGACGCCGTCGAGGATGTTCACGGCCTCGACGAGGCCCGAGCGCTGGCCGGGCGGCAGGTCGACCTGGCTCGGATCGCCCGTGATGATCATCCGGGAGTTCTCGCCGAGACGGGTCAGGAACATCTTCATCTGCATGGAGGTGGTGTTCTGCGCCTCGTCGAGGAGCACCACGGCGTTGGTCAGCGTCCGCCCGCGCATGAAGGCGAGCGGCGCGATCTCGATGATCCCGGTCTGCAGGCCGCGATCGACGTGGCGGGCCTCCATGAAGTCGTAGAGGGCGTCGTAGATCGGGCGCAGGTACGGATCGACCTTGTCGCGCATGTCGCCCGGCAGGAATCCGAGGCGCTCGCCGGCCTCGACGGCGGGGCGGGACAGGATGATGCGCTCGACGTGGCCCTGCTCGAGCAGGGAGACGGCGTGGCCCACGGCCAGCCAGGTCTTGCCCGTGCCGGCCGGACCCTCGGCGAAGACGAGTTCGCGGGTGCGCAGGAGCTTGATGTAGGCGTCCTGCGCCGGGTTGCGCGCGCGCACGGCGCCGCGCCGGCGGGTGGCGATCTGGTCGAAGACCGGGCGGTCCGGCTCGGCGCTGACCTCCGCCGCCGGGAACAGGGTGCCCTGCTGCGTCGTCTCCTGGATCGCCCCGTCGACGTCGCCGAGCGTCAGGGCGGTGCCGCTCGTCCGCACGCGGGCGTAGAGGCGCTCGAACACCTTGCGGGCGAGTTCGGCCGCCTCGGGCGAGCCCTTGATGACGAGGTGGTTGCCGAGCGCCGTGGCGGTGACGCCGAGGCGCCGCTCGAGATGGGCGACGTTCTGGTCGTACTGGCCGAAGACGAGGCTCGCGAGGCGGTTGTCGTCGAAGGTCAGGGACGCTTCCAGGGATTCGACGATCTCGCCCGCCCGCGCCGCCGGGCCGCGCCCGCGCAAGGGGCCGCCCCGGCCGATCCCGTCAGATGCTGCCACGCCGGTGTCCTTCGATGGTTATGCTGCGGAACGGCGCCGCCGCACTCACGCCGCGACCGCCGCATCGGTGACGGCCTCGCCGAACAGGCTGTTGGAGCCGGCCCGGACGATCCGCACGGGCACCAGGGTGCCGATGGTGGATGTGGGCGCGTCGAACTGTACGGGAAGGAGGTGAGGCGTCTTGCCAGCCACCTGGCCCGCGTGGCGCCCGGCCTTCTCCACCAGCACCTCCACCACCGAACCGACGAAGGACGCGTTGAAGGCGTGGCGCTGCGCGTCGAGGAGGGCCTGCAGGGCGTGGAGACGCCGGGTCTTCACGTCCTCCGGCACGGCGTCGGCCCAATCCGCCGCCGGGGTTCCGGGGCGCGGGCTGTACTTGAACGAGTAGGCGCTGGCGAAACCGATGTCGGCGACGAGCCGCATGGTCTCCTCGAACTCCGCTTCGGTCTCGCCCGGAAAGCCGACGATGAAGTCCGACGACAGGGCGATGTCGGGCCGTGCGGCGCGCACCTTCGCGATGATCTCGCGATAGGCGGCGGCGCTGTGCTTGCGGTTCATCGCCTTCAGCACCCGGTCCGAGCCCGACTGCACCGGCAGGTGCAGGAACGGCATCAGGGCGGGCAGGCTCCCATGCGCCGCCACGAGGTCGGGCGCCATGTCGTTGGGATGGCTGGTGGTGTAGCGCAGGCGCAGCAGCCCCGGCAGCGCAGCGATCTCGCGCATGAGGTCGGGCAGGGTGGCCGCGCCCCCGTCGAGGCCGACGCCGTGATAGGCGTTCACGTTCTGCCCAATGAGGGTGATCTCGCGGGCACCCCCCGCGATCAGCCGCTCCGCCTCGGCCCGGATCGCCGCCACGGAGCGCGAGACCTCGGCGCCCCGCGTGTAGGGAACCACGCAGAAGGCGCAGAACTTGTCGCAGCCCTCCTGCACCGTGAGGAAGGCCGTGACCCCGAGGGTGCGCCGGGCCGGAAGGTGGTCGAACTTGTCCTCGATGGGGAATTCCGTGTCGACCACGCGCTTCGTGCGCGAGCGGGCCAGCAGATCGGGCAGGCGGTGATAGTTCTGGGGGCCCACCACCACGTCGACGCTCGGGGCACGGGCGAGGATCTCGGATCCCTCGGCCTGGGCGACGCAGCCGGCCACCACGATGCGGGTGTCCCGGCCCGATTCCGCCCGTTCGGTCTTGAGGACGCGCAGGCGCCCGAGTTCGGAATAGACCTTGTCCGCCGCCTTCTCGCGGATGTGGCAGGTGTTGAGGATGACGACGTCCGCCTCCTCGACATCGTCCGTGGCGGCGTAGCCCTCGGCGCCGAGCACGTCCGCCATCCGGGTGGCGTCGTAGGCGTTCATCTGGCAGCCGTAGGATTTGACGAAGGCTTTCTTCAACAGTCCGGTCCCGACCCGTGGTTCGGCATGCCCTTAGCACGGTTCGCGAACGCCGTCGCGACCCCGGACGGACCGTGGCCCGGCCGGCGAGGGCCCCGCGTCTCCCGGCGATCCGCGGCGTCGGCCTCAGTAGCTCGGCACCAGCCGCTCCTCCGGCATCGGCGCCTCGAGATGGAAGCGCAGGCCCGCCGGGTCGTAGTCGATGGCCACGATGGCGTTGCATTGCTGGGCCAGCACCCGCTGCAGAAGGGTCGAACCGAAGCCCTTGCGCTCGGGCGCGGAGACGGTCGGCCCGCCGGATTCCGTCCAGTCGAGGTTGAGCGTCCGGCCGGTCTCCGTCTGGGCCACCGACCACGTCACGGTGATCCGGCCGCCCGGCTGCGACAGGGCTCCGTGCTTGGCCGCGTTGGTGGTCAGCTCGTGGAACGCCATGCCGGCCGGCACCGCCAGATCGGCGGCGAGTTCGATGGACGGCCCGTCGAGGGCGATGCGGTCTCCGTCCGCCGCGTTGTAGTGGCCGAGTTCGTTCTGGAGCAGCTCGTGCAGGGGGGCCGTCTGCCAGTAATCCTCCGTGAGCAGGGTGTGGGTCTTGCCCAGCGACACGATGCGGTCGGAGAACGAGCCGTAGAACGCCTCGATGGTCTTCGTGCTGCGCGCCGTCGCCCCGAGCAGGCCCTGCACCGTCGCCAGGGTGTTCTTCACCCGGTGATGGAGTTCGCGGATCAGCAGGGCCTGGCGCTCGTGGGTCTTCTGCCGCTCCGCGAGATGCGCCTCCACCTCCCATTGCCGGCGCCGCGCCCGCAGGGCCGAGCGCACGGCGCTGGCCAGCACGGCGGGATGGAACGGCCGCTCGAGGACGGTGACGTTGCCGAGCAGGCCGGTCAGGCGCTCGTCGGGCGTCGCCCCGCGATGGTTGAGGAGCACGAAGGGGAAGTCCGACCACGGCGGCTGGCGCTCGACCCACCCGGCGATCCCCCGGCGATCCGACTTCAGGAGCGCCTCTTCGGTGACGACCGCGCAGGCCGCGCCGTCGAGGCCGGCCACGAGATCCTCGAGGCTGTTCTCGATCCGCGACGGGATCCCGACCTCGCGCAGGATCGCCTCGGCCACCGCCCCGTCGCGTCCGACGGGGGCGAGGATGAGGACGTCGGACTCACGTGTCGGCATGGCTGTCGCCGTCCAGAGCACCGGGCGCCGGATCCGCCTGCCTGTCGTCGAGGAGGTCGCGGCGGTCGCCCTCGTAGGTCGGCACGCCGGTCAGCACCCCGCGGAACCCCGTGAGCGACTCGCCGACGCGCAGGCCCTGCGGGTCGATCCGGAACTCGCGGATCGTGTCCTCGTGCGCACCCGTGCGCTTCTTGAGCACCGACAGGGCGCGGCGTACCCGGCCCGACGCCTCGAAGAACCTGAGCATCACCACCGTGTCGCTGACGTAGGTGAGGTCGACGGGCGAATCCATGCGCCCGACCATGCCGTGCTGGGCCAGGATCAGGATGGTCACCACGCCCTGCTGGTTCAGGTAGGTCACGAGCTCGTGCATCTGCAGCACGAGGGCGGGCTGGCCCGTCATGGCGCTCATGTAGCCCGTGAGGCTGTCGATGACGACGATCCGGCTGCCGTCCCCCTCCACCGCGTCGCGGATGCGTCCGGCGAAATCCCCCGGCGAGACGTCGGCCGGGTCGATCTGCTCGATGCGCAGCGATCCGTCTTCGACGAAGCCGGAGAGATCCATGCCGACGCCGGCGGCACGCCGGAGGAGGATGCCGACGGTCTCGTCGAAGGACAGGATGAGGGCGCGCTCCTTCCGCCGGAGGGCGGCGGCGAGGTAGCTGAGCGCCAGGGTCGACTTGCCCGCGCCCGACGGCCCGATCACCAGGGTCGTGGTGCCCCGGTCGAGGCCGCCACCGAGCGCCCGGTCGAGTTCCGGCACGTCGCTGGAGACGGTCTCCTCGGGAAACGCCGCGTGGTGTCCGGCGGCCACGAGGCGAGGGTAGGCGCGCAGGCCCCCCTTCCGGATGGTGAAGTCGTGGTAGCCCCCCTGATACCGCGTGCCGCGCATCTTCACGATGTGGAGGCGGCGGCGCGCGGCGCCGTAATCCGGCGTCACCTGCTCCAGGCGGATCACCGCGTGGCTGATGGAGTGGAGGTTGAGGTCGTTCTCCTCCGCGCTGAGGTCGTCGAGCATCAGCACGGTGGCGTTGTTGAGGAGGAAGTAGCTCTTGAGGGCGAGCACCTGGCGCCGGTAGCGCAGGGATCCCTGCGACAGGAGGCGGATCTCCGACAGGCTGTCGAACACCACCCGCGACGGGTTGACCCGCTCGATCTCCGCGAGCGCCATCCGCACGGTCTCGCCGAGTTCGAGGTCGGAG
>Ga0182231_1000322_pt1 | contig 10842 bp, 10 predicted proteins | sample G6R1MG_29_FD_129667 | JGI IMG/M metagenome (GOLD analysis project Ga0182231, IMG submission 129667) | Miscanthus phyllosphere microbial communities from Michigan, USA - G6R2_NF_07NOV2016_LD1 MG | ecosystem: Host-associated > Plants > Phyllosphere > Phylloplane/Leaf | place: USA: Michigan...
ACATCCGGGCGTCGTCGGAGGCGAGGAAGAGCACCAGCGCGGCGACGTCGGAGGGCTGGATCCGGCCGTCCAGGCACTGGGAGGCGACGATCTCGGCCTCGCCCTCCGGGGTGTACCAGCGCTCTTGGCGGGGCGTCTGGACGTTGCCGGGCACGATGGCGGAGACCCGGATACCGTCGCGGCCGAGGTCGCGGGCGAGCGCCCGGGTCATCCCCTCGATCGCCGCCTTTGCGGTCTGGTAGAGCGGCATGTCCTCCAGCCCGAGATGCCAGCTGATCGAGCCGAAGTTCAGGATCACGCCGCCGCCGGCCCGGCGCATCGCCGGCACCGCGGCCTGGGCTGCGAAGAACAGGTGACGCAGATTCACCGCCATCCGGTCGTCCCAGTAGGCGGGCGTGACCTCGTCGAGCTTGTGGCGGTCGTCGTTGCCGGCGTTGTTGACCAGCACGTCGAGGCCGCCGAGCGCCGTTTCCGCCTCCGCCACCAGGGCGCGGACCGCCTCGACATCGGTGAGGTCGCAGCGCCGGTAGAGCGGCTTGTGCGCCGCGCCGGGGGAGAGCCGCGCGACCAGCGATTGCGCAGGCTCATCGGCAATGTCGCAGAACGCGACGCGGGCGCCCTGGGCGACGAAGGCTTCGACCAATCCTGCGCCGATTCCGGAGGCGCCGCCCGTCACCAGGATGCGTTTGCCGCGAAGAGACGGGTAGATGGCGGAGGTGGCGGAGGCGGACATCGGCAATTCTCCGAAGGCTGAGGCGCCGCGGATTCGCGAACGCTGCGAAGGATCTTCGAAGAGTCGACGTTTAGCGCATCGTGACGATCCCGTCCTGATCGACGGGCTGGATGCCGGCGGCCGGCAACCATTGGCGAAACGTTAACGCCTTCGGAATCACATCGGCGCGTCTTCTAGAAAGGAACACGCGATGCCGCTTCGCCTCGAACTCAAGCCGCTCGAACGGCTGATCATCAACGGCGCCCTGATTCGCAACGGCGACCGGCGCTCGACCTTCCTGATCGAGACGCAGTCCAAGTTTCTGCGCGAGAGCGAGATCATCACGGAGACGGAAGCTGACACGGCCTGCAAGCAGATCCACCTGACCCTGACGGTGATCTACCTCGCCGACGATCCGGCGTCGGGCATCGACCTGTTCTTCCAGCAGGCCGCAGAGCTGATTCGCCTGGTGCCGGCGGCGGCGCCGCAGGTCGCCGCCATCGCCGAGGCCGTCGAGGCCGGGACCTTCTACCCGGCGATCAAGCTCGGCCGGAAGCTGGTCGAGTGGGAGAGCGCGGCTTTGGCCCAGGCGGCCAAGCCCGCGGAGTCCGGCGCGGCCGCCTGAGCGCGCCGCGGCGCCGGCCTCAGCCCGGATTGCCCTGAAGGCCGGCCGCGATCTCGTTGTTGATCGCCACGAGGTTGGCGATCTTCTCCGGGGTCGGTTCGATCATCGTATCGACGCAGTTGCGCAGCACGAACACGCCCAGGTTGCCGATGCCCTGCTTGATATCGGCCGGCAGCGGGTTCTCGTCGGCAGTCGCCTCGGTGGCCAGGATGGTCCAGACGCGCTGGTTGAAGGACAGGGCCTCGTTGAGCCGCTTGGTGTCGCCGCTGGCGAGCGCGTGGCTGGCGCCGATCAGCTGCTGGGCCGCCTTGATGAGGACCGCCGATTCGGCTTCGCGCGGCGTCAGTGCGGACCGGGATGTCCGGGCATAGGCGTTGGCGGCGTAGTTCATAGGCAGTCCAGCCCTGTCATCGGACCTGCCGGACAGGCAGGCTTGCGTGTAGCTGTCGCAGATCAAGTGTTAAGGCCGCGTGAGCATCCGGTCCGCCATGATCCCGCCGGGTTGGACAGAGACCAGGGACAGTGGTCGCGGAAAGCCGACCCCCGGATCGCGCCAGAGATGTTGAATTTCTTCCTCGGAACTGTGGCAGGCGCGCTGATCGCGGCCGTGCTGACCATCGCGGCGGCCCGGCAACCGGAGATCCAGGCGCGGCTGGGGCTGAGGCCGGCGCCCGTGGTGGCAGCGCTGGCGGCCGTCACCAGGCCGCGCGAGCCCGATTGCGTCAAGCCGCCCGAAGCTCCCACCGTCGGCAGTCGCGACATGCTGTTCAATCGCCAGCGGTTCTGGTCGGTCGCGCCGTGATCCGATGAGCGATCGCTCTCGGAACTGCCGAACTCTTCGGAAACGGAATGAGCGGTCTTTCAACCACCACCTCACATCCTGAAACCTAAGCGCAGTGTGCCTCACAGAGAGCTTCAGGAATCGAGGGGCCAACGCGAGAATTCTATCGAAGCTCGCTTCGCGCACACTTCAAAAGCAGGGCGTGGATGGGACCCCACCTGTGGTTTGGGTGCGGCACCAGTCTCCTCAATCCCGCCAGCCCGAAACCCGGTCCCGCACGGCGATGCCGATGAAGCGCCAGGACTCGATGAAATAGCGGCGAAACAGCCGCCGCGGGGCGCAGAGGAACCGGAAGACCCATTCGAGGCCCAGCCGCTGCATCAGCCACGGGGCCCTGGGCACGTAGCCCGCCGCCACCGACAGGGCATCGCCGACGCAGAACACCACCGGGCTGCCGAGTGCCCGGCCCTGGCGATCGACCCAGATTTCGGATTTCGGCGCGCCGACGCCCATCACCAGCAGGGAGGTGCCGTGGGCGCGGATCCGGTCGGCCAGGGCGCGGCCGTAGGTTTCGTCATCCTCGAAGCCGAAGGGCGGCACCGCGCTTGCCACCGCACCGTCCGGGAGGCCGGCCGCCTGGAGGCGCGTCGTCAACGTGTCGGCGGCGTCCTGGCGGGCGGCGACGAAGAACACCCGGCGGGCGAAGGGCGGCGGGTCGGCCAGGATGCAGGCCAAGAGGTCGTGGCCGGTGATCCGTTCGGCCGGCCGGCCGCTCGCTGCCCGGGCGAGCCAGACCAGGGGCATGCCGTCGAGGGTCCGGGCCGCGGCGCGCCCATAGGCTCCCCGGAAATCCGCATCCTCGGCGAGCTGGACGATGTGGTCGACATTGGCGGTGACGATCGTGCGCGGACCGTCCGCGTCCCGCGCCGCCACCGAGGCGACGATCGCCGCCGCCGTGCCGGTGTGGAAGCTGTAGCCGAACAGCCGTACCGTCGTGGCTGGGTCCGACACCGCGCAAGCGGGCGCAGCCGACGGTTCCCCCACGGCCCGGTCTTGCCATGCCGCCTCTGGATCTGCCGGGCCCGGGGCCTCGACATCACGCATCAGCGGCCCGGAAGCTGGTCCCAGGGCGGACGGAAGCGCGCCGGAACCGGCGGCGGTCGCTGTCGGCACCGAGCACCAGTGCGATGGCGCCGCCGAGCAGCATGCCGAGCACCAGGGCGACCGGCAGCACGATCTTCGGCGAGGGTGGGAAGGTGCGCTGGCGGGCCGGCGTCGCCACCGAGATGATCCGAACGTTGGTGGTGTTGAGCCGCTCCTGCTCGCTCGCCTCGCGGGCGCGCTTCAGATAGGCCTCGTAGACGCCCCGGCGGGCCTCCAGCGTCCGCTCCAGTTCGCGGAGGCCGACATAGGCGCGGTCGCTGCTGACGGTCTCGGTCTTCACCCGGTCGAGATTGGTCCGGATCGCCGCCTCGCTGGCCGCCGCCCGGTCGTAATCCTTCTGGGTCGTGTCGATGATCCGCTCCTTCTCGCGCTGGATCAGGCGCTGGAGGTCGCGCTGCTGGGCGTATTGCTCGGCCATGGCGGGGTGGCGCTCGCCGAGGCGGGTGGCGAGCTCGGCAGTGTTGCGCGAGAGCGTGGCGTATTGCTGCCGCAGCGCCTGCATCTCCAAGGATTGCAGCATCTCCGGCAGGGCCGTGCTCGGGTCGGACGAGCGCATCTTGCGGGCCTGGTCCAGGCGCGACTTCGCCTCCGCGGTCTTGATCGAGGCGGTGACGAGCTGCTGGTTCAGGTCGCCGAGCTGCTGGTCGGTGAGCAGCCGGCCGCTCGAGGCGACGAGCTTGTGGGCCTCGCGGTAGCGGACCACCTCGCCCTCGGCCTGCTCGACATCGCGCTTCAGGCTGCCGAGCCGGCCGGTCAGCGCGTCGTAGGCGCGCCGCGCCGTGTCGGTGCGGGCCGCGGCCTCCTCGGCGAAATAGGCGTCGCCGATCGCGTTGGCGATCTTGGCGGCCTTCTCGGGATCGCGCGACTGCACCGACACGTCGATCACGAAGGTCCGCTCGGCCCGGCGGACGCTGAGCTTGGTCTGCAGCGTGTCGAGGGCGATGTTGACCGGGTCGCGGCTGGCCGCCGGCGGCACCATGCCGAGTGCCCCCTTGATCCAGGCGATCGTGGGATTGTTGCCGTCCGGCAGCACGAACTCGTCGTCCTGGTCGAGATGGAGCTTGGCGATGACCCGGCGCAGGACGTTGTCCGACTGGATCACCCGCACCTGGCTTTCGGCGATGGAGACGCCGCTGTCGGCCTGGGGCTGGCGGGCGTTCACTTCGTTCTCGACAACCCGCAGGTCGCTCGGATCGACCAGGATTTGGATGGACGAGGTGTAGCGCGGCGGAATCAGGCCGAGCAGCGCGACCGCAGCCGCGACCATGAACAGGGCACCCAGCACGATGAAGCCGCTGCCCCGCCACAGGCGCCGCAGGATCACGCGCGCCTCGGTCCGGGGCTCCGGATGGGGCTCGACCTGCGGCAGCACCATGCGGACGGGCTGCTCACCGCTCATGCGTGTCGAGAAGTCGAACATGCGCCTCGCTCCCTGACCTGTCGGAGAGCGGCCGGTGCCGCCCTCCACCGCCCTCCCGCGCCCGTCCCCGTTCCGATCACTTGCGTGCCGTTCCGGAACAGGACCTCGCCGGAGGCGGCGTTGTCCTCGATACGGCAGCAATCGACATACCGAACCAGTACTCTCGCCTTGAACCGGACCCTGCAGCAGGATCCCTGTAGATATCGCATACAGAACTAGAACGCTCTGTCACGTTTTTGTGGCGCTAACAGGCCTGAACTTGTTGGGGACTACGTAAACGGATTCATGCGCGGACGGTCGCGCCCGGTGCCGCGTAGGCGTCCGCATCCCCCGCCAGGAAGCGCCGGAAGCGCTCGCTATCCCCGGCCGCGGCGGCGTTCCAGTCCGCGACGTTCCGGCGGCTGGCCGCGGCAGCCCGGGTCAGACCGGCCTGCGCGATCCAGGACACGAGCGCGGATGCGGCGGACTCGGGCGCTCCGGGGCTGATCAGAAGGGCGGACTCGCCCAGCACTTCGCGGAACACGGGGGCGTCCGGAGCCACCACCGGCAGGCCGCCATGCTGGACCTCCAGCAGCGGCAGGCCGAGCCCCTCGGCTTTCGAGGTCGAGAGGAGGAGGTGGCAGGAACCGGCGAGAGCCCGCAGCTCTGCGTCGGACAGGTAGCCGTAGTGGTGCAGGAAGGGCGGCGGGTCGTCCAGGAAGGCGTGGCGACCCCATCCGATCCGCCCGACCAGGTGAAGCTCCGCCGGCACCCCGGCGCGGTTGAGGGCGGCCGTCAGCGCGAGGGCGGCCGGGTAATCCTTGCGCGGCTCGATCGTGCCGATCGCCAGCAGCCGCAACGGCGTACCCGGGGCGAAGGGAGCCGGCCCCGGCAGGTCGCCGAGGCCGAAGGCATCGCGCACGGACGGGCGCAGCAGGGCGACCCGGGCCCTGGGCGCGCAGACGGCCCGCACGGCCTGCCCGGTGGTGCGGCTGTTCACGAACAGGTTCGGGCACCAGCGGAGCGCCCGCGCGAAGCTCGGACTCATGTAGAGCCGGCTCTTGAGGCTCAGATCCTCCGGCCGGTCGAGCAGGAACGTGTCGTGGACGTAGAGCAGGCAGCGCTCGGCCGCGACCGCGCAGAGCGGCCCCGGCGGGAAGCCGGGGAACAGGAACAGCGCGTCCCGGTCGGCCAGGGCCCGAAGCGGCAGGCCGAATTGCTGCTGGCCGATCATCGCCGGCAGCGAGCCGCTGGTGACGGGGCGGACCTCGTGGGGCGCCAATCGGTCGGGGGCGAACAGATCGAGGGTGATCCGCTCGATCCCGGTGACGTGGGCGCGCAGATGGGTCTGGTCGAGATAGATCCGCTTGGTGCCGGGTCTCACGGCCGGCTCCGCCGCAGGGTGCCGGCGAGGTAGAGGCAACGGCGCACGAGCAGGGGCATGCGCCGGCCGAGCACCATTTGCTTCGCCCGCCGCAGCCGCCGCACCAGGGGGGGAGACGGCGCCGGCACCGTGCCGGTCGCGCCCGGCTGAAGCCGAGCGGCGAACGGGAAATGCCCGAGCATCGCGGGCGCGAAGCTCGGGCGCCCGGTGCCGGACAGCAATCCCCGTTCCCGCAACACCCCATCGAGCGACAGGGCGGCGGCGGCGGGACTGTGGCGGCTCTCCAGGGCGATCCGCGCGAAGGCGCCGAGCCGTGCCCGGGCCTCATTGTCCTCCACCAGCTCGGCGAGCGCCTGCGCCAGGGCGCCGGGCTTCATCGGGACCAGGCGGCCGGACACCCCGTCGATCACCGCGGAGGTGAGCCCGGAGGTGCGGTAGGCGAGCGTCGGCACGCCGCACAGCCCGGCCTCGATCGGGATCTGGCCGAGGGTCTCGTGACGGCTGGCGGTGACGTGGAGATCGCAGGCGCCGTACCAGGCGGCCAAGGCCTCCTCGTCGGCGATCAGCCCCGGCGCGAACAGGGTCGGCAGACCGAGCCGGGCCGGATCGTCGAGCCGGCCGATCGCCACGACACCGACCCCCCGCCGCGCCACGGCCTGGAGTGCGGCGCGCAGATCCGAGAAACCCTTGTCGGGGCCGTCGACGATCACCGCCGAGATCAGGATCAGCACGTCGCCCTCCGGCAGGCCGAGCCGGCGGCGCAGGGCGGCGCGGTCGCCGGGGCGGAAGGTCGCTGTCGGGAAGGCCAGGCGGATTTTTATCGCCGGGGTGCCGGAAGGGGCCAGCTCCTGCGCGCGGGCCAGGGTCCAGTCGGAATTGGCCAGCAGCCACGGCCCTGCGGGTTCGGCCAGCACGGCGCGCTTGCGGGCCTGCATGCCGGCGATCCGCCCGGGGGCGAGCTGGGGATACTCGTCCGGGCCGGGACAGGCGGCGTCGCAGCCGGTGGCGGCCCGCGTGCAGTCGCGGGGATGGCAGCACCGGCCGGTCAGGGGGAACAGGTCGTGCAGAACCAAAGCGACCGGGCCGCGCCGGGCCAGCCGCCCGACCACGTCGAGGCTGCGGGTTGCGCCGTGCAGGTTGCCGGCAAGGACGAGATCGGGCGCAGCGGCCTCGATCGCCGCCTCGGCCCGCGGGAAGTCATCGGTCCATTCGGCGGCTTCCGGCCGGTCGCTGAGCGCGACCCCCGTCACCCGGTGGCCGGCCAGCGCCAGCGCCTCGGCGAGCCGCCTCTGGGCGACGCCGGCGCCGCCCTGGGTGCCGGTACCGGTGAGCGAGACGATCGACAGGCCTTCGGGCCCCGCCGCCGGCGTCGCGCTGACCCGCTGCAGCAGTACCGGGCGTCCGATGCGCCGACGGGCGGGATCCGGTAGCGCCGACCAGGCGGCGGACGCATCCAGGCGGCCAACGGCGTCGCGGATGGTGCTGCCCCGCAGGGCGTCGCGCATCCACAGCACCTCGCCGCCGGTGAACGGCACGCCGCCCGGCATCTCCGCGCCCGCGAGCCCCGGACTGTCCAACCCCACCACCGCACTGGCGAACAGGACCCGCAGGCCCGCCACCGCCGCCGCGCCGGTGAGTGCCGCTTCGAGGGCGAGGGCGATGAGGGCGCCGGGGGCGAGGAGATCGCCCGCGCGCAGCCACAGCAAAGCGTCCCATCCCGGCTCGGCCAGACTCGTCTCGATGGGGGTACGATCGATCCCCGGCGGCACGAGGTCGTGCCGGAGCTCCGGGTAATCCTGGCGCAGGACCGAGGCGGCGGTCCCGGCCGCGTCCGCGCCCGCCGCCGTCACGGTGACGATGCGGATCCTCGGCCACGGGCGACCATCCGGCAGTGCGGCCGGCCGGGCCACGGCGGGGGCAGCGGATCCGAACGGCCAGCCGGCGATGCCGTGGGCAGGCACTGAGGGTGCGGCGTCGGTCAAGTTCGGTTCGCGGGTCGGGCGGGGCGGGCAGTCTGGCCGCAAAGGGTGAAGATTGCCTGTCGCGCCCCGCGCGCCATCACCCGTCGACGCGGACCCGGGCTGGTCCCGCGACCATTCGGCCGATGCGGGTCGCCGCGGCGTACCCGGCATCCCGAATGCGCGCCAGAACCGTCTCGGCCTGGGCCGCAGCGCAGGTCACCAGCAGGCCGCCGGAGGTCTGCGGGTCGGTGAGCAGGTGGCGGCGCCAATCGGGATAGTCCGCGGGCAGATCGACTTCGGCCCCGAAGGCGTTCCAGTTGCGGTGGGAGGCGCCGGTGACGAAGCCCTCCTGCACCAGCGCCTCGGCCCGGGGCAGGAACGGCAGGGCGCCGGCCTCCAGCACGTAGGTCAGCTCGGCCCCGCGGGCGATCTCGAGCCCGTGCCCCAGGATGCCGAAGCCGGTCACGTCGGTCAGCGCGTGGACGGCCGGCTCGGCCGCGAGCGCCATGCCGATCGTGTTGAGCCGCGTGGTGGTGGCCACGAAGTCGCTGTAGTCGGCCGCGTCCAAAGCCTCCCGCTTGATCGCGGCGGAATAGACCCCGACGCCCAACGGCTTCGTGAGGATCACCGCGTCCCCGGCCAGGGCGTCGGCGTTGCGCCGCACCGCCTCGCGGCGGCAGGTCCCGATCACCGCGAGCCCGTAGATCGGCTCCGGTGTGTCGATGGAATGGCCGCCCGCCACAGGAATCCCGGCCTCGGCGCATTTCTCCGCCCCGCCCCGCAGGATCCGGGCGACCACATCGGGTTCGATCTTGCCCACCGGCATGCCCAGGATCGCCAGGGCGAAGATCGGTCGCCCGCCCATGGCGTAGACGTCCGAGATCGCGTTGGTCGCGGCGATCCGCCCGAACTCGACCGGGTCGTCCACCATCGGGGTGAAGAAGTCGGTCGTGGCGATGACGCAGGTGCCGTCGTCGAGCGCCCAGACCGCGGCGTCGTCGGAGGTCTCGTTGCCGACGAGCAGCCGCTCGAACGGCCCGGCGGCCGGCTGCTCGGACAGGAGCCGGCGCAGGATCGCCGGATCGAGCTTGCAGCCGCATCCGCCGCCATGGGCGAGACTGGTCAGACGGGGGGCATCGGTCATCGCGGGACTCCGTTCCGGATATCAATAACGCGTCGTCACCGCGTTGAGCCAGTCCGGCGGGGCGGCGACCGCCGCGAGACGAATCCCGGCAGCAGCGCTGCCGCGGCGGCGATCCCGAAAGCCGGCATCGTCAGGCCGACGCGCCCGCGATGCTCCCCCCCGGCCGCCTTCCACGGACCGGATGATGGCCGATCAGACCCGTATGTCTCCCGGAGCCCAGCCATCGCACGGACGGCTCAGCGTCCGTGCAGTCTTTCCGGGGCGGCACGGCGAACACGGGAATCCAGAGCCGCAGCAGACCAGGACCTTGTATCGCCGAGCATCTTGCCGTGGATGCTCGTTTTCCCATGATCCGGAACGACGATCCGAGTTATTCGGCCGGGATCACCTCACCGTTCGACCCATAGATCCGCGCAGCCACAGCATGGTTCGGCGGCCCGATCGCTGGGTCGTTGCGCGGCCGTGGCGGGAACCCCTGGTCCCCCGGTACATTGCGGCCGCAACGAATGGGTTGCGTGGGTGAGGCGGACAGGTGGCGATCTTCTTCACGGGCGACACCCATTTCGGGGACCCGCGCGCTCTGCACTTCGACCACCGGCCCTATCCGGACCTCGACGCGCACGATGCCGGTTTGATCGCCGCCTGGAACGGTGCGGTGGGGTCGGACGACACGGTCTGGCACCTCGGCGATTTCGCCCTCGGCCCGAGCGGCGCGCGAATTCGCGAGATCCTCGATGCGCTCAACGGCGAGAAGCACCTGATCGTCGGCAACAACGATGGGCCCGACACCCTCCAGGCCCCCGGCTGGGCCTCCGTGCGCCACTACACGGAGCTTCTGGTCGAGGATCGGATGGTGGTGCTCTGCCACTACGCGTTCCGCACCTGGAACGGGATGGGCAAGGGCGCACTCAACCTCCACGGCCACAGCCACGGCAAATTGAAGCCGATCCCGAAGCAGTACGATGTCGGCGTCGATCCGATGGGGCCGGCCCCCGTGGGTCTCTCAGCAATCCTCACCTCGCGCCTCCGCCGGAAGGCGTAGCCGGGCCGGAACCTTCACAGCAGCTTCACCGTTTCAGCGGACAGAGAGGGGATGGATACGCTCCACCCCCGAGAAACCCGGCACCCCCGTCCGCGGGGCTGCACCAGAAACCCATACGTGAGTGAGCCCGTGAGTGCCCGTTCGGCCTCTCTGCTTCCGTCCGGCCTCGCCAAGACGGCGTTCGCCGGCGCCTTCTCGCTCCTCGCTCTGACCTCCTCGGCGCTGGCTTTGCCCGCGTGCCTGGAGGCCCAGCGCAAGGTCGACGAGGCCAATGCCCTGCGCTTCCAGGCGCGCCAGGAGGCGCGTCTGGGCAATCATGACCGCGTCTGCGACACGCTGGACGAGGTCGGCGACCGCTACGACGATGCCCGCGACGCGTTCGAGCGCTGCGGCGAGGGCGTGGTGGCCATCGACCTCCGCAGCGAGCTGCGCGGCCTTCGCATCGCCAAGAAAATCAATCGCTGCGACTGACCGGGTGCGCCCGCGCACCTCGTACGTTCAGGCCCCGCAGCATCATCCCGACACAAGCGACGCACGTCGCCGACAAGGTTATGCGCCGATGACCACCGCCCTGCTGTCGTCCGATCTCCAGGTTGCCACCACCGACCGCACCGGCCCGTCCTTCGCGGC
>Ga0182231_1000323_pt1 | contig 10804 bp, 6 predicted proteins | sample G6R1MG_29_FD_129667 | JGI IMG/M metagenome (GOLD analysis project Ga0182231, IMG submission 129667) | Miscanthus phyllosphere microbial communities from Michigan, USA - G6R2_NF_07NOV2016_LD1 MG | ecosystem: Host-associated > Plants > Phyllosphere > Phylloplane/Leaf | place: USA: Michigan...
CATCAAGATCGCCGACATAGTGGGTGTCGAGGTGATCAGTCTGGATGAGGCTCCGCGGGGTTATGGCGAGTTTGATTCGGGCGTGCCGAAGAAGTTTGTGATTGATCCGCATGGGTTGTTTGGTGCAGCGTAAGCATCAACCGTAACGTCGGCTTCTTGGCTACTTACGTTAGCAGATTCGAAGCGGGTCATTTAGCCCCTCGAATCTGCTTAATTATCAAACTCAACGCGTCATCATCAACAATTTCAAGAGCGAGTTTGTAAGAGGGTGGTGTCGACAGGTCCTGAATAGGCTTAGCCAGTTTTCGCTGCTCTCTTATGTAGCGTTGAACATGTGTATATTCATAAACGACATCATCCTCATCATACAAACTTAATCCAACTCGCGTATCATTTTTCAGCTTTTTAGCCTTGTTGATATACTCACGATAAAGCTTATCATTGGCCTCAAACTCTTTTGCAGCTTCTCTAGAGTCAAGACCTGCTTGTTTATTCAATTTTTTTGCAGACACACTCACTGACTCGACTTGTCGCACCGCTGCAGAGCGACTTGACTGTGGCGCACTCGCACTTAGTCCTGAGTTTATTTCATCAGAAAGAGGCCGCCAAGAAGCACCCGTAACGTTGCCCGATGATAAACGCCGAGAAGGCTTCATTACTTTAAATGCCGTTAACAGCCCCGTAAACAAAGCGCGTATGTTTCCTGTCCAGTCAACCCAGTTAACCGGATCCCCCCCACAATACCCATACGCATTCACCCCACCCTCACCAAACGGGCTCAGACTGTCCGGGCTGTTGAACCTCATCAACACCGGGTTAAACGCCCGATACCCATTCCCCAGCAAATAGTGCCCCGTCACCGGGTCAACTCGCTGGCCGGTAAAGCCCGGCAGGCTCGCGGGGCCTGAAGGATGACGATGTCCGTAAGGCGTGTAGGCAAACTCCAACCCCTGAGCGGCAATCACTGACTGCTGTTGATCCGTCGCCAACAACGCGCCGTCGCGCTGATTATTTTCTGTACTCAGGCAAGCAAGCACATGCTCATCCGTGCGCATAAGCGTGTGCTGGACCTGCCCCTGAACCTGCGTAGCCAGATGTGTCTTCTGATAAAAAAGGCGAGTGCTGCTCTGCCCCGCAGGCGCGCAATCGGCCAGGCGATCCAATGGATCGTAGCGGTAGACACAGAGCGCGGATTGCCCGGACGAAGCCATGGTTTCACTCCTTTGAAGTCACCCATGGCAGCAAGTCTGGGCTGAGTCTCTGTTTCCGCCCAGCTAGCAGAACTACTAGGCTGTTCCGCCTGCGGGACGAAAAACACTGGAGACGTGCCCTACTGCCGCACGGGCCTCACCAATACCGAGTAGTAATGCTCCTGCACATAGGCATTGCTATCAGGTTCCGGCACCCCGCGCATGCTGTCGATCGAAGGGAAAAGACCCAGATTCCAGTTCCGTCTGGCGGGCAATTGCGGCGTAACTCCATTTTGATCAGGCTCACGTGCAGGCTCGGACAAGTCCGAGGCCAGCACGCCGGTAATCTGCCCGTTCCGGTCCAGTACTTTCCCCGCCACGAACATGAAATGAAACGGGTAGTCCGATGACGGGCTGCCTTCCAGCCCTCCTCGCTCGATGAAACCGATACCTTCGCCGATCTCGGGAAATGACTGCTCGCCGACAAAATAGTCAGAGTGGCCGCGTGCATTTATCCAGTCATCGAGCGCTGTTGTCGTGATATTCAGGCTCACCAGCTGACCATCCTGCCTGGCGACGACCTCGACATTGGGCACCACTGGAGCCGGATCACCCAGGCTCTCGCCCTTGTAATCGAACGCGACTTGCCCTCCGGCATATTTCGATACCAGGAACTCGGTGCTGGAGATGCAGCTTTCAGGCACCGCTGCCCTGGCTTCCAGCCTCACGTAACCGTCACGATCCGCTGCGATGGAGTGGAACAGGCTCGATGGCACATTAAGCTTGCCGGGTACCAGAACGTCGTCGCTCATGATGTGCAGGTCTTCGTGGTGAACCTGAAGCGTTCCGCTCGCTGTGTCATGAGCGGAATGGGACTCGTGAGTTGCCAAACGACCGGCCGGCCGCCGGGTGCGGATGCTGCAGATCATCTGATCGATGAGATTGCCGCCCTTGAGCGCTGGACGGTTGATCAGCGTGAACTCATGTCCGCCGATGTGACGCACCCAGGGCAGTGCCAGGGTCTCGGCGCGCGACCTGCCTTGCGGTGGTACCAGCAGAAACACCCCGTTGCGCTCATCCCAGTCGGCGCGGTAGATCCTGCCGTTATCCAGCTTGATGTAGTCACGTCCCTCAATCGAGTAACTGCCACGCTTTGGCCCGCTGCTGAGCGCTTCTGCACCGGTCAGGTCGACAATCGCGCTGGCAATCCCCACACCTCGGGTCCGCTCGGGATAAAGGGCGTCATCGATGTGCAGTTGCAATTGCGCACCGCTCAGATGTGTATGCTCGTCCGGCTGCTCCAGACTGGTGACCGACTCATAGGTATAGCCGCGCTGCGAGGAGAGAAAAATGCGTCGCGCATCGGCTTCCGGGACGTCATCAAGGGACAGCACGGCGATACGTTCAATTCTCGACGGGTCGGTAAAACAGGCTTCGATATGATCGATGATCGACCCCGCATGACTCAGGTAAAACTCGTCGTGCAGATGCCCCGCCAGCATGCCGAGACGCCTGGCAGGCGAATGGGCGAACCAGGATTTTCCCCCTGACTTCAGGCTGACTTCTGCCATCATCAGGTTGTTGCGGGCCAGCTTCTCCTTAAGCTGACTGACGAAGGCGCTCCGCTCGCTGGCGAGCGGCGGAATGTTTTCCTGAGCAGCCAGAAGCGGCTCGCTCAGACGAAGCTGTCTGAGGATATTTTCCCCCAGGCGTAACTCTCTGGATCTCGATGCCGCTCCCCATTCAACGGTATGGCCCAGCAAGGTATTGGCCAAGGCCGCCTGGTTGCGCGCAGCAAAAAGAATGGCCAGTTCCTCGGGGGTATCGAGTACATAAAACGGATTTTCCACTGTGGTAATGGACGAGGGCAGCCGCGATTTGATTTTGGCCACAGCATCGATGTTCCTGGCGACCCATTGAGGGTTGCGCACATAGGCTTCGTTCGCCGCCTTCGCGCCATAGAACAGCTCCAGCGCAAAGTCATCATGGGCGATGCCGTTGCGATAATCCGACTGGTCGTGCCACAGCTGAGGCAACGCTCGTTTGGGATCGGCGTGCGGGCTGATTTTCTGCAGGCTCAGGGCAACAGGCTGCTGGTCGTGTAACGTCTCGCCCGGCGCCAGCGCCAGGAAGTGCTCGATGGGCAGCGTGCCGCGATAGTGAACGCCGCGATCCGCTTCGATCACCAGTTCCTGTCCGCTGCCATTACTGAGCGTCGCCAGAACACCCGCCACGGTCTTGCTGCCGACCAGACCTTGCAGCGTGTCGCTTATTCGGACGGTCACGAACATGCCTTGAGCCGCGACAATCTGTGCCTGAATTTCAGGCTTGTAGGCCGGTATGGCAGGCAACACCCTGGCGACTTCCATGCGGCTGCCGTCGGCGCGAATGAAGGCGGTCGTCTCAACATCGGTGCCCGCATGTTCGAGTACTTCGACATGACCATTACGCTCGGTGACGTATTTGTGCTCGATCACACCAAGCGCCATGCTCTGCTGGCTTACCCTGCCATCTGCGTCGATGACCCGCACGGAAGCTGTTTCAAGCGCCGCCACGCAGTTGTCATACCAGCTGACTGTGTTGGTGGGAGCCAGAAAACGCTCCGGGCGACCGCTGAAGCCAAGCGGAAAATCCTCGGTGTGGGCAAAACGTGAAAGCTGCGGGGCGTCGACCGTTGACTGCGGGTGCCTGCGCCATTGACCTGCTTCGAGGTCCAGCGCATGCAGAGGTCGCAATTCCGGCCCTGTCAGTCCGCTGACTGTCCGGCAGGCATGGCCGTTGAGCATGTAGATCTTCTCGCTGATTCCACCCAGCAGTACCGCCCGAGCGCCACCTTCGACCATCGCGTTGCCATTCCAGTCGAGGCTCGTGACCTTCCGGCCCGTCGGCCGCTCGGAGATCTGCCCATCCTCCGAGACCCGCCAATAGGAGCTGCTTGTGGATAGCCGACGCCGCGCGAGGTGTGCGCCCTCGGCTTCGCGTTCGATGGCATCGCCGTGCTCGCTGTGTCGGGCCGTTTCGTTCAGATCAGAGCTGTCAGAAACAGCGCGCTCGCTGACGGTCTGTTGATAACGCAGTATCGCGGACCTAAGCCCTTTCACCGCCGATATGCCGCAATGCAGCGCCGAATGCAGACCGACCAGCAGAAAACCGAAGTTCTTCACCGACTCCTCGTAGTCGTTGGCCTTGATCGAATCGCCGAGGGCCTGGACCTGCTGGCTCATCGTCCAGATAGTGGTGCCTTGCAGCATCAGCACACCCGCCACTCTGGGAGGGAGCGTGCGCATTTTGCACAGCACCAGCTCGGCAATGATGTTGAGTGCATCCAGCGCGATGCCTTCATCATTGCCGTCGTAAATATCGAATCCCAGGTTGATGAAGTTGCCCAGCACAGGAATCAATCCGCCGACCTGATGCACCAGTTGCAGCACATGCTGCGCGCTGGTCGACATGTTCTGAATGTCATCGTCGTTCGCTCGGGCGCTCAACATCTGCCTGAACGCCAGAGCACTGGCTTCAAGCCGGACCTTCTCGTCGGCGCTCAATAACTCGATGCAATGAACCGGCCTGTCACTGTCCGCCAGCGCAATCCCTTCCAGAATCTGCAGGCGCTCGGCGGCAGTACCGGATACCAGCACCAGCCGCTCGGCCTCCAGCATCCGATAGGTTTCGGTCGCCTGAATGGCGTAGGTCTCGGCCTCGAGCCTGAACGCTGCCTGCGGTGCGGTCAGTCGAGCAGGCAGGTGGCCGTTGTTGACGAAGGCAATGTTCGCGTCGAATAAACCCGTCAGCTTCGCTTGCAGCACGTCCAGACTTGCCGTGTAACGTGTTTTAACGGCGAGCGCCTGAGCCAGTTGCCCGAGCCGTTCATCACGATTGTCGGCAAGCGCCAGCTCGCGGCGCAGGTCTTCGTCATACACCACACTCAGCAGGGTTCGATAACCGACCGACTCTTCGTGCCGGAAAAACGTTCCGGTATTGATCCAGCCGGCCCGATAACTGATATCGAACGAAGACCGTGCAATCACCGGCCAGCAGGCTTCATTCAACCCCAGATAACGGCATAGCTCACGCGCCACGAATTCCGGCTGGGTCGGCTGCAGAACGACTTGCAGGCGCTGTTGGTCCTCGAGGTTCTGCGCAATCACTCTGTAGTAGGTGTTGACGGCATCATTCAAGCGCCGGGTATAGGCCGCCTGACGCTGCGCGTGCGGCAACGCCGGCAGGTCCTCCTGGTAATGTGCCAGCAGGTGACGGACCGCACGCAGCAACGTGACAGAGTGGCCGACGTTCCATTGCGCCTCGCGCAACTCATCGGTCAACTCCACGAACCGTGACCTGATGACGTCATAAGCACCCAGCGCCAGGGGATCCACGTATAGAAACGGAGGTTCTTTGCTGCGGATATCGAAGGCTTCGATGTCGATATCGGACAGCGGATAACGACGCTGGACAGGATTGGGCACGATCACTTCCACGATCAGCCGCTCAATATTGATCGCCCCCTCGGCTTCGCCATAGCGAATGGTGTTGATCATGTAAGACGACAGTTCCTGGCGCGCCGCGTCGAAGTATTCCGCAAGGTCCTTCGCGCGCCAGGGATTGACGGTGTGCTGCTCGCGGTAGATGTCGTGGTGGCCATCGCTGTCGTAAACGACCAGTTTCAGCGTGATGCCACCGGTTTGCTGGAGCATTGTCAGCAGCGCGTTTTCGTTGTCTTGCAGCGACGCGCCAAAATGCCGGTAACTGTTCAGCAAGGTGCGGCATCGACCAAGATGCCACTGCATCTCTTTCTTCAGCTCAAGGTCGATGACACCGTAGTCGTCAGTGCCGTGCGCCTGAACCTTGTGCTGCCGAAAGGTGTAGACCTGCGAGGTATCGAGCATGAAACGCTGCTGTTCGGCGAGGGTAAAAGGCAACGCGGGTGCCATCCCCGCAGGATGGGCTTCGCGCTCTCCGGGCAACAGCGCAGTGATCGCCTGCAGCAGATGGTCGCGGGTGGCAGCCAGCGGAATGTCGACGCCGTAGTAATCGAGCAGACCATGCAGTGAGACGGTTTGATCGTCGCGAATGGCCAGGATGCACTTGGCATCTGCCGATTCAAGGTGCGGTACCAACCGGGCCAGGCAGTCGGTGAAACGGATAAATCGCAGGTGCAGGTCAGACAGCGTGGCGTGCGCAGGTTGCCGTCCCTCGGAGATGCCCTGCAGTCGCAGCGAGTGAACCGGCCTGCCTTCATTCATCCTGACATGCAGCACACAGGTGAAAGACTGCCTGAAGTCCACCTGAGACGTGTTGACCAGATCAAGAACGTAGCGCAGGTCTTTACGGCGTACCCCGGGCAACAGATCGTCATCGACCTCGCCAGCCGGACCCGCGCTGGCGATAGCCCTGAGCAACGCCTTGAACCGCTGCAATATCGAACCGCCAAAAGTGACGCCGGCAAACAGCGGCGAGTCGTCGGCCACGGTCATGAATACTCTGTTGGTCATACAGGTGCCGGTCTTCACGTCGCGCATTCGTGCCCGCAGCGTGTTCAGCAACCTACGGTAATCGCCCCGCGTGCGGTCTATGCGCTCGATTCGGATGCTCGGCGAATGTGACTCGCGCTGATGACTCTGCGCAATATCGAGCGCCGCCTTGGCCAGTTCGTGCTCGGGGCCTGCCTCCAAGGCTGGCGAAGCGACGGAACGGGTAACGCGTTCTGCGCTGTCCCTGAGCACGTTCAGTTCATCGTCGAACAGCACTGATTTCAGGGTGTTCAGGAGCTCGATATCGTCGGCCCATCGCCCGAACACGCTGGCAGCCCCAAGTACCTGAATCTCGTCCAGTAGCGTGAAACCTTCAGGCCGCGGCCGTTGCAGAATGGCGGCCAGTTGCTCGCTGCCTTCGGTTGCCAGCATGTGCTGAAGCCTTTCCCGGCCGGCAGCTGGCATGGAAGGAAATGATGAGGTGTGGGTATCGGTCATTGCTGATGCTCCGTGCATTCCAAATGACCGACACCATGCTGTTTCGCGGAAAAACGAGGTAATACATAGATGTTTTCGGACGACACGGGCCAGACACCGGGCAAATACAGGCTCTGCCGTTGTTCGCTACCGCGCGCTGGGAACAAGCTTCTGTTCCTCCAGTCAAACCCTGTGCTTCATCGCCCACTCACGGGCGGTTCGAGCTCGATAAAGGTGACGCAATGAAAACTGCACGCGCAATGGCTTTGGCAACGTTGATGGCAGCGGCTGCAAGCCCTGCATTTGCCTTCAATCTGAATGACGCCGCGAACGCGGTCTCCAATGCCACCAATGGCAATCAGAAAGCCACGGCGGCACCCGAAGTCGCGGGGCTGCTCAATACTCTCGGTACGCAGCTCAATGTCACCCCGGAACAGGCGGTTGGCGGGACAGGTGCGCTGCTCGGGCTGGCGAAGAACAAACTGACCAGCACCGATTATTCGCAGTTGGCCAAATCGGTCCCGGGCCTGGAGCAAATGTCCGGCACTTCCGCACTGGAAAGTCTGGGCGGCGCCAACGGGCTGGGCAGCCTGCTGGGCGGCAAGTCGGGCAATAGCTCGATGCTCAACAGCGCGCTGGGCAACGTGCAGAGCATGGGTGATGTGAACAACGCCTTCAAGGCGTTGGGCATGGACAGCACGATGGTCAGCCAGTTTGCCCCGCTGATTCTGCAATACCTGGGGCAGCAAGGTGCCAGTGGCTCGGCGTTGCAGAGTTTGAGTGGGTTATGGGGTGCCGGGAGCTGAACCGGACCTTATACGTGTAGCGTTCCTCAATATATCTCCGGTCTTGTACTGCTTTTTTTGCACAGCGCCTGAGATCAACGCACCTGCTGAATTGAAGGCCACACCCACCATGGCGGTGCTGCGGTCTTCAGGAAATTGCCTTGCCCATTTGATAGCAGCCGCCCCAAAGGCGGCCGGGTCGCTTTTTTTCCCCGAATACACTTGCGACGCCAGCCCCGCGTAATACTCGGCCTGCTCAAAACTTAACCTTCCGTCTCCGTGAGTCGCAAAATGGCGATTCACTTGACGGAGGTTTTTGATGAATGAAGACTGGCTGTCATTGAATCGCTCAAGCGCGTCATCAAGCCATTTTCTACTGCCTTGCAGAGGCATCGATGAGCCAACCGCAGGGATCAACCCTTTGCGGGCTGTTTCAATCACGTCGTTAAATTGCTCGCTGATCAGCTTTACAGACTTTATCGTACGCGTACTGAAAACTGCTACAACCACCTTAAATACTCGCCCCGTCGGATCGACATTATTGACAGGGTTTCCTCCACAGTAGGCATAACCATTTATCCCGCCCTCACCAAACGGGCTCAGCGTATCCGGGCTGTTAAAGCGCATCAGCGTCAGGTTGAATGCGCGAAGTCCATTGCCCAGCAAGTAATATCCAGTGATCGGATCAATCGTCTGCCCTGTAAAACCAGGTACGCTCAGTGCGGATGTTTGCAGGGATCGCAGGCCATAAGGGCTGTAGACAAACGCCTGATTGCGCATGGCATCAAGGCTGTGCAGCACCGAGTTGGCTTGATCTGTCGCAAGCAGATCGAACAGGACCTGATCAGATTCCACACGGCGCAACGCCAGTAAAAGACCCTCTGCCTGAACGACAGAATGGTGGGAAGTGCCCTGTATTGCTGTGGTCAGGCGGTTGTTTCGATAGAAACGCCTGACGACCTCCTGCCCCGCAGGGGCGATGCTTGCCAGTCGGTTCAGTGCGTCGTAACGGTATAGGCCGATCGGCGAAACATGGGGCAATGACATGAGAGCGGATTCCGGCAACATTAAAGGCCAGTTTCATCCGCCCGTTTCGCCTCGTCTACCTGTCAGAACTGTCAGTGCCCAGGCAACTCCAGCCGCAACGCCGCAATACGCGCATCCTTTTCGTCCCAGAGCTGATTGACCCAACCCTGCACTTTCTCGCGAAATGCAGGATCGTTTTCGTAATCGCCCTGCCACAGCGCCGGGTCCAGCTCGCGGGTTCGGATGTCGACGATCACGTTGGAAACCCGGCCGCAGAGCATGTCCCAGAAACCGGGAATGCCTGAATCGGGATACACGACCGTCACGTCCAGGATGGCATCGAGTTGCTCGCCCATTGCCGCCAGCACGAAGGCAACGCCGCCGGCCTTGGGCTTGAGCAGATGGGTATAAGGCGAGCCCTGGGCCGCATGTTTGGCCGTGGTGAAGCGCGTGCCTTCCAGGTAGTTGACGATGGTCACCGGCTGGCGCTTGAACAGTTCACACGCGGCCTTGGTGATTTCCAGGTCCTTGCCCTTGAGCTGCGGATGTTTCGCCAGGAACGCCTTGCTGTAGCGCTTCATGAAGGGGTAGTCCAGCCCCCACCACGCGAGGCCCAGCAACGGTACCCAGATCAACTCTTTTTTCAGGAAGAACTTGAAGAACGGCGTGCGCCGGTTGAGTGCCTGGACCAGCGCGGGGATATCCACCCACGACTGGTGATTGCTGATAACCAGGTAGGACGTGTCACCGCGCAGCCCTTCATCGCCACGGATGTCCCACTGCGTCGGTATGCAGGTGGCGAAGATGACCTTGTCGATCTCGGCCCAGGTTTCGGCGATCCACATCACCGCAGCCGAACAGCGATCGCGCATACGGCCTCTGAACAGCAGTTTGAGCAGCGCAAAAATCAATAGCGGACCGATAAGCACCAGCGTATTGATCAGTAACAGCAGGGCAACAAAACAGCCGGTGAACAGACGGCGCATGACGGACTCTTGAAGGTTCAGGGGCGGCAATAATAAAGACCCACGCGTTTTACGCCAATTACACAGGTGCTTACAAATGTTTCACGTCTCGGCCTTTATGCTGACGTCAGATTCATCCTGACGAACCTACTGCAGGTTCGCTGTCTAAAAACGGGCGCCAATCAGGCGCTGACTATTGCGAGGAACCTCTCACGTGAAACCGATCCTGGCGCTATTGTCTTTGCTGGCCCTGCCGGTCATGGCCGCTGAACCGACGTTGTATGGTCGCTACGAGAACATTAAGGTTGCGGAAATAGGCCAGACCTTCAAGGCCAAGATGGACACCGGCGCACTGACCGCCTCGCTGTCGGCAAAGGACATCGAGTTGTTCAAACGCGATGGTGATGACTGGGTACGTTTCCGCCTGGCAACCAAGGGTGCGGACGACAAGGTGTATGAGCACAAGGTCTCGCGGATCAGCAAGATCAAGGGACGCGCCGAAGGTGACGACGACGATGACGAAAGCATCAACCCCGCCAAGCGCCCTGTCGTTGACCTGGAACTGTGTCTGGGCGACAAGAAGCGTACGGTCGAGGTCAACCTGGTGGACCGCAGCCACTTCAACTTCCCGCTGTTGATCGGTGCCAAGGCGTTGCGTGAGTTCGACGCCGCGGTCAACCCGGCCCGCCGTTATACCGCTGACGAACCTGATTGCTGAGGTTATCCACAGTCCTCAGTATCGTGTGACGCTCCGCGCCCGATCCGGGATGTGCGGCACAGCGTAGATCTGTGACGCAGAGCGTCACCCACGGCATTCCCACGCTGGAGCGTGAGGAACGATCACCTTGTAACTATCGTGCCCATGCTCCGCGTGGGTATGCATTTCTGGA
>Ga0182231_1000324_pt1 | contig 10773 bp, 12 predicted proteins | sample G6R1MG_29_FD_129667 | JGI IMG/M metagenome (GOLD analysis project Ga0182231, IMG submission 129667) | Miscanthus phyllosphere microbial communities from Michigan, USA - G6R2_NF_07NOV2016_LD1 MG | ecosystem: Host-associated > Plants > Phyllosphere > Phylloplane/Leaf | place: USA: Michigan...
ACGGCGGCAATCTCGGCCGCCATCACTACCACTTGAAGAACCTGCTCTCGAAGGAGCCGGCGAGCGAGGCTGGAGCGGCATGAGCACCCTCACCCTGCGCCAGGAGCCGCCGGAGCGGCTCGATCTCCTCAACGTCAACCCGCTGTCGCTCAGCGGCCTCAGCGAGACCGAGGCGGCGAAGCTGCCCATCGGCACGAGCCGCCGGGGCCTGACCCTCGGCGATTGCTTCACGATCCGTCTCGACGGCTCCGAAACCCTCGTCGTCGAGGGCGGCTCGTCGCGCCTCGACCGGGTCGGCGCCTCCCTCGACGGCGGCAGCATCCGGGTCGTCGGCGATGTCGGCCAGCGCCTCGGCGCCGGCATGCGCAACGGCAGCCTCACGGTTACCGGCTCGGCCGGGCCGTTCGCGGGCTCGGGCGCCACGGGCGGCACCATCACGGTCGAGGGCGATGCCGGCGATCACGCCGGCGGGGCGGTCTATGCCGCCAAGGCCGGCCTCGACGGCGCCACCCTGATCATCCGGGGCTCGGCCGGCGATCACCTCGGCGACCGCATGCGGCGCGGCCTCATCCTCGTCGGCTCGGCCGGGGCGCATGCGGGTTCGCGGATGATCGCCGGCACCATCGCGGCGGTTTCGCTCGGCGACCATCCGGGCTTCGGCATGCGCCGCGGCACGATCCTCGCCGGAGCCACGGGAACCGTCACCCCGAGCTTCGTCGAGACGGGGACGCACGATCTCGTGTTCCTGCGCCTCCTCGCCCGATCGCTCCGACCCCTGAGCCCGGCCCATGCCGATCTCGCCGCCGGTGCGCTCAAGCGCTACTCGGGCGATCTCGCGACGCTCGGCAAGGGCGAGCTGTGGGTGTCGGCGGCCTGATCCCGGTTGCGGATCAGGCGGCGTCGCGGGCCAGGGGGGTGATCCGGTCGACGGTATCGCCCATGGCCCGCCGTGCGGTCTCGACATCGAAGGCGGTCTGGAGATTGAGCCAGACCCGCGCATCGAGCCCGAAGTAGCGTCCAAGCCGCAGGGCCGTGTCGGCCGTGATCCCGATCTCCTCGCGGGCGATGCGCTCGATCCGGGTCCTGGGTACGCCGCAGGCCTTGGCGATGGCGTAGGCCGTCAGGTTGAGCGGAACCATGAACTCCTCCCGCAGCACCTCGCCGGGGTGCAGCGGCGGCAGGACGATGGGCACGTCCACTTGCGTTTCCAGGTCCGTTTGGTTCGGCATGACGCGCTCCTCGAACGCTCAGTGATAGTCCACGATCTCGACATCCTCGGGATCGGCCTCGGTCCATCGAAAGCAGATGCGATACTGGTCGTTGATCCAGATCGCGTGCTGGCCGGCTCGATCCCGGACGAGGGGGTGAAGCCTGTTGCCAGGGGGAACCTTCAGCGCATCGAGGGAGGTCGCAGCGTTCAGGAATCCCAGCTTGCGTCGCGCCGTCTTCAGGATCGCCTGGGGAAGATCCCTCGGCTGCCGCCCTTCCGCGACATCGCGTGTCCTCCGATCTGCGAAGCTCCGAATCATCGCGATCCCCGATGAGAGAAAACAGTATCTTTGGGTGATACGTCACGTCAAACGGGGACGGATTTGGGCTCGTGGGATGATCTCGACCCGCACGGCGGATGCGCACCTCTCCTCGCCGCTTGCGCAAATCTCCTAATCCGGAGAACCTGACCGTCCGATTTCGGCAGGATGCTGCCGGGGCACCCTGCTCTCGTCATCCACAGGCCTGGCCGATGCTCATCCTGCTTTCGATCTGTCTCCTCGCCGAGCCCACCCAGTGCCGGGAGGACAGGATCGACCTCTCGTTCGAGGCGCGTAGCCCGACCGTGTGCCTGCGCAATTCGCAGAGCGCCCTTGCCAAGTGGCAGGCCGAGCATCCCGAGTGGCAGGTCAACCGCTGGCGCTGCGCCGTGCGGGGGAGCGTGCCGCGCGATCTGTGATCGGGCGTCCGGCGCCGATCTCCCCTTGCGAACACGGCCCTCCTGCGCATAGACACCGGCTCGGTGTCGCGAAGAGTTGTGAGTTTTCCGTGGCTTACGGGAGAAACAGGCAAAATTCGGCCGGACGATGCGCTCGCTGAAGGTTCGATTCGCCCTTCTCCTCGGCAGCACCGCCGCCCTCGTCATCCTGGCGGCGCTCGGCGTGCTGTGGTCGATCGGGGCCGCGGAGCGCACCATCGACCGGACCCTGGCGGCCCAGGGGCGCCTCGAACTCCTGGTCGAGTTGTCGGGCCGCATGACCCAGTACGGTCTCGCCGCCCTGGAAGCGGTGAGCAACCCGGACGCGCAGCCGGAGGGCTTGTCCGTCGCCCGCACCAACGTCGATCGCGCCCTGGTCGCCGTGGACGAGGCGCTCGGGCGCAGCATCGCGGTCAGCGACGATCCCCTGGACCGGACGCAGTACGCCGCCCGCTCGCGGCCCCTGGCCCAACTCCGCTCGGCCCGCGCCGTCCTCGACCGGCAGGTCGCCCAGATCCTGCGCCGGTCCGAGGACGAGCAGCGCAAGGGCGCCATCCGCGGGGCCCTCAACGGCTTCGGCGCCATGACCGGCCAGCCCCTGTCCTTCCTCATCGAGGTCGAGCGCCGCTCGATGATCGCCGGGTCGGACGCCGCGCGCGACCTCTCCGCCACGCTCAGGCTGGCGTCCCTGGCGGCCGTGGCGGCGGCGCTCGTCATCGTGTTCGGGCTCTACCGGGGGGTGACGCGCCCGACGCTCGCGCGCATCGCGGCCGTGCGTCAGGCCGCCGGCGCCGTCGGCCGGGGCGAACTCGACACCCGCCTCTCCGTGGCGATCCGGGACGAGCTCGGCCTGCTGGTGGCGAACTTCAACCGCATGGCCGCCCGGCTCGCCCGGCGCGAGGGGCGGCTCGCCGCCGACCGGGCCGCCCTGGAGGACACCGTGGCGGCCCGCACCACGGACCTGCGCGCCGCCAACGAGCGCCTGGAGGCGGTGGACCGTTCGCGCCGGCGGTTCTTCGCCGATGTCAGCCACGAGCTGCGCACGCCGCTCACCGTGATCCTCGGCGAATGCGACATCGCCGCCCGCTCGGCCGGGCGCCCCGGCACCGATTTCGCTCCGGTCTTTTCCACCATCCGCAAGCGCGCCCTGCGCCTGCAGCGCCGGGTCGAGGATCTGCTCCGGGTGGCGCGCTCCGAATCCGGCCAGATCGAGCTCGACCGCCGGCCCGTCCTCGCCTCGGCCATCCTCGCCGACGCCGTCGAGGGCATGGCCTCCGAGGCCGCCCGCCGCCGCGTGAGCCTCGTCCTGGCTCCCATCGGGACGGACGCGACCCTGCTGGCCGACCGGGAGTGGCTGAGACAGGTGCTGGAGAGTCTCATCGACAACGCCCTGCGGCACGCCGGCGGCCTCACCCGCGTCACCCTCGCCCTCGCGGTCGAGCCCGGCGGTGCCGCGACCGTCACCGTCACGGATGACGGCCCGGGCTTTCCGGAGACCGGCGAGGCCCTGTTCGAGCGGTTCCGTCGCGAGAGCCCGTCCGGCGAGACCGGGTTCGGCATCGGCCTGGCCCTGGCGCGCTGGGTCGTGGAGCGGCATGATGGTGCGATCCGCTTGGGAGCCGGGCCTCAGGATCGCGGAGCGCAGGTCGCCCTCGCCTTTCCCGTTTCCGACGACGCGTCGTCGGCCCCCCATCGGACAGAGAAGGAAACCACGGCATGACCCGGGTCTTGATCGTCGAGGATGACAGCGACATCCGCGCCATGCTGGCGCGCGGCCTGGAGGCGGAAGGGTTCTCCGTGGGGGTGGCCGGGTGCGTCGACGACGCCCTCATCGCCGCGCGGGACTCCGCGCCGGAGGCCGTCGTCCTCGACATCACCCTGCCGGACGGGTCGGGCCACGACGTCTGCCGGTCGCTCCGCGAGGGCGGCTATCCCGGCCCGATCCTGTTCCTCTCCGCCCGCGACGAGGTGCGCGACCGCGCCGAGGGGCTGGCCCTGGGGGCCGACGACTACATCGTCAAGCCGTTCGTGTTCGACGAACTCCTCGCCCGCCTGCAGACGCACCTCCTGCGCCGCAAGGAATCCGACGAGCCCCGCACCATCGTCACCGCCGGCCGCCTCGTCCTCGATCTCAACATCCGGCAGGTCGGATTCGCGGATGCGACCGCGCGCCTCACCCCGCGCGAGGCCGAGCTTTTGGCGCTCCTCATGGACAAGGCCAACCAGCCGGTGTCGCGCGGCGACATCTTCGACAAGCTCTGGGCCGGCCAGGGTGGCCTGTCCCTGAATGTCGTCGATGTCTACGTGGGTTACCTGCGCACCAAGCTGTCGGACTTCGTCCGCCTGGGCGGCCCCGTCATCGTCACCGTGCGCGGGCGCGGCTTCATGCTGGACCTCAAGGGCCAGGATTTCCGGCACTGAGGCGGACCTCGCATGAGCGCTTTCTGAGAGGATGGCGGGACGAACCGGCAATTTAGCGCTTGAAGTCGACGGCGGAATTGTCGATATAGCTCCCGCGACAGAAACCACTGCGCCGTCAGTGTCTTACGATCCTCTTAAGGTGGATCCGGGCGTTGCCGTTCAAAAGAAACTCTGGAGAAACACCATGACCTGGGCTGCCCCCGTCGTTTCCGAGATCTGCGTTGGCATGGAAGTCACGAGCTACGAGTCGGCTGAGATCGACACCTTCAACTGAGGTTGTCGGATCGAGTCTGAGGAGCGGGACGGCGTCGGTTCAACCATGCATGTCGTGATCCTCGGCTCCGCCGCGGGCGGCGGCCTTCCCCAGTGGAATTGCCGCTGCCCCATCTGCACCCTCGCCCGCGAGGATTCGACCCGCGTCAGGCCGCGGACCCAGTCGAGCATCGCCGTCTCCCCGGATGGGGAACGCTGGCTCCTGGTGAACGCCTCCCCCGACATCCGCCAGCAGCTCTTCGACAATCCTGTGCTGCATCCGCGCGAGGGCCTGCGCCACTCGCCGATCCACGCCGTGCTGCTGACCAACGGCGACGTCGATCACGTCGCCGGCCTGCTGACCCTGCGCGAGGGCCAGCCCTTCACCCTCTACGCCACCGCCGGCATCCTCGAGTCCGTCAACGCCAACCGGGTGTTCGACGTGATGGCCGAGGGCGTCGTCGGCCGCGAGCCCATCGGCCTCGATGCGGCGTTCGAGCCGGTGCCGGGACTCACCGTCACCCTGTTCTCCGTGCCCGGCAAGGTGCCCCTGTGGCTCGAGGGCGAGACCGTGGACCTCGGCGCCGAGACCGAGACCACCGTCGGGGCGATGATCGAGGCGGGGGGCAAGCGCCTCGCCTACATTCCCGGTTGCGCCCGCGTCACCGACCGGCTCAAGGGCCGGATCGACGGCGCCGAGGCCCTGCTGTTCGACGGCACCGTGCTCCTCGACGACGACATGATTCGCGCCGGGGTCGGCACCAAGACCGGCTGGCGGATGGGCCACGTGCCGATGACGGGCGAGAACGGCTCCATCGCGGCCCTCGCCGACGTGACCATCGGCCGGCGCGTTTTCGTCCACATCAACAACACCAACCCGGTTCTCGTGGAGGATTCGCCCGAGCGCGCGGCGGTCGAAGCCGAGGGCTGGACGGTGGCGCATGACGGCCTGAGCCTGTCCCTCTGACCCCTCGCGATGGCCCGGAACCGGATCGACGCGGCCCATCCGGTCACGGCGTGCTCTGGCAATTTACTGCCCGACCTGATATCTCATGCGCAATATAATTGTGTGATGGTGACGTTGGCCGGACGGCGGTCGCCGCACCATCTTACCATCGAGAAGAGACGTTTCCCGCGTCAGCGTCCTCACCCCGGAGCCGGACCACGCCCATGACCGCGCCTTTTCCCACCCCCGTCGCCGACGAGACGCAGCGCCTCCTGAGCCCGGACGAACTGGCGGCGGCCCTGCGCGACATCGGTGCGCGGCGCTACCACAACCTGCATCCGTTCCATCGCCTTCTGCACGACGGCAAGCTGAACAAGGATCAGGTCCGGGCCTGGGCGCTCAACCGCTACTATTACCAGGCGATGATCCCCATCAAGGACGCGGCCGTGCTGGCCCGGATGGAGGACGCTGCCTTGCGCCGGATCTGGCGCCAGCGCATCGTCGACCACGACGGCGACGCCCCCGGCGACGGCGGCATCGAGCGCTGGCTCAAGCTCGCCGAGGGCGTCGGCTTTTCGAGGGACTACGTCGAGTCGACGCAGGGCATCCTGTCCGCGACCCGGTTCTCCGTGGACGCCTACGTCCACTTCGTGAAGGAGCGCTCGCTGCTGGAGGCCATCGCCTCCTCGCTTACCGAGATGTTCTCGCCGACCATCATCTCCGAGCGCGTCGCCGGGATGCTGAAGAACTACGACTTCATCACCAAGGACACCCTGGCCTATTTCGACAAGCGTCTCACCCAGGCGCCGCGCGACGCCGACTTCGCCCTCGACTACGTGCAGCAGCACGCCACCACGCCGGAGCTTCAGCGCCAGGCGATGGCGGCGCTCACCTTCAAGTGCAACGTCCTGTGGACGCAACTCGACGCCCTGTACTTCGCCTACGTCGCCCCCGGCCTGACCCCGCCCGACGCCTGGACCCCCGGCACCGGCCTCGTGCCCGAGACCACGACGGCGCAGGCGGCGGGCACCGGCACCCTCGGCCCCCACGACGTGCCGCGCCTGCCGCGCGGCGTGCGCCTGCGCCACGACACCGTGCGCGGCGAGCACGTGCTGCTCGCCCCCGAGCGCACCTTCGACCTCGACGCCAATGCCGTGGCGGTCCTCGAGTACGTCGACGGAAGCCGCACCGTGCGCGACATCGCCGGGCTGCTGGCGGAAAAGTTCACCGCCGACCGCGCGGTGATCGAGTCCGACATCCTCGTCATGCTGAACGACCTCGCCACCAAACGGGTTCTTGAGCGATGAACGCCATCACGCCGACCGCCCCCGTCCTGCCGGCGCCCGTCGGGCTCCTGGCCGAGCTGACGCATCGCTGTCCCCTGCGCTGCCCATATTGCTCGAACCCCCTCGAACTCGACCGGCGTTCGGGCGAGCTCGACACGGCGACGTGGCAGCGGGTGCTGACGGAGGCGGCGGCATTGGGCGTGCTCCACGTCCATCTCTCGGGCGGTGAGCCCACGGCGCGCAACGACATCGTCGAGATCACCCAGACCTGCGCCAAGCTCGGGTTGTACTCCAACCTCATCACCTCCGGCGTCGGCGGGGCCCTCGCCAAGCTCGACGCCCTCTACGACGTGGGCTTGGACCACGTGCAGCTCTCGGTGCAGGGCGTCGACGCGGCGAATGCGGAAAAGATCGGTGGGCTGAAGAACGCCCAACCGCAGAAATTCGCCTTCGCCGAGCGCGTGACCCAGCTCGGCCTGCCGCTGACCCTCAATTCCGTGATCCACCGCGGCAACATCCACGAGGTCGAGGGTTTCATCGATCTCGCGGTGAAGCTCGGGGCCAAACGCCTGGAGGTGGCCCACACCCAGTATTACGGCTGGGCCTACGTCAACCGCGCCGCCCTGATGCCGAACAAGGCCGAGGTCGACCGCTCGATCCGCATCGTCGAGGCGGCGCGCGAACGCCTCAAGGGCCAGCTCGTCATCGACCTCGTGGTGCCGGACTATTACGCCAAGTACCCCAAGGCCTGCGCCGGCGGCTGGGGCCGCAAGCTCATGAACGTGACGCCCGCCGGCAAGGTGCTGCCCTGCCACGCCGCCGAGACGATCAAGCACCTCGAATTCTGGTACGTCACCGATCATTCGCTCGGCGACATCTGGGCGAATTCGCCGGCCTTCACCGCGTATCGCGGCACCGACTGGATGCAGGAGCCCTGCCGCTCGTGCGACCGGCGCGAGAAGGATTGGGGCGGCTGCCGCTGCCAGGCCCTCGCGCTCGCCGGCGACGCCGCCGCGACGGATCCGGCCTGCTCCCTGTCGCCGCTCCACGCCAAGGTGCGTGATCTCGCCACGGAAGAGGCGGCCGAGACCCCGCCCGACTACACCTACCGGACCATCGGCAGTAACGTGCAGCCCAACGTGCGGTCACCGCTCAGCGAGGACGTGTCCCTTTGAAATCCGCCACTCTCGCCGCCCTGCTGACGCTCGCCGTGGCTCCCGCCTGGGCGCAGGGCACTCCTGCCCCGGAGGCCCCGCCCGTCGCCAAGGCCAATGCGAGCACCCCGAACGCCTCCGATCTTCTGTTCGAGACGCCGCAGATGAAGAACGTGCCCCCCGGCACGAAGCTGACCTACGGCTACATCCGCCGCAGCGGCATCTCCAAGGGGCCGTTCGGGCCGCCCATGGACGATACGATCAAGCTCGGCGTCGAGGCGGGCAAGAGCGCCGACAGCCGCGATATCCGCGTCGAGATGTTCTCGGGCACCAACCGTTTCCCCGCCGGCCCGTTCGAGGACATGCCGGGCAATCCCGTGATGACCCTGTTTCTGGAGCATCACCTCATCGACATGGCCCGGGTGCTCTCGGCCAACCCGCGCTACATCAAGAATGCGATCCGCAAGGGACTCCGCGAGAACGCGACGGTGACGCCGACGACGGTGGACTACAAGGGGCAGAAGGTTTCGGCCTGGCGCATCGAGACGCAGCCCTTCCTGGAAGACCGGATGAAAGAGCGCATGCGTGGGATGGAGAACATCCGCTATACCTTCGTGACGTCCGATTCCGTGCCCGGCGAACTCGTCTCCATCGAGGCGCAATCGAAGAACGCCGAGGGTGGCGAACTCCTGGAAGAGAGCCTGACCTATGTTCCGAACGCTGGCTGAGCGTCTCGCCCTCCCCGCCCTCCTGGTCGCCGCCCTCGCGGGTCCGTTGCAGGCGGCCGAGCCGGAGAACGACTATCCGACCGAGGCACGGGCCGACTACATCTTCGGCTGCATGGCCGCCAATGGACAGTCTCGCGAGTCCCTGTCGCGGTGCTCGTGCTCCCTCGATGCCCTCGCGTCGATCCTGTCCTACGATCGCTACGTCCAGGCCAGCACGGTGCTCTCCATGCGCCAGGGCATCGGCCAGCGGGCCAACGAATTCAAGTCGACGAAGGTGTTCGACGACAAGGTCGCCGAGCTGCGCCGGGCCCAGGCGGAAGCCGAGATCCGCTGCTATCGCGGCGGTGTGTGATCCATCCTTCGGACGCGTCGTTCGGTCCGTGGCGCGTGCGGTTGCCCTCTCCTGAGGGAGTAGCGGCCGTCGCGTCGGGTCGGAGCCGGACGTGTCCGGCCCGGCGCAGCGAGCCCGAAACGAAAAGGGTGGTTCCGCGACCGAGGTTGCGGAACCACCCTTTTTTCGTCCGGCCGGATCGGTGCCTCAGCTCTCGCCGCGCGCCACCCGGGCTTCGTATTCCGGCAGTTCGATCTGGCCTTCCTTCGCGACGCGGGCCTTGTCCTCCTCGGGGATGACGTCGGCCACCATGTCGAGGCGCTTCCAGAGGGCCAGCGGCGTCTCCTTGTCGGGCGTCGGCACGTACTTGTTCTGCGCCACCTTCTGGTACTTGTGGATGTAGCGCGGGCAGTTGACCCAGGCCTTGGTGACCTCGACGCGGACGAGGTACTTGGCCTCCGTGTACTCGGCCATCAGGGGATCGTCGCGCAGCATCCGGGCATGGCCCTGAACGCGGACCCGGTGCGGGGTCTCGAAGTCGATGAACAGCAGGCCGACCTTGGACTGACCCTCGATGTTGCCCATCGAGTACCACATGCCGTTGCCGTCGAATCCCGGGAACACCAGCGTGTTGCCGTCGAGCACCTTCACGAAGCCGGGGTTGCCGCCCTTGTAGGACACGGTGGGCATGCCGTCCGGATCGACGGTGGAGAGGAAGAACATGTCCCGGCTGCCGATGAAGGCGGCCTCCTGTTCGCCGATCTTGTCCTGCACCCAGCCCGTGTCGAGACGTTCCGCGAGCTTGACGGTGTTGTACTCTTCCTGAAGCGCGCGATGCGCGTCGTAGTAGAGTGAAGCCATTCTGTTCCTCCCTCGGCCGCTCTCGGACGGGCAACCGTTGGCACGCATGATCGCGGGATTTTATTAAGATCACAACAGGGGAACGGCCTTCTTCGCTCTCCGGGAGCAGGCCGCCCGCGAAGCGGGTCAGATGAGGGGGCTACGATGGCGAACGGGGCGCTACCCCTCTCCCGGCCGCTTCACGACCACCCTTCCCCGCGGAGGGGGGAGGGTTTCACGCACGAAAAAGCCGGTGCCGCTTCCGCGACGCCGGCCTCCTCCTGACGCGCAGCCGGGCAAAGCACGGCTGCGCCATCCAAAGAATCAGTTCTTGGCCTTGTCGACCAGGGCCTTCTCGGAGATCCACGGCATCATGCCGCGCAGCTTGGAACCGACTTCCTCGATGGGGTGGGCGGCGAGCTTGGCGCGGGTGGCCTTGAACGAGGTCTGGCCGACCTTGTTCTCCAGCATCCAGTCGCGGGTGAACTTGCCCGACTGGATGTCGTTGAGGACGCGCTTCATCTCGGCCTTGGTCTCCGGCGTCACGATGCGCGGGCCGGTGACGTACTCGCCGTACTCGGCGGTGTTGGAGATCGAGTAGTTCATGTTGGCGATGCCGCCCTCGTAGATGAGGTCGACGATGAGCTTCACCTCGTGCAGGCACTCAAAATAGGCCATCTCGGGGGCGTAGCCGCCCTCGACGAGGGTCTCGAAGCCGGCCTTGATGAGCTCGACGAGGCCGCCGCAGAGCACGGCCTGCTCACCGAACAGATCCGTCTCGCACTCTTCCTTGAAGGTGGTCTCGATGATGCCGGCGCGACCGCCGCCATTGGCCGAGGCGTAGGAGAG
>Ga0182231_1000327_pt1 | contig 10685 bp, 7 predicted proteins | sample G6R1MG_29_FD_129667 | JGI IMG/M metagenome (GOLD analysis project Ga0182231, IMG submission 129667) | Miscanthus phyllosphere microbial communities from Michigan, USA - G6R2_NF_07NOV2016_LD1 MG | ecosystem: Host-associated > Plants > Phyllosphere > Phylloplane/Leaf | place: USA: Michigan...
GTTCCTTGAGGAACCGCGCCATCAGCGCGTTGGCCTCGTCGGTCTCGGGGATCGTCATGTACGCCCAGAAGGCGTGCGGCAGCCCGTCGAAGACGACGAGGCGCGCGTCGACGCCACGCTCCAACAATTTGCGCGCGAAGATCGACGTTGGGCTCAGCAGGATGTCGCGCGTGCTGGTGACCAGCAGCGTCGGCGGGAAGCCGGACACGTCGCCCTTCAGCGGCGACAGCACGGGATCGTCGGCCGGCGTCGTGCCGACGTAGGTCGCGACGCTCTCCGCCATCGTCTTCGCGCCGCCGGGCAGCGGCATCCACGATTCGGAGTCGCCGCTGGTGGTGAGATCCGAACTACCCGAGAAGTATCCCATCGCGGCGGGGATGGGCCGCTTGGACGCGATCAGCCGCGCGATCAGCTGCCCGCTGAGCGCCGCGCCCGCCGACGTGCCATAGACCGCGATGCGCGCCGCGCCGCGTTCCCTCTCGAGCGCACCGTAGACGGCGAGCGCGTCGTCGACCGCGGCCGGATAGGGATGCTCGGGCGCCAGGCGGTAGAGCACGGCGACGACGGGCATCCCGGTCAACGCGGCGATCGGGATCGTCTCGGTCAGCGAGCCGGAATCGAGTTGGAAGCCGCCGCCGTGCAGGTTCATCAGCACGGCGCCGCGGCCGAGCGACGCGACGCCGCGGGGGTAGACGATCCGCACGGGCACGCCCGCGATCGACGCCTGTTCGACGCGGACGCCGTGGCGTTTCGCCAGCGTCGCGCCCATGCCTGCCTGCAGGTCGCCGATGAACGTGCGTTGCTTCGCCAGTGACGGCTCGGGATCAGGGACCGGCGCCGCCGCCATCGCCGCCGCCATCGCGCGGCCTTCCGGACTGAGCGTGTCGGGCAGCGCCCATCTGGCCATGTTGCGGACCGTCGACGGCGTAGTCTGAGCGGTGGCCGCGCCCTTGGTGACCGCCGCGACCATCGCGGCCATCACCGCCTTGTGGATCAGGTAGCGTATCTTCGAGGGCATCGGACCCTAACTCCTCTGCGGCAAAGCGGTCGATGGGGCGGGATCGCCCGTCACCGCAGCATCGCGGCCGCGACGTGGCCAAGCGAGCGCGGCGGCGAGCGCGGCGAGTGCGGCCATCGCGAGATAGGCGACGGCGGCGCCGTGCGCCCACAGCAGCCCCGACCCCGCCGTCGTTACCGACAACGCCAGCCCGAGCAGGACCGCGTTCATCCCCTGCGCGGCTGCGCTCGACTGCATCGGCACCCGCCGCGCGATCGCGAGCATGACGCCCAGAATGGCGCCGGTCGCGGTCAGGCCCTGGAACAACTGTGCCGCGAACAGGACGGCGATCGAGGGGTCGGCGGCCATCACCACCCAGCGGAGGACTGCCGCGATGCCCGCGATCCAGACGAGCAGCCCCGGATCGCGCGATCCCAGCAGCCTCGATCCGAACCAGAAGGCGGCGATCTCGGCGGCGACCGACACCGATTGAAGCAGCCCGATGGTACCGGTCGACACGCCGCGGCCGCTCCACCCGATCGCGCCGAAGCTGGTCAGCACGCCGTGGCTCGCCATCACCAACGCCGCGGCGATCATCAGGCGGACCAGCGCGCGGTCGTGGAGCACCGTGCGCCAGCTGCCGACTGGCGAACCGCTGGTCTCCGTCGCTCGCCGATCCGAGGGCAGCAGCGGCGCGACCAGCGCAGGCAGCAGTAGTAGCGTTGCGACGAGGAGCGGCAGCGCGGTGATGCCCGTCGCCTCGAACACCCACCCGGCGGCCATGCTCGACACGACGGCGCCGATCGATCCCCACACGCGCAGCCGCCCGAAATCGAGCGCGTGGCTGCGCACCGCCATGACCGCATAGGCGTCGGTCAGGACCGGGATCTGGTCCCACATGATGGCGAAAGCCACGACGATCAGCACGCGCCCGAGATGGTCGGGCTGGCTCAGCAGCAGCGCGACCAGCGCCGCCGAGCAGAGCGCGGTCACCACGATCGCGTCGCGTACGCGCCCCTTGCGCCCCGCCCAGGCGGAGAAGGGCGCTACCGTCACCAGCCGCAGGACGAGCGGGATCGCCATCAGCACGCCGATCTCGCCCGGCTCCGCGCCGGTCCGGGCGAGCCACAGCGGCAGGAAAGCGAAGAAGCCGAAATGGAGATAGAGCGCGAGGTAGAGGCCCGAGATGCGGAGCGACAATCCGCCGCGCCCGCTGCCGCCCCCGCCCATCAACGTGTCGCCCCCGCCAGTCGGGGCATCGCCGGCGGTGTCGCGAAGCGGTGCCGACATGCTCACGACCCCATCCCCGTCCTGAGTTGCGCGGTCAGCGCATCGCGGAAATCGGGGTGTGCTATCGCAATCAGCGCGCTGGCGCGCTCGGCCAGCGATCGGCCGCGCAGGTCCGCGTAGCCGAATTCGGTGACGACGATCTGGACGTCGTTGCGCGGTGTCGTCACCGGGCCGCGCAGCCGCGGCACGATGCGCGAGACCGTGCCCCCCGCCGCGGTAGCGTGGCAGGCGATGATCGACTTGCCACCCGCCGACAGCCCCGCCCCGCGGACGAAGTCGAGCTGCCCGCCCGACGCGCTATACTGTCGCCCGTTCATCCCTTCCGAGTTGCATGCGCCGTGAAGGTCGACCTCGATCGTCGCGTTGACCGACACGACCTTCTCGTTGCGCGCGATCACCGCGACGTCGTTGACGTAATCAACCGGGTGGGCCTCGACGTCCGGGTTGCCGTCGAGGAAGTCGTAGAAGCGCCGATCTCCCATCGCGAAGGTGAAGACGGTCTTGCCGACGTGCGTACGCTTGCGGCTGTTGTCGACGATTCCGGCGCGCATCAGGTCGGCGAGCCCCGGCGTCATCAGCTCCGAGTGGATGCCGAGCCGGCGGTGCGTGCCGAGCGCGGCGCAAACCGCCTCGGGCACCGCGCCGATCCCCATCTGCAGGCAGGCGCCGTCGTCGATCAGTCCGGCGATGATCGCGCCGATCGCGTCGTCCGCGGGTCGCCGCGCCGCCGACGGTATCTCGGGCAGCGGCTGGTCGTTCTCGACGATCGCGGTCACCGCCGACAGCGGGATCGTACTGTCGCCGCCGGTGCGCGGCATGTGGCGGTTGACCTCGACGATGACCCGCGTCGCCGACCGCGCGATCCCGTGCGCGTAGTCGACGTTGGTGCCGAGGCTGAAGTCGCCGTTGTCGTCGGGCGGCGCGACCTGGGTAACGAGCGTGTCGACGCCGACCTCGTCGCGCAGCATCCGCGGCGCACGACTGAACGCGACCGGGATGAAGTCGACGTCAGGATCGCCGCTCGCTGCCGCTTCGACGTCGAGCCCGCGTTCCACCGCGCTGTGGAACAGGCTCATCGGACGCAGCCGGTGGCGCAGGTCGCGGCGCAGCACCGTCTGCCCCGCGATTGCAGTCGACAGCAGGTAGTAGAGGCTGGCGCCCTCGATCCCGCCCCGCTCCGCGCGCTGCGCGAGCGCGCCCAGGATCGCTGGCGGCTGTGCCACGCCGAGCGCCATGCAGATGCGCGCGCCATCGGGGACGAGGGCGGCGGCCGCGTCCGCCGACATCAGCCGGCTGCGATAGGCGGTCGTGTCGCGCGTCACGGCTACCAGTGGAAGCGCAGCTGCGCGCCGTAGGTGCGCGGCTCGTTGTAGGTGTAGGTGACCGTGCCGCCGCCGACGTTGTAGAGGTCCTGCAACCCGGTCGCGAAAGTGTTGTCGGTGGCGTTGGCCATGAACAGGTTGAGGTCGAGGTTCGATCCGCCGATGCTATTCAGGCCGCCGCGCAGCGCGAGCGTGTCGTAGCCGGGCAGGAAGCGTACCTGCGCCAGGTTGTTCTGCGCGGTGGAGAATTTGCTCTGGTACGCCCAGTTGGCCGACAGGACGAGCGTGCCCGCCTCGCCGAGGGGCGCCTTGTACCCGGCGCCAAGCGTCACCTTGTGCTTGGGCGTGTAGGGGAAGGCCGATCCCGCCAGGATCGCGCCCGCCGAGGCGTCGGCGACGCGCGTGTATTCGGCGTCGATGTAGGAATAGCTGCCGTTCAGCGTCAGCCCCGCCACAGGCTCGACGCCGGTCGTCACCTCGACGCCCTGGATGCGGCCCTTGGCGGCGCTGCGCGTCACGTTGAGGAGGGTGCCGGCGACGTTCTCCAGCGTGGTGCGCTGGATGTTGGTGTAGTCGCCGCGATAGGCCGCGACGTTGAAGCGGAACGGCACGCCGGCGATCCTCGCCTGGCTCTTCAACCCGATCTCGACGTCCTCGAGCTTCTCGGGCGGGAAGTCGCGGAACGGCGAGCCGATCGGCACCGGCCCGTTGACCCCGCCCGCCTTGTACGCGCTGCGCGCGTTGACGTAGGCGTGGACCCCCGGCGTGACGACGTAGTCGGCACTGGCATTGTAGCTGGTGTAGTCGAACTTGGCGGTGCCACTGGTCGAGGGCAGCACGAAGATCTGGGTGAAGTTGGACGTGCGGTCCCAGGTGTGGCGCAGGCCGCCGGTCAGGCTCAATCCGGGGACCACACCCGCGCGGCCCAGGTCGATCGTCGCCTGGCCGAACGCGGCATAGCTGCGCGCGGTGTTGTTGAGCACCGCCGGGATCTCGCCGACGACGAGGATCAGCGGAAATTGCGTGAACAGCCCGCCCTGGTCGCGCCGCTTGCCGTAGCGGTCGTAGTAGCCGCCGACGTTGAAGGTCACCGCGTCGTCGAGCGTCCGCCCCTGCAGCTGCAGTTCCTCGGTGAAATAGGTCGGTGCCTGCGTCGGATTACCGGTCGCGCTCGTCTGGCCGCCGATCGGGAAAGGCGTGGCATCGTAGTCGTAGCCGTAGCGGTAGGTCAGCTCGGAATAGCTGACGACGTTCTTCAGCGTCAGCGTGTCGGTGAGCTCGACCCGCGCCTGGTTGAGCACCTGCCAGTAGTCGGTGCGCGAGAACTGGTCGAGGTCGTAGGCGACCCGCCGGGGACCGCGCGCCTGCTGATCGCGGACGGCGGTGGCGAGCCCGGGAAAGAGCGCGACGGCAGGCGCCTGCGGGACCCCGAGCGCCGGGTTGAACTGGGTCAGTACCGTTCCCGGCCCGTTGGTGTCCGAGTGGTAGTAACGGGCGACGGTGTAGAGCTCGACCGCGTCGACCGGCCGGAGGATCAGGCTCGCGCGGACGCTCTGATAGTCGAGGTCGTCATAGTCCTTGCCCCCGAATCGCGCGCCGACGTCCTTGGTGAAGCCGTCGCGACGACCGACTTCGCCAGCGACGCGGAACAGAACTTTGTCGCTGACGATCGGCAGGTTAACCGCGAACTCGGCGCGCACGTCGCGCAAGTTGCCGTATTCGAGCTGGACATAGCCTTCCTGCCGGTTGGTCGGTCGCTGCGGTTCGAACAGAATGTTGCCGCCGGTCGCGTTCTTGCCGAACAGCGTCCCCTGCGGCCCCGACAGCACCTGGACATTGGCAAGGTCGAAATAGGTTCCGACCCGCCCGTCGATCCCGACCAGCGCGGGGACCTCGGCGAAATAGTTGATGACGCCGGGCACCGACCCGAATGCGGGACCCTGGCCGCGCAGCGCGAAGAAGGCGAACTCGCTCGGCAGACCGCCGGTGATCGTGATCAGCGACGGGGTGAAGTTGGCGAGGTCGGTCCGCCCGACGATCCGCGCATCGTCGAGCGCCTCGGGCGAGAAGGCGGTGACCGACAGCGGCACGTCCTGCAGCCGTTCGGCGCGGCGACGCGCGGTGACGACGATGTCGCCGGGCGCGGCGTCCGCCGCCTGGTCGCTCGAGGACGCCGCCACGGCCGCGTCGCCGGCCGGTTGCGGCACGGAGCGGTCTTGGGCGACGGCGGCGGACGCGCCGACCAGCGCGGTCCCGGTCGCCAGCGACAACATATAGCCCTTCATCGACCATCCCCTCCGTGTTCTACTATTTGCACGCTGGCTATTGAACGATGATATCGATGTCAATAGGAGCGCAGCTGGTTAGGTTTGTGGTTGATGCGAGCGATGGACGAGATGGATGGAACCGATAACAGCGAGGGTCCGAGATCAGAACAGCCACCTGCCTTTGCTAGGTGGATCAGCCCGGCTGCCGCACGTCGGTTCGCCGCGTTAGAAACGTTCGCTGCACCACGTACCGCGAGCGTGGCCGATCTGCGGGCGCACTACGACCGGATCAACACCGCCCGCCTCGCCGTCGCCCGCGACCGCCACGACGTCGAGATACGCACCGAGATGGTCGGCGGCGTGCCATCTCATGTCGTCGAGCCGCGATCAGGTGCACGTGACGACCAGATTCTGGTCTGCCTCCATGGCGGAGCATTCATTTGGGGCGACGGTGCCGGCGCTCTGATCGAGGCGGTTCCGGTCGCCGCGGTGAGCGGCATCGCCGTTGTCGCAATCGGCTACCGCCTCGCGCCCGAGCACCGCTTTCCGGCCGCAGTCGACGACGTGGTGGCGGTGGTGCGCGAGCTTCGCCGTCGTCGTCCCGGCATCCGTATTGGCCTTTACGGGTGCTCGGCGGGTGCCGTCTTGACGGCGCAGGTCGTCGCCCGCCTGATCGCCGACCGGAGTCCCTGCCCGGACGCGATCGCCATGCTGCACGCCGCCGGGGTGGAGATCGGCGGCGACTCGCTCGAACTGGCCGCGCTGACCAACGGTACTGCCGACGCGGTCGCGGTGCGCGCGCTACACGACCTGTCCTATTTCGACGGCACCGACGTGGCGGATCCGCTGATTTTTCCTGGCGAACATGCCGATTTGCTGGCCGCCTTTCCGCCGTCGCTGCTGGTCAGCGGCACCCGCGATTTCGCCGCGAGCTCGGTGACGGTCATGCACCGCCGCCTCAAGGCGGCCGGGCGCGAGGCGGAACTCGCGATGTTCGACGGCATGTGGCACGCGCATCACGTCGATGTCGACCTACCCGAGTCGGCAGAGGTCTTCGCGCTTCTCGCAGCCTTCTTCCAGCGCCACCTCGTCTGATCAGCGTCAGCTGCTCTCGCGGACGACCAGCGAGACCGGTAGCACGAGTGGTGCCGTGATCGTCTCGCCACTGACGAGAGCCAGGATCGACGTGCCGAGCAGCCGGCCGGCTGCCGACCAATCCTGCCGAATGGTGGTGAGCGGCGGACGGTTGCCGATCGCCACCGCGACGTCATCGAAGCCGGTGACGGCCACGTCGCCTGGCACCGCGATGCTCCGCTCGTGCAGCGCGTCGCAGGCACCGGCAGCGATGAAATCGCTGGCGGCGATAATCGCGTCAAAGGCGAGTCCGTCGTCGAGCGCGCTGCTTACCGCGGCAGAGCCGCCCGAGCGGGAGAACTCGCAGCCGACGCTGCCGACTAGCGCCGCCGTTGACGCCGCGACCACGTCGCGCACGCCTTCGAGACGCATGGCGACCTCCGGGTGAAGGGGGTCGCCAAGGAACAGCAGCCTGCGCCGACCCTGCTCCACCAAGTGCGCCGCAGCCAGTCGGCCTCCTTCGCGATTGTCGCTGCCGACGACGGTGACGCCGACGTCCGCCCCCACTGCGCCCCAGACGACTAGCGGCAGTCCCATCGCGGCGATCGGCGCGACCCGTTCGCCCCGATGGCCTTGACCCAGCATGACGATCCCGTCGCCGTCGATCGCCTGGTGGTCGAGGTAATGGTCGCTTGTCGTCAGCAGCATCGCGTAACCAGCAGGGGTCAGCGTTTCCAGCAGGCCGCCTATCATCGCAAGAAGCAGCGGATCGGAAATGGGCCGGTCGCCGGCGATAAGCCGTTCGATGACCATCACGATCGTATGCGAACGTCGAGTTCGCAGCGACCGCGCGGCGGTGTTCATCCGGTAGCCCGCCTCGCGCGCGATCGCGGCGATGCGGTCGCGCAGTTCCGGGCGCACCAGCGGGCTGCCGCTCAACGCACGCGACACCGTGATCTTGGAGACGCCGGCGGCCTCGGCTAGCATCGCCATGGTTGGCCTGGGGGGACCAACTGGCTTAGAGCCGATGCCGCTCATAGGTGACGAAATGCGGCGGCGAGGCTGACGGCCAGCAGGTCGAATGCTCGATCCACCGCGCTCAGCGATACCGGGAGGAACATGAACCCGTGCGGCAGCCCCGCGAGGCGCCGTACTGTCACCTCCACGTCCGCCTGCGCGAGGGCAATCGCGTAGCATTCGCCGTCGTCGCGCAGCGGATCGACCTCTACGGTATAGACGAACGCGCGCGGCAGTCCGGCGAGATCCTGGCAGCGCAACGGCGACAGAAGCGGGTCCGCCAGGTCCCGCCCATCGGCGTACATGCGGATCACCTTCTCCAGGAACGATCGCGTCAATCCCGCAAAACCCACTGCGTCGATGCTGGGTTGATTCAAGGTCAGGTCAGTCGCCGGGTGGACCAGGAACTGGAACGCCGGCTGCACGCCACCGCGATCGCGCACAGCGATGGCGAGCGCGGCGGCCAAGTTGGCGCCCGCGCTCTCGCCACCAACCGCGATCCGCGCTGGATCGCAACCTAGCCCTTCGGCATGGTCGACCGCCCAGCGGAACGCAACCGCACAATCGTCCAAGGCAGCGGGAAAGGGATGTTCCGGTGCCAGCCGATAATCGACGGCCAGCACTGCGCATTGAGCACGATCCGCGAGCAGTCGGCACGGGGCGTCGTGACTCTCTAGATTGCCGAGTACCCACCCGCCGCCGTGCAGGAAGACCAGAAGCGGCAGTCCAGCCGGGGATGCACCGACCGGCTTGTAGAGCCGCAGCGGAATAGCACCAGCCAGATGTGCTACGCACACAACGTCAGGAGCGGGTAGCGTTTGTCCAACCTGGCTCATCGCCTGCCGCATCAATGGCAGCGACTGAGGATCGAGCGGTGACGGCGCTTGCGCGTCGGTCAAGAGCACCGCGGCTATCTCTTCATCGAGCATCTACACCTCCGATGATATCGGTAGCAGCGTAGGTCGCGATGTAAAACGCGTGGCGCCGTCCTCCAGTCCGAATAGCTGGCCGACGAGCGCGGCAATCCAAGCCACGCGACAACCCGGCTCGGCTCCATAACCAAGCTGGTTGTCGCTCAGCTAATGAACGTTCGGCGCGGCGCGGCGCCGAACGTTCGCTTCTGGTGGTCAGCGCACTTGAGTCTCGCGGTGGAGATCGTACCGTTTCCGAGTGGAAAATGGTCCCGATCGAGCCGCTTTCTGGGCTGACTTCATCCTGACGCGATGCGAGTACCCCGCCCCAGCCCTTCTTCGGGAACAGCTTGCACGCGCCACTTTCGCCGAGTTCTGTCCGTGTGGGTGCAACAGCTTTGGCGTCCAGAACAGCGAGGGCGCGCGTCCGCTGATGCCCCCGCGTGACGAGGTTCTATCCGGTCGCCACGGTGCAATCTTCGAAGTCGAGTTCCGTCTTGCAAATAGCAACAGTATCGAGATCATCCTCTTCGCGAACGACGAAGGCAATTTGGACTACATCGAAGTCGACTGTAACGCGAACAGTGAGCCGGTGCCGCAGGAGATAGTTGCGTTAGGTCGCCCGCTCCACGGTCATACCTCTGACAGCCTCTACATGGACTTGTAAACGCCGGCAATCGGGCGATAGCGGACGTTCTTCGTGGCCACAAGCTGAACGTCCGCTTCTGGGCGAAACCGGACATTCGCATTCACCGCTGCCGCAAGACGCGCTGTGTCTGATCGCGGTCAAGCCAGCACAGGCGCCGGATGGGTTTGACAGGACGTACGCTCACAAGCGTTTGCACCCAAAGCTCAGCCACTCGGGGCCGCCGCCCGTTGTCGCTATAGTCGTTCGTCAGCAAGCCGGCGCGTCCAGGACCTGTACATTCCGAAGATCCGGTGAAAGGCTGACCCCTCCTGGTCCGTTCGACGGTGCGAGCCAGCCTTGATAATGAACGATGAGCCCGATCAACGGCAACGCAATCGCCACGTCGAAGCCGAACCGGCCTTGCGCGTCTTCCGTCTCGCGCGCAGCGGCGCGCGGCGCGAGTGCTGAAGGCAGGGCTACCCCGAAGCACGACCAGCCACGCATGACCATGCTCAGGTCGCCTCCCTCGCGGAGGAGCGCGAAGCGGAAGCGCAGCGGTCCGAACCGCTCGACCAGTTGTTGGCGACGCTGCGTCATGCGGCTGCGGAACCGCCGCCCGGCGAAGTCGCGCGTCCATGTCTCCTCGCCGTCCCGCTCCGAGAAGGAGACGTGCAACGCCTGCTCGCCCGCGGGCGGAAAGCCGAAAGTGGCGGCGATCAGGCGGGCGACGGGATGGCGGCCGCGGATCACCGTCGCACGGCCCGATGCGCCGCCGTCGCGCAGGACATCATGCAACGTCCGGACCGCGGGACGGAGGCGGTCGAACTCGCCACCCATGACCCGTCGATAGAGCGGTTCGGGCTGGACGATCTCGCGCGTCTCGTGCCGGATCGCCAACCGCGAGAATTCGGGCTCGAAGTCAGCGAGCGAGAGCTCCTCACCGGCGTCGCGAGGACCGGGAAGGCAGGCACCGGCCACGATGCGCTCAGCCAGGATCGCGGCAGCGAGCGTCGGGATCTCCGGCCCGTCGCCCCTATCGGCAACCAGCGTCCAGCGACGCTCGACACGGCGGCCGTCGGCAACGCCGAACACGCGTACCACCATGCCCGAACGATCGCTGCCGAGCGTCGCCGTCAGGCTTTGAAGCGGCAGCAGCCATCGCGCGAGCGGGCGGAGCGA